>Ga0214474_1001553_pt1 | contig 10584 bp, 9 predicted proteins | sample RVTome_2_FD_187335 | JGI IMG/M metagenome (GOLD analysis project Ga0214474, IMG submission 187335) | Soil microbial communities from uranium-contaminated site in the Upper Colorado River Basin, Wyoming, United States - RVT95D214 HiSeq ...
CAAGATAAGGTCTGTTGGAGCGCCAGTAACCATCAAACTTTTTCATCTTGATGACGACATCGCGCTGAAAGTCCGTAACTTCAAATGCCGATGTCGATACAGAATGGTTGATAGCCCAATCCTGTCCATTTTTCTGGAATGCGGTCGGCGAGTATTGGTAGATACGCGCTAAGTCGTAAATTACCTGGTTATTCCGCTGGTTAAGAGTAACAACCACAGTATATTCATCGGTCGCTTCTATTTTATCGATACGCTTGCCCCCTGCCAAAGCACCTGTTTCCTTGGATGTCCAGAGGCTCCACTGCAATGCCTTGGCATTAAACTCTGTACCATCCTGATACTTAATGCCTCTCCTCAGGCGGATTGTAATGGTTTTTAAGTCCGCAGAGATATTGTAGGATTCCGCTAAACAAGGTATTAAATCTCCGGTTTTTTTAAGGTCGAGTATTCGATCCGACCAGATGGTGCCATGGGTATGGTCAGGGAAGACTTGCTTCGGCGCATATCCTACATTCATGACGCCAGATGAAGAGAGAATCCTCAGAGTACCTCCATACTGTGGTTTCTCCTCACCATAGCTATTCAAACCCATACAGATCGTTGAAACAAAAGCAATTAAAATTATTATGAGCAACTTTTTCATTGTTCTTATACCCCCTTTCATTATTATAGGTGGACTTTTAGGAGACCTTATATAGTAACAATCACCTCCTTTCAGAAAGAATATTTATGACATTGGAAAAAATTAGTCTTGCAAAATGGGATTGCCTATTCGAGTTCAAGCACTTTTTTCTCCCCCACCGGTGTAAAAAAGGGGAGCGAGGTCGTCCAGCTCCAGATTGTACAGGGTTTCAGGTTTTGGCAGTCCGGTTGCTTCGTCCCATCCCCGCAGAAAGTAGTACTCCTTAAGCATACTTTTAAACTTACCTCTGTCCAACATTTTGCCCGAAGTTGCCACCACTTCATCTCCGGGCCCAGGTACCATGACTGGCTGACCGTGTGAGGTAGTTTGTAGCGGTTGGGTAAAGTTGTATTCTGGAGGGTAATCGGCTTCGGGGATTTTTCGCCCCTCGCGTAAGAGTATTGCGCGTTGTTGAATGCAGATACGCTCAGCACAATCAATCAACTCATCACTGGCCATACCGGTTACGCACGAGAAGAAGCGGGCTTCCAGGTTAGGGTCACCCACACCATCCGGTGAGTTGAAGGAATAACAGATAGGCCAAGCGAAATCACACAAGCCTAAGCTATCCTTTAGATAGGTTCGGTTTTGAATATTTTTAACCGCTTGGGCCTTACCCTCATAACTGGACAAGTTACCCGCTTCTTCACTACCCCAGAACGCCTTTGCGATAGCATGAAACACACTATTGGTCACGGGAGTGGCGCCCGGTTGCATCCGGTTGATTCCCCAGGCCGCCCTGACGAAACTGATTTCGTGAATAAGGGGTTGGTGAACTCTGGGTTCCATGGGGTATAGCAAGGCGTTCGCCATAATGGCTCTTGGTGGTGCCATTTCATTCTGCCCGATAGGGGCAATGGTATTGCTAAACAGCCTACGGGCTGAAGGACTAACCTTATCTTTTGCCCGTACCAGTCCCTCAGCCAGGATGTCGCCAAAGCCTTCGCGGTAGGCGATTGAATGTAGTATTTTTTCCAGAAACTCACGTTTACCGATTTTGGAAAGCGGCAGGCCGGTTTCGGCTTCAGTAGTAGCCCCTTCCTGGTGACAGGCATAAAGCCAATCGATAATGTTCTGGAGTTCGAAGGTACAAATGGAGTAGTCGTTAGCCAGGGTTGGTGCGTCGAACAACGTCTCTATGGGTTCATTTTCCCTATTGTATCTCCAAGGCAAATAATATTCCATGGACTGACAGCGGCGGTAGCCCTCCAGTTTCTGGCCATATCGATAAAATCCCTTGATGCATTCCATGCCGCATTGGTAACACCCGCCTTTACCGATGACTTCCATTAGATGTCCATGGTTGGTCATCGTAATCATCGGGGGGATGGATAATCGGATTCGCTTGCTGAGGGTGAGGGCGTAGCGGTTAAGTTCTTTAAGACCGGTCGGGTCAGCAACGTTTGGTTTACCACTACCCCTCGCAACAATAGCTTTAAGGTTTTTAGAGCCCATCACCGCTCCGAAGCCCGCAGTGGAGGTGGACTGGTGGGAGCCGAAGATGATCCCCGATCTTACCAACTTCTCGCCAGCCACACCAGTGGTGAGAAAACGCACTCCATCACCGTGGATTCGTTGGAGCTTCTCTCCAACATGATATACTCCATGTCCCCATAGCGACGAAGCATCTCTGATCTCTGCTTCACCATCATTGATCAGCAGGTAAACAGGTTTTGGAGCGCGGCCAGTAATGACAATTCCGTCAAAGCCGGCTTTTTTAAGCTCGGCCCCGAAGAACCCACCAATGTTGCCATAGCAATATCCTTCAGGGTTTGCCATCGGTGATTTGCTCACCACCGATAGGCGGTTGGCTGCTATGGCTCCGGTAGCTACTAAGGGTCCTGTCATAAAGATGAGCCGGTTCTCTGGGTCAAATGCTTTGCTCTCCGGTGTTACGGTTTCCCAGTAGATTCTTGAGGCGATACCACGTCCACCTAAATATTTCTTAGCATTTGGTTCTATCGGGAGATGGGTTATCTTCCCTTTGCTCAGGTCTATATCGATTATCTTTCCCAACCAACCGTGCATGCATTATCTCCTTGGTATAAGAAAGGAAATAACGTGTATCACCAACTGCATTATTTGAGAGCGTTAACCCATCTACCGTGTAATCTTCTCAGACAGGTGGACTTTCAAAGGATGAGTAGGGGATTTTTATCAGCATTTCAGGATAAATCCCGTTAGAAGGTCTTCAACTTTCCAACGGGAAGACTCACACAGGGTTTAAGCCACATGTTGGCTCCAAAAGGAATTTTATCTCCATCCCCAATACAAGCAGGAGGTTTATTAACGGGATAAACCTTAAACTTCATCAGAGAGGAGTTGATGATTGTCAGGATGCTGAGAATATGGTTAATATCCTGAGATTGTAACGGTTCCATTGATGAGAGAGAAATTGCTGTTATAAGACCCAAACAACCACTCCTATATCATCCTTATTAAAATAAGTCAAGATAACAATGTCTTAAATGGTAATGCCTCAGAGGGTGTGAAAAAAATGCGAATGTCGGTCGGCCAGGAATATCTTCAATTTATTAAAATTCATAATAAATCCTCCCAACCCCTCCTTCAATAAAGGGGGGATAGGGGGATTTTTGTTACTTCTTTTTATTTTTCTCCCGAAGTTCTGTTGCCATTTCCTTGATCTCTGTCAAATCCCTCTGCATCTCGCTCCAGCCATACCAGAGGGCATAATCCGGGTTGGCATGAAACGTCCCCTGGAATGCTCTCATCCGGTGCTCGAGGAACATGACAAAGAGTTTTTGTTCAATCACTGTGGGTGCGTCATGGAAGGTGAGTAGATCTGGAAATGGGTAAGCATAGGTTTTCGGTTTTGGAAGAATGCCCTCTTTGTACAGACCGGCCACGGTAAGAATGGCCTCAGCCATGAGGCGATCAGCATCTTTTATCATCATGTCGCCTTTTGCCAACTCTCCTTTGGTAAAATTGATAGAATGGCAACGATTACAGGTCTTGATCATCTTGTCCCGTTCTTTTTGCCAATCCTCTTGGGTGAGACGAACCACATCGGTAGCCTTCACCACATCTAATCGTGCAGTTGGTTTTCCTTCAGGGTCAAGGACTCCAAGGGCCTGTAGAATAGTGGCACGATCAGCGGTCCACTGTTTGTCATCAGGCATCGGGAGTCGCACTGCAAGAAATCCCCATGCAGTTTTAACAGCATGATTGCCTCCTTGCATATGGCAGGTCTGACAGGTCGGTGCAGCAACAGTTGGAGGGAGCGTCTTATTTTGTTTCAGGAGGTAACGGACCCCATGCTTTGAACTCGAATACATCTCCCACTGAGGATGATCAATTCCCATATGGCAGGTCTGGCAGGCCTGGGGTTGTTTTGCTTCTTGAACGGAGAAGATATGCCGGGTGTGGCAGGCATCACAGGAAGCCACACCGAATCCTGCTCCATCCTTTTTTAATTCCTTAATCTCTGCCTCAGTCTTTAATCCGATTTTGTGGCAGCCTCCACATCCCTTCATCCCTTCCATCAGAGCCATGGGCTGCCAATGGGCGGTCGGCATGGCTTTCATGGCTGTCCATGCAAAGGCATGTTTTCCGCCTTTGAATTGTTTCACTTGCGCTTCATGGCAGTCGGCACAGGTATCGGGGGTTGGGATTTTAGCCTTTGTAACATCCTGAGATGATTTGTGTTGATCGCCATGGCATTCTGAACAGGAAATCTTGTTCTTGTTGTGCTTGCTCAGTAGCCAGTCGTTGACAATGCCGGGAGTCACCTTTTTATGGCACTCCACACAAACCTGGGCTGAAGCAGAGGAAATATAAAGCGTGCTTACCAAAATAATTAGCATTGTTTGAAATACTAATCTTTTCATATCTCCCTCCTTGAGCTAAATTCGAATAATCCATAAAAGCCTTTTAGCATTATTTCAGGCTTTCGGTCATTGAGATTTGGTTATTATTTGGGTTTTGGGATTTGGAATTTGGTGATTATTCATTTACCTCCTTTCATTTATTGGATGACATCTCATTCGGGTGAGGGGTCTTGATCACTAAAAATGCAAGCCTCTCTTTCGATTCATTTCTTATGCTCATTGGTGATTGGGAGGGAACACGGAGAAGCTTTGCTGGCCCCATCTCAGTTACTTCATTACCTATCTGGAAAGTTCCTTGTCCATGAACCACCATGAGGGTCACATTTGAGTTAGCATTGTGGTGAGGAACTTGTTGGCCAGATTCAAGACAGACCTGATTAATCTGAAGATATTTCTCATCCACTAAATTGGCAAACCCTCTATCCTCTTTCTTAAATATTTCCTTTTCTTTAAGATCGATGATATTCATAAAATCCTCCCCCAAAGATCACTTTTTAGTCTTATGTATTTCCCTTAATTTTCTGGCCTCTTCTTTAATCTCGATCAGGGACATTTGTAGATGAGCCCACCCATACCAATGAGCAAAATCAGCACTGAAGTGATAGGCACCTTTCCAAGTGTAGACATTTTGAAATTGATACATCCGATAATAGAGAGCCTCGATGCGAGACGTTTCTTGATAAAGTTGCCCTTTTCCCAAGACAATACCCTTTGGAAGGATCCCTGCTTGTTCCAACTCTCGGATTACCTTTTCAGCCTCATCCAGGAGGGTCTTAGCTCTCTGCTTTACATGGTCGGCCAGCTCAAAACGCTCAAGGGTTAATGATTTGATGTGGCACTGGAAGCAGACCCCCTTTATCATCTCTTTTCGAACCTCCTCCTGCTCTTCCTTAGAGAGGAGTTTTCCATCCTTATCTACCGGATTTCCCCAGGAATCATAAACAATTCCAAAACTAACATTATGGGTTCCTTTGTACATATGGCAGCTCACACAATTGGGAGCCCTCACCGTATTTTTCTCTGCCGCATAAATGGTCCCATGGAGAGAGGAAGCATACATCTCATCATGAGGACCCGCTAATCCCGTGTGGCATTTCTTGCAAGCCTCGGGTTCCCTTGCCTCTTCCGGGTTGAAGGTGTGAGAGGTATGGCAGCTATTACACCTGTTCTGAATCGAATGACATCGATCGCAAAAGGCCTTTTTTAAAGGATCAGGAAGAGCTTGATACTGCGGGTGGTCTTTCAACTGGACCCAAGCAATGGAGTGCCTCCCCTTCTGGAATTGATCAAACTTTTCTGGGTGGCACTGGGCACAGACCTGGGGTTCGACTGCCGATTTTTTCGGCTTTGCCTCCTCGTGACTCTTATGGCAAGTGATACAATCCACCTCATTTTTAGCATGTTTGCTATTGACCCAAGCCTGGAAGATCCCCCGTGTCTCTTTTTGGTGGCAGGCCAGACAGTTTCCAACCTCCTCTTCTGCCCACACCCAAAAAGAATATGACAAGAGCAGCAGAATAGATAAGGGGATTATCTTTCTTTGCATGATGAGCCTCCTTTAAATCTTAAGTTCAAATGTCAAAACCCAAATACAAAATAAACGTCAAAGCTTAAATGTCAAATGGAATTCTAATACAACAAAACTGTAAGTGAATTCTAAATTTGATATTTGTCTTGTTTGATTTGGATCTTGAAATTTGGCATTTGACATTATTTCTTTTCTTTAAATATTTCCCTTAGCTTCTCTGCCTCTTCTTTAATGTCGATCAAATCGAGCTGCATCTCCGTCCACCCATGTCCATGGGTATAGGAAGGGCTAAAATGGTAACCACTCTTCCAAACCCTGATACTGTGAAACTTAAACATCGTGAAAAAGAGCCTCTCAATATGGGATGTTCCGACATAGAGTTGAGGATCGGCAAGCACAAGGGTTCTTCCCTCCGTAGGATGGGGCATTCTTTCAGCAATCGAAGGATATAGTAATCCCTCTTTTTCCATATCACGAATCGGCTCTTTACCTCTTTCCATCAATGTAAACCCCTCTCCTTTCACCTGGTCAGCATTTTCCAACTGTTCCTGAGCAAACCGTCTGGAATGGCATTTAGTACAGATCCCGATCATCTCGTTCCGCCTTCTCTCCACCTCTTCCTTTGAGATCGGGATCTCTTTCAGGTCAACGACCTCAGAGCGGGTGCCCGCAGGGCCACTCGCGATGCCAAAGCTTGAGTTATGAGTTCCATCTGGCATATGACAGGTTACGCAGCGGGGCGCTCGATCAGGGTTCTGAGTAATCTTGTAAATAGTTCCATGAAGGGAAGTTTCATACATCTCTTTATGAGGGTGATCAGGTCCGAGGTGGCAGCTCCCACAGGCATCTGGATCACGGGCCTCTTTTAATGAAAATTTATGTGAGGTATGACAACTATTGCATCTTTTTTGGATACTATGGCAGCGTTCACAGAAGGAGGCACGAATCTCTTGAGGGATGGCGAGGTATTCCCCTTGAATTCGCATTCGATCAAATCCAATCGAATGGCGACTCATTTGGAACTCCACCAATTGTTTTTTATGACACCCCCCACATTTTTCTGGAAAGACCATGGACTTCTGTTGAGTAGCTGCCTCATGGTCAATATGGCAGGTCATACAATGAACCCCATTTTTTGCATGTTTCGATTCTACCCATGATTGAAAAAGTCCAGGTGTTACCTGTTGATGGCAGTTCATACAGAATCCGGGGTCCATTTCAGAAACAATGACCTTTGTCGGAATAAGTGAGCATGTAGTGAGTGATAGACTGAGAGTGATGAGAAGGGTGATTTTAATATATTTTTTCATTTTCTGAACCTCTCATGGCAAACCACACAAGCATCCAGAAGTATGTGCGTTTGTCTTTGGACGGTCTTCTTGTTAATAGCTTCCACAGCTTTTTCGACTTCTTCTCTTGCTTCGTTAGGATCCGCCAAAGCTGGTTTAATTATCTTCGAATTCCCTTTTACTAAGATTCCCAGAATGCCCCATTCTGTGAACGGGGATGAATGGTGGTTTAGAATTGGATTCAGAAAGTTGCCGGTTCTCTGTGAGGCCGTAAAGCCCCGGCTTGTAGGCGGGGATAGGTCTCACGGGGCAACTTTTTTTACTATGATTGTCATTCCTGCCCCGATTTTTATCGGGATAAACTCCAGCAGGAATCCAGAAAAACATATACTGGATGCCGCATCAAGTGCGGCATGACATGCCAACCAAAAGTAAAGAAGTGTTGGACACACCGCACTAGTCTATTTTCTTGAAAGCACCTCAAAAGAGTTCAAAATCTTTTCGATATCCTGTCGGTCGTTTGATCCCTCCCTTTCGAGGATCATGTAAATGATGAAGATCTGAAAAGGTTCTGAGAATCCATAAATCCATCCATGCATCCACTTTACCCCTTTGTGGGTATAGGTCGCATATTTTTTCGCTGCATACTGAACCCCTTTCAGGGAATAAGGAGTTGTGGGGCCGAGATCAAACTGCGCGGCTTTTCCATAATCTTTTTCAAATTCCTCTTTAAAGCTTGAAGTAGCAGCTGTTCCCACCAACCACTCCATGTTTTTTTGGTTGAATCTGGAATATCTCCCTGCCCCTACGAAATCGATCTGAAAGTTCGACTGAGTGGAAGGGTTGTAAACAAAGACTTCCGACTCCTCCAAGCCTTCAGCAGCAAAGCCCATCTCCTCCATAAAAGGGGGGAACTCTATTGCTACCTTCCAGTTGGAAGGAGCCGAGATATTGAAGGGATACCTGATTCCTGTAAAACGATTATCCTCGATCTTGCCCACAGGAAGGGTAAGGTCGACCTTGACCTCCTTGCGAGCAGGAATCCAGGCGCACCCCACTAGTAATACAAGTAATAAAAAGATGAAGAACCTTTTTCTTGTTCTCATAACAACCTCCTAAATTTATTTCGCCTCAATGGGGTATTTTGCATCAAACCACTCGCGGCAGCCCCCTTTAAGTGCATAGACCTTTGTGTAACCGTTGACGATGAATTTCCGTGCCACACTGGCACTACTCGCCTCGGCCGGTCAGGAGCAATATAGAACTATGATCTTGTCCTTTGGATATTTTTCCATCCAGGCATTGGTCTCTCCCCTTCGATCTTCGCGGATCGCCCCTTTTATTTTCCATTCGCTTTCCTTCCAATCCTGGGCTGAGCGAACATCCAGAATGAGCACGTCAGGGTTCCCTAACATAGGTTTCAATTCCTCCTTGGTGATCCGTTGAACCTTTATTTCCGAAACCGGGGCATGAGCACACCCCTGAAGAAGTAGACCTAATGATAGGATAATGACGCACAATCCAGGTCTAATGAATGAGTAATTGATGGTTTTCATTTTTATATTTTCCTCCTAAGACAGATTTTTAATACATCGGTGATATAGATGATCACTCCAATGAAGAATCCAATCCCCGCAAAGAAGACTCCCATGAACCAGGGTCTCATAAAATTCTGGACAGTGAGAAAATCCATTCCCAATCCTCGTTGCATATAGGACTGGATCACACCTGCAACCCCAAAGGCCAGTCCGATTCCCGCCATAGTGAGGGTGGTGATCCAGAAGACCCAGAATCCTCTCTTTTGACTGAAATGTTCTAATCCTTTCAATTTGGGTAAGGCATAGTAGATCGTTGTTATAATCACCATTGCATAAGCACCAAAGAAAGCCATGTGGCCATGGGAGGCGGTCACCTGAGTCCCATGGGTCCAACGATTGACAGCAGGTAGAGTATGGGCAAATCCCCATACCCCAGCACCGATGAAATGAAAGATAGCACAGCCCACTGCCCAGTAAAGGACAAGTCGATTGGTGATTTCTATTTTTTTATGTCTCACATGATTGAGGGTATCAAAGACCATAAAAATGATTGGTACAGGCTCCAGAGCACTGAAGATTCCACCCCACCAGAGCCAATAACCGGGCGTGCCGATCCAGTAATAATGATGGCCTGTTCCAATGATGCCGGTAATAAGGACTAATGCGATTTCCACATAAAGCCATTTCTCAATGACCTGGCGTTCTACACCTGTAAGTTTCAATAAGACAAAAGCCATCATGGAGGCCGCAATTAATTCCCAGGCCCCTTCTACCCAGAGATGGATGACCCACCACCAGTAATAATAATCAAGGGTGAGATTCTTAAAGAAAGGGATTCCGAAGAGCCACATAACAGCCAACATGACAATACCTCCCAGAAGCATGCCTTGAATGGCTGTCCACTTCTTTGTTCGGATCATGGTGAGAAAAACATTGACAATAAAGATCAAAGCCACGATCACAATAGCCCATTTCAACTCTACCGGTAACTCTAGGAGAGGTCTTCCTGCTGTCCATCCGAAGAGAAATCCTATTACTCCTACCAGGCCGCCCAGAAGAAGAAGCCAAAATTGGAGATTGGCCAACTTCCTACTGAATAATTCTGTTTCAGATTCCTCTGGAACAATGTAGTAAGTGGCCCCCATAAATCCGAAGATCATCCAGACCACGAGGAGATTGGTATGAATGGCTCGGGCGGTATTAAAAGGTAAGAATCCAATGAGAGGGTCCGGCCAGATATATTTAGAAATGAGAAGGAGGCCCACAATAACCTGAAGACCAAAGAATATCGCTGATATAACAAAATATTTTAAAGCAACTTTTTGCGATTCATAAGCCATGAATTTCCTCCTTCATTTAATTTCAAATTTCAGATTTCAAATTGAAGATTGAAAAACAAAATTCCTGATTCTGTGATTTTGTTGAATGTTCTGAATCTTGATTCCGAAATCTGCAATCCGCATTCCGAAATTACTTAAGGCTCATCAAATAACCCACTAAGGCGTGAATTTCTCCTTCAGAAATTTGTGGGAAGGCTGGCATCTGAGCGTCCGGTTTATGGGATTTTGGATCTTTAATTTGTTCTTCAAGCCAAAGTGGTTCCCGTTGCTTTCCAATATGGTTGAGCTCGGGGCCAACTGTACTCCCTTTAACGCCAATAATATGGCATAGATCACATCGGTACTTGTCATAAACATGT
>Ga0214474_1001555_pt1 | contig 10580 bp, 8 predicted proteins | sample RVTome_2_FD_187335 | JGI IMG/M metagenome (GOLD analysis project Ga0214474, IMG submission 187335) | Soil microbial communities from uranium-contaminated site in the Upper Colorado River Basin, Wyoming, United States - RVT95D214 HiSeq ...
CTTCTCATTCTTGATCAAGCTTTCAAGCTCTTCTTCAGAGAGATGCTTCACCACCAATACTGCTCACCTCCCACATAGAGCATGAAAGAACATCAGTTTAATTAGTTTTGTTAAAAACTATAATCACAAGTTCACAATCAACACAACCACCTTCACAGTCAAGTTCATCACTATCGGGTAATCTGCCAATTTGGATTATTCTAACAATTATTGTGGGCATAGTTATTTTTGCCATCACAATAATCGCATACCTTGAAACAAGGTCAAAGGGAAAGATTAAACCACTTTAGGGTTCTCTGATATGCTTACCATTCATTTTGCTCTTAACAAGTCTTAAATCTGCATAGCGTAGAAATAGCCTAAACAGGGCAAAAACTGAAAAAACCTATTTAAGAAATCATTGTAGCTGTCCTTATTGTGGAAAAAGGATTGAAGTTGTAATCCGTCCAGAAACGCAATGGGGTATGCAAGTCTGGGTTAGAAGGTCAAAAGCTGAAGGTAGAACAACTTAAGATAACTCCTCAGTAACAAACGCAAAAACTAAAAGCTGAAAAAGACAAGCTGATATATTGAACTTGGGAGCGAAGGGATTTGGATATGCAGTTTGAAGATTTCGTTGAGGCTATTACCGAACGTGAACAAGATTATGAGCTAACCGAGCTAATTTATTTCGGAGCTATTGAGAGACTCAAGGATGTGCAAAAAGATGTGAGTAAATTAGACGAGGTTCAGCACGTTCAGAGAGTAATGAAACTCTTTCTTATCAGTTGGGGGATGAATAGAGTAGTTAGAAGAAAAAACTTGAATTGGAGAGAAATAACCGAAACATTACGGAAGTTGGAACCTAAATTTGCATTACTTAGGGGGAAAAGATTTCTTGATTCAAAATTATTCGATGATGATGTTTGTAAAGCTATTAAGACAATATATGGCGATTTAGACCCTTACCCGTATTTGGGAAGCACCACAATTTCCAAGATTCTACATTTGCTTAACCCTGAAATATTTGTCATGTGGGATGGAGCAATCGTGAACGGTTATCATAGAAAGAACAAGAAGGTTAACCACTTGGCTAATGGATACGTGGAATTTCTGAAAGATTCTCAGAGAAAATTCTTCAAAATGTGCGATGATGTTGGAAAAACAACCGATGTGATGGAAAAGGAGCTGAAAAGCAAACACTCAAACAGAACAATAGCAAACCTCATTGATATATATAATTGGAAGAAATATCACCGTAAATAGAACTATCTCCCATTTCCCTTAAAAACAGCTTGTATTGACTAAGCCTAATTCCCAATGTTTCAAATTTTTCGTATTTTCAGAACCCCCGTGCATCTGGGAAAAACTCCGAGAGCAACCAATTTTCCAATAGACGTTTTAAAAAGTTAACCTAACTGATTGCCTCGATAACTCTGGGAAAATCCCCTTAGGAAAGTCGATTAAAACCCGTTCAATATTCTGAGAAAAACCGTTAAAAATTGCCGTTTATTCCTTGATTTTTGAGAACTGAAAACCAACAAGCCAAAAACCGAGTCTATGTGCAAGGGTCAAAAGTTTTTTAAGCAGTTCAAGTTAGGTATTGATTAGGGTAGAGAATGGTAAAATGTCCCTACTGTGAAAAAGGCGAACTGCTACTTTTCCTGCAAAAAAATGAAGAAAGCAACTATGAGATTATCTACGTTTGTACGAGTTGCGGAGAAGTGATAACTAATGAAGACTTGCCTTTTTCAAATTTGTAGGCTAATCATAAATATATCTATAAGTAAAGAGGCGTAAGTTTGGAAGAAGTTGAGAAGGCATACATAGCGGGACTTTTTGATGGAGAAGGCTGTTCATCAATAAGTCATGGTAGGTATAAGAGAAAAGGAAGAGAACGCTTCTATTGGAATCGTAAAGTCTTTTTTGTAATCACAAATGAGGACAAACGTGTTCTTAGAGAGGTTGTATTGCTGCTCAGGAAAGGTGGAATCTATTTTCCACCAACGAAAAGTGCTTATAATTTATGTATCTCAAAACCAACTGATATAATAGAAGTAGCTAAACTTATTTATCCATATGTTAGGGTAAAGAAATCAGACTTAGATAATTTATGTAATGCCTCAGAATTTCTATTACAGAACAGGGGTTCAAATAAGAGGCACACATGGACAGAGGAAGAGGAAAAAGAGTTTCACAAATTCTATAAGATGAATAAAATCTTGAAAGGTGGCAAAGGTGGAAGACCAAGAATAAATCCCTTGCAGTAGCTAAATTTTGAGTAGAACAGTCTTCCATTTTCTTTTTAAGCAACTACGTACATAAGGGCTATTCAGCGACCCTAAAATGTCAAGAGAGACGGAAAAGCGAAATATCCGTGTCTCTGGGTTAAACTACTTAAAAATACTGGTAACTTTTAAGGTTTAATTGGCGTGGTTGCTTTGCAGGTTACAGAGGTTGCAGAAACAAATTAACAACTTTTAGTAACTTCTGGTAACATTTGGTTACTCTGTACTTTTATGCTTGGAGAAAACTATAGCCCCCTTATTTAAACCACAAATAGGCTGGATTGGCTGGTTTTTTGCGTTTTCTTCGAGTTGGTTGTTATTGACCGGTGGCTATTACGGTGTAGGTGTCTCCATCAGCCGCCGTGTTAACGAACCCGTCTCCATTAGCGTCAAACCACATCACAATAATCCAACTGTAGGGATATGAATTGAGGTTGGGGTAGATTTCTGTATCAAAGTATTTTCCAGCCGCGTAAGTGCCTTTCCATCCGAAGCCATAGCAGAGCATTTCGTTTCTGCCGTCACCGTCGCGGTATACTTCGATGATGAACATGTCCCTGTTAGTGTTTATTACGGATGAAGACAGGTTAGCTCCAGTTATGCTTGCCCCGTTTTTGCGCTGAAAGTAGAATATCCCCTCGTTCTGGTAGAATTTCACTGGAGCCCTATCGCCAGCAGGCGTTGCCTCGCCTTCAGCGTACGCCACTACTGGATTTACAAAGGGTCCACCGAAGCTTATCAATCCTGAATTCGCAGCTCCTAAAGGTTTCCCAGATGATTGATTGACGAAAGCGCTGTTGGTGTCGATTCCTTCAACTACGGTTTCGAGCTTTGTGTAGATGAAAGCTGAAGCAGTCCAGTCGCTAACCATCGCTGCAACGCAGCCAAGAGGCTTCGGCGTTTGCTCCGAAGGGTAAATCATGCGCACACTGTTAAACTTGAAGGCACTATCAAAGTTCCAGAGGAAAAGCGGACTAAAAGCATACACCGTGCGACTTGTTGAGGCCACGTAGACTACACCGTCGACAACAGCAGGAGAAGAATACACGTTGCCCGTTGCGTAGCTCCATATTAACGCGCCATCAGCCGCATTCAAGCAATAAAACTTATTCGGTGAACCCACAAAAACTTTCCCGTCAGCAACAGCAGGAGAAGAATACACGTTGCCCGTTGTGTAATTCCATATGAACGCGCCGTTTTCAGCATCCAAGCAGTACACCCTGCCATCCAATGAGCCCACAAAAACTTTACCATCAGCAACAGCAGGAGAAGACTGCACATTGTCGCCGGTTGTGCAGTTCCAAATGTGCGCGCCGTCTGAAGCGTTCACGCAGTAAACTTTACTGTCATCTGAGCCCACATAGACTCTACCAGCAACAACAGCAGGAGAAGAATACACATCACCGCCTGTTGCGTAGCTCCAACTGAGCGTACCCGCAACAGCGTTCAAACAGTACAAACTACCATTCCTTGACCCCACGTAAACTTTGCCTTCAACAACAGCAGGCGAAGACCACACTTGTCCGCCGGTTGAGTAGCTCCATATGGACGCTCCCGTAGCCGCGTTCAAACAGTAAACTTTGCCGTCATATGAGCCCACGTAGACTCTGCCGCCAGTAACAGCAGGAGAAGAAACCACAGCGCCGCCCGTTGTGCGGTTCCATAAAGATGCTCCAGTAGCAGCGTCCAAACAGTAAACCTTGTCGTCCCATGAGCCTACATAGACTCTGCCATCAGCAACAGCAGGAGACCGCGCGTCGCTGCCGGTTTTGTAGCTCCATATTAACGCTCCCGTAGCAGCGTTCAGGCAGTAAACCCTGCCGTCAGATGCGCCTATGTAGAGTTTGCCATCTGCAACAGCAGGAGAAGAATACACGTCGCTGGTGGCTGTGAAAATCCATTGGGTTTGGTTTGTGCTTGGGGCTGTGGACGTTGAGTACCCGCTATGCTGCAAATCATGGCGAAACATAGTCCAGTCGTCCGTTCCCGAACCGCCAGCCGCCATCGCAAATTGCACCGCCCAATTACCTGCGGCAAAGAGAGAAAACATGACAATGAAAAGTAACAAACTCAAACCTAAACTCTTAACCCAACCAGAACCATAAGTCTGCCTAAACAATCTTCTTTCCCTCCCGTACACGTTGTTCGCTACTGCTAATTAATTTTTGGGGCGAAATAATCAAAGCCTTCTAAAAAGCAATAAGCTGAGAAATAATACTTATCAAACGCGCAGTCATCGACAACCAAGTGAAATCTAAAGAGCATCATTCTAAATGCCTTTTTGGTTTGTGGAAAACGTGTTGGAACTGGTGTGCACTTGCAAGAGCAGTTTGAAGTTGCTCAAGTGATGTATGTTTAATCAGTTGCTACGACGGTATATGTGTCGCCGTCAGTTGCTGTGTTGACGAATCCATTGGCGTTGGTGTCGTCCCACTTGACTATTATCCAGTTGTATGGGTAGCTGGCTATGTTCGGGTAGATTTCAGTGTCGAAGTATTTTCCAGCCGCGTACGTGCCCTTCCAGCCGAAGCCGTAGCAGAGCAATATGTATCTGCCGTTCCCGTCGCGGTATACTTCGATGAGGAACATGTCTTGGTTGTTGTTTATTACGGATGCTGGCAGGTTTGCGCCTGTTACGCTTGTTCCGTCTTGAAGCTGGAAGTAGAACGTTCCACCATCAGCGTAGAACTTCAAAGGAGCCCTGTCACCTGCCGGGGCTGATGCACTTTCAGCGTACGCTACCACAGGGTTCACGACTGGCCCACCGAAGCTTACTATGCCCGTGCCTGCTGCGCCTACAGGTTTCCCTGTCACTTGGTTAACGAAGGCGCTGTCCGTATCTATCCCTTCGACGGTGGCAGTTAGCTTCGTGTAGATGAACGCTGAAGCAGTCCAGTCGCTAACCATCGCTGCAACGCAGCCGAGAGGCTTTGGCGTTGCGTCAGAAGGATAAATCATCCGTGCACTGTTGAGGCTGAAGAGCCCATCGAAGTAGCTGAGGTAAGGCAAGCCAAAAGCGTAGAGCGTGTTATCCCATGAACCCACGTACATTACGCCATCGACAACTGCGGGAGAAGCATCCACATTGCTGCCTGTCGTGTAGCTCCAGATTAATGCGCCAGTAGCGGCGTCTAAACAGTAAATCTCGTTGTCATATGAGCCCACATAGACTTTGCCATCGGCGACGGCGGGAGAAGACACCACCCAATCGCCTGTTGTGTAACTCCACACGAATGCGCCAGTAATAGCGTTTAAGCAGTAAGTTTTGTTGTCAAATGAGCCCACAAAAACCATGCCGTCAACAACAGCGGGAGAAGACATCACGTCATCGCCAGTTGTGAAACTCCATACAAGCGCACCGCTAGCAGCGTTCAGGCAGTATACCTTGTTGTCATTTGAGCCCACATAGACTTTGCCATCAACAACGACAGGAGAAGACTCCACGTAGCCCCCAGTTGTGTAACTCCAGATAAACGCTCCTGTAACAGCGTTCAAACAGTAAACTTTGTCGTCAAAGGAGCCAAAATAAACCATTCCGTCAACAACTGCAGGAGAAGAAAACACCACACTACCAGTTGTGTAGCCCCATTGTGGGGCTCCGGTAGCAGCGGACAGGCAATACATGATGCCGTCGTCTGAACCCACATAGACTCTACCCTCAACAACAGTAGGTGAAGAATCAACGTCACCGCCAGTTGTGAAGCTCCACACGAATTCACCCGTAGCGGCGTTTAGGCAGTACACTTTGTTGTCACGTGAACCCACGTAGACTTTGCCATTGACCACAGCAGGAGAAGAAAACACGTAACCGCCTGTTGTGTAACTCCACACTAATTCGCCAGTAAAAGCGTTTAAGCAGTTCACCTTGCCGTCAGAATATGAACCAACATAAACCTTACCATCAACCACGGCAGGAGAAGAATCCAAGTCACCGCCAGTCGTGTAACTCCATAGGATTTCGCTTGTCTCTGGGGCTGTGGATGTTGAATAGCCTACGTTCTGGGCGTCATGGTGGAACATTGGCCAGTCATCAGGACCAAAACAGTAAACCTTGTAGTCGTACGAACCAATGTAAACTTTACCGTCGGCAACCGCAGGAGAAGAAAACACGATAGAACCAGTTGTGTAGCTTCCTAAGAGCGCACCTGTCGCAGCGTTTAGACAATGCACCTTGTAGTCATAATATGAACCCACATAAACCTTACCATCAACCACGGCGGGAGAAGAATCCACGTCACTGCCAGTCGTGTAACTCCATATTAATGCGCCATTAGCAGCATTCAAACAGTAAACCTTGTCGTCCCATGAACCCACGTAAACCTTATCATCAACCACAGCTGGAGAAGAATCGACGTTGCCCCCAGTTGTGTAACTCCAGATAAATGCTCCTGTAGCAGCATTCAAACAGTAAACCTTGTCGTCAAAGGAGCCCACGTAAACCACGCCATCAGCCACGGCGGGAGAAGACTCCACTAAGCCACCAGTCGTGAAACTCCATACCGATGCGCCAGTAACAGCATTCAAACAGTAAACTTTACCATCATTTGAACCCACAAAAACACGACCTTCGACTACAGCAGGAGAAGACCACACGTCATCGCCTGTTGTATAATTCCAAACCAATCCGCCGTTAGCAGCATTCAAGCAATACACTTTGTTATCGTCTGAACCAAAATAAACCATACCATCGACGACAGCAGGAGAAGAAAACACGTCACCGCCTGTCATGTAGCTCCACACCAACATACCATTAGCGGCGTCCAAACAATACAGCTTATTGTCAGCTGAACCCACATAAACTTTGCCATCAGCAACAGCAGGAGAACAATGCACATCATCACCAGTCGGATAGCTCCACACGAACTCGCCGCTAGCAGCATCCAAGCAGTACACGTTGTTATCATCTGAGCCCACATAAACTTTGCCGTCAACAACAGCAGGAGAAGAGGTCACTTCATCGCCGGTCGTGTAACTCCATAAGGGCTGGTTTATGATTGGCGCTGTAGACGTAGTTGAGTACCCGTTGCGCTGCAGGTCATAGCGGAACATTGGCCACTCGTCAGTCATAGCAACGGCAGCACCCGCCGCAGATTGCAGAAAGGCAGAATTGACTGACAAGAACGAAATCATCAAAACGGCAAGCAACAAGCTTGAACCTAAACGTCTAGCCCAACCTAAACCACGATTACGCTTGGACAAACCCGTTCCCTCATTTCTACGTTGTTAGCAACTACTACTTAATTTTTGCGGGGAAAGAAAATTCTCAAAATCAAAATTCTACACGCTTATTGCTCAGATTAAAGGCTTAGAAGTTAAACTGCCTGTTTGTACCACTCAGCGAATTTGCGAACAGCGTTTGCACGATGAGAAAAACCATTCTTCTCCCCAATAGCCATTTCAGCAAACGTTTTTGCGCTGCCATTAGGCTGGAACACGGGGTCAAAGCCAAAACCTGACTTGCCGTTGCCCACGCGCTCCTCACTCGTTATCTTTCCAGCGGCTTCACCCTCAAAACACACTGGCGCGCCGTGCCCATCATAATAAGCTATTACGGATTTGAATACAGCTTTTCTATACGCCACTTTCCCCATCAACTTCAGCAATCCCACATTCCCCACTGTCTTGTAAGTGTAAGCTGAATAAGGTCCTGGAAAACCATTCAGCACATCTACGAATAAACCAGCATCTTCCACGATAATAGGCAGATGACATCGCTCAAAAGCGTCTATGGCGCTTGCTTGCGCTATGTCGCTGAGGCTGTCGCTTTGTATTTCAAGCGCCTTCACCCTGAGCATGCCCACAGCTATTTTATGCTCTGCCAACACTCTGCGCGCTTCGTTGAACTTGTGAAAATTATTCGTAGCGAAAAAGATTATTTTGCCCTTCAACTTGAACTTCATGTTACGATTCCTCTTTCCTCTCTGCAATATACCGTCCGCGCTTTTCTATCTCTTTGATTTTGCCTAAAACCTTTCCCGTCTCCTCCGCGCCTACAATCGCTGAGTAACCTTTCATCACGCTTTCGAAGCATTCTTCCGCAAACTGGTAATGTGTACTCTGCAAAGCGCGCTTCAGCAAGTGCAAATCCACCCCTTTAGCTTCAAGCTCCATGCTTTTCTCGCCTAAGCCGAAATCAACCAGAAAAATCTTGCCCTCACCATTCAAAATCATGTTCGACGTTGTCAAGTCGCCGTGAATTACTCCGTGTCCGTGAAGTTTCCCGATTAACTCGCCAATTTTAGAGCATACCTCTTGCCGTTCCCTCTGCGAGATGCAGCTCAGCAACTGTTTAACTTGCTTTCCTTCCACAAACTCCATCGTTATCGCCGCGTTTTTCACGTCCACAAGAAAAACCGTCGGCGTCGCCACCCCAGCCTTTTTCGCTTCATGCATCAACTGCGGCTCATGCACTGTCCTGTAACCGCGAATCGCCGCATCCAACTTTGCTGGGCGATACGTTTTGGGCAACCGCGCCTTAACGACTACTCGTCTGCCGTGCCAATCCGCCAGAAAGAGGCTGGCCTCCGCGCCTTTTTTGAGCAGCCTCTGCGTAACTACTTTAGCCATGGAACATCCACCCTGTCCAACCGCCATCTTAACTTGACAAAACTTTCCTCAACAGGCGTAACCACGCCATGCGTGTATGCTAAAACGCCAGTCCAGGCAATCATGGCGCCGTTGTCTGTTGCAAATTCACGCGGCACAACGCTAAACTGTGCATCATGCTCCGCAGCTATAGTCTTCAGCATGGCTTGCAATCGCGTGTTAGCCGCCACGCCGCCTGTCAACAGAACCTCCTTCTTCTCAGTATGCGCTAAAGCTCTTTCAGTAACTTCAGTAACCATCGAAAACGCATTTTCTTGAAGGCTATAACACAAATCCTCCAGTTTACACTCGCCTTTGCGAAGCAAGGTAATTGCTGCCGTAAGCAAACCGCTCAAAGACAAATCCATACCCTTCACCGTATATGGCAGAGCAAGCAACTTCTCGCCTTTAGCAGCCAATCGCTCTACCGCAGCGCCAAGCGGCAAGCCCCGTCGATGCCGAAGCCCAGCTTCCCTAGCAAATACATCTAAACAGTTTCCAAGAGCAATATCCAAAGTCTCACCAAAAATCCTGTAGCGCCCACAATCAAACGCCGCAACGATAGTGTTGCCGCCAGAAACGTAAAGCGCCACCGGATCACGCGCTCCCGTCTTAAGTTTCCCTATCTCAATATGCGCCAATGAATGGTTCACTCCCACAAGAGGCATTCCAAGATACGAAGCTAACGCACGAGCCACAGTTGCGCCCGTGCGCAAACACGGACCTAAACCTGGACCCTGAGCAAAAGCGATTAAGCTCAAGTCGCTGGGCTTCAAGCCTGCCTTTGCAAAAGCCTCGTTTAGGACTTTATCAGCTACGTCAGAATGATGCCTAGCAGCTTCTCTCGGATGTATTCCGCCTTCTTCGGGTATGTAAGCGTCCGAAACGTTAGCTAAGGTTTCGCCGTGGAAAGTTGATATTCCAACGCCGAAGTCGTCAGCCGTGGATTCTACGCCTAAACAGTACGCTTCACCGGGTTTTTTCATTTCCGCAGGTTCCTTCATGCAATTCTTCAGTTTTCGGCATACATGTTTTTATGTGGAGCCGGCGCATATATAATGTGATAGTTGGAACTGACCGATAATGCCGAAACGCAATGATCTGGAACAAAAAGCCCTCCACTTCGTAGTGAAAACAGGCTACGACGGCGTGCTTCAATCTGAACTATGGCGAGAACTAAGCGCAAGCAGCAGAGAAGGCTCAAGAGTAGCCTTAAAACTGGAAGAAAAAGGCTTAATCCGCAGAGAAAAAGAACTGCAAGGCGGACGATGGACGTACCGTCTTTTCCCCAAAAGACTCCCAGCATCCATAGAGTCAATCGTCGACTGCCCCTGCCTGCTGTGCCAGGACAACGCAAGATGCGACCCAACAACAACGATTTCGCCGAAAAGCTGCGCGAAACTCACAGACTGGATTATTTCTTTAGACAAAAGTGAGCCAGCGCCATTAGGTGACGGTAATCTTGCCCAAGGCTTGGATCCAAGATAGAAAAAAAGATTATTACTATCAAAAAGCCAAGGCGGAAAACTACCGTTCAAGGGCAACCTACAAGCTGTCTCAAACCGCAATGAAGTACCATTTCATACAGAGAGGCGACGTAGTCGTTGACTTAGGCGCGGCGCCCGGCGGCTGGATTCAAGCCGCAAGAAAAATTGCTGGAAACAGAGGCTTTGTTCTAGGCGTGGATTTGAAACCCATCGCGCCTTTCCCGCAAGAATACGTGCGAAC
>Ga0214474_1001556_pt1 | contig 10571 bp, 7 predicted proteins | sample RVTome_2_FD_187335 | JGI IMG/M metagenome (GOLD analysis project Ga0214474, IMG submission 187335) | Soil microbial communities from uranium-contaminated site in the Upper Colorado River Basin, Wyoming, United States - RVT95D214 HiSeq ...
CCTTTTGATGAGCAACCTCTTGAAATTTCTCTCAAAGTCGTAATCGAATCGTTTGGAATTATCTTTCAACACCTCATAGGCCTCGTTGATCTCCTTGATCTTTTCATCTGCTTCTTTGGTCTTCCCCAGATCAGGGTGATAAAGTTTTGCTAATTCGATCCAACGAGCCCGAATTTCTTCGTCGGAAGCCTCTTCTTCCACACCAAGGATTTCGTAGTAGTCTTTCATAGTGCGTGAATGCGTATACGGGTAAATGCGTAAAAGCGTTTTATTTCTGGACGCTTTTAAGGTATTTTATGAAGTTGAGTTGTTTCCTTCTTAACTTCTCAATCAATTCCATCAGTTGATGGTTTCTAAGATAGCCAAGTTTTTCCGAAATAATGGTTTGAGTCTCAAGCTCGGCGAGAGAACCTAAGGCCACATATAAAAATTGAATAAATCCTTTTTTGCTGCTCCGTGCCGCTCCTTCCGAAATATTTGACGGAATTGAAACAGATGCACGTCTCATCTGATTGGTTAGCCCATAAATTTCTTCTTTAGGAAATTCGGCTGTCGTTTTGTAAACTTCCTCTACTAATTCGATTCCCAATTTCCAAATATCCAAATCTTTATGAGTAATTATCTTTTCACCTCCTAAATTAACGCATTAACACATTAACGCATTTACGCTTTAACTCGTTTACCCCGTTAGAAATAATGCCCCGCTGGAATTTCTAACGGGGTTTACTTTTCAGTTAAACGCACATGGTCGATCCAGACGGTTCCGAAGATGAAGCGATCAAATTTATCGGTCCTTTCTCTCCGGATTCTCACCAGACCACCCTGGGATTGGGCAGGGGTCCGAAAGGCAACCATCAACTCCTGCCATTCATTGTCCCCTGTCAAGGTTTCCGATACTCCGCGGAAGGCCTGGCCTACACCGATGACCTCTATCTTCAGACCGCTTTTCGTTGTCACGGCTTGGGTCCTCATATTCGCTTTGAGAACATATTCTGTATTGGATGTTAATGCCAGGAACTGAGAGATGTGATGGAAATCAACATTTTCCCTTCCGTTGAATACAATCTTCAGAGAACGCTTTCCCTCGAAGGCCATGGAAGGGTCGAAGGAGACCTCCGCACCCGTGACTTTCTCGATTCTCCAATCAAACCCTCCACCCAAGATCTTTTCCTTTTCAAAACCACCATTGGTGATCAGGTTGCTCTCGTGGGGGGCTGGCAGGCCCTCCTCTCGAAACCTGGCCTTCCAGACCTGAAATGCCTCGTCAAATTCGCCTTGTGAGATGAGGAATTCAATGTGGCGAAGCGTTTCACCCCGATCGGCTTGATAGCCGAAGGAAAATCTTTTTGCCCATGCCTTTTTAACGGATTCTTTATCATTTGCCTCATAGAGGTGGAAAAGGTATTGCCTGAATGAAGACGGATTATTGGGAACGATTCTTTCCAAGATAAAGTCAGAGTCGTTGACCGCTTTTTCTAAGACATCGTAGACCATGGAGCTTTGATTTGGGTAATGGGCGAGTATGTAAGAAAAATGGGGGAGCGCCTTCTCGAAATCTCCCTGCTGGAGGAAAAGATTTCCGCCCACCCATCTTCCCCGATAGGCGGCCGGAAAGACCCTGATGCCATTTTCTAAAGCAGCCTCGGAGGCGGTCCTTTCACCCATCCTCTGAAGGGTCTTTGCCAGATTAAGCCAGTATTCCTGCTCAAGGGGATTCTGCTCGATCGCCTTCCTGAAATACCGGGCCGATTCCTTTAAATCGATATGGTGGATATCCCACTGGTAGAAAAGCCCCAGTCTATAATAGGGATCAGGGTTGGATGGGGTGAGCTGAGTGGCCCTGAGAAGATTTTCTTTAGAAAGGTTTATTGGCTGGAAAGAGATCCCCCTCCATATGCCAAGGATAGTATAACCCGCTGCCAATGAAACGACCACAGCGAGGACAGGAAAGAAAATTCGTTTCATGGAGAATAAAAACCCTCAGGTTGAGACCGATTCATCTTCTGAGATATAGGGGAGTTTTTTCCTCCCTCTCTTTTCTCCTTCTCCGTAATAGGAATGGTACCGGTAGTAATAGTAACCGTAGTCGCTTCGGTGGATATTAACCCGGTTGATCACGACCCCAAGAATCTTGGCATTCACCTGATAGAGAGCCTCTTTTGCCCGCTGCAAGGTCTCCCTTGAGGTCCTGCCCCCTAATGCCACGAGGATGATTCCATCGACAAAGGAGGAGAGAATGATCGAGTCGGCAAACCCCAACACAGGAGGAGAATCGAGAACGATGTGATCAAACCGCTCTCCGAGAGATTTCATCATACTCTTAAAAAGGATTGATCCCACCAATTCCGAAGGATTGGGAGGAATGGGGCCAGAGGGAATATAAAAGAGGTTTGGGATCTCCGTCTTTTTAATGAGGGCATCCAGCTCAGCATGGCCGGATAGGAAGCTCGAGAGACCCACCCCGTTTTCTTTTTCCACATCAAAGATCTTATGGACCCTCGGTTTCCTCATATCTGAGTCGACGATGACTACCTTTGCCCCTGTCTGGGATAAGGCGATGGCGGTATTGATGACGGTCGTCGTCTTTCCTTCAGCCGGGTTAGGGCTTGAGATGGCAATTTTCTTCGGAGGTTTTTCAGAGAAGGAGAGGAGGATGGATGTCCTGATATTCCGGTAGGCCTCAGAAAGCATCGACTTAGGATGGCCGAAGGTAATGAGCTCGACCGGGAAAGAAGTCCCTTTCTCCAATCGCCTGCGCCTCCCGTTGGAGATTTCCGGCACCATTCCAAAAGAGGGCAGTCGAATCAGCTGCTCCACGTCTTCCGGAGTCTTTACGGTGTTATCAAGATACTCAAAGAAAAAAGCCAGGCCTACTCCCAGAAATAGACCGACGACGGCGGCAAGAAGAAGGTTCAGCCTCTTATTGGGCTTATAAGGTTTTATCGGTAATTCGGCCTGGTCGACGATCTGAATGTTGCTGGCCGTAATGCCGGCCGAGACCCCTGCCTCTTTCATTCTCTGGAGAAGGCCCTTATAGATCTCCCGATTCGTATCCGCCTCCCGCTTGAGGATGTTATACTGGATCGCTTTCTCCTTCATCTCCAAGGCTTTTACCTTTTGCTGTTGAAACGCTTGCCGAAGAAGCGCTTCTCTCCGGAGGTTTGACTCGTAGTCATTTTTGATGCCAGCGATGATCTTGCTGATTTCACTATCGAGGCGTTGCTGAACGGTGGCCATCTGACTCTTGAGACGGACCATCTCCGGATATTCAGGCTTGAAGGTCCCGGAGAGCTTCATATACTGGGCTTCGAGTTGGATATAGGCCTGTTTCAAGTCCATGATCAGTTTGTTTTCAAGGATGGAAGGAAAGGACTCAGGATTTCGATCTCCGGTTTGCTTATAAAGGGCCTCTTTGGCCATCCGCTCTGCTTCTGCCTTGGTCAGAGCTTCGTTCAATTCGGTGAGTCGTTGCATGGTCACATTCTCTTTTTCCTCGAGTGAAATAATATCGTGCTTGGTGCCGAATGCCTGCAGATCCTCGTCAGCTTTCTCTACTTTGGCCTTCAGGTCTTCCAATTGCTTGGTTAACCACTCTTTAGCCTGCTCTGTCGAAACAAAACGGGCCTCCAGGTTCTGCTGGATGTACATGGCGGCCAGCGTGTTGGATGCCTGGGTAGAAAGTTGCGGGGTGTTTGAATCGAAATGGATTTTGACAAGGCGCGAATTCCGGATGGGTTCGATCTTTACTCTATTCAGAAACTGGTTGACGAGCTGGGTTTCCTTTTCGTTTTCAGACGGGTTTTTATTAGAGGAGGCGAAAAAACTTGATAACGAGGTAAGGGTGTTGGCTTTCCACTTTTGGAAAGGCGCCTCCGGATTGGGTTGAAACTCAGGATGCTCTGAGAGCTTAAGGGTTTGGACAACTCGTCTGGCAAGGGTTCGGCTTTCAAGAATTTTATATTGCGTTTGATAATAGTCCGTGTCCATCGTATTGACGGCAAAGATCTCTTTGAAATCGACAATCTGAGGGTTTTCCTTATTGATCTGGATAGTGACCGTTCCTCTGTAGATGGGCTTCATGGTAAACGTTCCCACTGCCGTGGCGATTAAAACGATCAAAAAAAAGGCGGTGACAATCCATATTCTCTTCCGGATAATCTTCCAATAATCCCGGAGATGCACTTCCTTCTCCTCCTGGGGTGGCGCATAAGCATATCCTGGCGGAGGAGGAAGTTGATAAGGTCCCTCTGAATGAATCTGTCTTAGATAATCCATCTCCTTCTCCTCATGTCACAGGGTTCCTAGGGAGACTCCAAAACCCATCAACCCCTTGACCGTATCGCGGAGCCCGATGAGAAAGGCCTTCACGCCACTCTTGGGAACGATGACGATATCGTTTTCCCTAAGCACTGGATCTTCGCTTTGTCCCTTCTGAATGGCATAGACATCCGCAGAAAGGACTTCTCGCTCGTTCCCTTTACCGGAGTAACGAAAGATCTTGGCTTCTCCACCCCTGGCCTCAGGTTTTAATCCCTCTGCCATTACGATCGCTTGACTGACAGTAACTTTCTTCCCCTTGAGAGGAAATCCACCCGGCTTATTCACTTCACCTCCCACAAAAATCTTCCCTGAAACAGGGATGTTGATGACATCGCCATGGGTTAAGGAAAGATTGAGGGTCAGATCCCCTCTCATTAACAACTCTTCAAGATCGATCATGAAGGTTTTCTGGATCTGTTCATCAGGTTCTTTTTTCTCCTTCAAGCCCTCCTCTTCCGGCTTGGGCGGCCGAATCAGAAAGAGCAACTGCCCTGCCTCTTCTTTGAGGCCTCCTGCCATGGCTAACAGGTCTAAGATCGTTTTCTGGCCCGCTACGTCAAAGACACCGGGTTTCTCAACAGCGCCGATCACCGAAATTCGCTGACTCCGATATTCTTTGATGAAAACAGCGACATGGGGATCCTGTAGATATTTCTCAGCTAACAGATCCCGGATTTCTCTCTCCAATTCATTGGCCGTAAGGCCTCTCACCCTCAATATCCCGACCAAAGGGAGGCTGATATTCCCCTGGGAACTAACCCGCACGGTCTTGTTCAATTTCTCCTCTTCGAAGACAGAAATTTCGAGGAGGTCTTCAGGCCCGATTTTATAATCGCGATAAAGGTCCCTTTTGGAAGAAAGGGTACCCATCAAAATCCTCTCGTTCATGGCTTTTAACTGGCGCGAATCTTCGGTCTCTTTGATTGAGGTTTCCGGGGGTGTGATTCCCTGTTTCGTTGGGGGAGCTGAGACGCAGGAAGTGATAAGAAGGGATAGGAAGAGCGTTTTCAGAAAAGAAGAGAATATCTTTGACACCGCTTCATCTCCCTTCTAAAAAAAAGCCAGCATCAACAATTCTATATGACTGCTGGCTTTTTCATCACCGATTAAGAAATTGATTCACTGATTGAGGAATATACTATTTAAGGACAAACGGGTGCGTGATCGTGGTGACCACCTCCTTTATTCGCAACGGCAATGACGACCCCAGCAATGACAGCGGATCCGATAGCAATCCCTATCCACCCCCACGTGGGAATGCCTAAGAATCCCTCTGATTCTTCTGATGTGGTCCCTGTCAAGCCGGCCTGTGCAACCATGACTCTGGGTGCTTTTCCAACGGTGACGGAGGGGATGGTCACCGAATCTTTGGACGAAAGCCCAGCCAAAACCACACGATCTTGATTGACCATGGACAGGTTCCCCTGAACACTTTTCACGGTGACAGAACCATTTGAATGGATGGAGATGGTACCCATCGTCTCTTCATTCTTTAAGGAAACTGCAGAAGGGGTTTTCGCTGCCTCCAGGATGCGGGACGTTGAGATGGATATATTTCCCACCCTGAAGCTTATTTCCGAGGTATAAGGAATGCGAAATTCGATGCTCCCTTGAGAAAGAATCAATCGACTATCCTGATCAAAGAAGAATAGGCTGTCCGGACCGACTTCTATCTGGCTGTTGTTTCGAAGTATCATGACAGCCATTCCTTTCTCGGTCTTAATCTTTGTTCCCCGGAAAATTGGAAAATGGGAGGGCTCTACATCCTTCCAAACGTTCTCCCTCGCTTCAAACTTCACGGTCCCCTTTGACACCATCTCTCCAATGGGGAAACTTACCTCCTTTGCTTCAACCATTAGGCTATTGAAGCCACTCATCAGGAAAAAAAAGGAAACCGAGAGGAAATAAACAAAAACCTTATAGAACAATCTCTTCTCCATTTCATTCCTCCTTGTTAGTTTAGAAAAGTGATATCTTTTACCCTCCCCCACCCATTCACTTAGGATTGGTTAGAAATTAACCGCTATTTGATCCAATTAAGCACAATTAACACTTTTTGTCAATTGTTTTTTGGGGGGATTTTCGGGGAATTAAATTTTTAGAGGGGCAGCCAAAAACCCAATGATTTAACCCCTTTTTCCATCGTCCAGGAATGATATCCAATCGCATCCTGAAAAGGAGAAATCGAACCCTACAGTCTGACGGCCCCCTGAGCCTCCTCAAACATTAGCTTCAATCCATAGAGGAGTTGGGCTTTGGTAAAGGGTTTGGTCATATAATAATCAGCGCCCATATCATATCCTTTAAACATGTCCGTATCTTCATTCTTGGCCGTCAGAACAATCACAGGGATATTCTTCGTTTTGGGATTTGTTTTGACTTCTTTAATGACTTCCCATCCGTTCTTTTTCGGCATCAGGATATCACAGATGAGAAGATCAAAATCGTCTCCCCCTAATTGTTCTATGGCCTGCTCTCCATCGGCGGCTTCCTTTACCTCGTAACCCAATTTCGTCAAATGGATTCTTAAAAACTTGCGGATCACCTCTTCATCATCCACGATTAATATCTTCCTGCTCATGTCTCAGCCCTCCTGATTGGAAATTTAATTGTAAAGGTTGTCCCCATTTGCTCTTTGCTCTCCACATCGATTGTCCCTTCATGCTGGGTCACGATTCGATAAACAATATTTAGACCAAGGCCCGTTCCCTCCCCAGGTTTTTTGGTTGTGAAGAAAGGATCGAAAATTTGGTTGAGATATTTTCGAGGAATTCCCATGCCATCATCGCTCACCTTCACCTCGACCGAATCTCCTACCGATCGAGTGGAGAGAACCAATTTTCCACCCTTCCCGTCCATTGCTTGAAATGCGTTGGTGATCAAATTGGTAAAGACTTGCTGAATCTCGCCAATGTTGCCATATATTTTTTCAACAGGTTGAAATTTTTTGATCACCTCCACCGGGGTCTTTTGGGCCACTAACCGAACCATCTTTAGGGTTTCTTCAAGAACTTCATTGAGATCCACGAGACCCTGTTCTTCCTTCTTGGCCGCTCGAGAGTAAGATCTCAACCCTTTAACAATTTCGCTGATCCTTTGAGCACAATCCAGGATATCCTTTAAATAACTTTCGTTTTTGGTAGGATCTTCCTCCTCCAATGCAATCTCTGCCATCCCGATAATGCCGCTGAGAGGGTTGTTGATCTCATGGGCCACACCGGAGGCCAATATCCCTATCCCTGCTAACTTCTCTGATTGGATGAGTTGTTCTTGCAACTTCTGCTCTTCAGTAATATCCTTCATATATTCAATGGCCGATAAAACATCACCTTTTTCATCTAAAATGGGATAAGAGAAGATTTGCAAGGTGGTGTTATCTTCTGAACTCTTCATGATCGAGGTGGCGGGTTGTTTGGTTGCGATGGTCACCGAGACGGGACATCTTTCACAGGGTTGCGATCTCTGAAAATAAGCCTTGTAACATTTTTGATTGAGTATTTTTTCGAAAGTGGTTCGGTAATTTTCAACGACCGCTCTATTCACACGGAGAATTTGATAATCAGGAGCTTGTATGGAGAGCTGATCCCGAATACCGTCGAAGATGGCCTCGAGATTCCTTTTGCTTTGTCTGATTTTCTTTTCAAGCTTCCGCTGTTCGGTTAGATCCCGAAAGATCATCTGATAGAAAGATTCATCTCCTAAATCGATTCTCTTGGTAGACAAATCCACTTCCGTCGAGAAACCATCTTTCTTCGTTAGCGACAGAGAGTCCGTCTTTCCTTCCCCTGTTTCAGCGACTTCTTTAAAAAAGTCTCTTGCTTTCTCCATCTCCTCGGGTGGAAATAAATCAAAGACTTCCTTTTGAATGAGTTCTCCCTTGATGTAACCCGTCACTTTCTCCACTTCTCTGTTGACATCAGCAATCTGTAATTGATGATTTCTCAAGAGGATGATCCCCTCATTGGCATTCTCAAAAAGGCCTCGGTATTTATCCTCGGAGATCGTAAGCTCCTGACGTTTTTCCCTCGTTAAGGTTTGAACGATATACCCATAGAAAGCCGTCATGATGAATATGAAAGGAACGCGAAGGGTATAACTGCTGCTATCATCCTTAAGAAAAAGTCCCCATGAATAGAGGAGCACCCCGTAGAGAAGCGCCGTGATCCCTCCAATAACCATCAAAAGTTTAAAATTGCGACTGACCGATGCAAAGATGATAATCAAGAAAAAGACGATATAAAAATCTGTCACCATCTTTTCCGAGAGATACATTCCGAATGAGACAATTCCAGTGTCAAGGAGGACTAATGGATAGAATAATTTTAAACTTGAAAACCATTTCTTAGGAAAGAAGCTGAGTGAAACATTTGACAAGAGATAGACAAAAATAAGAAGGTAACTTAAGTGGAGGTTAGTCATCCTCCCTTTACCAAATAGGATGAGGTAAGAAGTGACAATGATGGCAGTCCATCTCAGCATTATAATAATTTTTTTTCTGTCCTGGTCTTCCATCCTAAAACCCATTTGAATTTGCAGAAGTGAACCCCGTTAGAAATTCCAGCGGGGCATTATTTCTAACGGGGTAAATTTCATTTCACTTACTTAAAACAGGTATGCTATAAATTGAGCAAAAATTATACCAACTGAAAACTATCGAGAATTTGCACGTATAAATGGTTTTTAACCTTAATGAATTTATTAAGTTATAATGATTCATTTCTTACGTCACTTTTCTCGATTTTAACGGAAAAGTACCGATTTTTTTCATTCTTTGACATTTTGTCTAAGTTTTAAAAATCATAAACTCACTTTACAACGCACTATTAAATATATTAAGAAGATATTGTTGAAGTTGAGGAGAGAAATCATTCCAGAATCATGGTTAAACTTCCTTAGGATTATTCCCTTTTGATAATGTGCTTCAATAATTCAGGGGGACTCAGTCCCTATTTTACCCGCTGCCACGCGGCGGCTTCCCGGATATCCGCTCGGTGTCCCCGCTGTGTCTGTCTTGACGACTCTCTTACAACATTAGGATTATAATTAGGTGACATAATGTATAATGAATTTTTTGGTTTTTCAGAAAAGCCTTTCGAATTAACTCCTGATCCCAGATTTATCTTTTTCACCCCCAGCCTTCGCAAGGCATTATCCTCCGTGATTTATTGGATCAAAGAACGAGGAGGCTTTATTTCTATCGTCGGCGAAGCGGGGACAGGTAAAACAATTCTCATTCATTCCTTGCTTAATAGTCTTGACGAGAAGGTGAAAACGATCCTCATTTTTCATACCACCGTTTCTTTTAATGATTTATTAGGAGTGATCCTTCGGGAATTGGGTCTCTGGGATGTCGAGAAAAGCGAGAAAGGTCTTTGGGATCAACTTGCTCAATATGCGACTCAGATTGCTGCCAAGGATGAAACCTTGGTCATCATCATCGATGAGGCACAAAAGCTTACTGAAGAAGTGATGGAAAAACTTAAAATGTTTTCTAACTTAGAATCTAAGGCAATTAAGATCGTTTTCGTGGGACAACCCGAGCTTGAGGACAAGCTCAATTTAAAAAATCTGACGCAGCTCAAACAGATGATAAGAGTGAAGTGTCAAATCAAGGCATTGAGCGAAGAAGAATCCAAGGAATACATTGACCATCGACTCAGATACGTTGGAAGCAGCAGCCTTGAAATATTCACCCCAGAATCTATCCCCATGATTTGTCAATATGCCAAAGGAATTCCACGCATTATTAACACCCTATGTGATGTTGCTTTTCTGATCGGTTACCGATTATTTAAGAAAAAGATCGATGTAAGTATCGTTCGTGAAGCGATAAAGGATATGGAGGGACCACGCCTGCAAAAGACCACCCCCCCTTCATCCGTCCCTATTCATGAATTTCATAAATTCCCCTTTAGATTAAGCTTTCTTCTAAATAAAACTCCCCTGATCATCCTATTCTTATTTTTGATGGGAGGGCTCTTTCTTCTGATCTACAGAAGCTCATACCAAAAACCTGCCAAAATGTTGGACATCAAATCCATTATCAGTCCTCATGTCCAAACCGAATACTCCTCCACGTCGACTTCTTCTCAGATGACTCTCCCTTCCACTTCGATGGTCGCCATGGATAGAAAATATAAACTGAGGGAAGTGGTTACTGTAAAAGAAGGGCAAACCATCTCTCAACTAACGCAAAAATATTATGGGAGGGCCGATTTAACTCTTATTGATTTCCTCTTGGAGTTGAACCC
>Ga0214474_1001558_pt1 | contig 10564 bp, 8 predicted proteins | sample RVTome_2_FD_187335 | JGI IMG/M metagenome (GOLD analysis project Ga0214474, IMG submission 187335) | Soil microbial communities from uranium-contaminated site in the Upper Colorado River Basin, Wyoming, United States - RVT95D214 HiSeq ...
CTGATCGCCAACGGCACGGACGCACCGGTGGAGGACGTGGACCCCATCCCCTGTTTCTACGCCCTGGTGACGCGGAGAATGAAGAACGGCCAGGTGTTCTTCGGCGACCAGCGCCTGAGCCGTCTGGAAGCCCTGCGCGCCTGCACCCTCAACGGCGCCTATGCCGACTTCGAGGAGGGAATAAAAGGGTCCCTGGAGGACGGAAAGCTGGCCGATATCACTGTCTTCAGCCAGGACATTCTGACCATACCCGAGGAGGACATCCTGAAGGCCCAGGTCGTCTATACCATCGTCGGCGGTAAAGTCCTCTATAAAAAATAGACGCTGGATACGGGTACCAGCATATTTTGAGATCATTCTCCGGAGGTGAGACGTCCATGCCGACAAAAAACAGGTTTCTTTTGAACGGGCTCATTGCTATTTTCGCTTCCTGGTTGTTAAGCGGGTTTCCTGTGGCGCAAGAGAGTGTTTTTGCGGCAGCGCTCGTTGACTATCAGGCCGATGTTCAGTCCCAGGATTCAGTCCTCAAGGCTTTCTATGAATCGCTGACCTTCCCCGAGGGGTCGGGCCCCGACTGGGGTCGTTTCCGGAATCTTTTTGCCTCGGCCACTGTCCCCTTGATCCGCACCACGCCTGGAGCGGTGCTGGTCACCGACCTCGACGGTTTTCTGGACAATTTCAGCCTGCGGATCAAGAGCGGAGCGCTCAATAGTTTCAACGAAGAAGAAATTTTCAGGTCAACTCATTCTTTCGGAAACATCGCCCAAGTGTTCAGCACTTACCGGAAAGGCCTGAACACGCCCGACCCCCAGAAGCTCGTCCGGGGCATCAACAGCCTCCAGGTCGTCTTCAAGGACGGCCGATGGTGGATCGTCTCCTTGATGTGGCAGGACGAAAGCCCGGACAACCCCATTCCCCAAAAGTATTTGAAGTGAGGTGAAACCATGAGTAAAAAAGCGATTCAAACGATATTCCTGATGGCAGGTTTTTTGACCCTGGCCGGCCTGGCCGGGACTGCGCCCCTCCAGGCCGTGGCCTGGGCCGCCCCGCAGGACCAAGCGCAGGACCAGCCGGCCACGACGGTAGTCGCTCACGTCCGCGTTTTTGACGGTGAAAAGCTGATCCCGGCGGACACGGTCATTTTTAAAAACGGCAGAATCGAGGCCGTTGGAAAAAAGCTTAGTGCGCCTCCGGGCGCCCTCATCATCGACGGCGGCGGCCAAACGCTTCTCCCCGGGCTCATCGACGCCCACATCCATACCCTATCTTTGGACAACCTCAAACAGTGCCTCATCTTCGGCGTCACCTCGGCCGTCGATATGTTCACCTTCGTAAAATTGATGCAAAATGTCAAGCAGCTCCAGGCCTCCGGGAAGGCTCCGGACCTGGCCTTCTTTATTTCTTCGGGAACCCTGGCCACTGTGCCCAAGGGCCACGGCACCGAATACGGCCTCCCCATTCCCACTCTGACCGGGCCGGCGGAGGCGGCGGCTTGGGTCGAAGCCCGCCTGGCCGAAGGCTCGGACTTCATCAAGATCATTGTTGAGGACGGCAGTGCGATGGGCTTCAAGATCCCCACTCTCAGCCTGGATACGGTTCGGGCTCTGATCGCCGAGGCTCACCGGCGCGGCAAGATGGCCATCGTCCATGCCGCCACACTCCAGAATTGCCTGGACGTGCTCCAGGCCGGGGCCGACGGCCTGGCCCATCTTTATTTCGATGCCGCTTTCGACCCGGAGTTCGGCCGCCTGGCCGCCCGCCAAAAGGCGTTCGTCATTCCCACTCTGACCGTATTGAATGGGGGAGACGGCCTGGGCAGCGGAAAAATTCTGGCCGGGGATAAAAGGCTTTCTCCATACTTAAAGCCCACCGATTTAAAAAGTTTAAAGGCCTCTTTTTCAGAAAAAACCAACGAGGCAGCCTACCGGGCCGCAGAAAAAGCCCTGGCCCAGCTCAAAGCCGCCGGAGTCCCCATCCTGGCCGGCACGGATACGGGCAATCCCAACACCACTCCAGGCGCCAGCCTCCACGACGAGCTGTCCCTGCTGGTCAAGGCCGGGCTGAAACCGGCAGAAGCATTGAGGGCTGCCACTTCCCTGCCTGCGGAGAAGTTCTCCTTGGCCGGACGAGGCCGGATTAAGCCGGGGTTCGTTGCCGACTTGCTCCTGGTCAAGGGCGACCCGACCCAGGACATCCAGGCCACCCGTGATATCGTGATGGTCTGGAAAGAGGGGAAGGCCGTGGACCGGGAGGCCTATCGCCAGGCGGTCCAGAAGGAATGGGAAGCCGTGAATCGACTCAAGAGCTCGCCGCCCCCGCCCAATTCCGAATCCGGCTGGGTCAGCGATTTTGAGGGCGACAAGGTTGCCGCCAATTTCGGCGCGGGCTGGATCATCTATACCGACGCTGTGATGTCGGGCAAATCGACGGCCCAATTCAAGCTGGCCGATGGCGGCGCGGAGGGAAGCCGGCAATCCCTGCTCATTACCGGAACGATCAAGGAAGGCGCGGCCTTCCGCTGGGCGGGGGCCATGTTCCTGCCGGGTAAGACATTTACCGACCCGGCCAATCTTTCCTCGGCCAAAGCCCTCGGTTTCTATGCTCGAGGCCAGGGCGCCGGTTTTGCCGTGCTCCTCTTCAGCCGCGCGGGATTTATCCCGGCCATCCGAACCTTCGCGGCCGGCCCGGAATGGAAGGAGGTTGTCTTCCCCTGGGAAGATTTCAATACGGAGGGTTACGACATCACCGGCCTCTTCATCGGCGCTTACCAGAAGACGGGCGACTTCAGCCTGCAGCTGGACAACGTCAGGCTGAAATAATTTTGGCTCCGCATTTATCGGCTTGGTATAATTTTTGCATATAATTTTTTCCAAAAGCTCCTCTTGAGAGGAGTTCAGATTGTTTTGGCAAAGAAGTAAATTTTCTTTACTTGGGCCGCAAGCAGATGAGGAAAATCAGGATCGAAAAAAGGCGGGCGGCGATAGGCTTGATCTGTCTGGCGGCACTGCTTTTCAGAATTGACCTCTTCGCCAAAACAAGCAAAACCTCAAAAGCCTTCACCCTTTGGGAAGAAGCCGGAAAGTACTCGTCTCCAGTTTTGTGGCCCGGGTTCGAACCGGAGAAGTTGCCGACCCTGATCTTCGACGGGTCCGATACCTATGCTTTCGGGTTTGCATCTCTTCCCCGGGGTTTCAGCCCTGCGGAAGGCCGAGCCGACATCGGCTTCTACAAGGGTCAGCACCCACTTATGATTGCCAACCGGCGGATCCAACTCGACAACGTTTATGCCGCCTCCTGCCTTGCCTTCCCCGAGTTCTTCCGCAAATCCTCCCGAATCCTGGCCGGTACCCTCATCCATGAGCAGTTTCATATCTTCCAGGCCCTCAGCCATCCCGACTGGTCGCCCAATGACGCCTACCTCTTCAACTACCCACCCGACACGACGGACTCTGTCCTGCTGCGTCGTTTGGAAGTCGAAGCTTTCAAGCGGGCTGTCTCGGCCGCCTCCGACGATGAGATCCGAGGCTGGGCGGCCTCCGGCCTGGCTTATCGCCTGGAGCGGCTTCGTTCACTTCCTCAAAACCTGGCCCGTTATGAGGACGAAATCCAGAGGCTGGAGGGACTGGCCCAGTATGTCGAATGGAAAGTCAACGGCCTGGGTCTCTTGGACAATCTCCCCAACCTTGATTTCGCGCCTGCCGCCATCCGGGATTGGGGGTATATCAGCGGCCGTTGGCTGGGGAATATTCTCGACCGGCTCGACCCCGACTGGAAGACAGACCTGGAGGCCGGGCATTACGCCTATCTCAAAGAGCGGCTGGCCAAGGTCGTTCAAGGCGCGAATGACCGCTACAGCTTCAGCCAGGAGGAGGTGGCCGGGCTGCGGCGCCAAGCCGAAGCGGACCTCAAGGTCAAGCTGGCTTCCCGTAGCAAGCTGAGAAAGAAGATCGAGGCCAAGCTGGGCTGGAGAATCGAAATCATCGCCCGGAAAAGTCCCCTCCATGTGCGGTTCTTTCTGGCCAACGAGTCCGAAGCTCTCAGCCAGCGTGAAATGATTCACACCCGGTGGCTGGCCTTGACTAGTCCGTCCTGCGACCTGCAGGTCATCGATCAGGAATGTCTCACCGAAAGCGAAGGGCCGGGGAAGGTGGAGCGCGTTCTGATCCCCGGCCTCAACCGCAGACCGAGAGTGGAGAGGATTGCCGGCCAGAGAATGATCCGGGCGCCGGGGCTCATTATCCTTTGTCGCCGGGCTTATATTACCCCAAGGGGCAGGACCTTGAGGATCGAACTCATTCATTGACGGACCTCCTGCGCCGTCCGAGAGAATGCCAGGAAGCATCTCCGATTGTGTGATTCACTATCGGTGCCGGAATCGCCCTCGGCCTCCTGGGGAACCAGTCCCGTCGGTTCCCCCCGTCAAAAAAGCCGACGGGGCCCCCCTCCGCTAGGGGGGCCTAAGGGGCGATTCCGACACCTCTTTGAAATCACCTATTTGCTACCAGCGTGCCAACGCGTTTATTGCCATTTGGCTCCTATTCCCATAAAATGGCCTCTCCGCCAAGGCGGAAAATCGAACATGTCACGTGAGCGGACCGGCGAAGTCGTCTATCGTTTCCCTTCTTCCCCGAACCTGAAAGACCTTCAGGTTGTCGTTGCCAAAAAGAACGATGCTTTCCGGACGCGGCTCAAAGGCCGCTGGCCCTGGCAGGCCGTCCTCCTGGTCAAGCTGTATTTCGCCTATTTCAGCCGGATGAAGGCCGTTTTGGCCGCGGCCGAGAACAACGTCTACTCTCAATATGTTCCGCCCATCCCCGGCCCGGCCCACGCCCGGCAACTGGAAACTTTCATCAACCGCTGGGTCTATAAAATACGCCGGCCCATGGCCGTGACCATCGCCCTCACCGACCGCTGCCAGCTCGACTGCTTCCACTGCAGCGCGGTCGCTCGGGACAGCCGCCGCTCCGAGCTGGCCGGCGGCGACATCCGGAAAATCGTGGAGGAAAGCCTGGACCTGGGAGTGAGCTGCGTGACCTTCACCGGCGGCGAGCCGTTGCTGCGGCCGGACCTGGAAGAGTTCGTGGCCCTCGTTCCTCCGGACAAGGCCAACTGCCTGGTCTTCACCAACGGCTTAGCCTTGGACGACCGGCGCGCCCGCCGGCTGAAAGAGGCCGGGGCCTTCGGCCTCCAGCTCAGCCTGGATGCGCCCGACCCGGCTGAGCACGATCGGTTGCGAGGCCGGCGGGGGACGTTCCGCGCCGTCCGGGAAGGCGTCCGTTGCGCCTTACAGGCCGGGCTGACGGTCGGCCTATCCACCTATGCCACGCATGAGTCCGTGGCCCGGCAAGACCTCAGCCGGCTGGCCGGCCTGGCCCATGAGTGGGGCGTCCAGGAAGTCTCGGTCTTCGACGTCATCTCCACCGGAAAGCTCAAAGAGAACTCCTCCCTGTCCCTGAACGCGGCCGACCGGCGGCGCCTGATCAAAGAGGCTTTCCGTGCCCAGAAAAGCCTTCACTTCCGGCCGAGGATCCTGACCCAGTCCTGGACCAACAGCCGCCGGGGCTTCGCCCGGCGCCTGGGCTGTCTGGCGGCCAACTACCAGTTTCACGTCACGGCCCGGGGCGACTTCACGCCCTGCGATTTCACCCCCCTCAGCTTCGGCAGCGCCGTCCAAGAACCGCTCCAAAAACTCTGGGACAAACAGCTCCGCCATCCCGCTTATCGGGAGCATTGCTTCCATTGCCGGATGCAGTCAGGGCCTTTTCGCCGGAAATACATCGACCCTATTCCGGCCGGCGCAGCCCTGCCCTACCCCATTGAGAAGTTTGGACTTGACGAATGACAAGATATCCATGAGGCTCTTCGCCGAAATGCTCAAAGAACTCTACGACAGCGGCGTCATCTTCGCCGAAGAATATCAGGGAAAACGCAAAAAATATCTCGACCGGCTCTAAGCGGGAATTGTCCACCCTCCGGGCCTCAGACCGGCACAACCCCTCTGGGGAGATCGTGCTAAATAAAAATCAATTCGGCCGGGGCGACAGCCCTGGGCTCCCGGCCTTGGGATATCAGCGAAACTCGGCGTTGACGATGGTCAGGCGGCCGGGATAGGTGATGCTCCCGTAGGGCGTGGACACCCGCGGCTGGGCGTCCAGGGACAGCCGCGACCCATCCTTGTTGGCGCCGCCGATGGCCAAGGCCAGGTTGATCAGGTCTTCATACTGCTTGTTGGCGAAGAATTGGAAAAGATCGAGGGACAGCCGGATGGGAATGATCGACTCCTGGCCTGTTCCGGGAATCTCCACGGCCCGCTCGATATTGCCCGAGACAGTGGGGACATTATCGATCAGCAGGCGGCATTCCAGGCTGCTCAGGGTGCTGACCGTCTTGGGCGAGCCGCCCGTCCCGTCGTTGGGGTTGACGGCCAGAACATTCAACACAAAATCTGCCATCATGCTTTTGGTCCGGAAGGCATTAAACAGACGAACACCGTCCAGGACCGAAAACTGATTGAGCCGGGTCTTGCCGCTGAGGCTGATGCCCAGCAGGCGAAAATCATTGACCTCTCCCAGCTTGAAACGGAGGCGCTGAAGGTTGGTCAGGGCGGTGGCCATGTCCTGGAGCATGGCGCAGCTTTGTAGGATCAACATCGCCGAGGCGGCGATAAAAATAAGAGCGAACGTCTTCGGGCGCTTGTTCATGGGTCCCTCCTAGGCACTCTCCTCCCTATATATACGAGCCTTCAGACAAAAGTCAACTTGGAGAGGGCTTATGGAAGCATCCAAACGTGTGAACATGGGGAGGGGTGGCACGGTGCCAGTCCCCGTCCGCCCGCAGCGCATGAGGGCGGGTGGGTGGGGATTGCGCGAGGACGGGCGGGGACGCACCGTGACAGGACCCCTCCTCTTCTTGAATGTCGAATCAATTAAAAGGAGATGCTTCCAGAGTCTACTTCTTTTCGAAGAGAACCAGGGTGTTGCGGGGCAGGCTGAAGGCGTCCATGATCTTCTTGAATTCCTCATACTCACCGGGGAGGATATCGCGTTTTTTTAGGGCATACGATTTTTTAACCGTCAGCTCGGATTGGCCGGCATCAAAAGACGCTTTATAATCGAACCGCCCGAAATCCCTCTCAAAAGAAAAGCTCTCCGGAAGGTAGAGGAGATTGTGGTCGGAGGGAACCTTCACCCTGAAAACCATGGAGACGTCCACCTCATCCGGCGCGCGGAGAGGATATTGCCTCTTGGCCAATCTGGGCACCAGCCCCTGGCCGGAAAACTCATAAGGAAGGTCGGGGACGTTGAGCAGCACGATCTTCCCCTGAGTGATCCCAAAGCGACGAATCAGAAACTCTTGGCCGACTTTGGCCGGCGTCCTCAGGTCCTTAAGGTCGCTGACCTGGAAATCGCCCGCTTCGGTATCCTCCTGGAGCTTGTTGAGGGCTTCGGCGAAGAAATCCCTTCGCTCCTTCTCCGTGCTGTCCATAAGAGACTCACGGGCCCATTGATCGAAAACCCCGGACACTTCCGAGACGATCCTTCCCCGCAAATCCCCCCGGATGTCCAGCTGGCCGGTGATTTCATTCCGGGACACGCTCTCCGTGTCGGGAAGGCCGCGGACCTCACAAAATTCAGACTTCTCCGGTTTGATCAACAGGCCGCGCCACCCGAATGCTCCGGAAATGTATCCATATTGAGACTTGTTAGCAAAAGGATTCAGGAAAACAAGGCCATCGCCCTGGCGGACGGCCACCAGAACACAGTCGAACTGCTTGAGGGTGGGAACATCCTCCACAATCGGGACGGCCCGGCTGTTGGCCAGGACCGGAAAGGCCTCCAACCCGGCCGCTTGCAGAAGGGCCGCCAAAAGAACGCTCTTATCTTTCCAGTCCCCGTAGCGGTTCTTGAGGACGGCTCCCGCCTCATGGACTTCAAGGCCTCCTTCCCCAAAGGGCAGGTTCACGTTCCGCACCTCTTTGGCCACAAAGTTGAAAAGGGGTTGGGCCCGCTCCTCCGGTGTGGCCGCCGCTTTGGTCAGGTCCAAGGCTAAGGCCTTGATTTCGGGAGTGGGGCGGACGGCCTGCCCGAAAGAGCGGCTGAACGCGCGGCAGGCCTCATTCCAATCAGCGAAGGTGCTAAAAATGACCCGCGCCCCGATTTCTTCCAGAGAGGGCATGAATTCTTCGGGCTTGATTTGGGGCCTGTCGGAGGCCGTCAAACTATAGACTTTATCCTGGCCCACAGCCTCAACTCGGAATTCCGCATCCAGCCCCAGGATCCTGGTCTTAAGGCTTTTCTCCGGGGGCAGGATGATCTTCAACTCTTTGCTGAGAATCGGCTCTTCAAACTGAAAACGAACAAGGCCGTCGATTTGACCCGCATCTCCGCCCGATTCTTTCCGGTACCGGACGGCCAAACAGGAGCCGGGGTCCACGGCCGGAAAAGAGAGGATGCGGTGGATGAGGTTGGAATACATGTCCGCCTCAGCCAGATAGGGCGGGGTGACGTCGTTGATGGCCCCTATTTCCACGTCCACCGATGTCAGATTGCCTTTGTAGGTCCGCGCCAGAAGGACCTCCACCTTATCCAAATTCTTGTCCAGGGGGATGCGGAAATCGCTGAACTTCTCTCGGCCGGTCAGGTTGAAGACCTCCAGGACCAGGAAATAATCCTCGCTCTTCTGGCCGGTCCGGTCCAGGCTGAAAGTCTGCTTGGACTTGACTACGGCGGCCGTGGCCTCCGGAAATTTCCCGCGGGAGGGGGCGTTCTTGACGATCTCCTCGACATTCTCTTGACCGAAGAGGAGCGAAGCGAAGACCAGGCTCAGGATCAAGGCCGGCCAAACTTTGTTTCTCATTTGAAACCCCCTTTCTCCGGCGCTTCTCTTTTTTGCAGGATGACCATGGATTTCTGGAAGCGCCGCAGGGCTTTAACCACCTTCCTCAGGCTCTGGTAGCCCTGCGGGTCGAGGGTGGACTGCTCAATGCGAAAATCGCTGGTGAAAATGACCTTGCCCTCACGAAGGGAGGTGGCCAAGGCCAGGGACACCGGCCCATCCTTGATCCGGACCGGATCGGGAAGGCCAATGACCTCGTACTCGGGCGGGATGGAGATGACCTCTTCCTGGACGCTTCCCCGGCTGGAGAAGAGGAACAGCGGATAGAGGCGCTTGGCCTTGTCTGTCAAGGCCTGGAAGATGCCCAGGGAGATGACGTCGAAGCTGAAAGAGGCCAGGGGGAGACGGAACATCTTGTATTTTCCGATATCGACCAGAAAATCCCGCGCCTTGTAATTGAAGGAAACCTGGTAGGGCGCGGCCAGGTCTGAAAAATCAGAGGCTTTGACGTCGGAGACCTTGACCGTGGGCGCCAGAAGCGTGCCCAGCTGCTGCCAGATCATGGGGAACTGGTAGACAGGAACCTGTTTGGCCACGCTTCGCAGGCCGAAATCGGCGAAGCCGCGGCCGGTGAGGACAACCTTGCCCTCCAGGCTGCCGTCGACAAGGACCGCGGTTTCACTCCGGACTGAGGCCAAGCTTTGTTCGGCCGGGACACGGGGCAACCTCATCAAGTCCTTGCCCTTTTCGTCCAGGAGCAGGACATAGCGGTCACCCACATAGGTCTCGCCGAAGGAAGAGCTGAGCTCCAGGGTGGGGTCCATGAAGACCATCCGGCCGTCCTTCAGGACGACGGCGCATATGGCATGCTCGAAAAAGATGGTGGGGACTTCGGGATCGGTCATCTTCGAAATATTGATGATGGAGTCATAGGATTTGACACCGATCTCCTGGAGCATGGCCATCATCAGGATGGACTTATCCCGGCAAATGCCGTACTGCTTTTCGAAGGTGTAGGTGGCCTGGTGGGGCTCGATGAAAGCGCCCAGGTCCATGGAGGAGCCCATGTAGCGGACCTTCTGGGAGATGTAGCGGTGGATGGCCAGAATTTTCTCTTCTTCTGTGCGGCAGTCCTTGGTCAGCTCCCGAACCTTGGCCTTCATCTGGTCGTTGCTGTCCAGTTTGCCCTGGTTGAGGCTGTGGCCGTAGCGGGACAGCTCGGCCCAGCTGGAGAAGGTGCCGGCCACGAGCTTGAGGGCCACATCCGCCGGCGAGGTCATCCCCAATTCTTCCTTGAGCGGGGGGACATCGGTCCTCTTCCAGGTGAAGGTGACCAGCCCGTTGCGCTCCGTCCGGCTGAAATCAGCCCGGCCGTTCTTGACCACAACCTTCAGGGGCCGGGAGGCCGGGGCGACGATCGTCACTTCCACGGCCAGGCGGGGCTCGAATCCCTGAAAGAGCGTCAAGGTATTGAAATGGTCCTTGATCAACGGCTTGGAGACTGTTTCCACCAGCGTCTCCAAAGAATCGCCCGTCTCCACGTTGGGGAAAGCGATGCTCCATCGCCGAAAGTTTTCCTCCAGGATGTTCATTTGCTGGGTCTCTTCCATCGTCCCGTCCTTGATGGCTGCGGGGGGGACATCGAGGATAGCGCCGTTCTTCTTGATCACCCGGGCCTTGAGGATATGGATCGTGTTGTAGCGGCGGTGATAGGGAATCTTGCGTGTGG
>Ga0214474_1001560_pt1 | contig 10552 bp, 7 predicted proteins | sample RVTome_2_FD_187335 | JGI IMG/M metagenome (GOLD analysis project Ga0214474, IMG submission 187335) | Soil microbial communities from uranium-contaminated site in the Upper Colorado River Basin, Wyoming, United States - RVT95D214 HiSeq ...
CAATTTCCTTGTTAATTCCTCAAGTTTTGGCTTTTCCTTGCCTATACCGGCTAATACCAGATGGACACTAGTTACGCGCAAAATATCCGGCAATGATCGTAAAATTACGTCGATTCTTTTCTCTTTGTCTAATCTACCCAAGTATAACAACACAGGTTTGTTGTTCGGTATGGCGTAGCTTCGCTTCAGATACGACCCATCATTGGTCGGCTTGAATCTTTCCAAGTCAATGCCGCATGAGATCGGCACAATGTCTTTGCCAAGACCGGCGTTTCTTAGCAACGCCGCGGCGGTCTTTGTCGGCGTGGCGACAAAATCAAGTTGTTCGAAAACTCTTACACATTCTCTCCACGCCAACTGTTGCAGCTGCTTCTCGGCATCTCTTGGTGGATGAAGATAGTGTATCAGATTCTCTGGCATGAAGTGGTTTGTCCCTATAACCGGGATGCCAAGCTTTCTTGCTGCGCCTACTACTTGTTTGCCGATCAAGAAATGATTTTGGATATGGACAATATCGGGGGAGATTTGCTTAACCGTTCCCCTAATAATCCCGGGAACAAAGAGCGGTGAAATTCTAAAGTTTAGATGGCCTGGAAGAGGGATGGAGCGGATTCCGTATACCACAACTCCTTCATCATCTGACACCGTGTTTCTGAATGATCTGGACGGACACATCACACAGACACTGTGGCCTCTTTTCGCCAGGATAGTAGCGAGCCGATATGTGAAATAAGCCGCCCCGTTGACATCGGGATGGTAGGTATCAGTTGCAATTAGTATTTTCATGATTTCATCATGTTAGTCAGTATTTTCATCTGCATATTCCTTACCAACCTTGTTCTATTATACAGCAAATCACAAGAGGTTACGGTTGCAGCAATTATTCCGATTCTTTCCGCTGACCGCCGGGCAATGAAGTGAACGATTCCCATATAGCGGGCAGGAGTAGCCGAGTACGGTGATGAAGAAGGCAGCGCAGAATGGGCGCGGGCAGAATGTGAACGATGTCGCCGTTGTTCGGGGAATATCAATCAGGTCTCCGCAGATCACGAGAACACGTTGGGCTTAAGTCAGACGGCCCCGTGGTCGCTGCGAGCCCCGGGGTCGAGCTCTCCAAATGGGACCTGTTCTAGGCAGTGCCGTGGTATGAATTCACCATCTTCGGCACCCAAGCAGGTTCGGTAAATATCACCGCCTGACACCTGCCTATGCTCCTATGCCTTTATTGTTACCTAGTCGCACGCTAAGCTAGGTCGTGATTCCTGAACGAATCACAGTTTTGTGACCTGACAGTCAGCCAGTTTTATTATTAGTAGTATGAGGGCCACTTAGTTATGCCCTTGTTCTAAGATTGCTGGGACTACTTGCCTATGCGAAATACCTTGGTCCCGCACCTCGGGCAGACACCTTGAGTCGCAGGACGTTTGTTCTTCATTCTGATAGCCCTTGGATTCTTGATCTCAACCTTTTTTCTGCATTTCACGCAATATGCCTGCATTTGACCCTCCTTTCGCTCAAGATTTGTCTCTGAGAATAACATCAAGATAACGACTAGTCAATAGCTTGTCTAAACAAAGCATCGAAATGTTACCCGTAGATTCTTGCACCGGACATCTGGCCATGCGGCGAGCTTGATTTCCTTAGTTCATGTTTGGTGCAGTTTATCTTAGAAATGAGGCAGGCAGTCTCTGCCCTTTTCCCAAGCTAGATGGGATTCAGGTGGTCGGTGGTTCAAATCCACTCACCCCGATATTGCATTTCGGGGTTTTGCCAACGGAGGCAAATTCGAAATTTTAGGTTACAGTTGCGTGAGCCACGGATGCTTCCAGCTTAGTAGTTGACTATCAGCTTGATTGTTGGCTTTAAGATGTATGAAGAACCAGCTACAACCACAGCTTTACGAACATCAAAGTCTGCGGTAACCACCACAGTCTCATTAGCAGTCACTTCGAATTGGCCTATCGCTTTATAACCTGTCTCTCCGCCACTTGGGGTGAAGAGAGGCTCGGTGGAGTTATTGGCAAATTCGATATAACAGCCTGGATTGGCCGGGTGTGAGCCTTTTTCTGGGATATCCAGCATAAAGCGAATTTGAGTGTAATTCCCAGCTGGTAATGTAAAATTACCTAATAAAGTGGAATTTCCCCCGGTTAATTCCAATAGGTTATATGTTTGAGGGCCGACAAATTCTTCACACGTTATCCATTGACCATCGAGATGATATTGGATTTCCTCAATAGTGATATAAACGCCTGTAACATTTTCAGCGTCCAGCGGCGCATCGGAAAGGTATAGCTTCAAGGTTCCTGTTCCTAATGTCTGTCCCGGAAGCGTTTGTCCCGGAGACGTTTGTCCCGGAAGTGTTTGCTCTGGAAGTGTTTGTCCCGGAAGTGCTTGTTCCGGAGCCCTATAAACCAGCCCTAATACAGCTAATACAGCCAACCCTGTCAGAATAATCCACGCTAAAAAGGAACCCTTGATTTCCATGCTCTTGTTTGAAATTCAAAACTGTCTAGTTTTGTGGATTTTGGTCGTGGAATATTATTTGGAATCCAGATACTAGTATTTCGAACTTCGCCCTACTCCCCCTGATACTATTATAGCGTGGTCTTCTTTGCTGTCAATCACCCATTGGTAATGGTACTATCCAGTTATTCGCCCCACCCCCTTCGTCCATTATAGGGCGTTAATTCTGATTTTCCGTTCAATTTTGGGTATTTCGGAAACCCTTCATCGTTTTGTGATCTGATAAGGCTGGATAGGCTTCTCTCAATGGATTAAAAAGGAGTTTGGCGCGTACCCTAAAAGGGAGATGTTGGTTGAGTTGGGAAGGATGAGCAAGGCGGAGCGTGAAGAGGATACATGGCTTGGGTTGTATTTGTGGGAGAAGAAACATAGTAAAGGGTGGAATTAAACGGCAATTATATCATCCCTAAATGATAGGTTGACTGCAATATAAGCAGATGCTAAAGTATCCTCCCCAAAAGGGTAAGAGGGGAGGAACGATATGACTATCTGCGTAAGCGTACGAATTCCCGAGGGGTTGATTTTGGCTGCTGACAGCATGGTGACTCTTGAGGGAACTATTAATACACCGAAGGGGCCGCAAGCAGGAGTATTACAGACATTTGAATTTGCCAACAAACTAACACGCATCAAGGATTATCCCATTGGGGTAATGACTTGGGGGATAGCCAGTATAAGTGACAGGTCTATCCCGAGTCTTATAATGGAATGGGAACATGATTATCCCTCTCTTAAAGATGTTCAATCTTTCACAGTAGAGGATGTGGCTGACTCATTGCAAAAATTCATTATTGAACGATATGACAAAGTCTATCCTGCTTCAACTAAACGCCCTCTCTTAGGTTTATTCATCGGAGGATATTCACAAGGGCAATTCTTCAGTGACCAATACAAATGTAATTTGCCTAAAGAACCTACTTGGCAAGAAGTTCGCCCAAGTAAACCAGATGGTAGTCCAGACTTTGGTGCCAATTGGTTCGGGCAAATAGATGCTTTGACCCGTCTAATTCATGGCTATGACAGAGCTGGAATTGATGAGTTAATAAAACGAGGAGTTGATAAGACAATTGTTCAGAAATGGATGGATGACCATGTTTCTCAGTTACCATTGGTATTTGACGGGATGCCTCTTCAGGATGCAGTCGATTTCGCCAATTATGCTGTTCAATTGACAATAGGTAGATTCAGATTCGCAATAGGTGTGCCCGTTTGTGGAGGTAATGTTGATATAGCTGTAATCACTCCTAATGCTTTTCAATGGGCGCAACGAAAACAATGGGCTATAAAAGAATAGGAGGAAACGATGCCGAATAAGGATAGTTTATTGATGGAAATTAATGCAGATGGGACAGCAGGTATTAGTTTTCATGCTACTGCTGAACACGGGAATTTTGTAGAGATGGAAGAGATAGAGGACAGCGAAAAGCAGAACTTTACCCAAAATGACTTCGAACAGGCACTAAAGAAGGCCAGTCGCAGAGTCAAGAAGTAGTTATCTGGGCAAGAATTGTTTTGAACATATGCTTTTCATCCCCATGATGGTTATATATAAAGCTATGCTCGACAGTTGGTGAACTAGATAGATAATAGTAACTTGGGGGAGCTTTAGTGGCTTCCCCTTGTTAGTTATGCGCGCTTTTGACAAATATTATGGGGCAATTCGGATGGTTTTCTTGGCAATGTTTGGGGTGAGTAAACGATGTAATATATGGAATGGGAATAGAGAGGATACAATATTCAAGTATGAAACGTGATAAATTTCCCCGGAAAACAAGGCGAAACTTGGCGCTGAGAGCTTGTTACTTCTGTTCAAATCCTAATTGCCGGAGAATGACTGCAGGGCCTAGTTCAACGCCAGATGAGTCAATTAGATTGGGTGTAGCTGCCCATATATGTGGGGCAAGACCTGGGGCAGCGCGTTATAACCCCAATATGACGCCTGATGAGCGTTCCTCCATAGAGAATGGTATATGGCTATGTGAAACATGTGAAAGGTTGATTGATTCTGACGAAAAGCAATATACCCCTGAGCTTTTGAAACAATGGAAAGTCGAACACGAAGGTTTGGTATCTAAAGTGCAGTCAAACCCTGAATTGATTAAGAAGGCTTTTTTAGAAGCAGTTACAGAAAAAGTGACAGCTAAGTCGTTGGTAGATGCTGGTTTCATCAAAGGTAAAGTGCATATTATATTAGAAGCTCAAGAGAAAGCATACCAACAGAAGAATGTTAGATTAATAAAATTCTTAAATAATTACGTAGACAAACGTTTAGATGGTGTTCCTCCGGTTTGGCGTGCCTTGATTGCTGGGTTTCCCATCATAGGACGAGATATAGGTAGTGAAAGCTTTATCGATTTAGCTGAACTAGTACGAGAACTGCAGCCATATTTATCCAAAGGGGTTCGTAGGGAATATCATGAAAGGGTGAAACCAATTTTGATAGGGATTTTAGCAGAGGCGCAGGCTTTTCTGGATGATTCGGCAAGAGCAGGAGGCCTCTGGTTAGGTATTGATTGTTCTGCCCCTCCAACTCGGAAAGACTTGGTCTTTTCTTGGTTAGGGTTCAGAGATTTCATAGATAGGCCTTTTAGAGTGGATGAAGCTTTGGTACGTGGTTGTTGGTCATACAGTTTCCCAACAGAAGTCTTGGAATTCAAAATTAAAATAGAAAGAACATGGGCTGGCTTTCTGTATGACATAATTAGCCGTTTGCCAGACCCAGATAGGCAAAAAGGTCAGTTGATTAATAATGGGAAATTCCCGACAATGATACGTATTTGGTGTTCTACAGCACCAGAAGACTTTAAACCTCCTCTAACAGAAATTATTCGTCATCCCGTCAGTAGTTCAGACCATACACTTGCAGGAGTATACAAGCTTTGGAAAGAGAATCTTGGTAAACCGAGGGGTTGAGGATTCTATTTTCATTCATAATGTTGATATGGAATTAGTCAGACAGTAAGGTATAGCATGAAAGGAGGCAAGCGGCTTCCGCCTTTTCTACTGGCTACATCGGGTTCAGGGGGTCGGTGGTTCAAATCCACTCACCCCGATTCTACACAGATACAAAGCTTTGCCAGCTCCAGACGGCGTGAGTTATCGCCCAGAATGGCGGAGTCTACTGCGGTTGCTTATCTCCGTTTTCTATTAGGTACTAGGAAGCAACTCCCGCTGCTTTCAGGATATCGGGGACCACCTCTTCCCTGCCTATAGCCATGACATGGACACCGTGGCACATGGATTCCTTTCTTATAGTGGCAATCATCCTGCCGGCGATTCCTATACCCTTATTGATTGCCTCGCCTTTGGGGGCAGCCGCTAATTCATCAATCAAGTTCTGGGGCACGAAGACGCCAGGGACGTTATCGGTCATATACTTCGCCATCCTGGCTGAGACAAGCAAAATGATGCCAGCCAGTATCTTGACCGGGAATTGACGGGCATATTCCATAAACTTGGCAAATTTGTCCAGGTCATAGATGGCCTGAGTCTGAAAGAATTCGGCACCGGCCTCGATCTTCTTTTCAAACTTCATTAGCTGGGGCTCAATCGGGTTTGCTTCGGGTGTGACTATGGCTCCGGCACAGAACTCCACGGTCCCGTCGAGCGCATTCCCTCCCAGGTCTTTGCCCGCTTCCATGTGCCGAATTGTCTTCAGTAACTGTGCTGAGTCGAGGTCGAAAACGCCTTTGGCTGCCTTGTGGTCTCCGACTACAACAGCGTCTCCAGTCAGGCAGAGAACATTCCTTATGCCTCTGGTATATGCGAAGAGAAGCTCGGCCTGAAGGGCGAGGCGGTTACGGTCGCGGCAAGTCACCTGTAATATGGGCTCGCCACCGCGCTCCTTGATGGCCAGACAGCCGCCAATGGAAGGGAAACGCATTACGGAACTCTGGTGGTCGGTAACATTCAGCGCGTCGACTTTGTCCTTGAGGAGGTCAATATGGTGAAGCATCTTCTCAATGTTTGTCCCCTTGGGAGGACCGATTTCGCTGGTTATCACAAATTTGCCAGATTTAAGAACTTCCCTAAAACTCAGCGCCATAGCTCCTCCTTTATGTGATCCTGATCGTTCGCGGCCTGGGTGCCACGTTGTAATCTCTGGGGGAATGATACCTGCGCATCAAGTCAAGTCGTCCCTGTTCTTTCAGCCGCTGATATATGAGAGTCCAGGCACAATCCTTTTCTTTGTCCACCTCGCATTTGCCGTTATTGGTGCCGCCACATGGGCCGTTCAGCAGACCCTTGTGACATGCCGTCAAGGGACAAATGCCTGCAGTCTCTCCCAGGATGCATTGACCACACTGCGCACAGACTTCTTGAAAACAGCCCGGACCATCCTCGATGCCTATGAAAAGAGTATCCAGGGCCGGCATGACCGGCTTGTCAATATAGGTACTCAATTTGTGCACTCCCAGGGCACAGGCCATGACCAGAATACAGGCGGCATTCTGAATGGCTCCGTTATTCTCTTTAATAGCTACTTCGGTCATTTCATCGCAGGCGGTAGGGATAACTATCCAGCCGGTGACCAGCTTGCCCAGCTCCTGTAGACGCTTCCTCATCTCCATGACCTCTTCTTTCCCGCCAGTCTTAGTCATTGTGGAGCATGTGCCGCAACCAGCAATATATACTCGGTCAAACCCCTCTAATTGTTGCTTGATTTCCTCAAAAGGCTTCTGCTTAGTAATAGATTTCATGCCTAACCTCCCACAAATCAAAAATAAAAATGAAAGCCTTGAAATTCCAAGTCATTGCGAGCGAAGCGAGGCAATCTCACCATCAATCTTCGAGATTGCTTCGTCGCTGAGGCTCCTCGCAATGACACCCAGTGAACGCTTGTCCTTACTTTTCCAGGTCGCATCTTAAGCATCGCTTTGCCTCCTGTCTCGCCTTCTCCTCAGAAAAGCTCAGCTCTATCTCCTTAAAGCTGCCTTTCCTCTCCTGGAGAGGGAGATGAGGTGTTTCCGGCCTGAATTGAGGTTCCCAGGTTTCCTCTTCCTCTTCTTTCTTGCTTCTTTCTTCTTCAATAACGCTGGGCTTGAGGTCATACATTTCAACCCGCGAGGCATCGCCCTGGAGGTACTTGTCTATGGCAATGGCTCCTCTGCGGCCAGCGGCAATAGCTTCTATGACCATACCTGGCCCGGCGACAAAATCCCCCCCGGCAAAGACACCGGGAACGTTGGTAGCCAATCTATTTTCATCAACTGCCAGCCTTTCCCACCGCGTGCGCTCGAGAGCACTACCTGGGGGCAAGAAGGACAGGTCCGGAGCCTGCCCCACAGCAGCAATGACAGTTTCCGCTGGGGCAAAAAACTCCGAGCCGGAAATGGGGATTGGGCGACGGCGTCCGCCGGTGTCAGGCTCACCCAGCTTCATGCGGACACACTGTAAGCCGGTCACTTTCCAGTCGTTGCTTACTATGCGGGTGGGGCTGACCAGGAAACTGACCTGAACGCCTTCAGCCAGAGTCTCATCATACTCCACCTCAGTTACCGGCATCTCTTCCCGCGACCGGCGGTAGAAGATACTGACCTCATCAGCACCGAGGCGAAGAGCTGTGCGAGAGGAGTCCAGGGCCACGTTGCCACCTCCAATAACAGCTACCTTGCGTCCAATCTTGACAGGCTTGCCAATCTTCACGTCTCTCAGGAACCTCAAGCCATAGTAGAAGCCCTCGATGTCCTCCAATTCCCCGGGGATACCGATATTCTGGCTCCTTTGCGCCCCGGCCGCAATGAAGACAGCTTGAAAGCCACTGTTTCTGATATCGTCTATGGTGAAATTTACGTTGATGGGTGTGTTGTATTTTATCTCCACGCCCCGCCTGGCGATATAATCTATCTCCTTGTCAATAACCTCCCGCGGCAAGCGAAAGTCGGGTATAGCTACCGAGAGCATACCCCCGCCCACGGGAAGGGCTTCGAAGACAGTGACCGGATAGCCCATCTGAGCCAGGTAATAGGCGCAGGACAACCCGGTAGGTCCCGCTCCCACTACCGCTACCTTGCGATTATGAATCCGGGTGAAGGGTTCTGGTGGAGGTAGCTCACCAATGTGGTCAAAATACCAGTCGGCGGCATATCGCTTAAGCGCCCTGATTGCAACAGGCTCATCGAGTTCCCCGCGGCGACATCTTCCCTCACAGGGGTGATGACAGATGCGGCCGCAAATAGCGGGGAAAGGATTACGCTCCCTGATTGTGTTGATAGCCTCCAGATACTCACCAGCGGCAATTTGAGCTACATATCTGGGAATATTGATTCCTACCGGGCAGGTGTGCTGACACGGTGATATCATGAGGGCATCGCACACAGCGGCCGCGCACTTCTTGTCTTTTATGTGAGTCTCATATTCATCCCTGAAGTAATCGAGGGTGGTAAGAACAGGGTTAGGCGCGCTTTGACCCAGGCCACATAGCGAGCATTCTTTCACCGTCTTAGCTATGGTAAGCAGGGTGTCTATGTCTTCTTCTCTCCCTTTGCCCTGAGTGATTCCAGTAAGTATCTCCAGCATTTGTTTGGTTCCCAGCCGGCAAGGGACACACTTCCCGCAGGATTCGGCCTGGGTGAAACTCAAAAAGTATTTGGCAACATCCACCATACAGGTAGTCTCGTCCAGTACTACCATGCCGCCAGAGCCCATAATTGAGCCTAATTTAGCCAGTGTTTCATATTCGACTGGGGAGTCGAGGAATCGGGCAGGGATGCAGCCACCCGAGGGCCCGCCCGTCTGCACCGCCTTAAACTGCTTGCCCCGGGGGATACCACCACCGATATCGAAGATAATGGTGGATAGAGGAGTGCCCATGGGCACCTCTACCAGCCCGCTATTAGCAATCTTCCCGGTGAGGGCAAAGACAGCCGTTCCCTTGCTCTTTTCAGTGCCTATGCTGGCAAACCAATTAGCCCCGTTGTTGATTATTTGAGGCACAAAGGCAAAGGTCTTGACGTTGTTTAGCGAGGTAGGCTTGCCGCCCAGGCCTTTCTCCACTGAGCGAGGTGGTGTTTGACGGGGCATACCCCTCCTGCCCTCAATTGAAGCCATCAGTGCCGTGGACTCTCCGCAGACAAAGGCTCCTGCCCCCTCCACAATGTCCACATCGAAGCTGAAGTCTGTTTCGAGGATCTTTCTGCCCAGAAACCCGTGCTCTCTTGCCTGGGCCACAGCTACTTTGAGGCGCTTCACGGCCAGGGGATACTCGGCGCGGACATATATGTAACCGTCCTGGCTACCAATGGCATAAGCACTGATAATCATCCCCTCCAGGACGGAGTGGGGGTCCGCTTCCAGGATGGAGCGATCCATAAAAGCCCCGGGGTCGCCTTCATCGGCATTACAGATTACATATTTGGGCGTGCCGGCGGCTCGACGACAGGACTCCCACTTCTGTCCAGCGGGAAAACCAGCACCACCGCGCCCTCTGAGCCCCGAACTCTTCACCTCACTGATGACCTGCTCTGGTGTCATTTCGAGGAGAGCCTTTTTCAGTGCCCGATAACCTCCGCGGGCAATATAATGCTCGATTTTTTCCGGGTTGATGTGCCCGCAGTTGCGCAGGATGACGCGCTGCTGTTTTTTGTAGAAGTTTATCTCTGAATAGTGCGATATAGCTTTGCCAGTTGCCGGGTCGTGGTAGAAAAGGCGTTCCACGGGTTTGCCATCCCGAAGATGAGAGGTGACAATTTCTGGAGCATCCTCGGCTTGTACATGGGTATAGAAAATGCCCTCGGGTTCAATGACAACATTGGGGCCTTGCTCACAGAAACCGTGACAACCGGTGAAATCCACCTCGGCATGGCTTATCCCTTGTCGGCTTATTTCTTCTCTGAGTGCCTCATAGACAGCATCAGAGCCGCTGGAAAGGCATCCTGTTCCCTGACAGACAAAAATAGTATGATGGTCTTGCATACTACTCTTTACCCTCCCGATTCCTGAACAGTTGCTCCACTTTCTTGGGGTTCATGTGACCATGGACGTGGTCGCTAACGACTATGTTAGGTGCTAGGGCACAAACGCCGAT
>Ga0214474_1001561_pt1 | contig 10551 bp, 9 predicted proteins | sample RVTome_2_FD_187335 | JGI IMG/M metagenome (GOLD analysis project Ga0214474, IMG submission 187335) | Soil microbial communities from uranium-contaminated site in the Upper Colorado River Basin, Wyoming, United States - RVT95D214 HiSeq ...
CCACAGCGCTCACCATAGCCATTAATAGTCCCGTGAACTTGAATAACCCCGGCTTCCACGGCAGCCAGAGTATTAGCTACGGCAAGGTCGGCATCATTATGGGTGTGAATGCCCAGAGGAACGGGGCTTGCCTTTTTAGCAGCTTTGGCAGCCTCTCTTATTTGTTGCGGCAGACTGCCGCCATTCGTATCGCAAAGAACCACGCATGCCGCACCAGCTTTAGCCGCACCTGTCACCACCTGCAAGGCATATTCAGGATTGTCTTTAAAGCCATCAAAAAAATGCTCGGCATCGAAGAAAACTCTGAGCCCTTTTGTCCAGAGGTAACTTATGGAATCTGTAATCATGCTGAGGTTTTCTTCCAGCGTTGTCTCCAGAACGCGGGTTACCTGCTTATCCCAGGCTTTTCCCACGATAGTGACCACTTTGGTTTTGGCCTGGAGCAAGGCCTGGAGATTAAGGTCTTCTTCCGCCCGGCAATCTGAGCGCCGAGTGCTGCCAAAGGCCACCAGAGTGGAATGTGTGAAGCGCAAATTCTGCGCTCGGGCAAAGAATTCAGAATCCTTGGGATTGGAGCCCGGCCAGCCCCCCTCGATGAAGTCAATGCCGAGCTCATCAAGCTTCTGGCAAATCTTGAGCTTGTCTTCAACGGAAAAGGAAATACCTTCCTGTTGGGCACCATCCCTTAGAGTGGTATCGTAAAGTTGTACCGTTGTCATGGCAGTTCCTTTAACCTTTCACCTTTTGCGCAACCAAATCCCCCATCTCTTTGGTCCCTACCCTGGTTTTTCCGTCCGACATTATATCGTAAGTCCTATAACCCTGCTCCAGGGTAGCGAGGACGGCATTTTCAATAGTCTGTGCTTCAGTTTCCATTGCGAAGGAATAGCGAAGCATCATAGCTACGCTTAAGATAGTGGCGATAGGGTTAGCCATGTTTTGCCCTGCTCGACTGGGGGCGCTGCCATGAATCGGTTCATACATGCCAAACGTCTTTCCCGTGGGAATCGCCGCCAGGCTCGCCGAAGGGAGCATGCCCATAGAGCCGGCCAGCATGGAAGCTTCGTCAGTGAGGATGTCGCCAAACATGTTCTCCGTAACGAGAACATCGAATTCAGCAGGACGCTGAATAAACCTCATAGCGCAGGCGTCAACCAGCATATGTTGGAGCTCGACATCGGGGTAATCGGCAGACATTTCTATGGCAATCTGCCGCCATAGCCGGGATGACTGGAGGACATTGGCTTTGTCCACGGAAGTTAGCTTCTTCCGGCGGCTGCGAGCCAACTCAAAGCCTACCTTCAATATGCGCTCAATTTCTGCCTCGGAATAAGCTAAAGTATCGACTGCCTGTCTCCCCTTCGGAGTTCTCCACTGTCTCTTGGGCTGACCAAAGTAAAGGCCGCCAGTAAGCTCTCTAACCACCACCAGGTCAACGCCCTTAATCACCTCCGGCTTGAGGTTGGTAGAATTCACCAGCATAGGCAAGACTTTCACGGGACGTAAATTAGCAAACAGCTTCAGTCCTTTACGCAAAGCCAGAAGCCCATCTTCAGGGTGAATTTTAGCTTGAGGGTCATCCCACTTAAAACCGCCAACTGCGCCCAGGAGCACCGCATCGCATTGTTTGCACATCGTCAAGGTCTCATTGCTGAGAGCTGTACCTAGAGTGTCTATAGCAACGCCACCTATGATACCGTCGTGGAGATGAAAACTATGCCCGAATTTCTCACCCGCTACCTGCAAAACCTTGAGCGCCTGGCTCACTACCTCAGGGCCGACGCCATCGCCAGGCAAAACCGCTACATTAAATTCCATACTATTTACCTCTTCAATTCGGCCTTAGAGCCTTTCTCCTTCAAAGTTTCATAATTATATATTCGCTTTGCCTTCTTTGGCTAGGAGAGGGTACTTATGTGCTTGCTGGCTGATTATGTCAACCTTGTGAACCCAAGCAGCCCAACCCTGCCAATGAGATTGCAGTAGCTGGGTACCACAGGCGTTTTGAAAACCAACCGGGGCAAGCCCAAAGCATGTATCGTTCAATTGCGCTGAAGACTCCCGCGCACTACTCTGCCAGTTCAGCAGGCCCCACTCTGTAGGCTTACGTAGCTGAGAGGATCTCCTATGGCTGGGAAAGTTCCGAGGGGAAAATGGCCTCCAACTCACACCTTGCTTCTGGGGTAGCCATGACGATTAAGGTGCTGTCTTTCGCGATAGTGCAATCATCTCTGGGATTATAAATCCACCCTTCCTTGGTCTTAATGGCGAGCAGTAGCGAATTTGGGCGATTTCTGAAGTTCAGAGATGAGACCGCCCGTCCCACAAAGGATTCAGGCACAGAGACTTCTTCAACCCGCAGATTCAGTTCCTTGTCCCGCAACATTGTGTCCAGAAATGAAACTGCGGTCGGTCTGATCATTTCGGAAACCATCCTGAGCCCACCTATGTAAGTCGGTGAAATCACCGCATCGGCCCCGGCCTTCCTCATTCTTTCAGTGTTCCTTATTTCGTTGCACCTGGTCACTGCCCGTATGGCTGGCCTGAGCTGCTTTGCAGTCAAAGTAATCACCAGGTTCTGGTTGTCATCCCCGGTGACTGCAAATATCCCTTTTGCCTTCTCAATCCCGGCCTTCAACAAGACAGAGGTATCGGTAGCGTCTCCCTCTACAAAAGCTCCATCTTTGAACGTCTCCAGGGCAGACTCTATATTGGTCTTGTTCATATCCACTATTACGTGGGGTCTTTTAGTCGCACGTAGCTCCTCCACTATGTAGAAGCCCACTCTGCCGATGCCGCATACGATGTAATGGTCCTTAGAGTTCTCAATCATCTTTTCCATTCTTCTTCTCCTAAATGACTTGCTCAATTCCCCTTCAACCACCAGGGCGGTGAGGTTAGTGAAAATATAGGCAAAGGTGCCGATGCCGAGCACGGCTATGACCATGGTGAATATCCTTCCCGCAGGGTTATGGGAGAGGTCAACTACCTCGGTATAGCCAATCGTGGCAATGGTGATGACCGTCATGTAAAGCGTATCCAGCAGCGTATATTGTCTTCCCGCGATAAGCCAATAACCGAATGTCCCGGTTACCAGAACAGCTACTATGACTATCCCGGACCAGATGAACTTCTTTTTAACCGATGAAGACATGTTCCTCACACATTATAATACCAATATCCATAGACAGCGATTGCCTTTGAGATAATCTTCTCCCCGGACAGTAACCAAGCCCCAGTTCCACGACATCTGAGACCCGTCATTTCTCGAACCTGACCGCGATGCATTGGCGAATACGCATAACTTAAGCCTCACTGCTCCAGGCAGGCATCTTTGACATACGCTCTTTAACTGCGCTCTCGGCGGTTTTTTTGTCCATCTTCTGAGACATCATCATGAAGTTGGTCATGCCCTCAAATACCTCTTCATAGCTCTTGAGGCTGCCATCCGGCTTTGAACAGTATACGCAGTATAGGTTATGCGGATTTCCTCCACCGAAATCCTCCAGCTTGGTCATGGGCATGCCGCAGCTCATACAAACCTTAGCAGCGGCGGAGACTTGGTTAAATGTCAGCTTATATCCGTTAATGTCCTCGATAGTAAAGTCCCTGATGCCAAACGGCTCGTCTTTTATGTCAACTACAATCTTAACACCCTTGTTCTTTAGCTCATTGCGGTATTCGTCTACATCCCCGTCGATTTGCATATACAAATTTACACCAATGCCCAGCCTTGCTTTGGTACCGACGCCAATATTTTTGGCCGGTATGAGCATGATAACCATCCCATCCTTAGATAGGTCGGCATACTCAGGGTTGTCAGCGTCAGGGAAAGCCATTCCCATCTTAAATCCCAGCGAATCTCTGTAAAATTGAATCGTCTGCTTCATATTCCTTACAGCTAACGTGGGGGAAATATAACCCATTTCTAATCACCTCCTTTTATCTGCCGTCAGGCGTTGGGGGCTTCACATTTTCGCCCAGCAGAATTATGTTATCAGCTACTTTGTCATATGAATCGCCCAGCGTGAATATGATGATTTGATAATCCGACGCCAGCGTTTTGAAGAAGTCTAGCGTCTTATCCAGACGGATAAAGTCAAAATTGACAAAGGGATCGTCCAATATCAAAGGTGGCCTTTTATCGCCAAATATCAATCTTACCAGGGCAAGCCGAAAGGCCAGGTAGAATTCATCAATTGCGCCACCACTTAACTCCTCGGGCTTAGCCCAGTCCCCTTTTTCATCGGAATATACCCGGAACTCCAAGGCTGCCTTGTTGATTTTGACCTGCCTATACTTGCCGTTGGTAAAGATGGCCAAATATTTCTGAATCTCTTTCTCCAAAGCCTCCTCAACTGACGAAAGAACCTCCGTTCTCGCCCGGGAGAGAAAGTCCATGGCTAATCCATAGACTCTCACTCTCTTATCTTCGTGTTTCAAAGCTTCCTGAAGCCCTTCCAGTTCCTCCTCCAGTCTAATCTGGTCCTCTATATTGAATCTTGCCTGTTTGATAGTTGTTTCGCATTCTATTTCTTGCTTCTCAAGCCTGGCCTTCTTTTCCTCTAAACTCTGAACCTCTTTTGCCAGCTCGAAATGTCTTTCCGGATTCAGCTCCACAGCTTTCAAGGCGTCAGTGAGCCCTTCTTTTTCAACCGCTAAATCTCTCGCTATTTCTCGTTCTTGTTTCTGGAAATCTTCGATCGTCTTGCCTCTCAACATCCCTTTTAGCTGAGCTTCTAAATCCCTTTTCTTTTTGAGCGAACTTCTGAAATCATTTTCTTTCTTATCGAACTCGTCAACTGTGTTGCACTCGACCGCGGCCAGTAATTCACTCTCCTCTCTGTTGAGTTCATCGAGAGCTTCCTCCATTTTCCGGAGGCGCCTCTCAATATCCGAAATACTGGTCTCATCTCGAACAAGGGCAGTTCTCGCTCTTATAGTTATGATGAGCAGAGCCGCGCCCGAGATTGCTAAACTCAAAAAGTACAAAGAAACAACCAAGGCTCCAATTATCCCACCTATCAGTATTGTTAATGCAATGGCTACGCCCCCCGCCGAACCAAAAAATCTCGCAGATTTTCTTCTGTCCAATTTTTCCTTCGCTTCAGCCAGCTCCTTTTCTCGCACTGCCCGGTCCTTCTCAATATCGTCACGCCTATTCCCGATTGCATCCAGTTTTCTTCTAAATTCCGAGACCTGTTGCTCAGTTTCAAATCCATCAAGAGGCCTGAGTGCCTCGTCTACCCCCTCAAGCTTGGTAGTTAGCTCGTTTATCCTATCAAGTAGCTCTCTCATCTCATCATATTTCTGTTCTAAGCCTTTTATAGATGCCTCGATCTTCTTACGCTTTTCGTTCTTGTCCAACAAGCCTTTGACATTCTCATATCGCTCTTTGACCTCACCCAGTTGCTTACTCACTTCCACGAGGTCGATCTTCTTTGCCTCTACTTTGGAGACTTCCTCTCTAACGTCGCTATATCTTTGTGAAGTGCTTTGTATTTTGCTCTTGAGGCTTGCCAGAATGCCGGGGTTACTCGCCGGTTTTTCTAGTCCTCTCTTCATGTCGGCAACTTTGCTATCCAATTTCTGTACTACTTGCCAGGCAAACGTACTTTCCTTGCCCCCCATCGCAACTTCCTCTAAGCTCTCACTAATCTGCTTCTCGCCCGATGAGATTTTACTTACCTCAGATTGACGAATACAGGAAGAACACGAGAAAAGCGCATCAGATTTGGTTCCCAGTAGCTCAGCCATTTTCTCTGAGGCTTTTTTGAAAGTATCGAACCCTTCCCGGGTTTTATCACAAATAAGCTTGATAGTCCTTTTGTCAAAGTCCTTCTCCAGCAAATATGTATTCCCTTCTTCTTCAAACTCAAGACTGGTCCGAAACTGACTGGTTGAGCCCCAGGAAGAATAATCTTTAAGCTCCTTCGCAGTGCTTTTAGGATCACGGAAAAGGGCAACAATGATACCTTCGAGCAAAGTGGACTTCCCCATCTCATTCAATGAGCCCTTGACCACGTTTATCCCGGGGCTGAACTGAGCTTGAAAATCAACAAGTCTCTTGAAGTTTTTGAGCTCGATCCTCTTTAGTCTCATTATAAGTCTTCCTTCGCGTCCAGCTTCCCATCCAGAAGAGCTATACCATACTGAAGGGCACTTTCAGCAATCTCTTTCTCCTCTCCTTTCAAGTCTTCGATTTGCGCCTTCATCAGCTTAATAAATCTACTCCTGATCAGCCGCTCTTCATCCTCTGCGATATCTCCTGATTTAGGATGAGATTTATCCATAACACCCAGATGAAAAAACCTTTCCCCTAATTCGGTTTCCAATTCCTCAGGACTTACTATGAGTTCGGCATCGCGAAGCCCCTTCAGAGTGACTCTTCTTACCAGATTCTGATTTGCGCCCTCGGAGATTCTCGCTTTTAGCATCGCCAGGTCTTGGACTCCACCGACATCCATCTCTGCTTCGTCATAGTCCCGTAGCCCGAGCATCCTGGGCTCGACCTCAACCTCACCTGAGTCTTCAACGGTAACCAAAAGCACTCCACCTTTCTCTGTCTGGCCCGGTATCCACTCCGGCGGGCCGGAATACCAGGCCGGGGCCTCTGCCGGGCATCTATAGATGCGGTGCCAGTGTCCCAGTGCCAGATAGTGCATGCCACTACCTTCGATTTCCTCGAGCTTGAAGACGTGGTCATCGTCAGCTATCTTTTCCGGGATATACAACGATCCATGAGCCATAGCGATATGAAACCTACTTGACGTCGCACGCTTAAGCCCTTTCAGTGGGCTTATGGATGACCTGTTACTCAAATTTGGTTTCCCGTATACCGTCAAATCAAGGTTGGGATACTCTTTGCTCGACATATTTTCATCAGTGAAGACTTTTAGATTGGGGCATTTTCCTTCGAAGTCAATCTTTCGGTAAATCGATGAGGAATCAAGAGAATCATGCGTGCCGGGGATAAGGCAGACCGGGACATTATTTGACCCAAGCAAGTTAAATTGCTCTATTACCAGGTCTATATTTCTTTGTGGCTGCTGGTTAGAATCGAATAAGTCTCCCGCAATTAAAACGATGTTTACCCTTTCATTGATAGCAGCAGCAATGACATTCTTGAATGTAGCTCTCAGTTGCTCACGTTGAGAGGCGCCCTTGTTTCCCAGACCCGAGAACTTCGCCCCGAGGTGAATATCGGCGGTGTGTAGAATTTTGAGCATGATAAATATCCCTCTGTAACGAACTCTGTCAAAATCCTCGAACCGCGGTTCTCACTCAGATTGCTTCGCCTTGCTCGCACTGACAAACAAAAGGCTCGCAATGCCTTTCTTAGCCACGAACCTTAGGAAGAAACAAAACACCTACGGTGACCGCAGTTGCTATAACGGAGATCAAATACATCCCTGTCCCCGCGGCCAGACCCACGGCAGCAGTTAGCCAGATGGTAGCAGCAGTGGTTAGCCCTGCCACCTCTTTTTCACGCTGGCCACGGAGAATAACGCCAGCGCCGATAAAACCAATTCCAACCACCACCCCAGCGGCAACTCGAGAGATGTCAACCGTTGCAGCACCACTAAACCCATATATAGACACCAGGGTGAAGAGAGCTGCTCCGGAGCTAACTAAAATGTGCGTGCGCAGCCCCGCTGCCTTGCCTGCCCTCTCCCGTTGAAACCCAATGCCCGCCCCCAAGCCAACAGCCAAAGCAAACCTCGCTATCATTTCTAGCAAAGAACTCAAATTCATCACCTCCGCATTCAGAATGATTTCAATTTTGCGCTGGCCCTAGATTCAGACTTGTCTATGCTATCGCTCAGCTTTTTCACCCCACATTTTGTAGCGCGACCCTTCAGGGTCGCGCAGCACGAGGCTAAAGCCTCGCACTAGATTTCCAGATTCAAAAACCTTTGCCTCCCGCATTACTACCTCCCCTTTTTTGCCGCCAACAAACGATTCAGGGCATTCATGTACGCCTTGGCACTGGCAACAATAATATCAGTGGCAGCACCACGCCCGGTATAGGTTACACCCTCACTCTCTATCCGTATCAGAACCTCCCCGATGGCGTCAATCCCCTCGGTAATCGATTTAACAGTGAACTCGGTGAGTCTATTAGGTATCCCGACTATGCGGTTGATAGCTTTATACACGGCATCCACAGGACCCGTGCCCAAAGCAGCATCAGCCAGAATCTGCCCGTCCGGACCGATGAGTCTAACTGTCGCCGTAGGGATATTATGGTCACCGCAGGAAACTTCCACATGGTCAAGATGGTACACTTCGGTAACAGTGCGCAGTTCTTCGGCTATCAGAGACTCAATATCCCTATCCGTGATATCCTTTTTCTTGTCCGCTAACGCCTTGAAGCCCTGAAAGGCACGGTTTAAGTCTTCATCGCTTAAAGTGTAGCCAAGCTCGGATAGTCTTTCCTTGAAGGCATGGCGACCACTCACCTTGCTCAGCACCAGGCTGCTTGAGGGAATGCCCACCCATCGAGGGTCCATAATCTCATAAGTTATGGACTTTTTGAGCACGCCGTCTTGATGGATACCCGACTGATGACGGAAGGCATTCGCTCCAACAATGGCTTTATTAGGCTGGACAGGAAAACCGGTCAGCTCGCTAACCAGACGACTTGTCCGGTAAATTTGGGTCGTATCGATATTGGTACTGAGCTTAAAGAAATCCCGGCGGGTCTTTAGGGCCATGACAATCTCTTCCATAGAGGCATTGCCGGCTCTCTCACCAATGCCGTTAATAGTACATTCGACCTGCCGCGCACCTGCCCTTATTGCCTCGAGACTGTTGGCCACAGCCAATCCCAGGTCATCATGACAATGCACGCTGACCACGGTTTTCTCGATGTTAGGCACGTTGTCCAATATGCCCTGGATTAAACCGCCGAATTCCTGGGGAGTAGCATAGCCCACGGTATCGGGGATGTTGACCGTGGTGGCTCCAGCCTTGATCACCGCCTCCAGGATCTGGTAAAGATAAGCGGGGTCAGCACGGCTGGCATCCATCGGAGAGAACTCAACATCGTCCAGATAACCCTTGGCTCGAGCTACTGTCTCCCGAGACATCTTTAGCACTTCATCCCGGCTTTTCTTAAGCTGGTGAGCAAGGTGAATGTCCGAGGCTGAGAGGAAAACGTGAATCCGGGGATGCCCGGCTTCTTTCACTGCTTCCCAGGCCCTGTCTACGGCTTCAGTATTCGCCAGGCTGAGTGCACAAATTATGGGACGCTCAAGCTCCCGGGCAACAAGGCGGACAGCTTCAAAATCACCAATCGAGCTGGCAGGAAAGCCTGCTTCAATGACGTCAACGCCAAGTCTATCCAGCTGCCTGGCTATTTCCAGCTTCTCCTCGAGATTTAAGCTCGTTCCGGCAGCTTGCTCACCATCTCGCAAAGTAGTGTCGAAAATGATGACCTTTTCCATAATTATTCCCTCTTTGAAACTCTGGTCGATTCTACCTTTTCAATATTCGCGCAAAAAACCTCGCTATCGGCCAGGAATTGCCTCCAGGCGAACAACAGTGAATAGAATAAACACCGAAGGCAAATTTGTCAACGAGGGTAGAATCGAGGCATAATCTAGTGCGGGAGGCAAGCCTAAGAATGGTGCTGATAATAGACAATTATGATTCCTTTGTTTACAACCTTGCCCAATACCTGGGGGAACTGGGCTGGCAACCGGTGGTCTATCGCAATGACCAGATTACCCTGGCTCAAATCGAAGAGCTAGCCCCTAGCCACATTATTATCTCTCCGGGACCCTGTACGCCCTTAGAAGCAGGCATCTCCAATGAGGCAGTGCGGCACTTCGGTGGGAAAATCCCGATACTGGGGGTGTGTCTGGGACATCAATGCATTGGGTACACCTACGGTGGCAAGATTGGACGGAGCCTGCCGGTCCACGGCAAGACCTCCACTATCCATCACGACGGCAAAACTATCTATCAGGGTCTGCCCAATCCTTTTCCCGCGACACGCTACCATTCTTTGATTATCGAAGCTGAAGAGTTTCCATCCTGTCTTGAGGTCACTGCCAGAACTCCTGAGGGTATAATAATGGGGGTCAGACACCGGGACTATGTGGTGGAGGGGGTCCAGTTTCATCCCGAGTCCATCCTCACCGAAGTGGGACACGAGCTCTTAGCTAACTTTCTCCGGTTTGGCCGGCCACTGTGGAACAGGAGTCGAGCGTCAAATCCAGAACACTAAGAGAGCAAAATGCAAAATGACAGAGCAAAGGTCAAAATTTTTGCTTTTTGATTTGTCATTTTTATTTTTGACCTTTGATTTTTGACATTGCCTAGAATTTAGGATTCTTCTCAACGTGGCAGAAATCATTTATCTCAACGGGCAGCTTGTGCCCCGCTTCGAGGCTAAGCTATCCCCTTTCGATCACGGCTTCCTTTACGGATACGGCTTATTCGAGACCATGCGGGCTTACAATGGCCGCATCTTTCGCCTCGACTCTCATCTCACCCGCCTTCGCTGCTCTGCTGAGAGCATCGGCCTGACACACAGCATCCTGA
>Ga0214474_1001563_pt1 | contig 10536 bp, 15 predicted proteins | sample RVTome_2_FD_187335 | JGI IMG/M metagenome (GOLD analysis project Ga0214474, IMG submission 187335) | Soil microbial communities from uranium-contaminated site in the Upper Colorado River Basin, Wyoming, United States - RVT95D214 HiSeq ...
GCTCCCTGCAAGTATGCTCTCCGCAAGTCTGCTCCCTGCAAGTCTGCTCCCTGCAAGTCTGCTCTCCGCAAGTCTGCTCCCTGCAAGTCTGCTCCCTGCAAGTCTGCTCCCTGCAAGTCTGCTCCCTGCTTAATTGCCTCAATTAATGTTTCTTTAATGGAATTATCTTCTTTCTCATATTCAAAAAGAAGATTTCCCCAAATAGAATTGATTTGAATTTTTGTTTTCATGGTTTATGGTTTAAAAATATTTCCGAGTTTGGTAAATAAGTCCTCCTCTGCTATATCTTCCGTTTCTTCAATAAAGCAATGCAATAAGAACAAGTCTGCCAGACAACCTGTCCAGAAGTCGAGGCGATGTGCCACTTTCTTGGAGGCCTCGCCAGGGAGGCTAAAAAGTGCCTTATTTGGAATTTGAGTTGATTGGAGGGATTTCATAATTAAGTTTTAAAAAACTTCCCGGCCATTGTCATTTCCCAGGTGAGCGCCAGCCGGGAAGTTAACACCAAACCTAAACCCTAAAAACTATGAAAAAACACTACTGTCCATGAAATGATTTACATATTCAGCATACAGATCCGGATAATCCTCAATCGGTTTCACGAGCCATCCACCGTTTTTCTTTTTCCTGAAATGGTAAATTCTACCCATTGAATTTCTTCTTATCTGATCACCATTTTCAAACCTTTTAAGGATATCCCATATAGCAAACCGCAATTCCTGGTTCTGTTTTCGTAGTTCATCCATAAATATTCTGTCAATATTTCTATTGCTGTCGGAATAATCATAGCTGACAGAATTATTTGCTTTCCTGAATCGCCACAATGCAATCAATAAAATCAAGGCATTTAATAATGCCAAAATACCAATGATTTTAAGCATCTTGTTTTTGTTTTTCTTTTTGAATAACAATATCAATATCATAGATTAATTTTTTCAAATCAATCCGTGTATGAGCTTCATCAGCCCATTGCTGGACTGGTTTTTTAATTACAATATTATCATCCAGCACAGCAGCATAAGTAATAAGGCCATTCTGGATTAATTCAAGTTGTTTTAAACTAAATTGCATGGCTGTAAATTGTTTTCAAGATTTTCAAAATCTGACCTCAAAGCGGTTATTCTTGCATTCCTGGTTCCGGATTTGTTTACTTTCAATTTGCCTGATTTTACAAGATGGTTGTACTTTGTGATGCCAATTCTCTTTATCATTTCAGATCTGCCAATGAATTTGGATATCATACCAAGCTCCTCGAGTGTTTTTTTAACAGTTGATTCAATAATGAATTTTATGTCTCCGTTCATGACAGAAATTTTAAAGCCTCTTTTTTACTTGTATTCAATAGAACATGGATGAAATTGCGCCCTTTTTCTGTCCAGTATAAATGTTGTCTGGTTTTTTGCTCACCATTGATATCATAATAAGGCCAGGATTTATGAAAGGCGATTCCATATGATCTGTATTCAGAATAAAGGAACCAAACACCATTTTGCAGATATTGGATTTCCTGTTGAGCAAGTATTCTGTTGAGTTTTTGTGCGCTTATTCCCAAATCTTCCGCTATAACATTAATTTTAACAGTCCCTGTTGAATCCAAAACCTTTTTATGATATTCCAGTTTCGGAGCAGCTTCTATCAACTCTTTTTGTTGGATATGATTGATTTCCTGCAGTCGTTCCTTTTCTTGCTCGTTTTCATATAACATTTTTATGAGATCGCCACGTGTAATTTTATCCAAATTTGAATGGATAAGTGATTCCATTCGATTAAAGGCCTTGATATACTCAACTTTGAATTGTAAGGCCTTTTCGCCGGTGAAACCCATTACCAATAAACTGAATCCGTCACGGTTCATAATGAACATTGGTTGCTTTTTATTTTGTTCATTATAATAACTTGACTCAAAGAACATTTCGAGGACGGCGGAATTTTCCGCTGTCAAAATATTCCTTATTGCTTCTAATACATCTTTATGCTCCTTATTGAATTTTTCGGTTACTAGCCTTGATGTTGTACAAGGTTTTCCCTGATAATTAATGACTAACGCTTCCATAAAATGGATTTTATATTATACAAATTGCTTTTCTAGTTGATTGATTTCAGATGGCAGTTTAGATTTGTTTGTTACCTTACCTGTTTCGGCATCAATACCATACTTTTTGAAGATTATTTTTATAATGTATCCTTCAACATTTTTAATCCTTCTTTGCCCGCTTTTTTTCTTATAGAACAGATTAAGTCCCCATTCCAGGGCAAACATTATATTTAATCTGACTTCAGCTCTTAGCGATTCAGGTAATGCTTTATATCCATCATCAAATGATTTCATACGTTTGTCAAGTTTTTTTTATGATTCTGTGTAATTTTATTATATTTGATTTGTACTAAATGATATTTGATAACTTATCAAAGCAAATATAATAACAATTGGGTACTTTTCCTAACGAATTATTAACATTTTTTTAACAATATTGAGAATAAGATATGCAAAACACTATTAGTGAAAGACTTAAAATGATTTTAGATTATTATAAAGAAAACCCTAATTCCTTCGCAAAATCAATAAATGTTTCTGATGTTACCATCCGTAATGTGTTATCAAAAAGGAATAAACCAGGTTATGATTTGATTGTAAAGATTTGTGAGAAATATAATGAGATTAATCCAGAATGGTTTATTTTTGGCAAAGATGAAATGTTATCAGATAATCCTTTAACAAAAGGATCTGATATGAATAGTGAATTTGATAAAGAAAAAATTGAATATTATAAAAATCAGATACTGGAATACAGACAAATAATATCAGAACTTAACCATATTATTTCAGAACTCCGCGGTAATTTAAAAGTAACTCAAAAAAATTACCCCGATACAAAACCGGGGTAACTTGGCTTAATTTCTTATTCTTATCAAATAAGATGAGTTTGAATTAATTGCCACTATTAAAACGCATTAAAATGAAAAATATTACATATATCTCTTTAATTTATATTTTATCAACATTATTATCAGGTTGTACTTTTCAACCATCTTTATATGAAAAAGTCTTTTATAATATAGATTTATCAAAATACCAACAAGAAGATTTATTTGTTTCTATTGGTGACTTTTATCAGGAATATAAACCATTATCTATTTTAACTGTTGCGTGTTATGATGGATATATTAAAAAAGAAACAGCAAAGCCAATCTCATCTGAGAACAAAAAGTACAATGATGATGTTTATTATAGTCTTTCACAAACATATAGAATAAAAGATTATTATTATAAAGACTGTTATATTGATGATTTACTTGATTTCTTATTTAAATCAGCAAAGGAATTGAATGCTAATGGAATTATTAAATTGGAAATTAAAACAATAACTCAAAAGTCGCCAATTAATGGACAAATTCAGGATGGACTTTTAATAACTGGATTAGCAATAAAAAAATAGTTAACAAAAATGAAAAATAAAAAACCGGACTTCGTTTCGTTTGTATCCGTCCGGTTGCTCGTTTCGGGCACCAAGTTATTTTTGTAAGTCTAATAACTAAATGACTGATTGGCAAAAAACGCAAAACATCGAGGCTTGCGTTTTTCGATTTCTTTCCTCCAATTGGAAGGACGAACTCAAATTAATAATCTGTACGACAAGATTCGAACTTGTAACCAATAGTCAGGTGTATTCCCAGGTTTTTATTCTTTTCACCACATACAGATTATCAAAGAACTTCGGTATACTAAAATGAAACGTATTTGTACTTTGCAAATATACAAATTATTTTTGAAATAAAATAGTTAACAAATTATGGGTATCAAATGTTAACTGATAAGGAATTAACATAATCAATCACCATCCGGTTTGCTACGTCAATCTTCTCAATATCATAGTTGATGTATATATCGGTTACAGTCCTCTGGCCATGGCCAAGCGCCATCCTTATTACATCCTTTTCAATACCGATTTTATGTGCGATTGTTGCCCAGGTATGCCTGGCATAATATGAGCTGATACTATCATCATATTTGTTTTCCCGGACCAGCCTTTTAAGTAGCTTACTGTAATTGCTCACCATATCCCTGTATGGTATTGTTGTCCTGTTCTTTTTTAAAGTCCTCTTTATTTTCCTTTCAATGAAACAGAGCAGATATTTCCTGCCTTTATACCTTCTGATGATTTTCAACGCCTCCGGCTCAATCTTTATATTGTAAGCACGCTTTGTCTTATTCCGGATATAATTTAACCGGCCATGGTTCATATCGCCAGCTGTGGCAAATAAAATATCCTTATAATTCATCCCTACCAGGTAAAAGCTCAACCTGAACATATCAACTGCAATCCTTTCATTGTTCTTTACCGGCTGGCATGTGAAAATGAATGCCAGTAAATCATCGTCTAAGGTCCTGTGCCTGGTACCTTCGCTTTTAATCTTATACTTTCTGAATGGATATAAATCTAACCTGGCATAATTCTTGTCAATGGCATCATTGTATAACTTTCTGATATTGCGCATATGCAATGCGATTGTATTGACACCATTGCCTTCTTTTCTGCAATGATTTTCAAAATCATCCAGCCAGAACTTATCGATGATATCAAATGAGAATGGTACCCTGCTGCAAAATGAATCCACCTTGTTAATAGTTTGTTCAATGGATAATGCATACTGGACCTTATCATTCTCTTTCAGCCTTTTCACTATTGAATCGCCAAATTCCTTAAAGGTTATTCCGGATCCGGTTTCCTTCAAATAGGAACCAAGGTTATTGATGCTCATATAATGGACCTTGGGTCCAAGTTCAATCATTTTCCTTTCATATCCATTGATTATATTGGCCAGCTCAATATTAAGAAACGATGCATTGGTATGGTACCTGCCTATCACCTTGCCTGATTTATTGTCAAATTGATAGGGATGCAGATAATAAGCTGTCTTAATGTACCTGGTTTTATGTTTATGCGAAATTCTAATCTTGATATTTATAACTTTATCCCTATCTTCATCCTTATTTTTTACCCTGATTTGTGCTTTAAAATTTGGCATAACTTTGCGTGCGTTTTGCGTGCATTTTTATATCAAACGAACACAAATGTATGAAAATTTGATATAATCACATAATAAAAAAATGGCTGTGATATTATTGCCATTCCATGAAGGCAAATAAATTCAGCCATTTTAAGTCTGCCGGTCCGCAGGGGCTCGAACCCTGGACACCGTGATTAAGAGAAATTCAGTTAAAATCCTGTATCATAGAAATAGTAAGCATTTCAAACAATCAATTGTTTTCCTTGCGTGCATTATGAGTGCGTAATACTATTTTCCTACGATAGCTTTTAAAGCAGTTTTTGCTTCAAGCCATTGAGTTTTAATGTCCTGAATTTCTTCTTTTGTGATTTTGTCATCTTCCAATGCTCTGCTTAAAGCACTACCAACATCAGCCAGTTCTTTTGCAGCTGTTGCAATAAGGCCAATTTTACCTTTTGAAAGAACCCAGAATGTACTGGCAAATGTAGCTATCAAACCCAAAACAAGGGTTATAATAGTTCCGATATCAACATTAGCAAACATATCAACCTCCTTTCTTTAGTTTACGTTTCTGTCTTTTTTCCTTGCGGATTTCTTTTTTGAGTTTTTCATTGGATTTTTTTACAGCATCAATTATCTGTGATGTGAAATCTTGTTTAGCTTCAGGTGAATTTTTAATCTTTGGTCTTGTTATCTCGATTGTGGCTTGCGATATTTTGTTTTTCAGGATAAGTATCGTTATAAGGAATGCACTCGCCAGACCGCCTAAAAATGCGCTTAAATAACCCCAGAACTTTTTCATTTTATTTTTTCATTAATATTCATTTGATACTTCAAAACAGGGACACGCTTTAATCCATTCCCATCGTTCAATCTTCCCATCCTTGTTAATATCCGGTGAATAATCCCGGTGTCCTCTTATTTCAGCAGTTAGAAATTTCTTTTTTAAATGTCGAATTAGACTATCCAATGATATTATTTGCTCATAATTTCTGGTATCCTTTGGTTTACCGTTTGAATCTGTTCCACCCACATAAGAAATACCAATAGAATCCACATTATGACCTTTACAATGAGCACCAATCTTTTCAATCGGTCTACCTTCATGAATTGAACCATCCAGATAAATAACATAATGATAGCCAATATCTTTAAAATGGCGTTCCTTAATATGTATCTCTCTTATCTGCTCAACTGTTTGTTCTTGCCCCTCCCTGGATGCTGTCGCATGGATTATTATTTTGTTAATGGTTCTCATTTCAAATCCTGTTCAATACGTTCAAAGTTCTTTGTGCAAATCTCAACTTGTTTTTCCCTGTCTCTATTGATATGGTCAATTTCCAACGTGTTAGCTATTACTGTTGCGTTCATTCCTGTAATACATCCTGAAAGCTTGTCAATGCTTGATATAAGCTTTTCGTTAATTTTATCCTGACCATTAAAATACCTGATTAGAAAATAAGAAATTATAGACAGCATAAGCAATAATATTGCTCCAATTACCGAAGCCATCCAGCCGGATAAAACTACTTGATTGATCATTTTTTCTGAATTAAGAATTTAATTAGTATATACAATATCAATATTTTAAATAGTTTCATCTTTCTGCATATTTATATTAGGGTTAGGAGGTTCATTCGTCATTCGTTACATAAGCACCTATTTCCCAATTAGTACCTTGTTGTTTAGACACAATAGCAGACGGCCATACAGTTGTTATATTCAATCCGTCATCATAATTAACTCCCAAATTCTTTCCATTATCTATTGCATCACTTGGAGCAACAGGCCATGGGTTTGTAGTTGAATTAAAATTTGGATCAGAATTATAAGAATTAATATCAAATCCTTCTCCCTGCCATGTAGATAAATCCATATATACTGTCTGTTTTAAAGCTATTGAATCAGATGCGTCATTAAAGAATACATTATAATCAGATATTAAATTAGAATCACACTCTTCATGTTCGATATAAATTAATGGATAATCGGTATTATTATATAATATATTATTTTGAATATCACAACCTCTTGCATCGTAATCTGTTGGTTCAACATCATTATTATTCATTATATGGATGCAATAATTCTCGGCTGAAACAGTATTATTATAAAATTTAATATTTCGCTGACCTTTTGATAATAATTTATGATCTGAAATATTATAGGCAATCAGAGCTGAAGTATTATTAACCGAATCCCCCTTGTAAACAACAGAAAGATTCGAACCATAAATTTTATTATATATAGTAATTTGATTTATGACTGCCGAGTTAAAGATTCCATGTTGTGTATTTGCTTGTTCCGGATCAAAATATTTACCTCCATAGATTTCATTTTTTTCCACTAAACAATAATAAGTTTCCAATCCGTTTGTTACATCTCCGGTTTGTATAATTCCCGCACTCGCCCCATGTGAACTAATGGTATTTTCGCTTATAATGCAGGTATCTACACCATCCTGAACCAAAATATCCATAGCGTTTCCTGTATTGTTTATTGTATTACCATTTATATAGCAATACTTGAAATTATCAACATAGATAGTATTATTAGTGGTACTATTTGTTATCGTATTATTTTTAAGATAAAACCTACCCAGATTATTGGATGCCGTGAAATTAATTAACGAACTTGTACATGATGTGGGATTGATTTCATTTCCTTCGATATAAATGGTATTCCCAATACTCGCATCTTGATAAAACAAACTTGACGGAGTTATATTTCTTATTTTTGAAAACTTAATATTATAAACCCCAGCATATCTGAATCTGAATACTTGAGTATACGAACCAGTACCTTTTGCCTGAATATCAAACCAATAATATTTTATATTTGGAGTACCTGACGCGGCCAGAACATAAATTGGATTTTGTGTCCCTGTGCCTGTTATAAGAAAATTATAATATTTTCCATTAGCCTGTGCATATAAGGCATTTGCCGAACCTTGTGCATTAAGATAAATATTGTTGAATGTATTTCCTGATGTCCTGTCCCAGATACAATTTGTTGTAAATCCTGTTAAATAACAATTACTTACCGTGTGTCCATTATTAACCGTCATGTAAATTCCAGAAACCGTCTTAGCTGTAAACATAAAATTTTTAAAAATAATTCCATTAGCACTAAACTGGACAGCGTAAGTTCCGGCAGCAGTTCTCATTTCAGATTTACCAATCCCGATAATTGTGAGGACTTTATTAATTGCCAGCGTTGTTGCCGGTCTGTAAATTCCTGTCTTAACATAGATTGTATCATTAGCACTTGCTCCTGATATAGCTAATTCAATAGTTGCAGAATCATTTGCTCCAGCACCAACATAGACATATCCATTTGTAGCTAATTTTGGAATCGAAAAATACGTCCATAAAGTTATGCTGTCTGCCGAACCGACCTCACTTGTATAATGAGCTATTTCAGAAATTCTTTGCGGATATATCTCAGTTGAATCAGTATTTATTGTTTGACTTTCCTGTTTAAAAAATAATGTATCTGCATAATTATAATTCTGAAACAGACAAACTACCGGAACGGTATCACCGTATACTTTTAAAAGAGTAGTTGATTTTGTTGATAGGTAATTGTTATCTAAACTACCATCAAAAGAAAGCAATTTAAAATTTAAGTCATAAGTGCCAGTAATCCTATTTAAAAGAGTTGAATCTATTGCAGAAATTCCCCCATCCCAATAAAAATTAAGATTAGTTTCGGGAATGGGAATATTATCCCCCTCACTCCCCCCAAACCCAAAATTAATCGTTGGCGGGGTAAGACTCATCTGAGCTGATGCTGTCACCGTTAAGAATAGTAATATGTATGTGGTAAAGTGTTTCATTCTCTTTCATCAAATCCTAAATCTGGGGCAGCACCTTCATAATCCAATCCTACATCTGTACCTGCGTTTATTAGATCGCTTTCTGCTGCTATTGTTAAATATGTTATTGTTGGAAGATTGCCATTAGACTGTCTTGTGCCTTCTAACTGAGACAAAGATAAATTAACAAAATCCGCATCTGTTACTGTTACATTAGGAGGATTATTCCATGAGTTGTAAGTATCATTCGTACTACCGGCTTCACTATAATTAGAATTAACATTTGCATAAGATAAATTGTTGGTTAAAGAAAATGCTATGTCTGGTGTTCTCATTATGAATCCTCTATACCCATTTAAGTAAGCCGTATTATTACATAACTTAATTAAACCGGTACAATAATTCTGGTCGAATCCACTATTTACATTAATAGCAGAAACGCAATGATACACATATCTTGTTGTATCTCCATTACTGGTACTATCTGATCTACCGAGTTTAAAACCATTACCGTCCCCATTCATATATCCATTTGAAAAAGACCAGCAAGAATCCATATAAACAGCTCCTTCGTTTTTCCATAAATCAATACCATCATCAGAATTATCCCATGTCCTGCAAGCAATAATAGTATTTGAATCTTCCCTGAATGAAATTTCAGTAAACTGAATCCCATCTGCATCACCACCAATAGGATCAGTATAAGGATCATAATTACTATAAGCATCACAATTTCTAAAGAGATTATTAGTAGTATGTTCTCCTGCCTCTGTTGTCAATTCAATACCAACTCCCTCATTATTATAAGAAACTAAATTTTCAAAAACACAATTATTAACTTGATAAAATAAAAATCCAAAACAAATCCATCCATTATCACTTTGCGGTAAATTAGTTAAATGCAATCCTTTCAAATACCAATAGTCACAATTATTTAACTCGAAACCCGCTTTATAAATAACCGTCTGAGTTCTTCCAGAACAATCAAGTATTGGTGTCTCCCCAGGATAATTCCATACATTTATCATATGTCCAACAGAACCGTTTGTCGAACCTTGAGCAACTGCCGAACTTTCATAATATGTACCGCCACGAATATAAAGAGTATCATCAGCACTTAATTGACTCAATCCATAATTCCAAGTTGCCCAGGGATGATAATAATCTCCGGCAGCATCATCATCCCCCGTTGTTGATACATAATAAGCCGTTAAACTAGGTGGTGTTTCTCCTGCTAACGCCAAGTATAAATCTATTATTTGATTTTTTATAACAATTAAACTATCGTGTATTGCATTGAGAATTAAGGTTTGAAGAACACTTTTATCATATTGTGTCACATATCCATCACTATCAATTGAGTCTGAAGATGCTTTTTTCAAAGCCAATTTATTAGCCAATTCGACATCACCCGGCATGGTATCTGTTTGAGTTTTGTCGGTTTTCAATGTGCCTTCTGACTTGGTAAATACTTTCCCTGTTGAAGTATCCACCCTCATTGCATTTGCAGTTTCTACAATTCCCCAGCCTGCTGTTGGGGAATCATTTCCACCACCACCTTCAAAATATTGACTATATAACCATATTGGTATGGATAATATGATTATAAGTACAATTAATCTTTTCATAATATTTAAGGTTTAGTTATACAAATCCTGCCTTTCCCGATGCATGTTATTGTCAAATTATCAATAAATCCTATTCCTGTA
>Ga0214474_1001564_pt1 | contig 10525 bp, 12 predicted proteins | sample RVTome_2_FD_187335 | JGI IMG/M metagenome (GOLD analysis project Ga0214474, IMG submission 187335) | Soil microbial communities from uranium-contaminated site in the Upper Colorado River Basin, Wyoming, United States - RVT95D214 HiSeq ...
TCATACCGAATACGATCAGGGTGACGCTCGGCGGGATGAGGATCCCGAGGGTCCCCACGGTGGCGACGATCCCCGTGGATAGCTTCTTGTCGTAGCCATATCGATCCATCTCGGGGACAGCCACGCTGGCAAAGGTCGCAGCCGTAGCCGGCGACGAGCCGCAGATGGCCTTAAAGGCCGTCGCGCCTGCCACCGTGGCCATGGCCAATCCGCCGGGGATATGGCCGATGAACTTATAGGCGGCATTGAACAATCTCTTGGCAATCCCCGCATTCAAGGCGAGCTGACCCATGAGGACGAAGAGGGGGATAACGGTAAATCCGTAGTTGGAAAAGACCTCAAAGACATCCTTGGCCAGGAGGTTCAATCCGGCTTCGAACGATCTGATGTAGCAGAATCCCAGGAAGCCGACCAGGGCCATGGCGAAGCCGAGCTCGATGCCGGTAAGGAAAAAGACCAGGACTACTGCCAGGCCGATGATGCCAAACATGACTTCATTCATCGTAGCTGCCTCCGAGGATCTTCACCATGTCGCCGATCAGAATGAGGCACTGGACAAAACAGCAGATCCCGACTCCAAAGACAATAGGATAGGCTGGTATCTGTAAGGTGAGGGAGACCTCCCCTGCTTGTTGCAGATCCATGCCGTATTTGAACAGGTTCCAGCCGATCATGAGGAAGAGGAATATGCCCAGAGATCTCGTAACGATATTGAAGGCATTCCTTGTTCTTTGAGGGAATCTGAATATAAAAAAATCGACGTAGATATGTCCCCTTAACCAGGAGGTCAAGGGGACGGAAAATCCGATCACTACGGCCCCTGAAAGGGCCACCAGTTCGTACGTGCCGACTATGGGCCGCACGTGCTCTACAATAATATTCCCCAAGGGCAGAAGTATTCCCCGCCCGAGCAGCCATCTCCCGAGCGAGAGTATGGCCCTGAGAGAGACATCGGCGACCGTGAGACACATCAGACAAGTGAGGCTGATGCCGGCGATAACATTGAGAATCCTGCTGATTCTTTCTGTCACCGTTAGGAATATGTTCTTTGAGCGCTTGCGCTTTTTCTTCATGCCTATTCCCGCTCAGTAAGAGAAAAATGTAAGGGAGGCTGAACCAGCCTCCCTTACACTCCTGCGTGTCGATTACTGGAGTTTCTTAAGCTCATCCCTGTAGAATTTCAACGCCTCATCACCAGGCAGGCCTTTCTCCTTCATATTCGCCACGTATTCATCAAGGATGGGCTTAACTGCCTCTGCCCATCTCATATTCTCCTTTTTGGACAGGGAGATGATCTTATTGCCCGATGCAATGGTAGCCTTTCTGCCTGCTTTATCGATATCATCCCAGTTTTTGCCCTGTTTCTTGATCCATTCCTTGTTCACCTGTTCGATGATCTTCTTGATATCGTCCGGCAGGCTATTCCACTTTTCCTTGTTCATGACCACGAAAAAGCCGGTGCTGTACGCAGCGCCCCAACTCTCCGTGGTAAATTTTACCACCTCTCCCCACGTAAAGGTCTTCAGCGACTCTTGGGGTCCCATCGAGCCGTCTACGACCCCCCGTTTCAGGGCGTCGTAGGTCTCCCCCATGGTCATGGCCACAGGAACGCCACCGAGCTTTGCCACGATCTTCGCGGCAAGACCGGTGCACCTGATCTTCATGCCCTTCAAATCTTCGAGCTTCTCCACCGCCGTTTTGCTATGGAGGAAGCCGGGTCCGTGTCCATGGAGGTACATCACCTTGACGTCGTCCAATTCTTTGAATTGAAATTTTTTGTAATAGGCATTGATTATCTTGGTGGCTACCATGCCGCTCTTCATCCCCAGGGGCAGATCCGCCACCTCGGTCAAGGGGAACCTTCCCCTGGTATAGGCAAAGCACGACATGCCGATATCGGATATTCCCTTGACGACGCCGTCATAACACTTATCAGCCGCAGTAAGCGTCCCACCCGGGAATATCGTGATCTTGACCATTCCATTTGTCCTCTTCTCGATCTCCTTTGCCCAATCCGTTGCCACCTGGGTCTGCGGGGCAGGGGCGGGGAAGAAGATGGAATAGGTGAGCTCAATCGGTTTTGCCTGCCCGTAGGCAGGGGCGATGGTGAGCGAGAATCCCGCGCACACGAGGACAAAGATCGAACATAGCACTGTCAGCCTTCTCATGGTAATCCCCCTTTCGTTCTTTGTTTGAATTTTGTTTGATGCTCGGCGTCGCTGCACTAATCGTCAGCAATCCAGCATCTTTATATAAATTTATATAATTTTTTTGTCAAGTAAAATTTGCACGGCCCCTTAAAAAATGTTTCCGGTCCAGAGGCCCGGGCCTACCGGATTTTCAGGACCTCTTAACCCATAAAAAGCCCATCTGACCCATCAGACAACCCCCTACACATCCTTGCCCAAAAAAAGCCGAAATAGGTCAAGACATCTAGGGGGAAATAGGTTAAAAACTCACATAAAAAAATAAGGGCTACGTCGAGGATTGGGAACGGGTGTTTTAGGGGGGAAACTAGGACCAGGGAGGAAATAGGGACGTTGTCCAAAATTATCCAAAACTTAACGCATCGACAAATACGGGGACGCGACAAATACGGGGACGTCCATAAAAATATAAGATTCTATCCCTTCTTGAGTTTAAGATGTCTCTCTTCGATGATCCTCGCCTCTCGTTTTACCGCCTGGCTCACTGCTTGCTGAGGGACGATGGGGCACGGTGTTTCTTAGTGAACTAATCCTCCCGATCCTCATCCCTCTAAAAACCTTCGTCCTCTCAATTTCTCTCCCCATCACATGGTGCAACATCCAGGGCAGGGGCATTCGGGGCACAAAAACACGCTATCAAACCCCAACCAATATGTTAACTTATAATTTTATGGACGTCCCCCTAGTTTTTCTAATAGAACCGTCCCCATTATTCTTTTTTGAACTCAAATTTTATGCAACGATAGGGTTTACTGATATCCGTGTCGCTATTTGTTTTCTACCATACTGACTTTAATAACTACTCTTCCCCATCCGCCGCACATAACTCCAACGTCATCACACTGACCATGATCGAAAAGGGGAAGCGGATCAAGACCTTCCACAATACGCTCAAAAATGTTCCAGGCCATGCGCGTTATAGGTGGTAAGAGGTAAGGACATATTTTATCGGTTCCCTGTTTTAAATTCAGGTTTATCGCGCCAGGCGCGTAATATTTATCACCGACTTTCTGTCTCGACAGGCAGTTTTTAGATTCCACAACCTCATAAACAGCAGTGTACTTCGCGAAATCACCGATTCTTCTTATGAACTTTAATGTCGCTGGGTGTTTTTTAAACATTTCCAGCTCTTTATTCGAATATCCCATCATATCCTTAAAGTAAACCCATGCCTTATCAGGTACCTTAAAGCCCTCATCCACGACCGTTTTCTCATTTGCACCAGCCGCCCCAGCGACTGTACTGGTGGCTAACAAACCCAATGCCGTTAACCTCCCCGCGTTCTTAACAAAATCTCTTCTATTCATTGTTGCCTCCTTATAGATTAGTAATGGATTGGTTACCCAGAATAATCACCGTCACAATATTTCACAGGCTTATCGTTTACACCTGCTATGTGACCCTATTGCTCTGGTTGAGTAGTATATTTGTTGTTAAATCGAGCCACAAGTGTCAATAACGACAAAGTTTGTGGTGATTGCGACAAAATGCTATATTATAATAGCCGTCGATGAGAAAATAGGTAAAATTGGAGTATGGACAATAGGAGAAAATAACCCTGGTTTTTTAAATAAACGTCCTGGAGAAGACTATGAGAAAAGTAACAATACTAGGATTAGAGAGCACGAACGCGAGCATGATTTCCGGACCATTGGACCTCTTTATGATGGCGGGTGTTTTTTGGAATGATATTTTTGGAGAACCCGCCACACCGCTGTTTGATGTTGAGATTGTCTCCCTGGATGGTAATGAGGTGCATTGTTTGGGTAACGTTCAAATTAAAGCCCATCGATCGATTAAAGAGGTCAAAAAGACGGATTTAATTCTTGTTACATCCATAGCACCTGTTGACCAGGCATTTGATCCGTTTTATGACGCCATTCCCTGGTTGATCAATCATTATGAAAAGGGTGCCTACATCGCGGGACTTTGCACAGGAACGTTTATTTTAGCGGAAACCGGTTTGTTGGATGGCAAAGTGGCCACCACGCACTGGGGTTATGCATCACAATTCCAAAAAAGATATCCGAAAGTCAACTTAAAACCTGAGCGTTTAATTACCGAGGATGATAACCTGTTATGTTCCGGGGCGTCCAACGCTTGTCTAGATTTGTCATTATATCTAGTGGAAAAATTTTACGGTCGTGATATTACGGTAAAACTGGCGAAGTCATATATTCAAGATATGGATCGAAATTCTCAAGCGCTCTATTCGGTTTTTAAATTCCAGAAAAACCATAATGATGAGGTGATAAAAAAAGCCCAGGATTGGATTGAAAATAATTTTGCACTAAAGCTAAATATTGAAGAACTAGCCGCTAAATTCGCAATGGGAAGAAGAACATTCGAACGGCGTTTCAAGGCGTGTACAGGCGACAGCCCTTTGCTTTACGCACAACGGAATAGAGTAGAGGCAGCGAAAGCGCTACTCGAAACAAGTAACAAAACTCTGGAGGAAGTCGCTTATAAAATCGGATATGATGACACCGGTTTTTTTAAAAAAATTTTTAAAAAACATGTCGGTTCTTCCCCAAAAGCATACCAGACTAAATGGGCGGCAAAATAAAACAACCGTTCAAAAGCGGACGCATAAGGGACGTTGTTCAAAATTATCAAAATTCAGCTTATCTGCGAAGTTAACATAGTGAACAACGTCCCCTCCTTCTGATTTTGGCTTGATCACGGAGGTTATACCCCGTAGCTCTGCTACGGGAAACCTTATGCTTGGGGTTCCAAGAGGGCGCTAAGCATCCCCTTGGTTGCCCGCGGGGTTCAATGCCCCGCAGGTGAAAACGAGCGAAGCGAGTTTTACTTCCCCGTTCGGTTTTAAACATTATTAGGGTTCATGGCTTGATAGAATTTTATTTTTGATATTCGTTCATCTTTACTTTTTTCTTTTTAAACATTTCTAACATAACCCTAAACGTTCCCGCAATTGAACCAGCCCCTGCTATTACCTGCCCTATGATCTTCCCCCATTCTACGATCTCCTGGTATAGAGATCGAGCTGCTATTGTCCTGTTCAGCGTCGCAGGTTCTTGATGAGCTGAAAGGATGAGGAACACAAGCCATACGCTGAGGCCGGTTGCGATCACCAAGGCGTAAAATTTCCAGTTATTGAATAATCTCATTTAGTTCTCCTCAAAAGAATGAAGAATAAGAAGATTAATGAAGATATGAAGGCCCCTTTTCTCTCGCTGCGCCATATGATTATTATGCGGCCCTAATTCTTGCCCTCCCCTTGTCCCACCCTACTCAGGAAATCAGCAAAGAAATCATCAAGGGCTGGTATAGGTTCCCCTACCTGAGTCTTGTCCGTAGAGGGTGATGCCGCATCGTCGCAGATGATAAGCGCGTACTTCTCCGAACGGAGGCAGATAATGAATGTGTTCCGCCGGACAGCAAACTTTCTTTCAGGGGCGTCGTTCTGTACGAAACGGACGACTTTCTTATAGTCTTCCGGGAGGTATACTCTGCCAAAAAGCTCAGGATAATCCTTAATTCCCAATGTTTTCAGGTCTAAGTCCGGGTTGTCATATTTCAGTTCTCCGAGTATCTCGTTGTTCAGCATGGGGAATTTATTCAGGAATTCATCCCTTTCAACGACGAGACAATGTCTTGTGAGCGCGGCGCAGGAGACGGTGAGGAGAAGAACGACAATAAGACCGGCACGTTTTATCGTCTTCATGCCACCTCCCAGAGAAGCGGGGCGAGGTCTATGTTGTTTGGATCATTGACTGTTCGCCCGGTATCCAGGCTGAAGGCGGGAAGATCATTTTCGCCGATCTGCGGTCCGGACGCATAGACATACGCGTAGGCCTTGTCCAGAAACGATTTCATCACCTGGTTGAAACGGGGGATACAACCATTGAGAAAATGGACCGTCGATGCATTGCGAAAGTTACGATCCCAAAATCTTGGTTTCCCTAGGACAAGGTAGTTATCCTCCCGACCTTCCACATCACTGATCTGCCTGAAGACGAACGATACGGTGGCATCGAGTTGCCTGAACCAATCCGGCCATTTTCCGGTGGCCAGACAGAAAAGCCGTGAAATTCCAATTACCCATCCCTTAATATTTTTTGGCGTAACCGCAAATGCATACACGGTCTCGATGAGGTCCGCGAAATGTTCGAGAATGAAGTTCGCGTATTTCAACTCATTGAACCCGCCGATAAAGGTATCCATTCCGGCATAGCTCGCTTCGATGGCGTGCCCGCTGGCCGCGGTAAGGTGTTTGAGCAGCAATACGTCAATGCCTAGCTCAAGAGCGCGGTGGTCGGCCTTGTTCGAACCTTCATATCGGCCCACCTTGTCCATGACGTACGGGTGGCCTATTCCATCGGCGATAACATGGGAGGCATAGCCCGCGAGAAACCAGAATAAAGCGTCGCATTCCCTTTTGCCGGCACCTTGCTCCATAATGCTTTTTACTTTCGCTAAACCCAGCAGGGGTAGTCTGTTTGGTGCGAGTGCTGTAGCCTGCCCCGCATCGGTAAAGTGGAACAGGTTCGCAAGGGCGGATTCGTTTTCTAAAAAATTGTTGTCGATGATGCTTGCGTAGGGGAGGTCCGGCGCAATGCTGCCGATTTGGAAATATCGCGTATTGGACCTTTGTTTGTACTGGTAGGGGCAGTCATCCTCAACGGGGAGGTAACGGCTGAGAAGCATATGGGAAATTCCGCTCGGCATCCACGTATCCAATAACAGCAAGTGGTTTCCGGCCCCAATTTGGAGAACTGCCGGAACAAGCCTGCCCTTGATTCATTCCTTAAATTATCGTTGCGCAGGCCTTTATGCTACTCCCTTTGCTTTTAATTTCTTGACATATTTCGGCTTTTTTTTGACATATTTCGGCTTTTTTAGGGTGCGAAGGTAGTTGCCCTGTCTCGTTTAAGATAATTTGTATATTCGTTACTTTTAACTGGACTCAATGATTGCAACGAATCCTTCAAGGATGTAGATTACTCTTGTTGCCGGTGTGAAAGCTCGGTAAGAAAGCCTTATTCCGCCATTTTTGGGCCTCTTTAACCAACTAAAAAGCCATTATGAAAAAAAGCCATTCACAGCCTTGTGCCCCAAGTCGTATTACATAGAGATTAATCATCTCACCTTCCTTAACCTCTTTCAAAATTGGGACGAAAGCATCTTGGATTGGTAACCAATATGACTTGGCACCTTCTCTTACTTGTGTTTCATATATATACGAACCTATCATATTCTTTAAACCTTTGTTTTCACTTAACATATCAATGCAAGTAAGAGCCGTCTTATATTTTTTCCAATCGATCTTTCTAAAATTACCTGTATAGGTAACTTTAACCAAATACTTGTTCTGCGGGATAGGGACACACGTCGCTACATCCTTTGAATTCATTTCATTTTCACAGACGACTAACGTGGAGAGTGAGGCTTCCTTGTAATCAGACCATCCTGCCCACAACTGATCGCAATCCAGAAATAAAAGAGAAAGTAACAAACCAACAAAAAAAACACCTACGCCTTTCATAACGGCCTCCCTTCTCTTTTTATGCCTAATATCACGGTTCAGCGACGGTGATGGAGCGAATTAGGGACGTTGCCCAAAATTATCATAAACTCAACTCATCTGTAAGGTGAAAAACTTGGGCAACGTCCCAACCTCACTGCAAGATTTTCCTCTCCAACGGCTGCCTTGGTTGCGCAAAACTTTTTTTATAAATAACAATCGATCCGACGGCAAACTCGTGTATTGCCCTCCTGTCAGTGGAAAGGGGGATAGTAAAGAAGGAAATAATGCCCCAAAACAACCTTACTATTGTCCGGAAGTATGCGGCAGGAATGGAAATTCGTCTGAGTGTAAATAGTTTCCTAACTCTTATTCCTGTTAATCCTTGCCCCAAAGTGCAGAAAAGACTTGTACAGAGGGGTTCATAAACAAAGAACATACCCAGAATTATAAAGACCCGTAGCTTTTCTGTAATTCCATCAGATGACTGAAGGGCATATGATGCGAGAACGACAGCCGATATGACGAACAAGCCATCAATGACACTAGAAAAATATCGCCTTACGATACCGGGATATTCATATTCCATGGCGCCCCCTAATTTCTTAAAGACTAATAATAGAGCAGGCCTAGAAAAAATAGTGACGTTGTCCAAAAATATCAAAAACTCAACTCATCTGTAAAGTGAGCAAAGTGAACAGCATCCTCCTCCCCTTCGATGGTTTTGTAGTCACTACGATTTTATCTTCGGTTTTATCATTTTACTATAGGTTTTATGTAACCCTCGATCTTGTGCTTCATGGTCGTGGTCTTGCCCTGATACGTGGATATCTCCTCGAATTCGACAGATAACCAAGCATATATTCTTCGCCCTTTTTCAATATCCTTGTCTCTGAATATTAGTTTTTTCGACAGTATATTCCACTTACAATTGGATACCGGCGCTGGATACGATGCTCTAAAACGACAGAAAAACTCCGAGTCTTTGATGGTAATCATCAATGAGCTTGCATATGCGGGCATGCCGCTATGAATCTCCAGCCTGAGTGTGCCTGCGTCATATGTTGCATCAGAAAAATCCATGATGTGTTTACCTTGATGAGTTGAAACGCAGTTAGAGGTGTGCTCTATGAGGATTTTATCCTCCTCAGAGACCTCGTCTCCAATAGTGCTTTCAAATGTTCCATCATCGTTTCTCAAAATATACCATGGATAGGAAGCCTTATGAGATCTGAAGAATTCGGAATCCATAGTGCTATCGAACGATAAACCAGCTTTTATTTTGTCTGTCGTGTTATTATAATCATAACAATTCTGGCTTACTGACGTACATGGAAGGCACAGTATCGATATCGATACTATCGCAAAAAAGGTTTTAAGTAGGCAGCGCATTCAGTTCTCTTCCTTCCCAACTTTGGGGTCGTTGTTACCTCAGTTGCAAAACGTTTGGAAGGCCACCTCCCTTGTTACGAGGGCAATTGAGATAAGTGAACCAAGTGAACAACGCCCCAGACTCTTTTATTCGCATTTTCCCTGTCAAGAGAAAAACACTCTGAGAATCATCGTCCCCAAAGTTTCTTGTAGGATGTCCGCTATGTCAATAATTAAGTATGGTGTCCCCAGAATTCAATACAGAATTCTCTCAAGTAATTGCGATTCGCATGATTCTCCTCCCCATCTCACAGCGAGAAGTTTAATGGCTAAGCCTGATCTTCACCTGTACTTGCAAGCCCTAACATTTAATATACGACATTCCGCTTTGCTCTAAAATCAACGCATCTATAAGGTGAAAAAATTGAACAACGCCCCAGACTCTTTTATTCGCGTTTCCCCTGTCAAGAGAAAAGCTTTCTGAGAATCAACATCTCCAAAGCTCCCCATCAATCAAAGACTTAACCCCTTATGTATGACTGTCCCTTCCAATTATTTTTATTTATTACCGGGAGGGGGAAACTGCTGGTACTTCGAGAAGGGCTCTATCGCAATAATTTTTTTGCCGGCGTTACACCATGGTAGTCTCTGCCCTGCCTGTTTAGCAGCATACGATGCTACTTGTTCTGCTATGCCTAAAGTTTCTTTGATTATTTCTAACGTTTCCTTTGCTGCTGATGTTGCGGTGACATTTACTGTTTTCAACACGCCATCTTCAAGTGTCAAACTAAATGTGTTAGTTTCAAACAAACCAGGCTTATAGGCGATTGCATACGGTGTAGAATAGTCTGGCCTGGTGACGAATTCATATTTTGTTTCGGGATTGCACTTATTACTTACTTCGCCGTTTTCGTCAATGAATTGAATCGTGTTAAATGTAACGACCCAGGCCTGTGGCAAATATACAATTACTCCGTCTGTCTTGCCGTTGCCATTAGGGAAATCTGGATTTTTAACCGTATAGAGATGACCTGCGCAACCTACCAACCAGCCCATGCATGCCATTAACACAAAAAAACATAGTATTATTTTTGCTTTGTTCATCTTTACCTCCTTACTTTATTTTTTTAATATCTAATATACATGAAGTAATTTAACGTTGATGCAGCTTGAGCACCTTGATCCCCGTTGCTGACGTGAAAGCGCGATAAAAAAGCCTTATTCCGCCATGTTTAAGCTTCTTTAACCCACTAAAAAGCCATTATGAAAAAAAGCCACTCACAGCCTTGTGCCCCAAGTCGTATTATATAGAAATTAAGCATCTCACCTTCTTTAACCTCTTTCAAAATTGGGACGACAGCATCTTGGATTGGTAACCAATATGACTTGTCGCCTTCTTTGACTTGTGTTTCATATATATACGAACCTATCATATTCTTTAAACTTTTATTTTCACTTA
>Ga0214474_1001565_pt1 | contig 10523 bp, 7 predicted proteins | sample RVTome_2_FD_187335 | JGI IMG/M metagenome (GOLD analysis project Ga0214474, IMG submission 187335) | Soil microbial communities from uranium-contaminated site in the Upper Colorado River Basin, Wyoming, United States - RVT95D214 HiSeq ...
GGGGAGAGTCTGAGTCCATTATCATCCGCCTTTTCAATGGATTATCTTGTCATCGCAAGGCTTCGGAAAGAGCCCAAAGATGGCCGATAAATCCTGGAAAAGGCGCCGCCTCTCGCTGCTTCTTTTTCTGATCTATCTCGTCCTGGCGGCGGGCATCGTCGGCGCCGGTTACCTCTACTACCGGAATTTCGAGAAGATGATCTTCCTTGTCGGCGCCCTACTCCTCGGCGCGGGCGTGGGTTTGATCTGGCGGCAGCAACGCCTCCGTTTCTACCGGGCGCGGGCGCAGGAGGCGGAGACGCTGCGCGAAAGCGAGGAGCGCTACAGAATCCTGTTTGACGAAGCCCTGGATGGGATCTGCCTGGCGGATGTGGAAACAGGTCTCATCATTGATTGCAACCGGGCACTGGCGGCATTAGTGGGCAGAGAGCGGGCGGAACTGATCGGGCAATCGCAAAAGATTTTGCACCCGACACACAACGATCAGGAAGCCTTCTCTCCCACATTCAAGCAACACCTGACCGAAAAAGAAGGGCGGATTCTGGAAACGCAAGTTGTGACCGGCACCGGCCTTATCAGAGACGTGGAAATCAAAGCCAGCTTCCTGAATCTTCGGGGCCTGAAAGTGTTGCAGGGAGTGTTTCGCGACATCACCGAACGCAAGCGCGCTGAGGAAGCGCTGGCCGGTCAAAAAAGAATCGCTGATGTCTTCCTCACGGTTTCGGACGACGAAATGTTCAATGCGGTATTGAAAATAATCCTGGAGACCATGCAAAGCCCGCACGGAGTTTTCGGATACATCGATGAGGCCGGCGCCCTGGTGGTTCCTTCCATGACCCGGCATATCCGGGACAAGTGCCAGGTTCCCGACAAGACCCTCACCTTCCCCCGCGACACCTGGGGGGACAGCAGTTGGCCCCGGGCGGTCCGGGAGAAAAAGCCCAATTACACAAACGAAATCTCCACCAAAACTCCCAAAGGCCACATCGGCCTGAAGAGACATGTTTCGCTTCCTATTCTATTTCGAGGAGAGGTCATCGGTCTCTTCCAGGTCGCCAACAAGGAAACGGACTACACGGAAGCGGATATTCGTACGCTCGAGACAATTGCCGGGTATGTTGCTCCCATCCTGAGCTCTCGGTTGCACCATCAGCGCCACGAGGAGGAACTGCAGAAAAAAAACGACGAGCTGACGCGCTTCACTTATGCCGTCTCGCACGACTTGAAAAGTCCGTTGGTGACCATCAACACCTTTCTGGGCTACCTGGAACAGGACGCCCGGAAGCCCGATGCGGCGGGAGTAAACAAGGATGTGGGCTATATCCGCGCGGCGACCGACAAGATGTCCAGGCTTCTGGATGAACTGCTGGAGCTTTCGCGCGTGGGCCGCATCATGAATCCCTCCGTGGAAGCTCCGCTGCAAGAGATCGTCAAAGAGGCCTTGGACCTCGTGGCCGGGCGGATTGCCGCGCGGGGGGTCAAGGTCAAGGTCACCGGAAAACCGATCCTGCTTTAAGGCGACCGTCCCCGCCTGGTGGAGGTCATCCAGAACCTGGTGGACAACGCCGTCAAGTTCATGGGCGACCAGCCGGCGCCCAGCGTGGAAATCGGGGCTGAACAAACCGATACGGAGACGGTGTTTTTCGTGAGCGACAACGGCATCGGGATCGACCCGCGCTACCTGCCGAATCTCTTCGGCCTGTTCGAAAAGCTCGATCCGGGCTCGGAGGGCACCGGCATCGGCTTGGCCTTGGTCAAGCGGATCGTGGAGGTGCACGGCGGCAGGATCTGGCCGGAATCGGCCGGCCCCGGCCAAGGCGCGACCTTCCGCTTCACCCTGGCAAAAGCCAAACGACAATTGGCCTAAGGAGGACGAACCATGATTAAAGGCAACCCCATCCTCATCCTTCTGGTGGAAGACGACCCGGCGCACGCCGAGATCGTGCAGCGCAACCTCAGGGACTTTCGCGTGGCCAACCGGATCATCCACGTCGAGGACGGACAAGCGGCGTTGGACTACCTCTTCCGACGGGGCGCTTATACCGCACCCCAGTCCAGTCCCCGGCCGGAGATCGTTCTCCTGGACCTGCGCCTGCCCAAGGTGGACGGCCTGGAAGTGCTGCGTCAGATCAAGGAGGATACGGACCTTAAGCGAATTCCGACGGTCATACTCACGACATCGAACGCCGAATCGGATATGGCGCAAGCTTATAGCAACGGGGCGGGGAGTTACCTGGTGAAGCCCGTGGATTTCGAAAAGTTCACCAAGCTTATAAATGACTTCGGCTACTACTGGCTGGCCTGGAATAAGTATCCCGATCCCGACTGAGCGATGGGAGAAACCCCGATGGCTGATACCGCCCTGTTCATCTTGCTCGTGGAGGACGAGCCGGCGCATGCCGAAGCCATCCAGCGAGCTCTCCAGGGCGCCAACCCCCAGGTTGTGGTCAAGGTCGCCGGCACGCTGCGGGAGTACCGCGAAATCGCGGCCGCCCATCCGCCGGACATTGCCGTCATGGACCTCATCCTGCCCGATGGACGGGCCATTGAGGCCTTGACCTCTCCGCCGGAGGCCGGCCCGTTCCCCATTCTGATCATGACGAGCTACGGCAGCGAGCGGATCGCGGTGGAAGCCATAAAGGCCGGCGCGCTGGATTACATCGTCAAGTCCCCCGAGGCGTTCGCCGATATGCCCCACATCATTGAGCGCACCCGGCGCGAGTGGAGCCTGCTCCAAGAACGCAAGCGGGCCGAGGAGGCGCTGCGCGCTTCGCTCCGGGAAAAGGAGGTGCTGCTGCGGGAGATCCACCACCGGGTCAAGAACAATATGCAGGTCATCACCAGCCTGCTCAACCTCCAGGCCGAACGGGTGAAGGACAGCGCGGTTAAGAAGATTCTTAAGGAAAGCCAGAACCGGATCCGGTCCATAGCCCTCGTTCATGAACGGCTGTACAATTCCTCGGACCTCGCCCGCGTCGATTTTTCCGGATACATCCCGATGCTCTGCGGCCACCTCGGACATGTCCTGGGAATCCAGGCCGAGCGGATCAAAGAGAGTTTCCAGCTCGAAAACGTCTCCCTGGGGGTCGACCTGGCCATTCCTTGCGGATTGATCTTAACGGAGCTTATTTCGAACTCCATGACCCACGCCTTCCCGGGCGGCCGGAAGGGGACCATCCGCATCGAGATGAGGCGTGACGCCGACGGCTTGATTCGCCTGGTCGTTGCCGATGACGGCGTCGGCCCGCCCCAAGACCTCGATTTCCGAAAAACGGAGAGCTTGGGATTGCAGATCGTCAACTTACTCGCCGAACAGATCGATGCCCGGGTCGAGCTATTGACTAGGGGGGGGACGCGCTTCACCCTGACATTTAGAGAAAGCCAGGGCCCGAAGCGGATTTGATGGAATCAGATCCCCGCCCGGTCAGACCCGCCACCAGCAAGAAATGGGGACACCGATTAGCGTCACCATTTAAACCCGCCACCAGTAGGAGAACTTCACGAAGACGTTGTAATTGTCCCGGCTGTAGCGGCCGAGCTCGTCCCGGAGATAGTTGTTGTCGACCCCCAGGAAGAAGACCGTGCCGGGCTTGAGGACCCAGGAAACGAGGAAGCTCCCGAAGATCTCTTTGTAGTAATGGTTGTAGTCCACGATCGCCCGCACGGACAGCGGCTTGGAGATCTGGTAGGTCGTCCTCATCCGGACGACGTTGTAGTCCCAGAGCTCCGTCCCGCCCCACTTTTCCCAGAAGGTCTGCTTGCTGAGGTCGAACCCCAGGTTCAGGCGCTTGCTGGGCTTGAAGTTGACGAAGAGCCCGTAGGCGTTGCTGTAGCCGAGGGAGGCGTCCTCGGGGTCGTAGTTGATGCTGTCGCCGGTCTGGAAATAGACGCCGAAGGGCATCCAGCCGATCAGGTTCATTTCCGACTCGACCGTCAGCTCCGTTTTCCGGAAATCGACCTCGGCGTAGCGCTCCATGGATCTTTCGAGCGAGAGGAACAGCTGATTGAACTCGGTGAAGCGGAGCTGGAGATTGAACCGGCCCCACTGGTCCTGGACGGTCGGCCCGAAGTAGGAATTCCGCTGTCCGGCCTGGAGCTGAAAGCGCACTTGGTTGAGGAATTTCTTGTCGGGGTAGAGGGTCAAGGATGAGAACAGGCCGCCGCTCCGGTAGTCGGTCCGGTTGACGAAGCCCGAGGAGGCTTCGAATTCCGGATGAATGGCCATGAAGTAGCCGCCGGCGGTCCAGTGCTTGGTCGTGTAGTAGCTCTCGGCGTAGAGGGCCGGGGCCATGGCCGTGATCTCCCCGTCGTAGCTCGTCTTGGAGGCGACAGCCTGGAAAAAGAAAAAGACGCGGTCCTTGTACCGGAACTGGCCGTCGAGGCCGGCGACACGGTTCCAGGACCCGTCGATCTCCTTGTCGGCCAGCGAAAAGCCGAGAAAGGAGCCGGCGCCGACGTCGGTCTTGAGCCGGACGATGTTGAACAGGGCGTTCTCGTCTTTTTTGGCGCCGCCGCCATGGACATCCCAGAGGCTCTCGCTCGGGTTGACGTCATAGGCCGAGAGGATGCCGTAGGCCGTCTTGCCGAACTTGCCCGAAATCTTGGCGCCCCAGAGCGGGTCGATGATCCGCCGGGTGTAGACCATTTCGATCTGGGGGTAGCTGAAGAGCTCCATGCCCTCCATGAAGAACGGCCGTTTCTCCTGGTAGCGGAGGGCATAGCGGAGGTTGACGTCGATCTGGGGAGCATCGGCCTCGATATGGCTGAAGTCCGGGTTGGCCGCGAAGTCCAGGGTCAGGTTCGAGCTGACCCCGTACTTGACGTTGGCCCCGGGCTGGACATTGAGCGATTCGCCCTGGCGCTGGAGCGAGGTCAGGATGGGCATGACCTCCAGGTTCTTGCCCTTCTCGACGCGGCCCTGGATCCGCCAGATCTGTCCCTGCATGAGGAGCCCGGGGATATCCCGGCTGTAGGACGGCCAGAGCATGATCTCGCCCTTGCGGGGAAGGTTGCGGGCCAGGACGATGTTCCAAGCCTTGGTCTCCTGGTCCGGGAAGCGGATGCTCTTGAAGGGGACGGCGATCTCCGCGGTCCAGCCGTCCTTGTCGATCGTCCCGGCCGAGTCGAAGACGGTGTCCCAGGACATGTCGAAGTTGTCGCTCCCGCCCTCCTCGGTCCGCATGGCGTCGATCTGGATCCCGGCCGGATTCAGGAAGAAGCTGAAGGCCCGGCGCTTCTCGTTGAAGGTGTCCAGCATGAGGAGGATCCAATCGTCGTCGATGATGTTGTCCCGGCTCGTGATCGAGCAGCGGACCTTGGCGGAATCCGAATCGAAACAGCGGAAGGCCAGGTAGAGGTTCTTCTCGTCGTATCCGACATAGGCCACGGTCCGTTCCGAGGGCGCGCCGTTTTCCTTGGGCGTGAGCTGGACGAAGGTGTCGATTTTGAGCGCTTCGTTTTCCCAGATGGGATTGTCGAGGACGCCGTCGATCTTGGGCGCTTGGGTCAGCCGCGGGATATCAAGGGGCGGCTTGGCCTGGGGCTGGGCGCCGGAGAGGATCCCGGCCAGAAAAAAGGCCGCCATGATAAAAAGAACGGCGAGGAGGGCTCGTTTTTCGGGCTTTTCCGTGTTTCTCATCGTTCATTCCTTCCTTGGGCCGAACCGGCCCGCTCCGTTCTCCTCCTCCATCCATTCCACCAGCTATTACGCAGGAGAAGATTAAAAGGTTCCCTCTGAAATAGAACGCCGGACGGCGTTCAGTCCAGGAAGCGGACGCGGCAGGGCCCGCTGGCGGGCCTCGAAATCACGGCCCGGCGGCCTTGGACCTCGCAATCAAACACGTCCTTGATCAGGCCCGAGGCCTTGTCCAGGACGCGGCTTCTTCTCCGCACCGATCCGATCTCGAGCCTCCGGCCGCGCCAGACCAAGATACGAGGGGTCTCGCCGGATCTGTGGCCCGCGTAGAATTCCACCCGGCAGGCTCCCTCCCGCGGCGGCCGTGACGAAGGGGCTCCCAGAACGGTCATCGGATTTTTATTATAGAGGAAAGGAGAGAAGTCCGCTATAATATCCGTAAATGGCCCCGATTCGACAATCCCGCCTCCGCGGCATTCGCCTCTTCAAGGAGAAAACCATGAGCCAACGCAAGATCCGGACCGTTGTCCTGACCGCCTTTCTGGCGATGATCCTCGTCTGCGCCTCCCAGGCCGCCCCGCCGGACCGGTTCCTGGACACGGCGCCCGAAGCCCGCGACGGCGTCCGGCTCGCCGCTTTCTACCCCTCGACCGGGAGCATCCAGGCCCTGGCCGCGCTCTTCAAGAACGGGCTCCTCGACCCCGCCGGCCTCACCGTCGTCGGCGTCTACCACGAAAAGGAGGCCACCGATTACGCCAAGGCGGCCAAGTACGCCGCCGACAACGGATTGGGCTGGATGAAGTTCCATGCCGTCGCCGCCGCGATCAGCCCCGAGACCCTCTACCGGAAGAACGAATGCACGCCGGAGTACGAGGCCATCATCAAGAAGACGGACGGCGTCATCTTCTTCGGCGGCCCCGACATCCCGCCCGCCGTCTACGGCAAGAAAACGAGCCTCCTGGCCGAGATCGAAGATCCTTACCGCCACTATTTCGAGCTTTCGGCCGTCTTCCACTTCCTGGGCGGAGGCCAGGACGCATCGCACAAGCCCCTGCTGGACGCCCGGCCGAAATTCCCCATCTTGGGAATCTGCCTCGGCTTCCAGACCCTCAATGTCGGGACGGGCGGGACCATGGTCCAGGATATCTGGCAGGAGGTTTACGGCAAGAATTCTATCGAAGACATCCTCGAGATGGGCCCCGCCCGCTGGCACAACAACCCCTGGCCGCGCCTCCGGCCCGATCTCAAGCTCATCCGCTACAACCTCCACGCCCTCAGGCTCTCCGCCGACGGGCCGTTCGTCCGGGACTGGGGATTCTCGGCGGCAGCGACGCCGGTCATCGTCAGCTCCCACCATCAGGCGCTCGACCGGATCGGCAAGGGATTCAAGGTCATCGCCACCTCGCCCGACGGCCGCATCCCCGAGGCCGTCATCCACCAGGCTTTCCCCAACGTCCTGGGCATCCAATTCCATCCGGAGTTCCCCCCGCTTTGGGACCCGGATTTTCGGGGCCGGTTCACGCCCGCCGACCAGGAGGCAACGAGCCTTCTGGCCGTCCTGGAGCAGAAGCCGCCCAGCCTGGCCTTCAACAAGAAGATCTGGGCCTGGCTCGGGGTGAAGCTCCGGGAGAGCCGCGGCGTAAAATAGGTTAAACTGCCCGGTCGCTATTGCGGAGCCCGCGCTCTTTCTTATGGGAAGAGAAGGACGGCGGGCTTTTGTGTTTTTGGGCCGCCGCAAAGATCGTGTCCGGGGCGCGGGGATGGACCGCCAAGCGGCCGGGGCCCAGCTATCTCCGCGTCACTTCGTAATGACCCAGCCGTATTCTTTCACCTCGGTTACGTCGATGCTGGTCGTAGCGACGACCGTCCCGTCGCTCTTGCGGGAAGCACTGTATTTATAGGAGCCAAATCGAACCCTGGACACCGTCTGGCTGACCTGGTCTCCGATATCGCCGAGGTATACGTCGTTCGCGTAAATCTTAAGGATCTCTCCGTATCGATTCGTGATTAGGACGGTGGCGGCCCCCGAGACGGAGAGAGAATATGAGGCGCCCGCCTGGACATCAAGAGTCGTGGAATAAACCAAGTTCCCGTTATCCGACTTTTTGGCCTCGAACAGGTATGAGCCCTGGCTGACGTTCTCGACCGAGTTGCTGGCTCCGTCGGCAATTGTGAACTTGGACGTCCCGTCCATGAAGATATCGACGGTCGCACCACATTGATTGGCGATTAGGACGCTGCTTGCGGCGCTCGTGGGGCTGCTCGCGCTCTTGCAGCCCATTAAGGAAAGTAAAAGAATTCCCGACAATGCGCCGGCTACAGCCGCGATCTTTCTCCCTGGTATTTTCGGCCTCGACATTCGAATCTCGCTTTTTCCCGTGGTTTTTATCTCAGGACCTTTTCGGTCCGCGATGTCTTCCGACCTTATATAAATTAGCACATAGTCCCCATGACTACAACTCGATATCGAGCCGGATCGTTTCCCGGTTCGCCAGGCAAATGTCCTGGTCCAGTATCAAATCGCGCAACCGTGCGGCGGGGGAATATGTTAAAATAGTACGGAATAGATCAGAGGCTGAAAGGTGCAACGGCCATGAGTCATCCCAAAAAAGTCCAACGAACAGGATTTCTGGTACGGACGCTCCCCCTGCTTATCCTGCTCCTTTCCGGAAGCTGCAAATGGGGAGCCCCCGATTATTCCCTGACCGTCATCGTCGAAGACGGAGTCACGGGGACTCCGGAGGCCGGAAAGCATGTCTACCAGGAGCTGACCACCGTACAGCTCAATTACACTCCCGTCAATCCTCTCCATACCGTCGAAGTGATGCTCAACGGCGACGTCCGGAAAGCGGGGATAAGTTCCCTCGTCATGTATGGCGACGCTTACCAGCTGACGGCCCGATTAGCGGATATTCGCGGCTCCTGGAAAATCACCCTGACCAATACGGATACGTCGATCGCCGCGCCGGATCCTTTCGTCATCACGATCTCGGGCCCCGATCTGGTGTCCGGGACCTTTAGCGACGGCCGGGGATTTCACGGGACCTGGTCGGCGACTTCCAGCAGCCTCACCCTCGTTTATTTGGATTGGAATTTCTACGTTCTGAGCGGGACGGTTTTCGACATGGGGTATAATGCGGGGACCTTCAGCGGAGGAGGGCTGACCGGGACATGGTCGGCGACAAGACAAGACTGAGCCAGCCGCGGGCGGCCTCTCGCGTCGATAAACCCATCTTGCCTCTCTGAGGAAGCATGAATCGAGGCTCAGAGCATGTCGAAGGCGGCGCCGGACCATCGCCTCCCTGCCTGGCCTTTAACAAACGGTTCAGGGGCGATTGATCTTATTTTATCGGCTTGTGGTATTTCTTCTCTCCCAGCGGTGACCAGAGCCCGTAGCTTTCCTCATGGATGCGGCAGGGGCCCTCGGAAGTCCACTTAAATCCGTAGTTGTAGCCGAACCATAGATATTGATCGCCGCCCCCGTTTTCCGTCGTGATGATGTAGCGGGCGGCGATGTTGCCGATACCGAGGACTTTATCCCCGGGCGGAGCCCCCTCTCCCCGATCGCCCTTGTTGACGTCGAAGGGGATCCAGCCGTAGGGAGGAAGGTAGACTTCGGTCCAGCGGTGAAAGACGTCGTCGAAGCTGGCGTCATCGCCCCGCAGGCTGACGGCGCCGACATAGCGGATAGGGACGCCCAGAGAGCGGCAGAGGGCGATCATCGAGTAGGAATATTCAGAACAGGAGGCCGTCCCCCTGCGAAGGACCGCCGGGGCGGGGTTCCAACCGCCCACGGGCTTGAGGTTGTACTCCAAGTTGTCCGCCAGGTATTCATAGATCCGGCGGACGATCCAGTACGGATTTTTCTCCCCGCCGGCGATCTTCCGGGCGAGTTCGCGGATAAAAGGGTCGCTCATCCGGTATTTATCGCCGTCCTGAGTGTACTTTTTTCGGATGTCCGGGGGGATATCTTCGAGAACGCCGACTTTATCCGGATAGATGAAATATTCGACCGCGAAGATCTTGGCGTCCGCCGTCCAACCCGGCCGGACGATCGCGTAGCCCTTGAGATCCTTGAACGCGAAATGGGCGATTTTCTGACCCCAGCTGTCCTCGATCACCTCATTCGGCTTGGGATCAAACCGGACGGCCGTGAGCAAGGCCTGATTGTCCCGGTTGTCGGGGATCGGCAGGTAGATATCCAATGTCTTAACCGTCCCGGGGCCGTAATTCCGGAGTTCCTTCACGAACCGCAGCGAAAGTCGCCGCTCATCCCACTTCGTTACGATATCCGAGTCGAATACCTTGACCTTGTAGATCTCGTCGTTTTCGTAATCCACATTCCAGAGGGCGTCGCCTCCCCAGGCAAGGCCGTAGGGAAACGGCCCGCAGGAGCGCAAGGAAGAAAGGCAGAGCCCGTCCGAGGGATTGACGAGATAAATCCGGTCTTCGCTTCGGTCCGTCACCCAGAGGTATTTTCCGTCAAAGCCTAGGCCGGCGGGCTCTCCGGCCGGGGAAGGAAAAGCCTGGACCATCATCCCGTCCACCGCCGAGACCTTGAGCAGAGTGTCGCTTTTAAAGTCCGCGATCCAGAGGTATTCGCCGTCCCAGGCCAGGTCGCGCGGGTTGGGGCTGTTGGATTCGAGGATGGAGAGAGCCCTCCCCGTTTCCGGGTCCAGCTTATACATCAACTTTTCTCCGGAGTCGATGTTCCAGAGACATTGTCCGTCCCAGGCCAAGCCCTCGGGGTGGTGGCCGGGGGATTCGAAGCTCGAGAGGACGTTGCCGGTTTCAGGATCGATCTTGTAGATTTTGTCGGTGAAATCGTCGGCGAGCCAGAGATGCTTTCCGTCAAAAGCAAGCCCGGTAGGGCAAGGACCCGGCGTTT
>Ga0214474_1001566_pt1 | contig 10518 bp, 9 predicted proteins | sample RVTome_2_FD_187335 | JGI IMG/M metagenome (GOLD analysis project Ga0214474, IMG submission 187335) | Soil microbial communities from uranium-contaminated site in the Upper Colorado River Basin, Wyoming, United States - RVT95D214 HiSeq ...
GGGCATGGCACAAAAACAAAAACCCATCAGTAAATCAACCTCTTTTCTCCTTTTCCTTGATGGGAGGAGAGTATTTAGAGTAAAGGAATCCTTTGATTTAATTCTATTTTTCCGTTAAAATAAATATTGGTAGCCAAGAAGAAGATTTTCCTATTAAGCTAACTATTTGACTTTATTATCGCTATGCGCTTTGCACTATGCTCTATGCGTGGTTTTGAGAGATGGGTGAGAAACTGATTTGTCAGAACAAAAAGGCATTTTATAACTACTTTATTGAAGAGACGTACCGGGCCGGGATCTCCCTGCTTGGGTCTGAGGTTAAATCCCTGCGGGAGGGAAAGGTCAACCTGGGGGATAGTTACGGTGATATCAAAAGGAGTGAGATTTTCCTTGTCGATGCTCATATCAGCCCTTATCCTCAGGCTAATAGATTAAATCATGATCCATTGAGGACGAGGAAACTCCTCCTTCACAAAAAGGAGATAAAACGCCTCATTGGCAAAGTGGAACAAAGGGGATATACGCTGATTCCAATCAAGCTCTACTTTGTCAATGGAAAGGTTAAGGTAGATATCGCTCTTGCAAAGGGAAAGAAGCTCTTTGATAAGAGGGAGACTCTCAAGAAAAAAACCATGGAACGCGAGATGGAAAGGGGGCGAAAAGGGTTCGACGGGGATCGTTGACGTCAGGGCTGCATACCGAGGTCCCATTGGCTCGTTAAACAAATGGGATTTAAACATAATCGCAAACAACTACGATTATGCCCTGGCTGCCTAAGAGCAGCTAGGCGTCCTCCCTGTCCTTGCCTGTAGGGCAGGATCAGGATGTCAGAAAAACAGGATAGTCTCTCTCCGACGCTTATGGGAGAGAGGCGAACCTTCATAAGCTAACTTTTAAAGAATCCTGCCTGGGGAGTCTTTTGAAGCGAATCTTAAAACACAGGCTATGTATGTAGATGTTCTGTCGGAAGGTTCTCGGACGCGGGTTCGATTCCCGCCGCCTCCACCAGACTTCGCTTCGAACTTGTAGAGAAGCGAAGTCTGTCGCGCCGAAGCTATTAGCGAAGGCGGACAATAAATTGCTACCGAGTATTTCGAAGCTACGTCTCGGCACGCCAATAGACTTCGCTTCAGACTTCGGAGGGAAATCTGAAGCTTCGTCTCGGCAGGCCATCATGAATCAGATTCCGCTTAAAAATATGGAAAAGCGAAGTCTGAAGCTACATCTTGGCAGGCCATGAATCACAGGTCACTTCTGAATTCACCGAGAAATAAAGTCTAAAGCTACACCTTAGCACGGCATTAGGGTTCGCATATGCATTTGAACAAGGCCAGACTCTGTCGCGACGGAACCCTTAGGTGAAGGCGGATGAAATTTTATTATGTTTACATCCTGCAATCCGAGATCGATCAGAAAAGATTCTATACCGGTTTTACAGAAAACCTTGATTCCCGCCTGAAATCGCATAACACCGGGCAATGTCATCATACCTCAAAATACAGACCCTGGCATGTAAAAACTGCAATTGCTTTTAATAATCGGCAGAAAGCCCTTGATTTTGAAGAATACCTCAAGAACCCTTCCGGCCGAGCCTTTGCCAAAAAGAGACTTTGAGATATTGAAAGCCATAAATACGGCAAAGGTGACAAAATGCCTGCCTAATAAGGACTTGAGGGACGAAAAAGGGACAGATTTATTTTTAGGTTGCCGAAAGAGTATATATCAAAGCCACCAAAGCCTTCATTGAGAAGATGGGATAAAAAGATTTCCTCCAAGAAATCGATTTGTCCTATCTGCAATCGTAAAGAATCCTCAGAATCCGATACCAAAAGATCAGAAGTGAAAAGTGTCAATTTTCAACAACGTCCCGCTGTCCGTTCATAATTGACACCTCCATGAATATAAGAACTTGTTTTGGGATGGGTTGAACATACAAAACAGGGAATAGTCTGTCAAGAAAAATTGACCATAAGATATGGGAGTGTCCTCCTTGTACTCTTGAGCGCCAACCCAGTAAGAAGAAGGACACAATTGATTACCAATTCAAATCATATATACTTGGTCAAAAAGCTTGGTTGTTGACTTCAGGAAGGAATCCTCGGAACATCCACACGGGGAAACCCTTCCATAAAAAGCTCTTTGGCAAAAGCGGCTTCTAATGAAACGGAGAGAGTGGTTGCTCCGAAAGAGGACAGACACTTAAGCTGAGGAAAACGAGCAGGCAAAAGTTTAAGGTCTGCTCATTTCCACTTAAATTGTCCTGAACGAAACTTAATCTGAAAGAGATTGTTAATTGAACCCTCGACCTACTGATTACGAAACCTGAAAAATGATATTTATTGCATCTGGTGTATTTTACTTACTTATGGCTTCTTAGGGTCTTTCTCTGTCTTGATTACTGTTTGTTCATAAGGTTCAGACATGAGCCGCTTCCAATCATCAAGTGGTCTGTCACCTTTGCCACTCTCAGGATGCCATCCCTTAATCCGTCTTGGCTTAGATTTACTGTTTGTCTTAATTGCCATTTGTCTTTGCCTCCTTTTGAGGTTTAACATACTTCGTCAGTTTGTACCAGACCCTATTAGGCCCTACCCCTTTATCTGAGACCTCAAACTCAGCGTGTATCTTTTCAATGGTCATTCCACTTCCTTTAATCCAGCGAATGTGACGCATAAATTCGCATCAGGCCACTTCCCCCATATAAGATACATTGATTGATCTTCTGTGGATTTTCTTCCGGTTATTACTACTTGAAATCTTGTATGGAGGCGAGATTTCCAAAAATCAGGACTTCAGGGAGAAACATTGTAACGGCGATTCCCTCAATGCCCACTAAATAGGTAGGCCATCAAATGATGACTTATTGTGACATACCCCAAAGACTGTCGCTTTTTAGCTATGCCATAGGTTCTATCTTCTGTCAGGAAAATCATCGGGGGATGAGGGCAACTTTCCTCTCACGAGACCCTTCAGTTTCTTGATCACCTGGTGATCTTCTCCTAAGATTGGAAGAAGGGATTGGATGGTTCGACCAAGAGTTTGATCGCACAAACTTTGAAACTCCTCCCTGACTTCAGGGGGAAGACCCCAGTATTCTTCAACCAGATTATCAGACCATCGTGGCAGATAGCTAACGTCCACCTTTTCTCTTGGGTAAACATACCCCTCCAGTGATCCTGCTTTTGCAGCAAAGTCATAAACCTTTTTATAGATTCCCATAAACACCCCCCTTCAACCTATCAAAAATCGACTTTCCCTTACGGTACAATGGCTGTTAACATCTAAAAGTTAGTTCAATTTCAATAACGACAATAATTCGGTCACCCCTTCTAAGATAGCCGTGGGTTCTTCTACTTCGAGTTTAGCACGGTTTCCAATACCACTTAGGACCCCAACGGTCAAAGTTCCAGCCGCTTTCCCCGCACGGATGTCCAAAGGAGAATCACCAATGGTGAGACCATGGCTTGGGTGAATCCCCATCCTTCTCAAACATTCCAAGATCCCGGTAGGTGCAGGTTTAGGTGGAAATCCATCTTCATGCGTCATGATAATTTTAAAGTAGTGGGATAGAAAGTGATCATGGAGAGGTTGTACTGCAACTGACCGGGAAGAGGTCAGAACCCCAAGGGTGATCCTCCTTTCTTCCAACCTTCTCAATACTAACTCTAATCCGGGAAACGGCTCTACACGTTGAAAGACTTCCCGATAGATCTTGGGAATAAGTTTCATGCATCGTTTGATCTTTTCATCTCGGTTGGCAATATGTCTTGGAATAGCCCGATCCCATATAAGGGAACCCGTGGACATGGGCTCCAAGACATCTTCTCTCTTTACTTCGATACCGAATCTGGCAGTTACATCACGAAACACCTCAAAATAAGCTTCGATAGAATTTGTGAGTGTTCCATCCACGTCAAAAACGATCCCTTCGATCCTCTTCCCACACCAAGAAACAAAGGGAGATTCTATCTCCTGAGGTTTAACCAAAGCTATCATGTTTCTTCCTTTAAGACTTAAATTCCTTCTCTCAAGTCAGGGTGGAATTTCTTCCCCCTTCCATGAGAATTCGTTTTTGAGTTCTGTCATCGAACTGCTTGTATTTAGGTTTGGTTTCAATCGAAATTTACAAAATTAGGAACAGGGTGTCAATGAGAATTGAGAGGGACCTTGATTCGATGGGAGAGATGAGGATATTTGCAGGAACCTGAATTGAAGAGCACCTACAACTAAATGATTTCATAAAAAAAGAAAGTTAGGGATTACGATTAGAACATGGCGTCTAATGTTTTTCATTGGCGAATCAGCTGGACGACCGTCAGGGTCCCGGATGAAAAGACCGACTGTTTCCCGCAGGGCGTGAGCGCCAATGTTGTGTTATCTGTCCGGCACAGGCACTGTAAGCAATAAATTTGCACCCTACCATACTTGTTTTTCTCTTCCGCCACCGCTCGTCCGCCTTTTTCATTTTTGTGTCGCCCTTGCATGCACTCTCAAATTAACTCTGGCATAACGAGTACACCTACAAAGTGTGAGGATTACTCTACACCAGAGATTGTTGATTTCGAGTTGAAATATTGAATTTGGTAAATCCGACCCTTGTAATAGAAATCACAACACAGATGAAGAGGAAATAAACAATAATAGGGTGGCCTGATCAACACAAAAGCCCGTCACAGGGACGGGCTTTTGGTCAATTTAGGTGATCGTAAGCGTTCAGGATATTAGTTGCCGTAGAAGTCGATTATTCTCACGCCGGCCCACAGATCCTTGTAAAGCTTTATCCAGGTTTGATGCAGTAAATGAGGGTTATAGACATTACCGGTTTCGTTGGTCTCCCACTTCACATATAAAGCTACATCGTAGTCTTTGATATGAATGGCCTGATCCTCTCGGGCCTTTTTGTCGAAGGAGACCTCCAGAACCCCTGGTATTTTCGAGAAAAGTGCCTTACCAACGGTAATCATCTCTTCAACCTGTTTGGGGGTCACGCCGTCCTTCAGTTTAAACAGCACCACATGATGGACGTTGGGTTCGCCAGCAAACGCCGACGCACTAAAAAGGATGGTAGTAACGAGTATGATGGCCATAATGAACTTTTTCATAACAATCCTCCTCTCTTGTAAGATTACGTGATTGAATGCAGCTCAACAAACGGCATATTTCTGCCGATTATGGTGTAAGTCCTTTTTAACCACACACGCATTGTGATTACAATTGAGCTCGTTGTCAGAATTCTGAACAGTAACTACGAATAAGAAAAACCTATCAAGAATACCCTCGAATTGCAGGTCTTGCTGCTCCCAACAGGACAACTGCTTCCTGTCAGGAGCATGGTATGATCATTTTGAGGTGATTCTCCATGACGAACCTCTGGGATGGAGGTTGGAGGATGGAAAGAAAGACCCTCATGTCAGTAATCGCTGAATAAGATGTAAGTCCCATGCTAAAGAAATTAAAATGATCTTTTTCGTTTTCTTTTGTTCTCTTTTTTTGATTAAAATGCAAGAGCCTCCAAGGACATACACAAATCCCAACTGGCCTCACACCGGCACCTTCTGGAAACTCCATTTCATAATTTACTCCACATTGACTCCTCTATAGAAAAATATAGAGGGACAATTTCTATGACTTTTTCTATATTAGGATTAAACTCGTAATGATTTTTTTATGGAAGGCCTTTAAAAAATTAAAGTCAGAGAGAGGAGTCGACAATGCTGAAGGGACTGACTTTCAAGAGGAAAATTCTAAATTATATAGTGGAACTTTTAAAGGTCTTTCTCCATTTACCACCCCCTTCGGAAAGAGAAGGTTTTTTTAAGGTTGTATGTTTAGTAAATACACAAAACGAATCCTTTGTCAATGCTAAAATGAGATTGTGAAAAGTATCTTTTTTAGTGGATTTAGGGGGAGTTTTGGTACAGGGTGAGACAAAGATTATTGATTTGTGTTTGAAAGGTTGTACCGTGGGACAAAAATGAACAATCAATGTTTCAGGAAGAAGTCAACGCATTGCCAGATGATGTTTCGATAGATGGTAGCAAATTCCAAGGGGACACTATCTATATACTATCCACGAAGATTAACCTTGAAATTTCCTTTTCAATATCGAAAGGTTGGAAATGAAGACGCTTATTCGATTCCCGCCGCCTCCACCAGATTTCGCTTCGAAATCGAAGCTACATCTCAGCAGCAGGCCATGAAATCAGCCTTCGCTTAATGGATTGACCCCGCCTGTAACTTGGTAAATCGACTTAAAGAAGTGAAAGGAGATCCTCTTCCTATCTTGAGGGGGCATTAAGGACTATTTTAGTTTCAAGTCATTCCCACGCTTTCTTCTTCCTCGGTTGATTTTCTACAATAGATGAAGCATTTGATCATGACTTTTATATCACCCCAATGGCTATCATAATCGCCTTTTCTATTTCCTCCATCTTTTCGTTACTAACCTTACCCGCAAAAGGGCCTCTAATAAGTAAGGATTTGTCTATCGTTGTCACTTGCTCACATTTAGCCACAGAAGCTTTTGATAAACCAATTTTTTTGGATTCTCAATCAATCCATGTCCTCTTTGTACTTTCTGCCACTATCTTAGTCCATTCTCTGTCTTCCCTCTTTTCTTTTCCTGAAAGAGATAGGTAATAAGTCTTGATACTTTTTTCGATCTCTCTTTTTTTTAATTTCAGCAGCCAATTGCGCAGCATTTCTTCTATTACTTGACTTCTTTGATTTCCCTTTTTCTGATAAAGAATAAGACAATCTAGTGTGTTGAGTTATAAATTCGTTGACAAAGTATCTTTTTCCCTATATAGTGGGTGGAGAAAGGAGAACGACCATGACTATGGGACGTCCAATTCCTCCCCTCCACCTGAGCGACGACGAGCGGGAAACTCTGGACCGATGGGCCGGGAGGCGAAAAACTGCTCAGGCATTGGCCTTTCGAGCACGCCTTATCCTTACCTGTGCGGAAGGCAAGAAGAATGGCGATGTGGCCACCGCGTTTCGCGTAACTCGGCCTACTGTGGGGAAATGGCGGGCGCGGTTTATCACACGTCGTTTGGATGGCCTGCTGGATGAGCCTCGTCCGGGAGCTCCCCGGCAAATCACCGATCGAGAGGTGGAGCGGGTGATCACCAAAACCCTGGAGTCGATTCCTAAAGATGCGACACACTGGAGCACTCGTTCGATGGCGAAGACGTCGGGGTTGACCCAGAGTGCCGTGAGTCGCATTTGGAGAGCTTTTGCTCTTCAGCCCCATCGGACCGAAACGTTTAAGTTGTCGAAAGACCCGCTGTTCATTGAGAAGGTGCGAGATATTGTGGGATTGTACTTGGACCCTCCGGATCGCGCCTTGGTCTTGTGTGTGGATGAAAAGTCGCAAATTCAGGCATTGGATCGAACCCAACCTATATTGCCCATGCGTCCGGGGCAGATCGAACGGCGCACCCACGACTATACCCGGTATGGAACGACGTCGCTCTTTGCAGCGCTCGATATGAAGACAGGTCAGGTAATCGGCGAATGCCATCGTCGGCATCGATCGATTGAATTTCGCAAATTCCTTGATACCATCGATGATGCAGTTCCTCCAAATCTTGATATCCATCTGATTCTGGACAATTACGGGACCCACAAAACGCCCATGATCCGGCGTTGGATGGCAAAGCGGCCTCGCTATCATCTGCATTTTACTCCCACGAGTGCCTCGTGGATTAATCAGGTCGAGCGTTGGTTCGCCGCCCTGACCGAGAAACAGCTTCGGCGCAGCGCCCATCGGAGCACTCGAGAGTTGGAATTCGCTATTGAACGGTATTTGGAAATCACTAATAAGCACGCGAAACCCTTTAAATGGACTAAAACAGCTGACCAAATTCTTGCGACGGTTGCAAGATTTTGTAAACGAATTAACGACTCAGGACACTAGACCGAGGACAGATAAGTACCTGATAAAACGTGGGGTCATTTTTAGTAGGGGAGCAAAAAGGCAATGTAGTGACAACCTACCCTATTGACTTGTCCGCCCAACGCGCGATAATCGGTGTGTGTACATCAGGAAAACGACGATTCACAAGGATGGCAAGATCCACCACTATTGGGCTTTAGTGGAGTCCTATCGTACCGAGCGTGGCCCCAGGCAGCGAGTCGTTGCCTGGATGGGGGAGATGGACGAGGCAGGCAGACTGGGAGTTGAACGGGTTGCAGAAGGGACGTTTGGTTTCCAGCAGAATCTGTTTGAGAAGACCGAACCAAAGTGGGTGGAAGTTGATGTCAAGAGAGTGAGGATTGAACACGTTGTAGATTTTGGTGGGCCATGGCTGGGATTAGAATTGATGCATTGTTTAGGCTTAGATCAATTTTTCCTAGAGCATATTCCCGGGGGTCGGGAGGAGATTCCATGGGCCATCATGGCGGAGGTTTTAGTACTTTGTCGGCTGTGTCATCCATCGAGTGAACTTCACATTGCCGAGCATTTTTTTGAACAGACAGCCTTCGCTGATCTATTAGGAATTCCTTCTGACAAGATCAATGAGGATCGGTTGTACCGGGCGCTGGATCAAGTCTTACCATACAAAGAAGCCTTAGAGCAACATCTGAAAGAGAGGGCTGGAACTCTATTCAAGCTCGATTATGATTTATTTCTCTACGATGTAACGAGTACGTACTTTGAAGGAGAGGCCCGAATCAACCCTCTGGCTCAACGGGGTTACTCTCGGGATCATCGAGGGGACTGCAAGCAAATTTGTATTGGATTGGTGGTGAGTCGGGAAGGTTTCCCCCTGGGGTATGAACTCTTCCCGGGGAATCGGACGGACGTGACCACGGTGGAAGAAATCATTAAACTCATGGAAGGCCGTTATGGGAAGGCGAACCGGATCTGGGTGATGGATCGTGGAATGGTGAGCGAAGAGAATATAGGATTACTGACCAAAGAGGGGCGGCGCTATATTCTGGGTACGCAACGGAGTCAACTGAAGAAATATGAGGGGGAGTTATTGAAGACAGACTGGCAGAGTGTTCAGTACGGATTGGAGGTCAAGCGGGTGGACAGCCCTGACGGCAAAGAGGTCTTCATTCTGTGCCGGAGCCGAGATCGGGCTGAAAAAGAGAAAGCGATCCATGATCGTTTTGAGCAACGGATCGAGGAGGCCTTGGTCCGGATGGAGAAGAGTTGTGAGAAACGTCGATATCAGGTGAATGCGATAGAACGTCGTATGGGCCGGTTGCTGGAGAGAAACAGTCGTGCCGCAGGGCTCTTCGATGTTCGGGTGGAGAAAGGCGAAAGGGGTGAAGCGAAAGTAATTTGGACGAAAAGAGAAGATTGGCGGGGGTGGTCTCGCTTAAGCGAAGGGTGCTACATGTTGCGGAGCAATATTCGTGATTGGTCTCCGGAAGAATTATGGAAAGCCTACATTCAGTTAACGGAGGCAGAAGAAGCTTTTCGAATTCATAAAAGTGATCTGAGTATTCGTCCCATATGGCACCAAAAAGAGGAGCGTGTCCGGGCTCACATATTGGTTTGTTTTTTAGCTTACGTGCTCTGGAAGACATTGGGGCGATTCTGCCGCCAGGCAGGCCTTGGAGATGAGCCAAGAAAAATCTTTCAAGAACTCTCTCAAATCAAACTTACGGACGTGATCCTGCCGACTCGAAACGGTAAAGAGATCAAGCTTCGGTGTGTGGAAACACCATCACGACACCAGATGATCCTTTTGCAAAGGCTCAAATTGAATCTTCCAAGGAGGTTTGCAAAACGTAGTTTGTAGTGACAACTTTTTTCTCTGGGTTGTGTAAAATCAATAAGTTACAATCAAAATACCCCGATAACTGCGGAAGTTGGGTTAATCAATCCGAGTTCCACTCCTTTTTTCTGAATCGAATCTTTTAACGAGTTACCAAACAAGAAAACACACCAGTAAATATCAGCGAACTCCTGCACCGTGAATTGAACTTGTGTCCCCAAGGTGAATGTCTTTCTTTCTTCCCTATTCCGTAAGCCTATGGTATCCCCCTTATCCGCCTTAAAGGGAGGGACAACCTCTTTCTCACCGTTCTTATCCATTAGGATAAGAACCAATTTAGTCCATTTTATTTCCAAGCCTTCAGCTACATTGTAATCGGCTTTCGATACGATGCCATTGCGGTGGACCAGGCAATTTCGGGTAGTGTTGATGGTCAATATCTGAGCCTTAAGGCCAGCATCAATTGCGATTCCGTGCCCATTAGCTATATGGTCGAGCTTTGGCGGAAAATGGAGTTTATTGAACTTCTCATCTCCACCTGGAATTATTCGGTTCCAATCGGCTCCAGTGACCGTGATCTTGGATTTTTGATAACCAAAATGCTCCCAAAGTGAAAGAACACGATGGGCGGATTCCAAAAAGAAACTCATGCCTTCGATGACGTCTCTGAATCCGTTTAAGAGCAACCACTGAGAAAAGGCCTTTTGCGCCATCTCAGAATCCCAATTTAGCTTATCATGGACAGTTATCCCCATGCTCGTATCTGGCAGTCGGAGCAAAT
>Ga0214474_1001567_pt1 | contig 10517 bp, 5 predicted proteins | sample RVTome_2_FD_187335 | JGI IMG/M metagenome (GOLD analysis project Ga0214474, IMG submission 187335) | Soil microbial communities from uranium-contaminated site in the Upper Colorado River Basin, Wyoming, United States - RVT95D214 HiSeq ...
CAGCGTGTAGCCAGCATAGTGAAAGGACTGCTCAAATTCGCCCGCCAGACGAGACCGGAGCGAGTCCTGGTCAACATAAATGAGATTATCGAGGTTTCATTGCGCCTCAGGGCCTATGAGCTGGAGACGAACAACATTAAAGTGGTAACAGTTCTTTCCACAAGGTCGCCCTTAACGGTGGCCGACCCTGGCCAATTGCAGCAGGTATTTTTGAATCTGACTATTAATGCTGAGACCGAGATGAAACTGGCCCGTGGTAAAGGAAAACTGGTAATTCAGACAGAGCACATAAACGATATTATCCGTATATCTTTTAAAGATAATGGGCCTGGAATAGCCAGGAAAAACCTGAAAAAGATTTTTGACCCCTTCTTTACCACCAGAGAAGTCGGCAAAGGCACCGGGCTCGGACTGAGTATCTGTCACGGTATAATTAGCGGCCACGGAGGCAAGATATACGCGGAAAGTAAATTGGGTAAAGGCGCCACATTTATAGTCGAGTTGCCGGTAATATCCCAGCATAAACAGGTAATAAAAAGATCGAAGTCACCAGGCAAACCTATCGGAGCCAGGAAAGCCAGGATACTGGTCGTCGATGATGAAGCTGTGGTGCGGCAGTTGTTAAGTCAGCTTCTTAAAAAAGAAGGCTATTCTGTGGAGACTTTTGACAATGGTAGGGAAGCCTTGAGCAGAATAAAGAAGGACGGTTACGATCTCATATTACTGGATGTCAAGTTGCCCGGTATGAGCGGCAGCGAAGTATACGAACGTATTCGTGAAATCTCCGTATCGTTAACCAAACGGGTGGTTTTTATTACCGGAGATGTTATGGGCGCTGATACGGAGTCTTTTCTTGCCAGAACAAAGGCTCCATTTATCGCCAAGCCTTTTAATCTCGAAAATTTAAAGGAACAGATAATTAGCCTCTTGGCTGACAAGCACGCTGGGAATGTCACCAGATCGAAACCTCGAGCTAAAAGTAAAAAACGAAAGGCCAAAGCCAGGAAATAAAACCGGGAGTTACCTAGGTTATCTGGATTATTAGGATTTGACGCTCTTTAGATAGGCATCTATTGAAGCAGCAGCCCGCTTTCCTGCTCCCATGGCGCTGATGACGGTAGCCGAGCCTGTCACCACGTCACCACCTGCCCATACTCCATCTTTTACCGTCTTCCCCGTTTCCTCATCAGCCACTACAGTGCCATTTTTTCTTGTATCCAGTCCTTTTGTGGTTGCCGGTATCAGAGGGTTTGGAGTAGTCCCCAGTGCCACAACAGCGACATCAACATCTATTGTGAACTCACTGCCCTCCTTGACGATGGGGCGGCGTCTGCCGCTGGCATCAGGTTCCCCGAGTTCCATCTCGTAGCATTCCATTGCTGTTAACCAGCCCTTGTCATTGCCTATAAACCGTTTCGGATTGGTGAGTAGCTTGAAGATAATCCCTTCTTCCTCGGCGTTTTCCACTTCCTCATGTCGTGCTGGCATTTCCACTCGAGACCGTCGGTATATGATGTAAACCTTCTCGGCGCCGAGTCTTAAGGCACAGCGAGCAGAGTCCATGGCTACGTTGCCGCCACCGATTACGGCTACCTTTTTACCTATTTTTATCGGTGTATCATATTCGGGGAAAAGATAAGCTTTCATCAGATTCACGCGTGTTAGGAATTCGTTGGCTGAATAGACACCGTTCAGGTTCTCACCGGGTATGTCCATAAACATGGGTAGCCCGGCACCCGTGCCCAGAAATACGGCATCATAGTTGTCTTCTAACAGCTCGTCCACAGTAGCCAGTTTGCCCATTACCGAGTCAAGTCTCAAGTCTACCCCTAGAGATTTGACATAAGCTACCTCACCTTGGACAATGGCTTTAGGCAGTCTGAACTCGGGGATGCCGTACATCAACACTCCTCCGGCGGTATGAAGCGCCTCGAAGATAGTCACTTTGTGTCCTAATTTAGCCAGGTCGGCGGCGCAGGTCAGTCCTGCGGGTCCTGAGCCGATGACAGCCACTTTTTTACCCGTTGATTGCGTTTTGTTTGGAGGCGAAGCTGTTTGGTTTCCATATTCCCGTTCCCAGTCAGCTACGTATCGTTCCAGTCTGCCGATGGCTATTGGAGCACCCTTCTTAGCCAGTGTACATACCTGCTCACACTGCGTCTCCTGTGGGCAGACCCGACCGCAGATGCCCGGCAAAGCATTTTTACTCTTCATTACTCTCACGGACTCGGGCATATCATTATCTCGTATTGCCTTGATGAATTCGGGAATATCAACATTTACCGGGCAGCCGGCGACGCAGGGACGCTTGGGGCATTGAATGCAGCGCTTAGCTTCCTGAAGTGCCATTTCGTGAGTGTATCCCAGGGCTACCTCATTGAAATTTTTCGCCCTGACCTTCGGGGTCTGGCGACGCATATCCACTCTATTTAAATCTAGTTTCGGTTTGACTTTGGCTTTTTCTTCCACGTTACTCTCCGATTTTAAGAATGCTGACACTTGTGGGTTTTCCACAATTCCAGTGATAGTTTTTCTTCATCGCAGTAACCTCGCTGGCGGTTGAATAACAGGTCCCAGTCAACCTGGTGCCCGTCGAATTCAGGACCGTCAACACAGACGAACTTGGTTTTATCGCCTACTGAAACGCGGCAACAACCGCACATGCCGGTACCATCTACCATAATAGAATTTAGGCTGACGATGGTGGTGATACCAAAGGGCTTTGTAGTTAAAGAGCAAAATTTCATCATTATAGCCGGACCGATGGCTATGACACGATTGACTTGTTTGTTTTTCTCCAATATTTCCTTTAACGGCTCGGTGACTACCCCCTTACGGGCGTATGAGCCATCATCGGTTGTAACTATAAGTTCGTGACTAACGCTTCTGAGGCGGTCTTCCCAGAAAAGAAGATCCTTGCTTCGGGCACCCATTATGATTATAACCTTATTTCCGGCTTGCTTGAGTGCTCTGGCCACTGGATATATCGGGGCTACACCTACACCGCCGCCAACGCAAACCACAGTGCCGAAATTATCTATTTCCGAAGGTAATCCCAGAGGGCCAATCAAGTCTAATATATGGTCGCCGGTGTTAAGTGCAGCTAGTTTATAGGTGGTGGTTCCTACATGCATGGATACAAGGGTAACCGTGCCTTCTTTGTCATCCCAGTCAGCTAATGTCAGCGGTATACGTTCGCCGACCTCGTCTACCCGGACAACTACAAATTGACCTGCTTTAGCCTTTTTAGCTATTGCAGGTGCCTCAATTTTCATGAGATCGATTACAGGGCAGAGTTTCTCTTTAGTTATAATTTTGAACATAAATACATCCTATACCTAAGCAGTTTTTATTTTGACCGGTGGCAACATTGGTGAACAGATTTTCAATCTGAGTTCGCATCTCAGACAGCGCTTGGCTTCTTCCACGGCGGTTGATTCTGGATAGCCGAGTTCGACCTCGGTGGAGCTGGCTAGACGTTGCTTAACGTCTATCGCGGGCATGGTTGCCTGGGATCTATCGAGGAAATCGCCGTTGCGGCCCAGCAAAGGATCAAATTTCTCCACTTCGACCAGTGCTTCATCTATTACGCCGCTACCGCCTAAATATTTATCGACAGAACTGGCAGCTTGCCTGCCCTGAGCGATGGCTTGTATGACTGAAGCCGGACCGGTAACGATATCTCCACCGGCAAATACACCTTCTCTACTGGTAGCCAGAGTTTTCTTGTCGGCTGCGATAACGTCGCCACGGCCAAGTTTTACACCCAGTTGGGCCGGGACTTCAGCCGCCTGACCGATGCTGGCTATTATGTTATCGAATTCCGTAGTGTATTCGCTGCCTCGAATTGGAACGGGACGGCGTCTACCGCTGGCATCGGGCTCACCAAGTTGCATTTTCAGGCATTCCAGAGCCAGATGCCCGTTCTTTACCGTTATCCGATTGGGTGCTGCCAGGAAAGTGATCTTCACTCCTTCATGCAGCGCCTCTTCTACCTCTTCCGGTGCAGCCGGCATCTCATCACGAGTTCGGCGATAGACTATGCTGACTTCTGTTGCCCCAAGGCGCAGTGCTGTTCGCGAGCAGTCTATGGCGGCGTTGCCACCACCGATGATGGAAATCTTTTTGCCTATTTTTACTTTTTCGCCCAAGCTTACCTGGCGGAGGAAAGTCACGCCGTCTATTACTCCGGGACTGTCTTCGCCATCGACGCCCATTTTTGTTCCTTTGTGGGCGCCCAGACCCAGAAAAACGGCGTTGTAGCCCTGGCCGAACAAGCTATCTACAGACTCTGTTTTAGTATTGGTCTTTATCGTAACGCCGACATTTTCTATCTCTTTAATTTCGGCGTCGAGTATTTCTCGCGGCAATCGATAGGCGGGTATGCCCACACGCAGCATACCCCCGGTTTGCGGTAGGGCTTCGAAAACTGTTACAGCATGCCCCAGTTTAGCCAGGTAAAAAGCTGCCGTTAGACCCGCGGGGCCAGAACCAACCACGGCTACCTTCTTGCCCGATGCCGGAGCTACTTCGGAGTTCTTCTTCCACAACCCGGTATCGTGATCAGCGGCAAAACGCTTGAGGAACTTGATACAAATAGGTGCATTCACATCGCCACGTCGGCATGCCTGCTCACACGGGTGTATGCAAACGCGTCCCAGAGTGCCCGGGAAGGGGACCTTTTCTCGTACGACGGCCAGAGCCTCGCTGTATTTTCCCTGAGCAACGAGTTTAACGTAGCGGGGTACGTCTATATGTGCCGGACAAGCTTGGCGACAGGGGACGACGTAGCCTTCCCAATCGGGTATGGCATGGTATTTAGCCTCTTTGTCAACCAGTGAGCCGGTAGGGCATACTTCGACACAGGCAAAGCAGAGCTTGCACCCAGAGTCTTTGTGGGTGCCCTTTGCCGGTCCGGCTACCCGATATCCATTTATCTGAATAAAGTCGAGTGCCTCTATGCCCCTTAAATCTCGGCAGGCTCTGACGCATCTGCCACAGGCAATACAAAGATTGTAGTCGAGGTCGAAAAACGGATTATCCTGGTTAACAGGTAAATCCCGGTATTTATAAGGAATGGGTACCTCCCCGAGATCCAGAAAATCGACCACCCTCTGCAATTCACATCGGCCGTTTTCAGGGCAAAGCACACAGCGCTCGGAAATTTGCACGCTGCGGAGACAGATATCGAACGGCTGGCATCGCTCCTTGCGCCAGCAGGTAAGGCAGGCAGCCGGATGCTCCGACAATATCTTCTCGATTACCTGACGCTGTTTTTGCCGTAGTTCGGATGTATCGGTGCGCACTACCATGCCTTCGGTGACTTTGGTAGTGCATGATATGGCGTATTCTGGCTGACCTTCGATTTCCACCAGGCACAGCCCGCATTCTCCAGAAGGTGGAAGATTAGGGTGGGCACACAGACCGGGAATGTAGATGCCAGCGCTGGCAGCCGCTTCATAGATTGTCATGCCGGTGTCAGCTACTATTTGTTTTCCATCAATTGTTAAGGTTAGCTGGCTCATTTTTCTTGATCCCCTCTATTTTTACGGCACAAACTTTGAACTCCGGGATTTTAGCTATCGGGTCTAGTGCCGCGTTGGTCAATAGATTGGCAGCACTCTCAGCGAAATGGAAAGTCATGTAGACAACTTTCGGTGGCGTTTTCTCAGTTACCTTTGTCTTGGCTGATACTTCGCCGCGGCGAGAAATAACTTTGACCCTATCGCCATCCTTAATTTTCAATGAAGAAGCATCTGCCGGATTTATCTCTATTACTCCTTCGGGTTCAATGGTGTTTAATCCGGCAACCTTACGCGTCATGGTGCCGGTGTGGTAATGGTACAGATTCCGTCCTGTTGTAAGTACCAGTGGAAATTCTTTGTCGGGTAGTTCGGCAGGTGGCCTATATTTTAGCGGAGCGAATTTTCCCAGCCCGCAGACAAATTTACCCACGTGCAATATGGGCGTCCCCGGGTGGTCTTTAGTGGGACAAGGCCACTGTAGTCCACATTCTTCCAGACGCTCGTAGGTAATACCACCGTAGCTTGGCGTTAATCTGGCAATTTCTTCCATAACCTCGGATGGATTTTCGAAGTCGAAGGCCTCTTCAGACATTTTCCTGGCCAGTTGACATATTATCCTCCAATCGGGCCTGGAATTGCCCACGGGCTCTATTGCTTTTCTTACCCTCTGTATGCGTCGTTCGGTGTTAGTAAAGGTTCCGTCCTTCTCAGCAAAGCTGACCGCGGGTAAAACGACATCAGCCAGCTTGGCAGTTTCTGTCAGGAAGAGATCCTGGACCACCAGGAACTCGAGATTTTTCAATGCCTTCTCAGTGTGATTAGCGTCGGCATCGCTCAATATTGGATTTTCACCCATTACGTATGCCGCTTTAATTTTCCCATCGTAAGCGGCATCGAGCATCTCTGTCAGGGTTAATCCTGGCGTTGGGTTCAGGCCACATTTCCAGGCGATTTCAAACTTCTTTTGAAGGTCAGGGTTATCAACCCTTTGATATCCGGTGTAAACATTAGGCAAAGCGCCCATGTCACAGGCACCCTGTACATTGTTCTGACCTCGCAGAGGATTTACACCGGTTGACGGCCTCCCCATATTGCCGGTTAACATAGCCAGGTTGGCCACCGCCATCACGTTATCCGTACCATGACTATGCTGGGTAATGCCCATAGCGTAGATTATGGTTGCCGGTTTACATGTAGCAAATAATCGAGCTGCCTCAATGACGGTATCTCGGGGCACCCCTGTAACCTCTTCTACGAAAGCTATGTCTAAATTCTTCAATGATTCCTTGAAGGCATCGAAATTTTCGCAACATTCACTGACGAAGTTTAAATCGGCTAGCCCCTCGTCCAAAATAACCTTCATCATCCCCATAAGAAGAGCTACATCACTGCCTGGAGCCTGTCTCAGCCATACATCAGCGTGTCGGCAAAGCTCAATCTCTCGCGGATTGGCGACAATAAGCCGGCCACCATTACGCACCGCTTTTTTTATCTCTAAGGCAATAACCGGATGCCCGGCGCTGGTGTTGCTGCCAATGACCAGGATGCAAGCCGCATCTTTGATTTCACTTATAGAGTTAGTCATGGCACCGCTTCCGAAACTGGCGGCCAGACCGGCCACCGTTGGGGAGTGTCAGAGACGGGCACAGTGGTCCACATTGTTGGTTTGCATCACCATTCTCGTGAATTTTTGTGCCAGGTAATTCTCCTCATTGGTGCATTTTGCCGAAGAGATAAAAGCAAATTGGTTTCCCTTATACTTATTCAGTTTATTGGCTACTATGTCTAAGGCCTCGTCCCAGTTTACCTCAACAAGTTCACCATTTCTTCGTACTAAAGGCGTAATTAGCCGTTCAGCATGATGAACGAATTCGGCTATGCCGAAACGACCCTTGACACAGGCTTGCCCTTGGTTAACTGAGTTTTCTAATACCGGCACCGAGCGCGAGATCTTGCCTGCGTTTACTTCCAGGCTTAGCTGACAGCCGACTCCGCAATACGGGCAGGTGGTGACCACTGAACGTTCGGGTATGCCCAGCCATTTGCTGGAACGGTCAATCAAGGCCCCTGTCGGACAAGCATCTACACAAGCTCCACAAAATTGACACCCCGAATCCAGTAATGTCTTGTTAAAAGCGGTGCCAACTAAGGCCTGGCTGCCGCGATATGTAAAGGCAATTGCTCCAATTCCCCTTACTTCCTGGCACACCCTGACGCAGCGGCCGCAGAGTACACACAGGTTGTAGTCTCGCTCGAAGAAGGGGCTGTCCTGGTAAACCGGTAAATCTTTGCGGATAGGCGGTATGGTTATCTCTGCAACTCCGATGCGAGAGGCGAGCTCCTGTAGTTCACAACGCAGATTCTTGGGGCAGGTAAGACATTGCTGTGGGTGTTCGGCTAGGATAAGTTCAAAAATATTGCGTCTTAGCTCCTGGAGTTGCGGCGTATTTGTTCTTATTATCATGTCTTTAGTAACCGGCGTAGTGCAGGCGGTGGGATATCCCCGTAAATTCTCTATCTCCACAATACACAACCGGCAAGCTCCGTATGGGGTCAAGCTGGGATGGTAGCACAAGGTCGGAATATAGATGCCCGCCTGGCGCGCTGCCTCGAGTACTGTGGCGCCTTCCTTGGCCTTTACCGTCTGTCCGTCTATTGTCAGAGTTATAACCTTTGTTTCTTCACCTACAACCATAATTACTTCCTGTCATTTTCTGAAAGTACCCATCACTACTTCCACACGCCAATATTATTTATCTCTCCTCCAGGTCGCATCTCAGGCATCGCTTCGACTCCTCAATAGCCAACTTGGGACCAAGTCCAAGCTCAACTTCAGCGAAACTATTTGATCTTTTAGCTATCGGCAGAGAACGTAACAGATGCCGATGCTTTTCTCCTTCCTCTATAGCAGGCAGTGCTACCTCCTCCTTGGGAGCAAGTATTTCATCAATAATTCCGTCACCGCCCAGGTACCTATCTATTGAAATGGCCGCCTGTCTTCCGGCGGCTATTGCTTCAATGACCGAAGCCGGTCCAGTGATACAGTCGCCGCCGGCGAAAACTCCTTCTTGACTGGTGGTCAAGGTATCAGGATTGACCTGAAGAGCGTTACCGCTAGTAGTCAAACCGAATTGGGCTGGGATATCAGGCATCTGGCCGACGGCAGCTATGACAGTATCGAAATCTGTGGTAAATTCGCTGCCTGCTATCGGTTCGGGTCGACGTCTCCCGCTGGCATCACCCTTGCCTAGCGCCATTTTAAGGCATTCCATAGCTAACCTACCGTTGTATCTGCTTACTCGGCTTGGCGCTGTCAGGAATACTATATGTATGCCCTCCCTGAGCGCTTCATCTACCTCCTCGCTATTAGCGGGCATTTCGGCTTGCGTGCGACGGTACAATATGGTTACCTCTTTGGCACCAAGCCGTCGGGCACTACGTGCCGCATCAATGGCAGCGTTGCCCCCACCGACTACTGCTACTCTATTACCGATCATTACTTTTTCGTGCAGATTGACCTTCCTAAGGAAATCAACGCATTCCAAGATTCTGTCATCTTTTTCACCTGGAACTCCCATCTTAATGCCTCGATGAGCGCCGATACCCAGGAAAATGGCGTTGTATCCCTGGTCGAAAAGCTGCTGTAATGATTTGATTCTAGTGTCTGTCTTTATATCGACTCCCACCCTTTTTATCTCATCAATTTCAGCATTCAGGACTTCCCTCGGCAGCCGGTATTCAGGGATACCAACCCGCATCATTCCCCCCGGTTCAGGTAAAGCTTCGAAAACAGTCACTGAGTGTCCGAGCTTAGACAGGTAATAAGCGACCGTAAGCCCGGCTGGGCCCGAGCCTACTATAGCCACTCGTTTGTCGGTTGGTGGTGCTATTGTAGCACTGTGCTTCCACAACCCGGTGTCGTGGTCGGCGGCCACCCGTTTTAAAGTCTTAATGGCTATCGCCTCGTCCAGTTCGCCTCGGCGGCACTTGGCTTCACATGGATGGAAACAGACACGGCCAAGTACCCCAGGGAAGGGAACTTTTTCTCGAATTACGGCGCATGCTTCACCGAATTTACCTTGCAGGGTAAAACGAACGTATCGTGGTACATCAATTCCTGCCGGGCAGGTATGGCTGCAAGGTGACTTGACCAGCCCTTTGCATGTTGCTGCCCGGCAATGGTGCCTTTTAATGTGTTCTTCATACTCATGGCGAAAGTAACGAAGGGTAGTCAGCACCGGATTAGGCGCTGTTTGGCCCAAGCCGCAGAGTGAACCTTGCTTCACCGTGGTGGCTATTCTCTCCAGTTGCTCTATGTCTCCCGGCCTGCCTTCGCCCTGCGTTATGCGCGTGAGTATACCCAGCATTTGTCGCGTACCGACCCGGCATGGGGTGCATTTACCGCACGATTCGGCCTGCGTAAAAGTTAGGAAGTATCTGGTCAGGTCTACCATACAAGTATCTTCATCAGCCACAATCATGCCACCTGAACCTATGATGGAGCCGGCCGCAGCCAGTGATTCATAATCGACAGGTGAATCCAGCATCGATGAGGTCAAGCAACCTCCCGAAGGCCCGCCGGTTTGGACTGCTTTGAAATCCTTACCTTTAAGAATACCGCCGCCGATATCATATATTATCTGGCGCAGAGTAATGCCAAAGGGAACTTCAATAAGTCCTGACCGTGCTACCTTACCTACTAGGGCAAAGGTCTTGGTTCCTTTGCTTTTTTCAGCGCCGTAGTCGGCGTACCACTCACTACCCTTCTGCAATATTCGGGCTGCATTAGCCCAGGTTTCTACGTTATTGATGTTTGTCGGCTTGCCCCAGAGTCCCGATATAGCTGGAAAAGGAGGTCGTGCCCGAGGCGTCCCCCGCTTGCCTTCAATAGAGGCCATCAGCGCCGTTTCTTCACCACAAACAAAAGCGCCAGCGCCTTCTTTAATCTTTATATGAAAATCAAAGCCTGAGCCGAAGATATTGTCTCCTATA
>Ga0214474_1001568_pt1 | contig 10513 bp, 5 predicted proteins | sample RVTome_2_FD_187335 | JGI IMG/M metagenome (GOLD analysis project Ga0214474, IMG submission 187335) | Soil microbial communities from uranium-contaminated site in the Upper Colorado River Basin, Wyoming, United States - RVT95D214 HiSeq ...
GGATTTACTAACTGACTGGACCCCGGTTTTCACCGGGGTGACGGCTAAAATTCAATTTCTTCACGGCTTAAGGGATTGCTTATCGGTTCCAGGTAAACCACCTGGTAAACAGTCTTTTAATAAAAGGAGTCAACCGGGTACGGTTGTAGGCATCGGCCACCTGTTTGATGGCTTCGGCCTGGGTGGGATAGGTGTGAATAACATTCGCCAGTGTTCCCAGTCCAAGATCGCCCACTATGGCGAGGGTGATCTCACCGAGCATCTCTCCAGCGTGGCGGGCGACGATCGTTGCTCCGACAATCTTATCCGTTCCTTTTTTGACATGGATCTTAACAAAACCCTCTTCCTCTCCATCGGCGATGGCACGGTCGACGTCATCCAGTGTTCTTACGAAAGTATCTACAGCGATGCCTTTCTCCTGGGCATCCCTCTCGTACATCCCTACATGGGCAATCTCCGGATCCGTGTAAGTACACCAGGGAATCGTCAAGGCGCTCTGCTTCTTTCGCCCCAAGAACAAAGCGTTCTGGATAGCCATGCGGGCGGTTGCGTCGGCGGTGTGTGTAAACTTGTACTTTAGGCAGATATCCCCGGCAGCATAGATCCTGGGATTCGTAGTCTGTAAATGTTCATTCACCTCGATTCCCTCTCTCCTGTCATACTTCACTCCCACGGCCTCGAGGTTCAGACCCTCCACATTGGGAGCCCGGCCGGCTCCTGCCAGGATCTCATCCACTGCGATCTCTTCTTCTCTTCCCCCGCATTCGATATGGATGATTTTGCTCCCATTTCTCTTTTCGATTCTCTTGGTCTTACAGTTGAGGATCAGGCGGATTCCGTCACGGACGAAGGACTGCTGGAGAATTTCTGCTGCATCGCTGTCCTCGCGATTCAGTATATGCGAGGCATTGTGAAAAAGAGTCACCTCACATCCCAATCGCCGAAATGCCTGAGCCAATTCGCATCCAATGGGTCCTCCGCCAATGACCGCCAGACGCTGCGGCTGCTCGGTCAGGGAGAAGACGGTCTCATTGGTGAGAAATCCGGCTTCGGCTAATCCTTCGATGGTGGGATGTACCGGACGGGTGCCAGTGGCAATCACAGCTTTTTTAAAACGAAGGGTTTTCCCGGAAACCTCCACGGTTCCCGGGCCTGAGAAACGCCCCTCTCCCAGGAACACATCAACCCCCAGATCCTTAAACCGCTTGACCGAATCATGAGCGCTGATCCGGGCCCGAAGCCTTCTCATGCGCTCCATCACAGCAGGGAAATCCACTTCCATTCCTTGCGGAACTCTGACGCCAAATTGGTTAGCGTCACGAATATCTGCCACCACCCGGGAGGATCGAATCATGCATTTCGAGGGCACACAACCCACATTGAGACAATCGCCTCCCAGAAGGCGCCTCTCCACAAGCGCAACCTTTGCTCCTAATCCTGCTGCGCCCGCAGCCGTGACCAATCCTGCCGTTCCTGCTCCAATCACCACCAGGTTATAACGAGGTGCAGGTTCTGGGTTTTGCCAATCGGTCGGATGGACATTGGAAACTAATGCTTCATTGTGCACATCATGCGGCAGAACCACCGGGATCGACTGCATCGTTATTTCCTCCTATCGCCTCCAATTCATACCAGCGCCCCACCAAAGGAAATACTGGCGATTTGTTTTTCAAAATCGTTCGTCACTCCTCCTCCCATGTGAGTTTATCTGATAGTCGGATAAGAAACGTTGCCAGTCGAAGAGACCCGATCACGGGAGGCAGGTAGGTGTGTTAGGCCGGCCAAAAAATAAAAAAACAAATACAACTCCAGGTGATTAATCGCCAAAACTCTATGGTGGTACCTTTGACCATTCAGCTGCGCTGTTATTAGATATTTTGCAGAGGCCACCCCCAGGTGAGATCGCATCTTACCTATAAAACTTATAAAAGAACCGCACTATAGAGTTTTAAATCACGCTCACCTGCCGATTGAATGCAACGTTAAGCCTTACTCCACGATTTTGACGCAATTTTGGCTTCCGAATACGTTGGGCACACAACCGGAACAGGAGGGGGCGTTCTCCCAATTGCCATCCACCAGGAGGCGATACTCATATCTCCCCGGCTCCAGGGAAAGGGTGGTTCGCCATATTCCATCCCTATCCTTTTTCATTGTATTGGCATGGGTATCCCAACGATTGAACTCCCCTGCTATGTGAACCTCCTTTGCCTCCGGTGAGAGAAATTCAAATAGAACCTTTTTTGTCAGAACCTTGCCTTTTGTCTTACTCTCCTTTGCTCCAATCCCTCTTACCATAACCTCCACCTCCTTACTTTAATAACTCTCTGTATAAGACTGTATACCACTCCTTTTAACAAATATATAATGATCTTAATTTAGTCAAAATAGTTTTTTTTGTGAATGGGGTGAAAAAGGTATTTTCTGTCAGGAAATACAGTATTTATGCATGAGGGGATTTCTTCTATGTTTACCTTACAGTCACATAAACCCTTTCCAAAAGGGAAACCCTTCCTGATAGGGTCGGGCCTATTTTCGAATGTCCAAATGATTTGAAATCAGATTGAGGAGGTCGAGATGATCCTCGATAAAAAGGTCATTGGCAATCTCTCTATTCTTGTAGGCAATGAAGGTCACACCGGAAGACTCAGCCGTCTGCTTATCGACATCGGAATCTCCCACAAAAACAGCCTCCTCTTTCTTGAGTTGAAGGGCGGCGATGATCTTCTCGATCGATTCCGGGTGAGGTTTGGGGTTCTTGACATCGAGGGCTGTCACCACCATCTCGAAATAAGGCCGGAGGTTAAATCTTTCCATGATATGTGGCATCGACGTCGTCCGGTTGGTATTAATGACCCGGAGTATCTCTTTCTCTTTCAGCTTTTCCAAAATTTGAAATAGGTGGGGCTCCACCTTTAAATAGACAATGTAATTTCTCAAATCGACCTGCTTCATAGATTCTAATGCCTTCTTTTCCAAATCATTTTCTTTCCCGAAAATAAAGCGGATCGCTTCATAGACCGTGTGGGAGTGAACATATTGCATCTCTTCTTCCCTCAGAGGAATCCTCCCCACCGAGGCACAGAGATCATTATATAATTTTGTGTTGGCTTCGAAGGAATCGAAAAGAACCCCATCGCAATCGTAGATCACACATTTCAACTTCCCTTTTTCTTTCTGAAGATCCATCCCTGCCTGCCTTTTTTACAATGGGGAAAAAATGAACCTAACCCCTCCCTCCCCTTTCCTAATGGGAAGAAGGAGGATTGATCACCGACGGCTATGTTCTAAAGGATGATTCGGGGGAGCAACGAAAAATCCTTCCCTGATTTCACCGTCTACGAAGTGAGAAACCCTGGCCTCACCGTTTCTCTCGACCAGATAGACAAAACCATTATGTTGCTCCGTCCTCTGGATCTCCTCCAGCGGATACTCAAGAAGCATCCCGATCAGGAACCGATTGACAATCATGTGGCCGATGATCAAGATCTCCTGTCCTGTATGATCCCGGAGGATTTTTTCTTTGAAGGGCCTTAATCGGTTTGCAACATCGGTGAAATTTTCCGCACCAGGGATATGGTAAGTGAAACGGTTCTCCTTGAATCGTTCCCATTCTCTTTTCAGCTCTTCATTAAAGCTGGAGACCTGGACTCCTTCCATAATTCCGAACGCAATTTCGTCCAATTCCGGCCTTTTTTGTGCAGGGAGATGGAAAAATGTTGCAATCGGTTGAGCGGTGTGAATGGATCGCTGTAACATGCTGGTATAAATGGCTGAGATGGGCCGGTCTTTGAGTTGCTCAAGCAATGCCAGGCTCTGGGCAACACCTTTGGGACTCAGATCAGGGTCACTTCGTCCCTGGATCCTTCCTTCCACATTCCATGTGGTCTCCCCATGCCTTGCAATGTAGATCTTAATCAACGGGTCACAACTCCGCTACGTATGGATATTCTCTCTTTGTCCGAATCTGTCTCCGGTCCTCTCACTTCAAAGTATATATAATCTAAAATTTTTCCTCCCTTTTCCGCAATAGCGAGAAGATATTTTCCTGTCTTCGGAGTCCAAGGGATGACCTTTCCGCCTGCGCTCAGGGGTTGACCATTCAATACCCACTGAAAGACGCTCTCATCGGTTTGGGAGATGAAAAACACCTTTTGAAGTTCAGGAGGGACATCCGGATCCAGGGCGATCACTGTGCCTGTGGGAGGATAGATGATCCGTTCGTTGAGTTGACCTGTCCTCTGATCCTTTGAATTGGGCTCTGTCCCCCGGATAAACCATTCCTTCCGAGAAGACACTGTGCCTTGGGGAAATTCAATCTCTCTCTGAATGAGATTGGGAAAGACCTTTCTTCTCGTATTGCACTCATTTCGATGGAGAAAATTCATCACCTCGATCCAGATGGGGGCCGCCCCCGTAACGCCACTCACATTCCACATCGGCTCCCCGGAGAAGTTTCCGGTCCAGACTCCTACCGTGTACTTTCTTGAATATCCAATGCACCAGTTATCCCTCATATCCTTGCTTGTACCGGTCTTCACTGCCGTCCAGAACCGGGTGGACAAAGGATTTTCAAGACCAAAGGTGATGCTCCGGGCCTCTCTATCGGACAGGATATCCGATACGAGGAAGGCAGCCTCTCTTGAAAAGACCTTTCTCCTCTGTGCCGGAGTTTCTTTTTCAGAGATGAGACGGAGCTCACTCCAAATCCCTTCATTGGCCAGCGTTCGATAGGCATGAACCAATTCCCAAAGGCTCACATCTGCAGATCCAAGGGCAAGTGAAGGGCCATAAAAATCGCCCGACTCATTGAGCCCCTTGATTCCCAGTTGCCTCAGTTTATTTAAGAAAGGCTCAATGCCGACCAGGGATAATGTCTTCACGGCTGGGACATTGAGAGAGGAAGCCAGGGCAATCCGCGGGGTCACCAATCCTTTAAACTGAGAGTCATAATTTCTGGGTTGGTAGATCCCGTTGAGGACAGCGATGTCGAGGGGTGAATCATCCAGGAGAGAGGCCGGGGTCAAAATCCGCTGATCAAAGGCCAGTCCATAGAGAAAGGGCTTCAGGGTAGAACCTACCTGTCTTTTGGCCTTAACGCCGTCGACAAACCGGGTGGACAGAGGTTCTCCGCTGTAACTGACATAGGCAAGGACATCTCCGGTTCGATTCTCCACAATGAGAACCGCTCCGTCCTTCACATTCTGCATCCCCAGGGGAAGCAGGTGGAGGACTAACCGGTCCACAACAAATCGCTGTATTTTACCGTCCAGAGTGGAAATGACCGTAGACCCATGGGGTCTCCCTTTCAATAGCTGTCTCGCAATATGCGGGGCAAGATCGGCTCGCGGCCGGGGTGAGTTCGGTCCTAAAAATATCTGCCTCGCCTTGGAATGAATCTCATCTTCGCCAATCTTCCAGCCCACCGCTTGGTTGAGAAGAGAAGCCCTTTTGACAACCTCTGATGAGGAAGCATTGGGCGAGCGGATCAAGGAGGCCAGGATCAGGGATTCGGATTGATCCAGGCCATGAGGATCTTTCCCGAACAATCCTCTCGAGGCTGCGGAGATTCCCTGAAGCTCCCCTCGAAAGGTGACGAGGTTGAGGTAGGCTTCCAAGATCGCCTCTTTTGACCAGCCTTTTTCAATCTCCCATGCGGTGGTGACCTGCTTACCCTTCTGCCACAATGATTTTCTCTCTTTTCGGGGCCGGAGCTCTTTGTCTAAGAGAGAGGCCAATTGCATGGTAATGGTGCTTGCCCCGCGGAGGCTCTCTGATGTCAGTCCCTGGATCAAGGCACCTCCTATCGATTGATAGTCTACTCCTCCGTGCTCATAAAACCGTTTGTCCTCGGCTTGAATCACTGCATCCTTTAAAACAGGCGAAATGTTTTTGAGGAAAGTCCAGTCAAGCCTTCTCCGATTTTTATCGATTCTCAACTCATGGATGATCTCTCCATGCCGGTCGACTAATAGAGAATCGGATTTGACATAAGACTGCCGGACATCTTGATAAGAAGGCAGGGCATTGGCCAGCGTGGAAAAAGAAACCACCACAATAATAGAGAAAAGTAATCTTTTCATCGAATCCAGTCTGACAATCCTCCAGCGTCCGATATTGTCTGAATGAGTTAGAGTCTGTCCATAGACTTCTGAATGAGTTAGAGTCTGTCCATAAACTAAGGTCTCAGTCCGTCATGCCGGACTTGATCCGGCATCCAGAGACCCTCAAAAGCACTGGATTCCGGCCCAGGCTTCGCCGAGGCGAGCTTTCGCCGGAATGACACCTCTTTACTAACAGACTTTATGGACAAACACCATTTAGAAACTGTCTCCCTAAAATCCCTCCCTGCCTCCCTTTGCCAAAGGGAGGAGATGATTACCCCCCTTAGAAAAGGGGGGCGAGGGGGGATTTACGGTTTAACCTCCACTGTCTTGTTCGGAATCTCTCCGAGCATCTCCGGAAAATAGAGCGCTTCTACTCTCGTGGACGGAAGCTGGAAAACCCCGCTCTGATTCAACCGGAGGGTATATTCAACGGTCCATTGTCCTTTTGGGACATACTCATAATAGGCCCGGAACGCCTCGAAGGAGCGCTCCTCATAGGCCGGCCAGACCCAACCCTTTCGTTCTTCTCCCTTGGTAAGAAGCTGTGAGTCTCTTGTCAGCCCTTTCCCAAGAATGGTCGATCCCGAAGGAATGGGATCGCTCACCACGACCCAGGTCTGATCGGCCTGGGCCTCGAGCTCCAATCGTATCCGGATGACATCTCCTCTGTTCCATTGTTTGGATTTCTTCTGCTCGACAGGAATAATCGTCTTCTTAATCTTATATCCGCTGGAAAACGGCTCTCTAAGGGGAATGGCAGCAAGGCTCTGGATCGTGGTCCATGGTTTCCCTGTGCCTTGATGATGGATGGAGAGCTCTTCTTGTTTCTTGGGCCAAGAGAATAGAGACGTCTTACCCTTGGGAGCGACATTCCAATCAGTGGTAAAAGAATCTGTCAATAATGCGGAGTGGGTCGTCCCGGAGACCGGAACGCTTTCAAAAACCTTGGAAAACTTCTCCACGGCCAGAACCCCCCAGGCATTGGCCAGGGTCAGGTCCCATCTCCCTCTCTTCTGCCGGGCCAAGGCTCCCTGAACCAATCTCGGCATATCCGCTTTCCATTTTTCCGAGTGGAGAAGTGAGAGGACGGCTCGAACGGCATTGAGATCGTTCGAGACCATCAGCCACCATAAATAATCTGTCTTCTCGGTTGAAAATCCCATCACTGTCCCCTGAAAATTGAGGCGAGACCGGATGATCTGTTCTGCTTCTCTTCCCCGTTCCTCCCGATTCGGGAGGGACGGAACATTGTTCAGGATATTGAACCAATCGATCACCGCAGAGGTCGGCCAGAGGTTGGGCTCGATGGAGATGGAGCTCAATAACTTCGGCTCCACCTTTTTACTCCTTGACAGGGCTTCCACTGCAGTCAATTTTCGAATGGAGAGATCTGCCGTCGGAAGAGGTGAATATCGGATGATCGATCCTTCAATAAATCTTCTGAGGCCTTTCTCCATTCTCCCTTTTGTCTCATCGGGAATGGTCCACCCTGCCTCATCCCCGATGGCGATGATGTAGGAGGTGAGCACAGGGCTTCCATAGATACAGAGAGGGAAATACTTGACCAATCCGTCGGAATCGAGGTGGGAGGGAAGTTCAGACATACATCTCTTCCAAAGATTCTCATCACGCAGCGCAACAGCCACGGAGATCTTCTGCTCCATGCATCCATAAGGATACCACCTCATATATTCAAGGACGCCGTTCAATCCGTCAACAATCTTGGGCCGCAGAGTCACCCTGACGCCTCCTCTGCCGGGGAGTGCATCTTTGGGCCGCTCCACAGAGACCTTAAATTCCTTTTCCACTTGGGCGATGGTGGCTTGAAAAGTCCTGACCGGAATCGCAGGGATCACTCTCTGCGTCACCCGGATTCGATCTCCTGATCCAGAGGGCTTTTCCTTCACCTCCACTTCCCAACGAAGCTTTTCCACATTGAGGGGGACGACAACATCCCATCCGATCTCTTTTGCCTCTCCCGGTGTCAGAGAGATCGACATCGGGCTTGGAGATTTCGACATCTCCTCGGCCTTGGCAGAAACTTCCAATTCCATATTCCGGTTCGTCGTATTGCGCAGGGTGAAGCCGGCTTTGAATCGATCACCCTCTCTCACGAGAGGAGGAAGGCCGGATAAGATCATCAAATCCTGTGTGGACTGAATCGATGTCGAACCTGTTCCAAAGAGGCCGACCCCACCGATGGCCACAGCCACAATTTTAAAGCTGGTAATGGAATCGTTCAGAGGGACTTCAACCACTGCCTCTCCATGAGTATCCAGGGGTTCGCGGGTCTTCCAGAACAGCAGGGTCTCGAATAACTCCCTGGTCTCCTGTTTTCCTCCACCCCCTCCCGGAGGCAATGCCTTCAGGCCGAAGTGGCGTTTTCCAATCACCTGCATCTGGGCGGTTGAGGTATGAACCTCACAACCCCTTCGGCCCATCATGGCAGAAAGGATTTCCCAACTATGGTTGGGCATCAGCTCTAACAAGCCCTCATCCACAGCAGCAACAGCCACTTCACTTCCTGCCGGGGGCGCCTTTCCGTCCGCAGTCGCAACCTTTATCTTAATCTTGGCCTTCTGACGAACCTTATAGACTTTCCGATCCGAGGAGACATTCACCTTCAGCTCGTGATCCTTCCATCCGACCTTGATTTCGCTGATGCCGAGTTTATAGGCAGGTTTCCCGAGATCGATCATGGCAGTCGGTTTGATCCAGGGCAACCGGCCTCTTACAACCAGAACAGAGACAAAGACATTCGGGGCATAAGATCCTTTGACAGGTACTTCAATCACAGGCTTCTTTCCTGAGATCCTCTTCACCCAGGTCTCCATCACCCCTTCCCTTTCAACTGAAATCAGAGCCGTGGCATTCCGAAACGGCATCCGAACCTGGAAGATCGCTTTTTCGCCCGGCTCATACCGCTTCTTCTCAGGAAGAAGGTCCATCCGGTCATGGTCCCCGACCTCAAACCACCACTCGTCCTTGCCTGCCACCCAAACCTCTCTGTGGGCCACGGTCCTGTTGCCGGAATCATCAAAACTCTGGGCCTGAAGAATCACATTTCCGGAAACAGGCGATCGAGCCTCGCAGATCAGAAGGCCCTTCGAATCCGTTTTTCCCTCGCAAAGGGCGGCCACTCTCTTTACCTCTGTCGAATGCTCATAGGCATAGAATCCTCCGACCAGACGCTTCCGGTGGGAAAAGGTCTTTCGTTCAAAAAGCTCGACTTTCACCGCTGCCCTTGGAACGGGTTTGCCGGAGAGATCGACCACGGCGACATGAAACTTAAAGGCATCCTTTGTGACGGCCCATGAATCCGGCTTGATCCCGATCAGATATTTAGAATGCCAGAGAGGAATTCTTGAGGCAACCGTCTGGATTTCTCCGCTGGGGTCTTTAAACTCCATTTCCGTTAATATCTCTTTGGGGCTTTCAACTCTCGGCAGATTGGGGAAAATGGTCCGGCTGGATCCGGACTGATCCAAGACAATGTCGAGGGTTGGAAGTTTACCATCCTTTTTCTCAGGGGCTCTCCTCTCCATTTCAAAGTCTTCCTCAAACTCTTCGACCCCCAGAGGCTCTCCTCTGCGAGCGAGCCCTTCCTTGATCGGACCATTGCTGAAGATGAAGTCATCAAATCCCTCAAAGGGAGTGATATATTTCGGTCTGATCTCGCCTCGCAATTTGATGGGAAGAAAACTCGCCCCGCCTCCTGCGAGGTACTGGAGACTCAAATCAATCGTCACCTCTTTGGCATTGATCAGCGGGGCAATCGGAGGCTGAATGATTCCCTTCAAGAGAGGAACCCGAAATTCCTCCACCCTGAACCTTCCCGAGGTCCATTCTTGAGGTCCTCTTCGATACGGGGTTCGCTTCTGTTCCCCTTCAGGCTTTTTGAATAGTCTCACTTGATAAAATCCGAGTTTCGCCTCCTTAGGAATCGCCCAGGTCATTTCACCGATTCCATTGACATCCCACTTCAATGGAAATTGATATCTCTGTTCCCCTCCCTGATGTTGGATGGAAACCATATCGGGCATTTGAGAGGTCGGAACCAAAGAGAACCCTTCCATCGTATGCCGGCGAAAGAGATGTTTCATATGGACGGTTTCACCGGCACGGAGCAATGTGCGGTCAAAAATGGTATGTGCAATGAAGGGGCCCGAATAACGTTCTCCTGGAAGATTAAACCTCCAGGATTCGATCCCGTTATTCCAGCCGGAATGAACAAATGACATGTCCTCTGGGGTCTGGGCCGTAATAAAAAGACCCCCTCCCAGGGACTCAAGGGCTCCCATCTGAGCATAATCGTAATTCTCAACAGGATAGGAACAATGGGGAAGCTCTGTTGGAGAAGGCAAGGATCCGTCAATCCGCGCAATACCATTGGCATCGGTCTTTCC
>Ga0214474_1001569_pt1 | contig 10513 bp, 9 predicted proteins | sample RVTome_2_FD_187335 | JGI IMG/M metagenome (GOLD analysis project Ga0214474, IMG submission 187335) | Soil microbial communities from uranium-contaminated site in the Upper Colorado River Basin, Wyoming, United States - RVT95D214 HiSeq ...
CTGATCCTCCTCGTTGCCCTCATGGTAAACCTCTATGCCCTCTATCAAGTCCCCTCGGGTGAAAGGGTGTCTGCCCCCTTTGAGAGATACGGAGAGCCCAATACCTTAGGTGGATATCTCGTGGTCATCATATCGTTATCCCTTGCCCTTTTTCTTCTGAGGTCCTTCGGCCAGAGGACCAATCTCCTGATTCCATTACTCGTTATCTCGGGGGTCATCGTGATGTTTACCCAATCGAGAGGTTCATGGATTGGTTTGATATTAATGAGCGTCCCCTTTATGCTCCTCTCGCCGAAAAGGGCCTTTTTTATCATAGGTGCCATTTTTCTCCTCGTTGCCCTTCCCTTTATTGCCCCTGAGTCCACGAAAGAAAGATTCGTCGGCACCTTTCGTCCTGACCCCGGCTTTGAACAAACCGAGAGGTTTATGGGGCGGGGGCTTGACCCCTCGGCATCGGAGAGGATGACGGGGTACAAGCAAGGCTTCGAGAAGTGGAAGAAACGCCCTATCTTTGGATATGGAGTTACTGGGGCGGGCTTTATCGACGGCCAGTTTATTCGGGTATTGGTGGAGACGGGGATTGTGGGCATTGCCTTGTTTCTCTTTCTCTTGTGGCGCATGGCCATCTTTTTATGGGATACCTATCGGTCCGTGGATGACCCATTCTTCAAGGCCCTCTACTTGGGGATGCTGGGGGCTTTGGCAGGCCTCATTGGACATTCAATCAGCGCGAACTCTTTCATCATTGTTCGGGTCATGGAGCCTTTTTGGTTCCTCATGGGGCTTGCAGCAACGTATCCCATGATAAAAGGTGAGACTCCCTCTGCATAAGAGTAAACGGTATTTCTATTCTCTCGATACTTAATTCTTGTTTTACTTTGAGATGATTGACCCCGAAATTAAAAGAGGAAGCTCTGAAGAGATGCACCGCGTAGAACAAGAGGTGTACCTCTTACAGCATACATGCAAGTATATGGGAATGTCGATAAGACTTATCCTCACTCCTTTCATCTTTAGCCATTTAGGCAGCAAGCATTTTGGTATTCGGTTCATAGTGAGGCAAGATCTATGAATTATAGTTCCCGTTCTCTTATTCAAAGCGTCCTTTGGAACTTCTTTGGCAACGGATGGTTATTGGTGCTTGCCTTCTTTGCAACGCCATTTATTGTCAATCGTCTTGGCGTCGATTTCTACGGGATACTTGCCCTTGTCGGCATCACCGTTGGTTATTTTGCCTTTCTGGAACTTGGACTTGGGAACGCTATGGTGAAATATATTTCTCAGTATGTCGCCCAAGAAGAAGAAGGTAAGATAAGAAAAACATTCTGGTCGTGTATGCTCGTTTATTTCTTTATTGGATCGTTTGGGACAATAGTTATTATACTTTCCGCGCCGATTCTGGTTGAAAAGTTATTTACTATACCTCAAGATTCAAAAGAAATGGCCCTTTTCGCCCTTAGATTTGGTGCTATAGGATTTCTACTTACAATGCTATCCGGAGCGACAAGCGGGGTGCTTAGAGCAATCGGCAGATTTGATTTTCTGAATCGTATAGGAATAGTTCTCGGCACAATTCAGACCGGCCTGAGCGTTCTCCTCCTTGTAGTCGGGTTTTCACTTAAGGAGATAATTCTTGCTACCCTTTTAGTGCAGACATTAGGGCTTGTTATTTACTCTTTTGTTGCCAGAAAGTTTTTGCCGTATCTTAAAGGCCCCTGCTGGGATACTGCTACCTTTCTTAATCTCCTCAGATTCGGCGGATTCGTCACAATCTCCAGCATCACAGGGCCAATTCTTGTTAATATAGAAAAGATATTCCTTACTGCTCTTCGCCCGATAGCAGCCCTCACTTATTATTCGGTCCCTTATTCCATAACTACCCGTCTATCTATCATCCCTTCTTCCTTATCTGCTGTGCTTTTTCCTGCCTTCAGTTTTTTAAATGGTTCCAAAGATAAAGGGGCCATCAAGGAACTTCATTATAGAGGTACTCTTTATATTCTGCTTCTGCTTGGATTCCCCGTGCTTTTTTTTGCTCTATTTAGCAGGTCATTTCTGACCGCATGGATGGGGGCTGACTTTGCTATGCAATCTACGGACATAATGATCATTCTTTCTTTTGCTATCCTGATAAATGCACTTGCCTCTCCTTCGTTCGTTGCCATTCAGGGTCTTGGAAAGCCGTCTCAACCCGCACTGTTTCATGTAATAGAGACAATTATCCATATACCTGTCAGTTACCTTCTTATACGCCATCTTGGAGGAGTGGGTGCCGCATGGGCTTGGTTTATTCGGGTGTCGATTGATACCATTCTCCTCCAGAGGGCATCCTGTCGTATTCTTGGAGTAAATCCCCTAACGTGGTTTCGCTCACTTGTATTTCGTGGAATTCCTCCTATAGTAACCTGTGGGCTATTGCTCTGGAGTATAAAGGTTTTTAGTATATCTCTTTTACAGCCACTAACCATTTTAGGTTTATTTGTTATCCTTTTTATATATTTTTGCATTATCTGGAAATATGGGTTGGATGATGTGGATCGAGGCGAGATAAAGGGATTTTTAGCTAATTTAAAATACTCGTATAAAGATTGACTAAGATTATGGTGGGAATTCGTCATGGAATATGTATCTTGTCTTTTATGCGGTAACGATAACTTTAATCTGTATCTAAAGGTTTCAGTTAATAAGAAACTTGTCTATATTGTCAGGTGTGTTAACTGTGGCCTAACATTTCAAAATCCGATGATGTCAGATAAAGAGAGGTTGGAACTTTATGCTAAAGACTACTTTGAACATGGATATCTGGATAAAGAAAACCAGATCGGGCTTTACGGCAATGCGACTTTTTTTCTTGAACGTCTATTAACGTATTGCAATAAGGGGAGATTGCTGGATATAGGAGCCGCATCAGGCGCCTATGTAAGGGCTGCTATAGATAAGGGTTGGGAAGCATATGGGATTGAATTGTCTCCTTTGGCAGTAGCGTTTGCAAAGGATTACTGGAAGGTTGATCTCATACAAGGAACAGTTGAGGAAGCCCATTTTCAGAATAACTTTTTTGATGCGATAATTCTAGTCCATACCCTTGAACATCTTCCTCATCCATTGGAAACCCTGAAAGAGATAAATAGAATTCTAAAGAGAACGGGAATGCTTTATGTAGGTGTGCCGAATATAGCAAGCTATAAGGCAAAAAAATTAGGAGAAAAATGGTGGGCTCTAAAGCCTGCCGAACATCTCTTCTTTTTTAGCCCCAAGACTTTAAAACTATTACTAGAAAAAGCTGAATTTGATATTATGCGAATAGATACAAGTGTCTCTGTAATCGATCTTGAGGGACTTCAAAAGGCGGGGTTACCAGTTAGGGAGGGGTTCAGAACATTTATAAATAGATATCTATCGGTTCCCAAAAATGGGATACGGCATATTCTGGGTAAAATCTTACAGGGTGAAGGCATTGAGATTTTAGCAAAACCTAAAGATATAGGAAAAGTCTTCTAAGAAGACGATAAAGTTTTATTGTTGAGCTATTCTTTGAAGAAAAGGTCAAGCTTTTTGCAGAGTATTTAATAGATAACAATATATGAAAATTCTACTGGTAGCACCAACAGGACAAGAAGTACTGGGCGTCATTACGGTATATTGTAAAAATGCGCTACTCAATGCAGGACATGAAGTAAAGATTTTTGATTTTAGAAAGAGTCAATATCTGAAGGGAAATGTTCTTTCTTATATGAAGCCAAAAGTAAAACGTCTTTTAAATCTATCGCCGAGGAACATACCTGTTATAAACAGGATCGAAATTAATAAAATGAACATATCTCTTTACAGTACAACACTGTCATACAAACCGGATCTGATATTAATATTTAAAGGTGAAACTATTACTAAAGGGACTCTTCACAAAATAAGAAAAAAGGGATTTGTGATGGCTAATTGGTTTATGGATTCTGTATATTCACCACAGGCGAAATCCTTTGTAGAAGAGATCTCACCCAGTTATGATTTCTTTTTTATAATAGACTCTTTGGAAGTATTAAAGTACGTAAAAATAGGTGCGAGATATGTATATTGGTTGCCTTTAGGGTTAGATCCGGTTGTTCATAGGACAATGCATCTTGATGATAACGAAAAGCAAAAATATGGTAGTAATGTTACCTTTGTGGGCACCGTAATTCCGGTGAGAGAAGATATTCTCAAAGCAGTAGCAAATTTTGGTTTAAATATCTGGGCACCTCCAACGAGCGTTTATGGTTCATGGATAGATAAAAAATCTGAATTATCAAGGTGTTACAAAGGGGGCCCCATTTTTGGCGATGAGGTCGTAAAAATATATAATGCTTCTAAAATCGTCGTTAGTATAGACAGCCTCTACGGCAATCAAATATTTTCTGTCACGCCCAGGGTCTTCGAGGTAGCAGGATGCGGCTCTTTTCATATATGCAATTTTAACGAGCAGTTAAGTAAACTGCTTGAAATTGGCAAAGAGATCGTGTGTTTTAATACGAAAGAAGACCTCAAAAGACTTATTAAATATTATTTGGTAAACGAAGATGAAAGAAAAGCCATAGCCCAAAATGGGCAAAAAAGAGCCTATAAGGATCATACGTATGCCCGCAGGATTGAGGAAATGTTTTCATCCTTAAAAGATACCGGGATGACAACCTAATATTAATATACAATATGGATATGCGTCAATTATTAATCGATATCTTCGGAGAAAGATTTTATATAATGATAAAGCGTTGCACTACTGAAATCATTTGCCTTATACGAGGCATCACGAACCACGGCATGAATGTTTCCATCTCGCCAGGAGCGATAATAAAAGGTGGTAATAGAATACGCCTCGGCAATAATGTCTTGATTGAGAGGGATGTCATGCTTAATGCTGGTGAGCCTAACTCTTTCATCGAGATAGGCTCTGACACATGGCTATTCTATCACAGCATGCTCAGTACATCTGGCGGCTGGATAAGGATGGGTAATAATTGCACTGTGAATAGCTTTGCAATTTTATACGGACACGGAGGTCTTGAGATAGGTAATGGGGTAAGAATATCAGCACATGTGGTTATAGTCCCCATGAATCATATTTATAAAAATCCTGTGATACCAATATGGATGCAAGGAGAGACAAGAAAAGGCATAAAGATAGAAGATGATGTTTGGATTGGGGCTGGGGCCAAAGTTCTTGATGGCGTAAAGATAGGTAAGGGATCGGTAATTGGTGCAGGGGCTGTTGTTACAAAGGATATTCCTCCTTATTCGGTAGCTATCGGCATACCTGCAAAGGTGAGTAAAAAAAGATTTTAAAGAAAAATAAGAATGTTTATAAAGTATCCATTTTAACTATGCCGAGAAAAGGAATAAGCATTATTATACCTAATTGGAATGGCAAACCACTACTTGAAAGGAACTTGCCAATCTTATTTGATGCTTTATCCCCTTATCAAGGTGAAACAGAAGTAATCGTAGTTGATGATGGCAGCATTGACGGAAGTGTCGAATTCCTCACATCTTCATATCCTCATGCCAAAGTCTTGTCTTCTTCTAAAAACGAGGGTTTTGCTATCGCATGCAACAAGGGGATCAGATCAAGTAAATATGAGATTGTATACTTATTGAATAATGATATTGTCGTAAGCAAAAATTTTCTGGAACCGCTTTGGCCTTATTTCGAATACGATAATGTTTTTGCGGTAAGCTCTATTTCATATCCGCCAGATACTGATTTTTCTAAAGTTTCACAAATTTCTACTGTACAAGTTCAATTCAAATATGGAATCTTCTGGTATAACTATAAAGCAATAGTAGATACGAGGAGACCGATATCTGTATTTTTTTCTTCTGGAGGACATTCTGCATATGACAAAAAAAAATTTCTTGAGTTGGGCGGCTTTGATGATTTATATCATCCTTTTTACTGGGAGGATGCCGACATATCTTACAGAGCATGGAAACGTGGTTGGAGATCTTTATATGAGCCAGAAAGTGTGGTAATCCATAATCACCAAACGACCATAGGAGCGAACTTTAAAAAAGATTTCATTCAAAACATCCATTGGAGAAATCGTTTTCTTTTTACCTGGAAAAATCTTGATGATAAAATTTTATGGTTTCAGCATTTGTTTCTCCTACCTTTAGAATTAGCGCTTATGCCGTTAATAGGACGGGCATATTTCAGTAGAGGATTTTTTGTTGCTCTGAAAAAATTGCCCTATGTAATAAAAAGTAGAAAAACGCGTGGGAAAAGTGCTTTGAACGATAAAGAGATTTTAGACATTTTTAAAAATGGTGATAAATAAAAATTTCAGCCATGAAAGATATATGCTCTAAAAGATACAATATCCTTTATACAACTTCTTTCAGTTATATGGCTGGAGGAGGGCAGTGGAGCCTTTATTATCTTGTAAAACATCTGAATAATGATATCTTTCACCCACTTATCTTATGCCCTAAAGAAGGTGACCTTCCAGAGAAGATGAGGGCAGTAGGCGCAGATGTGCTATTTCTAAAGATGGGAAGAATCAGGCATCTTAATCTATTCGCAGTATGGAAACTCATCTCAATCATGAAAAAACAAAAAATCAACATTGTCCACACCGATTCTTCTACTGAGACCTTTTATGCAGGTATTGCAGCGAGGATAATGCACATACCTCTTATATGGCATATCCGGGTAAGCGATAGAGAATGGCTTATTGATAGGGTCCTCTCACTCCTAGCAACGAGATTGATCCTCGTCGCAAAGGCTATAGAATCAAGATTTGACCGGCTTAAGGATACTCAAAAAACGGTCGTAATTTACAATGGCATCGATCTTGAGGAATTTGATCATTTCCCAGCTACCCCATCTATCAGGGAAGAATATAATATCACTAAGGATACGGTAGTCCTTGGATTCATCGGTCGGATTGAGAAGCGAAAGGGGCAGGAGTATCTCGTCTCTGCGATGAAGCATATAGGTAACGCAAAACTCATACTCGTGGGTAGAGGCGATGAGGGATACACAAGGAAAATGCAAAATCTCTGTGAAGAGTTCAGTATCTCTGATCGTGTCATTTTCGCTGGTTATAGAGATGATATCCCATCGGTGCTCAAAGATATTGACATCCTTATTTTCCCAACTATAAGCGGAGAAGGTTTTTCACGGGTTATCCTTGAGGCCATGGCTGCTGGGAAGCCTGTTGTCGCAACAGATGATGCCGGCAATCCAGAGGCTGTTGTAGATGGAATAACGGGCTATATTGTTCCGACAAGGAATAGTGCAGCATTAGCTACGAGGATAGATGAGCTTGTCGGTAACAAAAAAAAAAGAGATGCGATGGGAAATGCTGGGAGAAGGAGAGTAGAAACTCTTTTCTTAATTAAAAGTAATGTAAGAAAAATTGAAGACATATACTTTAATCCTTAAAAAAACCTTTATGGATATTAATTTGGAATATGTCAAATGTAATATTTGCGGCTGTAATAAATCGTATCCCTTCATGCAAACGAAGGATTACCTCTTTGGAATTCTGAAACCCTTTAATATTGTACGTTGTGCTCGTTGTGGGCTTATTTATACGAACCCCCGTCCTACTCGGCTAAGCATAACAAAACTCTACAAAAAATATTATGACTCAAATGGTGGGAAAAAAGAAAAAATATTATCATTTAAAAATTTTATAAGAAGCAATCTCATTTTAAGACGGTTGTGGCATTGTTTTACTGGTGAATATCTAAGCATATTACTAACAAAAGCAAGGGGCAAAGTCTTAGATATCGGTTGTGGTTCTGGTAGCCTATTAAAAGATCTCCAGAGGCGTAATTGCGAAGTTTATGGAGTTGAAATAAATCCTCAAAATGTAGCATTTTGTCGGGAAAAAGGTTTCAATGTTTTCTGCGGAGATCTCAGGGATGCTCAATTCCAAACTAATTTTTTTGATGTAATTATTCTGCGGCATGTTTTAGAACATCTCGATTCACCCAAAGAAATCTTACGGGAGGCTTTCAGAATCCTAAGACCCGGGGGGAAAATATTTATTTATACTCCTAATGCCGAAAGCTATCTTTCTAAACTTTTTGGTAAATATTGGATTGGGTGGCATGTTCCATTTCACTTTTATCATTTTACAGAAAGAACGACCAAAAAACTCGTTCAGCTAACAGATTTTCAAATAAATAAAATAAGCTCTATTACACCTGAATATTACTTTTCATCTTCTTTGAAATTCTATTTAAGAGAAAATAATAATCTTAATAAGATTATAGAATTATTTAAACAATATGGATTATTTGATAGCCTGTTATTCAGAATTTTCCTCTCTCCGGTATTCAGGGTTTTAGATTTTATCTTAAAAGGGAAAGGCGAGTGTTTAAGAGTTGAGCTTGTTAAAGATATATCAAAGGTATTAGATTGAGAATGATTAAAGATAATCGGAAGATAGCTGCAGTAGTTGTAACTTATAACAATGCTTTCATGATAAAGGTTTTGGTGGATGACCTTCTGCATCAAACCAGAATGCCTGATGAAATTATTGTGATTGACAATTCAAGCAATGATCTCGCAGAAAAAAAATTAATGGAGGTACTTCCTAACATTACATACTTAAAAATGATCGAAAATATAGGTAGTGAAGGTGGTTATTACGAGGGAATTAAGATTGCCTTAGAAAATGATAATGATTTAATCTTGACCCTTGATGACGACGTCAGGATGTTAGAGAACTCACTTGAAGAACTATTAGGCGGCCTGAAAGCGGTAGAAAAAAAGGATAGCATGGTCGGAGCGGTAAGAGGTGTCGGTGAGTGGCATAAAGACAATGCGCCAACCAAACTAGACCTTTTTGCCTGGCGTGGCACATTGATTAAATCTACTGCTATCAGAAAAGTGGGTTTGCCTATTAAAGAATATTTTATATATGGAGGTGACCTTGAATATTCTTTAAGACTATCAATTAATGGCTATAGATTTTTTTGGGTGCCTGGAAGTAAAATTGTGGAAAGAAGAATTGGTGGAAAAAGTTGGCATAAAAGATTCGGGAAAAATATTTTTTTCTATACTGATGACTTCAGACTTTACTATGCTTTTAGAAATGAGATTCATCTCTATATAAAATATAGGCTTTTTTCCAAGGCATTTAGAACTGTTTTATATGGAGTAATGTTGATTTTGTTTTTTATTATCCATGAACGGCTGAGAGGAATAGGTAAGATTAAAGCTGTTATAAAAGGATTCTTTGATGGATTTCAATCTAAACTTGGTAAAAACAAAAAATATCTTCCCGGGTAAGCTCTTAGATTTAGATTGTGGCGAAGGTCTTTTTCTTGAACTTGCGAGTAAGGATGGTTGGGATATATAGCAGTCACAGAAATTTCACCTTTCGCTGTAAAGTATGGCAGGGAAAGGCTCGATTGTAATATAATCCAAGGAGAGTTAATGGATTTTGGATTTCTTGATGAGACATTTGATACAGTAACAATGTGCCATGTACTTGAGCACACGACAAACCTTATAAAGGGATAGTCAGTGGCATATAAGGAAGTTAAATGATGTTGCTAAAATTATCGGTTTCATAAACGGCTGTATAGTAACTGATGCCATAGAAATCCATGCAAAACCATATTAAGACGCTCTTAAAAGAGTTATATTTATGGACCAGAAAAATATTATTATGGCCCTTTGTGCTTTTCAGGAAAAACAAAACTCCTTCCAAAAGTGAGGTAAGAAAGATTTTGTTTCTAAGGCACGACCGTATCGGTGACATGGTCCTTTCCACGGCTGCCTTGAAGGCATTGAAGAGGGCTTATCCTGAGGCAGCGATCACGGTGCTTGCCTCCGAGAGAAATTACCAGATCTTAAAACATAATCCAAATGTCGACGAAATCCTTATCTATAAGGGTTTCAAATGGCTTATCAAGGAGATACGCCCCAGGGGCTATGATCTGGTGATAGATCCCTTTGTGACCTACGAGTTAAAACAGGCCTTCATGACATGTCTAGCTGGTAGTAAATACAGGATAGGTTTCGAAGAGGTAGGCAGAGAGGTCTTCTTTAATCTCAGAGGTCCCGCGACCTCTCCGCCAAAGCGGATGGTTGACCATCTGTTAGATCTGGCAGAACGTCTCGGAGCAAAGAAGGAAGGCTATGAGCCAGAGGTCTTTTTGAGCGATACGGAGATACAATGGGCCTCTGAGCTCCTTGGGAAAAAAGGGATCAGTGCTAATGAATTAACGATCGGTATTCACCCAGGGGGATACTATCCAAGTCAGAGGTGGCCGGCGAAGCGGTTTGGAGAGCTGGCTCGGCGGATCCTTAAAAAATGGGAGGCAAAGGTCATCCTCCTCGGCAGCAGCGATGAGGAAGAACTTTTAAAAGTGGTAAAGGATAGTACGGGAAATGATATTCAGATCTTTTCTTGTTGCGGCATCAGGGAGGTTATGGCCTTATTGAGCAAATGTGATCTTATGATATGTAATAATTCAGGTCCTCTGCACATCGCATCGGCCCTCAAGGTCCCTACTGTGT
>Ga0214474_1001570_pt1 | contig 10513 bp, 13 predicted proteins | sample RVTome_2_FD_187335 | JGI IMG/M metagenome (GOLD analysis project Ga0214474, IMG submission 187335) | Soil microbial communities from uranium-contaminated site in the Upper Colorado River Basin, Wyoming, United States - RVT95D214 HiSeq ...
TCCCTGTGAGGTGGATAATCTTTGGATGGCGTAATAGGAACGATAGAGGAGAGAGTTGCCGTCGATCAGGAAGAGTTTTTTCTCCGAGGCCATCAGCCCTTGTCAGGTATGGGGTGTCTTTCTTCCAGGGTCAGGTAATGGTCGAACCTCCCGTCTGCGATTTCTCTGAGAATGGCGTTGTGCTGCTCTTCCATGATCTGCTGCACCCTAACCTGGAGCTGAGGGCTGGCCAGGGAGGAAGTGTAGTCGGTCTTGCGCGAGGAGAGGAGCTTTCCCGATTTATAGATCAGCGACTCGACGCAGCGAGCGCCAGGGCCCACATCCTGGGTTTGGACATGGAAAACGGCAGCCAGCCGCTTGACCTCAGCGTTGAATCCGGCCATTTGCTTCTTATTATACTCGCCGATTTAGGGATATCAAGTCGGCAGGTGGGCGGTCGAGTTGGCATAGAAGCGGAGCCGTTTGGGATTGTCCATCCCGGCCTCACCCGTTCCCGGTGGTGCGCTGGAAGGCGCCATGTCGGAGGAAGTGGATGACCTGACCGATTGCCGCCTTGTTCCTGATGATCGAATTGTGACTGCATGGCAGGATGATGAAATCGGCAAGGCCGGGCATCCTGGTGCTCTCCACGGTTACCGTCCCGTCATCCGGGCCGTCGAGGATCAGCGAATGGATCGGATTGTAGCTCTTGCTGCCGGCGATGACTCCCAGGTCAAAGTCGGCGCCTCCCAACCTGAGCGGGAGGCTCTCCAAGTCGGTGCCCAGCTCGCGGCCGGCCGGCGCCATGAAACTCTTGAAAAGGGAGCTCCTCTTGAGGAGGTCGGCCAGCTCGCTTCCTTGGTTCGGGGGGGTGAACATGACGACCCGGCCCAGGGCGGGCACGTGATGGTGCTTGAGATAACAGCGAACGACGATCCCTCCCATCGAATGGGTCACGAAATGGATCTTGGTCGGGGAGGCCTTGGAGAGCCGCACGACCTCGGGATGGAGGATCTCATCAGCCAGGTATTCTATGGGGTATTTCAGCGAAGGGTAGTCCAGGTTGAGGACCGAATACCCCTGGCTGGCCAGGTTGGCCTGCAGGCGGGCGAGGGAGCGGCTGGACCGTCCGAGCCCATGGAGAAGAATGACCCATTCTGTCTGGCCCTGGTCATTGTCTAAAGCGGCGGGGACCATGGGTAAGGCAGCGAAGAACATAAGGAGGATCAGGATGTGAAGACCGGCTTTCCTCATTTTCTACGGTTTCCATTATTAGCATCGCCCTGGGATGCTGTCAAACCGCCTTTGCGTTGACATTCGAAGGGCAGATGGTATAATAAAGTGAATTTTTGAGAAAAAACCCATGGTTATTGATGTCGATAGAATTCCCAAAGACGGGCTATCCGTCTCCCGCGACTTCGAGTTTCTCAACGTCGACCTGGTCGAGGAGGACACTGTTTTCCTGTCCCCGGCCCATGCCGAGGCCATCGTCCGTAAGGTCGGCGATGAGATCTGGATCAAAGGGAGGCTGACCGCCCGTCTGAGCTTCGTCTGCAGCCGCTGCCTCAGCCCCTACGAGTTCCCCGTCGATTCCACTTTCGACCTCGTCTACCTGCCGGAAGAGCTGGACCTTATGAAGGACGAGCTGGAAGAGGACGACCTGGGCCAGGTTTTTTACCGCGATAACCAGGTCGACCTAGGGGAGATCATCCTCGAACAGCTCAACCTGACCTTCCCCCTCAAGCCGCTCTGTGCGGAGAGCTGCGAGGGGATCTGCGCGGTCTGCGGCAAGGTCCGGCGCAACGGCGACTGCAGCTGCGAGGTCAAGGAGGAGGACCCCCGGCTGCTCAAGCTAAAATATTTCGTGAGAGATAAGAGTTAAATGCCCAACCCAAAACGCCGTCACTCGCCTTCGCGCAAGGGAAATCGCAGGGCCCATGACGCCCTGACCCTTCCCGCCTTTTCCGTCTGCTCGAACTGCGGCACTCCTAAATTGCCTCATCGGGCCTGTCCCGAATGCGGCTACTACCGCGGGCGGCAGGTGATTGAAGAAGCAGAAAGCGAATAAGGGGGAACCCATGAGGATCGCCGCGGGCGCGAGGGTGAACCACCATCCCCTGCAGGATCTCCACCGGCTCTGCGAGGAAAGCCATGGACGCCAAGCCTAACCCGACGTTTTCGGGCCGGATCGCTCTGGTCACCGGTGCGTCCCAGGGGATCGGGGAGACGATCGCCTTTGAGCTGGCCAAGGAAGGCCCCTTGGTCGTCCTGGTCGATATCCAGCGCGAGAAACTCGAGGCCGTGGCCGAGAGGATCGCCCGGAGCGGCGGACGGGCCTCTGTCCAGACGGCGGATGTCTCCCGCTTCGACCAGGCCGCGGCCGTCGTCGAAGGCGTCGTCGGGGAACATCGGCGGCTCGACTACCTGGTCAACAACGCCGGCATCACCCGGGACAACCTTCTGATGCGGATGCGGGAAGAGGAATGGGACGCCGTCCTGGCGGTGAACCTGAAGGGCGTGTTCAATTTCTGCCGGGCGGCCATCCGGCCTATGATTAGCAGCCGGTTCGGCCGGATCGTCAACATCTCCTCGGTCGTAGGCGTCATGGGGAACGCCGGCCAGGCCAACTATTCCGCCTCGAAGGCGGGAGTCATCGGGCTGACCAAGTCCCTGGCCCGGGAAGTGGCCGGCCGCGAGGTCACAGTTAACTGTGTGGCCCCGGGGTACATCATGACCGCCATGACGGAGAGCCTTCCCGAGGCCGTCAAGAAGGCCTTCCTGGAGATGATCCCGATGAAACGGATGGGGACCCCGGAGGATGTGGCCCAGGCGGTCAAGTTTCTGCTGTCCGACCAGGCAGCGTACATCACAGGCCAGGTCATCCACGTCAACGGCGGGATGTACACCTAACGGCTTGAGATAAATTGAGGAGGTCAACATGGAAAGAGAAGAACTTTTAAAGAAAGTCAGGACGATCGTGTCCGACAAGCTGAGCATCGGCGAGGACCAAGTGACAGAGACTGCGTCCTTCATCGATGACCTGGGCGCCGATTCTCTGGATACGGTGGAACTCGTCATGGCCCTCGAGGACGAATTCGGCCTGGACATCCCCGACGAGGAAGCCGAGAAGCTGACGACGGTCGGCAAGGCCCTCGACTACATCACGACGCGTCTTTCCAAGTAAAGCGCTTCCTTCATGGAATTAAGAGGCTCGTCGCCCGGGCCCTCTTCCGCCCGGAGGGTTGTCATAACCGGCATCGGGGTCGTCTCCCCCTTGGGAATCGGAGTTCAGAAGAACTGGGAGGCCCTGCTGCGGGGGGAGAGCGGGATCGGTCCTATCACCCGGTTCGACGCTTCCAAGCACTCCACCCGGATCGCCGGCGAGGTCAAGAATTTCGACCCCCTGGCCTTCATCGAAAGACGAGAGTCCCGAAGGATGGACCGCTTCATCCAGTTTGCCCTGGCGGCGGCGGCGCTGGCGGTCGAGGACGCAGGAATCAATCCGGATTTGCTGGAGGGCGACCGGACCGGCGTCTATATCGGCTCCGGGATCGGCGGGTTAGCCACGATCGAGGAGAGCCACAAAACCCTGCTCGAGAGAGGCCCGGACCGGGTCTCGCCGTTCTTCCTCGTTTCGATCATCATCAACGAAGCGGCCGGATATGTTTCGATCAAGTACCGGAGCCGGGGACCCAACTCGGCGACGGCAACGGCCTGCGCGACGAGCACCCACTCCATCGGGGACTCCTACCGGATGATCGTCCGCGGCGACGCCGAGCGCATGCTGGCGGGAGGGGCGGAGGCGCCGATAACGCCGCTGGGTGTGGCCGGATTCTGTGCCCTGCGGGCCCTATCGACGCGGAACGACGAGCCGCAAAGGGCTTCCCGTCCGTTTGATGCTGATCGCGATGGGTTCGTGATGAGCGAGGGAGCGGGCATCCTTCTCCTCGAGGAGCTCGAGGCCGCCCGACGACGGGGAGCCAGGATCTATGCCGAGATCGTCGGCTACGGCATGAACGGCGACGCCTATCATGTCACCGCGCCGGCGGAGGACGGCGAAGGCGCTAAGGGCGTGATGCGGCGCGCCCTGGCGGACGCGGGCATCGACCTGACCGAAGTCGACTACATCAACGCTCACGGAACGAGCACGCCTTTCAACGACAAGATCGAAACGCTGGCCATAAAGCAGGTTTTCGGCGAGCACGCCCGTCGCATCGGCGTGAGCTCGACCAAGTCGATGACCGGGCATCTTCTGGGCGCGGCCGGAGCCCTGGAGGCGGGCATCACCGCGCTCTGCCTGGCCAACAAGATAATGACCCCGACCATTAACTATGAACGTCCGGACCCGGAGTGCGACCTGGACTATGTCCCGAACGCGGCCCGGCCGGCGGAGATCCGCTATGCCCTGAGCAACTCCTTCGGGTTCGGCGGGACCAACGGCTGTCTCATTCTGAAGCGGTATGGGGAATAACCCTAGGTCCCCCAAAAATTCCGAGAGGAGGGGAAAATGGACATCCTCGTTTTCGTCAAGAGGGTTCCCGACACGGAATCGAAGATCAGGATCAACCAGGAGACCAATTCCATAGTCGAAGAGGGGCTGAACTTCATCCTCAGCCCCTATGACGAATACGCCATGGAAGAAGCCCTCCGGATCAAAGGCGCCAAGGGGGGGAAGGTCATCGCCGTGACCGTGGGCCGGGACGAGTCGCTGGTCATCCTCAGGAAATGCCTGGCCATGGGAGCGGACGAGGCCGTCATCATCAAGGATCCGCTGCCCGAGACCTATGACGGGCTGAGGACGGCGCGGGTCATCGCCCGCTTCATCCAGGCCAAATTCCCCGACGCCCGGCTCCTGCTTTTCGGCAAGCAGTCTGTCGGGGCCGACAATTCCCAGGTACCCGCGATGGTCGCCGAGCTCCTGGGGATCGGCCAGGCCAACGTCGTGGTGAAGCTCGAGGTCGAGGGAGAGGCGGCCACCGCGCTCCGCGAGATAGAGGGAGCCCAGGAAAAGGTATCCCTGACGCTTCCGGCCGTGGTCAGCGCCCAGAAGGGACTCAACGAGCCGCGCTATGAAACACTGAAGGGCATCATGATGGCCAAGAAAAAGGAAATTCCGAGTCTTTCGATCGAAGAACTCGGTTTTAAACCCGATGAACTGGCGCCCCGGGTGGCGATCATCAGGATGGACCAGCCCCCGGCCAGGAAGGCGGGACGAGTGGTCACGGGGGAAGCAGAAGAAACCGCCCGGCAGCTCGTCGAATACCTCCACACCGAGGCCAAGGTCATCTGAGGAGACTGACCATGATCCTGACCTACATCGAGACCAGAGAGAAGAAGGTCAAGAAGTCCTCGCTCGAGGCGCTGTCCGAGGCTCGGCGAAAAGCCGCCGAGTTCGGGGTCACGGCGGCCGCTGTTCTTATAGGGACCGGAATGGATGCGCTGGCCGCTGAGCTGCCTTCCTTTGGCGCCTCCAAGGTGTACCTCCTGGAGAATGCCTCGCTGGACCGCTATTCGACCCAGGATCATGCGGCCGCCCTGGCCGGCCTGGTGAAGAAGCTCAATCCGGAGGCGGTTTTCTTTTCCGCCACGGCGATGGGCAAGGACCTGGCCCCCCGGCTGGCCGCCCGTTTGGGTGTGGGATTAGCCTCTGACTGCACTCGCGTTTCTGTCCGGGACGGGGGCTTCGAGTACACTCGGCCGATCTTCGCCGGCAAAGCACTCCTGACCTTCCGGCTGACGTCCTCGCCCGAGGTGGTTTCTCTCAGGCCCAATGTCTTTCCCCTCGCCCCGGCGGCCGGCGCCGGCGAAGTCATCAGGGAGGCCGTTGAGATTCCGGCGGCTCAGGCCAGGGCCGAAGTTACGGAGGTCCTCCAGGAGAGCGGCGGTGAGATCGATGTCACCGAGGCCGACATTGTCATTTCCGGAGGCCGGGGCATGAAGGGCCCGGAGAATTTTGAGCTCCTCCGGGAGATCTCGGCGCTCATCCCGCGCTCGACCGTGGGCGCATCCCGGTCGGCCGTGGACTCCGGCTGGATCGGCCACCAGCACCAGGTGGGCCAAACGGGGAAGACCGTTTCCCCCAACCTCTACCTGGCCTTCGGCATCTCCGGCGCTATTCAGCATATCGCCGGCATGTCCTCTTCCAAAGTCATCGTGGCTGTGAACAAGGACCCGGACGCGCCCATCTTCAAGGTGGCGGATTTCGGTGTCGTCGGCGACCTTTTTCAGGTCATCCCGCCGCTCAAGGAAGAGCTCAAGAAACTGCGCGGTTAGGGAATAAGAAATAAGTTTTAGGCTGCGCTGACTGGGTGGGCGACTTCGGCTCGACTTTCCCATCAATCATCGAGGGAAATGGCAGACCGAATCTCGAAAAGATGTCAAAGTCTCTGTTGTCCGGCCTCCGTGATTATGTTCGATCCTGAGAAAACGGATAAGACGGACTCCGTGAATCCTTGCCGCCGAGCTCCTCCCGGATGATACGCCTGAGATAGGCCTCCAAGGCCTCTCCGCCTCGTCGGACATGTTCTTTGAGGACGTCGTTGATCATGGCTTGATAGCTGCCCCCGCCTTTCGCCTCGACCTGAGCACGGAACCATCCGATGATCTCGTTATCGATGCGGATCGTGATCCTGGTCTTTCCGGGGCGAAGAGGTACCACGGCGCCTCTCTTGCCTTTGCTGAAGTCATAGGTTTTTCTCATGCTTTTTCCCGTATTGCCGGCGTTCCTTCGCGTTGGCCTTTCTCGCCGAGATGATCCTGATTTCATCCCCTCTCCAGCTAAAAACCACAACCAGAGTCCGGCCGAAAAGGTCGCGTCCCAGTGTCACCCATCGTCTTTCCTCTGAACAGTCATCCTCGATGGTCAGGGCAAGATCGTCCGAGAAAACTGAAACGGCGTCAGCGAAATAAACGCCATGCTTGCGAAAATTGGCGTCGGCTTTGTTCTTGTCCCATTGATAACACATCAGATGATATGCACATTTGTGCATCTTGTCAAGTGAAAGGTGCATACCCTTCGCCTGAAGCTCATTCTCTTGAAATCGAACGATTAAAGGCCGAAGGAGCGCCTTATCAAAGGAGACGCTCCGTGAGCGCGATTGCGCTCACGGTTGGCTAAATTTCTACTCGTGGACGCGGGCCGGGGGGGCATCTTTGGCTCGACTTTCCCGCCAATTATGGGGCGAATCCGATCATCCAGGCCCGGCAAGGACGAACCCAAAAAGCGGCGCGGTTAGGGCTGAATCTTCCGGAGTTTCTTGGCGGCGGCGAGAAGCGGAGGCCATTTGGCGGTCTTTCCGGCTTCAGGCGCGTGCCAGATCGTGCAGAGGTGGCCGAGCATGCGTTCCGAGGGGAAGGCCAGCGAAAAATCGATCAGCTTTTTGGTCTGCTTGGCGTCGCGGAAGCTCGTCGGCAGGACGCGGAACCCCTTGCTCAGGAAGAGCGGTATGGAGGGATAGGACTTCATCCGCTCATAGTGCCAGTCGCAGATGATGATGTCCTTAGGGACGAGGTCGATGGCCGGGTATGTTTTGTTCATCGAGGCTTCCCATTCGCCGTAGCCGGTGGCGGCGCCGTCAAGAAAACGGTCGCCCCAGATCAGCATTTCCACGCCGCGTTCCTTGACCAGGTGCTGATAGATATCGTTCACGGCCTTGGAAAAGAGCTCGGCCGGGTCCTTGCCCTTGCAGCGGGAGCAGAATTCGCTGCCGATGAGGAAGACTTCGTCCATGCCGACGTGCAGGGCGTCGGCCTCGAAGACCTCGATGAGCTCGTCGTAGAGAGCGAAAATGATTGGGCTGAGGTCCGGATGGAGCGGGCACCAGCTCCGGCAGTAGATGTCCTTGTTCCCGGGAAACTGGCCGGGCGTCTCGTCGAATTCGGGATACTTCGTCAGCAGGGAGAAGGTCTTCTCCGCCCAGGACTGGTGGCCCAGTGACTGGAATTCCGGGATCAGCCGGATCTTGAGGTCGCGGCACATGGTGACGACTTTCTTAACCGTCTCCCGGGAGATTGGGTCGTCGCCCCGGAGCTCGGGATGGGAAACATATTCATAGTTATAGTCGGCCTCGAAGACGAGCAGGTTGAGGCCGACCTTGGCCAGAGCCGGGAGCTCGGTGAGGAGCGCCTCCGCGGCCGGCTTGTTTTCGATCAAGACGTGAAGGCCGAACCAGAGAGGCTGCGTCCGGGGCACGGCTTGGGGCTTGGCTTTGGGCGCACACCCCTGAATAGCTAAGCCGAGAGCCACGGCGACCAAGGCGAGGAGGGCGATCTTTTTCATGGGGACTCCCTTTTGATCAGATTATCCTCCGCTGAAAAAACGCAGGATGAAACGGGTCTCGAGAACGCTGGCCAGAAGAATCGAGAGGCCGGATAGAAGATAGGCGAACCCCAGGAGTTTCATACCCGAAAAGAATCCTTCCTTCCGGCTTCCAAACCGGAAGCATCGCGGGAGGAGCGTCCAGAAAACCAAGCTGAGCGTCGCGCCGATCGTCAGGAAATAGCCCCCGAACTCGAGCAGGAAAAGGCTGATCATCCGACCGGACGCGGGCGCTTGAGCGAACACCACTCCCTGGAAAAATTTTCCGAACACCGTAAGGATGACGGGCAAAACGAACAGGGCACGGACGATCATGGTCAGGTTGGCTACAAAGAAATTGTTGATAAAAAAAAGCGTCCCCAGCCCCCAGGCGTTCTTTTGGAAAAGATAGCCGAGGCGGCAGTCGTCGTGCCACTTCTTGTAGCCCTTGAGCAAATGGGAATAGCCGGGAACCTTGTATTCAAGGTTGCGGGAGAACTCAAAGACCCGGGATTCCTGGAGGGATTTTGTATCTGTCCAGTTCAACCGACCGGCGAGGTACCCGGCCGAATAGCCGAGGACATAGAGCGTCAGGAGGACGGCGAAGATCGGTGTGGACTTCCGGATGAGCGCTTTCATCTGTGCTTATGCCGCAAAAAACTAATATATGTGAAATCCAGGGCGAACGCAAAGAGCTCGGGAGAGTCCCTTCGAAAGACGCGAATTTTTCCCCGCGAGAAAAATTCGCTCCCTGTCCTCGCTCCGCTCTCCTCTCGGCAAGCCGAGAGGAACCGTGCCCGCTACGCTGCGGAGGGCTTTCGTAAGGGACTCCCCCTCGCTTGATTAACACAAAAGAAATCCTCTTCCCCCGGAAAACGCCACGGGAAGGCGAAACCTCCGAGGTCCGTTTGACAACTCCGGATAATCGGGCTAGCCTATAGCCGATTCACCTGAGATAGGAGTGACGATGACGACAAGAAGAGCCTTCTTGAGAAATTCGACGCTTGGTCTTTTATTCGCCCCTTACAGCCTGCGCGCCTTCGCCGAGGAGCTGGGCCTTGAACCGGACCAGCTTCCCGCCGGCCAGACCGTGCCCTTTGTCATGGATAGCGCCCCCGGAGCCGAGACGGTCATAAACGGCCGCAAGTATATCTATTTCGGCGGCACGGGGTACTTCGCCCTTCACGGTAACGCCGAGATGATCCGGACGGGAATCGAAGCCTTCACCAAATACGGCATGCACAGCGCCACAACCCGCTCCGGGTTCGGCAACAATCCCGTTCTCCTCGACACCGAGAAGAAGCTGGCCGGCTATTTCGGGACCGAAGAAGCGCTCTGCTATGTAAGCGGCTATTTCAACGGGCTGTTCATGGCTCAAGGGCTGGCGGACGAGTTCGATCTCGCCTTCCTCGATGAAACCGCCCACTTCAGCGTCAAGGACGGGATTTATTCGACTCGGAAGCCGGTCGTCTTCTACAAACACCGGGACCCGTCCGACTTGAGGTCGAAGCTCAAGTCCGAACTCAAAGCGGGTCAGCGGCCCGTCGTCATTACAGACGGCGTTTTTCCGACCTTCGGCGTCATCGCGCCCGTGCCGGAGATCGTCAAGGAGCTCGAGCCGTATAACGGGATCCTGTGTCTTGACGACGCCCACGCCGTCGGTGTGCTCGGCGCGAACGGACGCGGCACCTGCGAACATTTCGGGCTGAAGCCGGGCGATAAGATCATCATGAGCGGGACGTTGAGCAAAGCCTTCGGCGGCCACGGCGGATTCATCCCGGCGTCGGCGGCGTTCATCCAGAAGATCAAGCAGACCGTCGGCGCCTACAGCGGCGCCAGTTCTACCCCGACGCCCATCGCCGCCGCCTCGGCCAAAGGGATCGAGCTCGTCCAGGGCCACCCTGAGTGGCGGGAAAAACTGCGTCACAACGTCGCCCGGATCAAGAAGGGGATGCGCCAGCTCGGGTTCGATGTCGGCGACTCTCCGATGCCCATCGTCACCTGGACGCTCCAATCGGCCGACGAGATGAAGAAGGTCCAGAAGGAACTTCTGGATCGGGGGATCGCCGTCGCCTACCTCAAGTACGTTGGCGCGCCGAGCGGCGGAGTGCTGCGGGCCTCAATTTTCTCCACCCATATTGATGCCCACATCGATCAGTTGCTCGAGGAGCTGAAGAAGCTGGTCTGAAGCGGCTAAATTTTCTTAAGCTTCTTCAAGAACGCCGGGTCCACGTCCGC
>Ga0214474_1001571_pt1 | contig 10512 bp, 12 predicted proteins | sample RVTome_2_FD_187335 | JGI IMG/M metagenome (GOLD analysis project Ga0214474, IMG submission 187335) | Soil microbial communities from uranium-contaminated site in the Upper Colorado River Basin, Wyoming, United States - RVT95D214 HiSeq ...
ATATAATATCCCGAGGTTTGTGTAGTGGCTAAAAAACCAGTTAAGAAGAAAGCCCCAGAAAAGAAAAAGTAAATCCTCGGTATAGGCACATTTACTTCTCTATTTTTCTCTTTTTTCCTCATCAATAAGCGGACTTACTCGCCAAGATTCTCGTGGGGAATGGAGAGGCAAGAGAAACCCTGAAATTTTTGCAAGGACATGTTCTCCGTTGGAAAAGTGAAAACTCGGCAAGCCGCCGCGACACGTAAGGACGAAGCTGCAGCCATAAATATCCCGCGCGTGACAACTGTGTTGGTGGCTAAGCGTGGATAAGCGGGATTTTCTGAAGTGGAGCCAGAAATACGACAAAGATCAGGGCTGGTCGGCTCAGGTGGAGAGGGGGTTGGGCGCCCGATTTCGCAAGGCGAGGGTTATGTCTGGGGCTGACTTGGCGCTGGTGGTGGAGTGGAAATTCAAGGATGACGAAGCGAAGCGGAAGCGGGTTCTGGAGCTGGTGGCTAGGAACGATGAGGCTTCGGTAGTGCGCGTTTCGAGCCAGGCGTTCAACTTGCCCGGGGATAATGATGCGTGCAGAATTAACTACTTCATGATGCTGGAGGGAGTTAGCCCCGTCTTGGCGAGTGTGATTCTCTCGTTTTTTGACCCTAAACAGTACGGCGTCTTCGACGTGTACGCTTGGCGCGGTTCATTGGGGAATGAGGTGCCTAACCTCTTTTCAACCGTGAATTATTTGAAGCTGCTCGTGGCGTTGAGGAAGACGGCGGCGAAGCACAACCTTGACGTGAGGACGGTTGAGAAGGCGCTGGTCCAGAAGAAGCTGGATGAAGCTGGGGTTTATGAGAACCGTTCACAGAGAAAAAGCGGACGAGCAACGGCGAAGCCGAAGACGCGAATCAAGAAAAAGTGAAAGCGCCCACGCCGCCCGCGACCCTTGAAAGACAAAACAACAACCACAGAAAAAACAAAAACAAAACAGTCTAAGATATTTATCAGTTATTAGACAGAATACAGCTCCAAATTACTTGATTTTTTCCAAATTCTCTTTCATTTTGGCTACACGAGAATAGGTCGAATTTTTTGTCTGTCTGTGTGTGAGAGTTATATTTTATATTTGTTAGTATTTGGTTTTTGGTTTTTCGTTATTTGTGAGGAGAGAGAGTAATAGTGTATGCGTAAGAGTTAGTAGGAGAGAGAGAGAGAAAGATTAAAATTTAATCCAACCCAACCAACACTAAATTGCCTGGCAACACTCAACTACCGGGAATCAAAGCCAAAGCTTTTATGCGATCAAACACTCTTTAAAAGTGATGCCAACAGTCAAGGATTTAATGACGAAAGACGTTCTAACCATCGATGCTAACAAGACTGTTATTGAAGCCGCAACCCTAATGTCGCAGAATGACGTAGGCGACTTGGTGGTCATGGAAAACAATACGCCTGTGGGGATCGTGACTGAACGGGATTTTGTAAGGAGAGTGCTGGCGGTGGGAAAATCGACTACCACCAGAATTTCAGAGGTTATGAGCACACCCCTCAGAGTAATCGATCCAGAAGCTCCAATCAAGGAAGCTGCTAGAAGAATGGTCAACAAAGGAATTCGACGACTTGCCGTAATAGAGAATAACAAGCTAGTTGGAATAATCACCGCCACCGACTTCGCAAGGTACCTAGGCAAGAAGACCCTCTCCGATGACATTCTTGAAGCAATGGGACGAAGTCACTACCCAATTCCCGACGTCTTCGAAAAATAATGGAAGCATTGCCCTGAATCCAATAACTACAGTTGCACCTCAACGTCAAGAACCCAATTCTCACTTGTGGTTCCATAGCATAATTGTCCGCGCCTTACAGGATGGAACTGCGTAAAGGAAGCCGAGGTCCATTCGCTGGATTGAAGAAGAGACAATTGTCGACCTTGGGACAATAACAGGTTTAATGCTGCAAAATAAACTCTGAGCGAGCTTTTTCCTAGTCTCAGGTCTCGTAGCCTAAAGCTTCGTCTATATCCTTGCTAATATTGGGAGTATAAGTAAGGCTGTCATGCCTATAAGTTTCATGAATATGAGAACAGATGGGCCTGCGACGTCCTTCAGAGGGTCTCCTACGGTGTCGCCAATTATTGTTGCCTTGTGCGTGTCTGATTTCTTTCCTCCATATAGTCCACTTTCAACTAGTTTCTTGGCATTGTCTAGCAAAGTGCCTGTATTATTAAAGAAGAAGCCTAACATGGCGGCGGAAGCTGTAGCCCCTATGAGCAGCATTCCCAACTCGGTTGGACCAAATAGTAAGCCCACAGCGATGGGAGTTGCTATCGAAATAAGTCCTGGTACCACCATTTTACTGAGCGCATTTTTGGTAGCTATATCGATACACTTAGCATAATCAGGAGTGGCCTTGCCCTCTTTGAGTCCTATGATCTCCTTGAACTGGCGGCGTGCTTCATCAACTATTCTGAAAGCCCCGTCGGAGGTCGCCCCTATCGTCAGTGAGGCTAATGGCAAAGGCAAGACTACGCCTAGGAACAGTGCCGCAATGGGATATGGCGATGCAAGCGAGACTATGGAGATATTAGCCGTTGCGAAATAGGTCGCGAAAATCAAGAAGGAGGTAACTGTGCCCGATGCCATAGCATAGCCCTTAGTTGAAGCCTTCATAGTATTTCCTACGGCGTCTAGAGAATTCAAGGTCTCAGAGGCTTGACCCGAAATTCCAGACATTTCAGCTATTCCCGCAGCATTATCGGTAATTGGACCGAACGTATCAGCAGCCATAATAAACGCAATGGCAAAGTCCGTGCCAATGTTTGTTATGACTAATCCGTAGAGAGATTGGCCAGTGACTATGAATGAAATCACTACCGCAGTCAAGACGGCAATCATGGGAAATAATGGAGTTGCCAGTCCAGTCGATATGCCAGTTATTAAGTTTATGGCAGGGCCTGCCTGCGAGGACTCGGCAACGTGATGTACAGGTCCACGCCCCAGACCGGTGTAGTATAGTGTAACTAGGACACAAACGAGCGTAGCTGCAATACCAAGTAAACCTGCAAAGAATAGTGATACATCATTCAAAAACAACGTAGCCAAAAAGAACAAGCCAATTGAGCTAAGAACTGCTGTAACCATGAGACCACCAACCAAAGATCCTGTAGCACTTATCCGCTTCCACCGCCTAACCAGCGATATCCCAAACATGGAAGCAAGAACACCAACAGCTTCGAGTATAAATGGAAACACTACCCCGTTAGGGCCGTATCTCGAAATGAAAAGCACACCCATCAACATGCCAGTTATTATGTCGTCGCTGAAAGTCTGGAATAAATCTGAACCTCGTCCAGCGCAATCGCCCACGTTGTCGCCAACCAAATCAGCGATCACCGCTGGATTTCTTGGGTCGTCCTCAGGGAGCCCCATTTCGATCTTACCCACCAAATCGGCCCCAATGTCAGCTGCCTTGGTATAGATGCCACCTCCAATCTGCGCAAACAGTGCCGCTAGGCTTGCTCCAAATCCAAATCCAACAAGCGCCGAAATATCATTCAAGGCTGTTTGCAACAGGAATAGCGCAACCAGACTTATCCCTGGAACCACTAGACCCATAACCGCACCTCCCAAAAAGCCTGTTCTCAGAGTTGCCCCAGGTGAACGCGTAGCGGCAATTGCGGTTCTCACGTTGGCTCTAACTGCGACGTTCATGCCAACATACCCTGCCAATAGGGAGAGAAAGACACCGCATACGAAAGCCAATGAAGTAGTCCAATTGAAAAGAAAGAGAATTATTAAGGCCAACCAGGGAATGACAAGAAGGATTGTCCTTAATTGTCTCTTGAGGTAAGCGTTTGTTCCTATTACAATATACTTACTTACCTCTTGCATACGAGCGGTACCCGGATCACGTTTAAGAATCCAACGAGTGATATATGATGCCACCAAAAGGGCAATCATCCCAACCCCGAAGGCAAACAAGAGCGGATCTGTCATAACAATTCCTTTAGCTTCTTCGTTTTGCGCCTTTGGCCATCTGACAGAATAGTTGGTCGCATTTTTTCCCGTTCATAGAGTTGCTTTGCCTCTTGTCAAAGAGAGACTTCTAACTTGATAAGGCTGTCCCTAAATCGACTGCAAAACTTGCTAACCCTTTGGGCATTTTTAGCTCAGCCTCGATGGTCTTGAAGAATGCGTGTTATCGAAAATGTATTATCTGCTTGCCTGTATTAGTTAATGGTTGGACAAGGGATGTTTGACAAAATCAGAATACTAGTTGGTTATGACGGCTCGTTACAGTCAAGAAAAGCCCTCACGGAGGCAATAACTATTGCCGAGCATTTTTCAGGGTTCATAAAAGTAGTTAACGTCTATGAGAAAGGCAAGAAAAAAGAAGCTGAAACGGCCATTATCGAGGCTAAGCAAAATTTAGAAAAAGAAGATGTAGCATATGACGTGTCATTGATTCTTGGCTCCAATCCGGCTAAAGCTTTAGCGATCATAGCTAAACAGGAAAACTTTAGACTTATAGTAATAGGAAGCAGAGGCTTAGGAAGTAAGGTATCTTTTCTTTTGGGAAGTGTTTCAAGACAAGTTGTTGGCAATGCGTATTGCAACGTCCTTGTCGTAAAGAATTAGGCGTGAACACATGCCCAGATTATAAGCGTGCGCTTATCTAAGCTCTTCTTTTTATTCCTTCAATTCAGGAATTACGTTCCTTGCCCATTCAATATTAGCAGAGTAAGCTTTACACAATTTTGGAGAAGTAATGGGTTTACGTTTTTGAGACTCTTTAAGCATTCCACTTTTGATTACGCTAAGCTTGCTTTCTCGTTTGGGCTTTCCTTTCCTTTTCGATTTAAAGCGTTTAGGTATCATACTCGATCATCGCTAGTTCAAACTTAGATACCTGACATATAGACGTTTTGCCCCCCTTTTGAATTAGCGAGCGCTCATTTGGTGATATTTCATTTAGAGTAGCCGTATACTCGATTCCGACTATACCTATACCCTATATTGACTTGATTTATGCTACTGTATATCCTGAATCCAGTATACACCTGAGTAGCAGTAGTTTTAACTGCATCTCATTTCGTTGAAATGTTAGTTGGGTTGGATTAAAATTTAATCTGACATAGCAGGAATCATCGTTAGACTAAAATTTAATCTAACCAGCCCGCTATAGCTTCAGGCTGGGCTAAGGTGCCGCGAACAAACATCCTCAGTGTGCTCTGTTTTCTAATCGGTTTATAAGGAAGCTTGCGTAGTATAGGGCATTAACGTTATGATGAAATGGTGATGGAGAATGTCGGAAAAATCAGGAATTGTTTTCGTTGGAAATAAAATGCCGATGGACTATGTTCTAGCGATTATTACGGGCCTATCGGCGAGCAATGGTAAAGAAATAACCTTGAAAGCCAGAGGACAAGCAATAACTACAGCAGTTGACGCAGCCGAAATAACGAGAAACCGCTTCCTAAAAGACCTAAAAGTAAGCAAAATCGCAATAGGAACAGAGGAGATGCCACCAAGAGAGGGCGAAACCAGAGCACGAATGGTTTCAACAATTGAAATAAAGCTCACAAAAGAGTAGGAACACCTTGCGAAACATGAGCGCTAAGCAAATATTAAGGCACCGCATATTCTAGGTCTCTAAATGTCCTGAAAAATAAGTTTTTGACCTTTTTTTGTTTTTCCTGGGGCTTTAGGTTTTAAGAACCTTAACAGGCACAAACGTCTTTTTGCGAAGCACATTCAACCTTGCAATTTTCTTTTATTCTGTAAATTGAAAGAAGTGTTTTAAAAATAGATGAGCAAGAACTCTTGAAAAGATTAGAAGAGATTGAAAAAGAGGGGAGAATGAGGTGAGTGCAAACTTGATGCCTTATGCCTTCTCCACCCATATCGACTTCAGTTGCGACTTCTTTTGTCTTTTTCTTGCCGTGTTCGATGTGCCTAAATAATCTTCTTGCTTAGTACTTCTCGGAAGGGCTTTTTGCACTTTGGGCAGTCGAAAAGACCGATTTCTAACTGAGTTCTTTTTCCAGCTTTAGATGGGCGCCCGGCCATTGTCCATTTCTTCCTAGGCGAAGAAACAACTGTTCCACATTTTTTACATTTTCCCATTTATTTTCCTCCAATATATCTTGATAACCATGGTTATCTGATGATGATGGATAAAACACTTTCCATTGTTTTCGGAGGCAAGCGCGTTTTACTTTACTGCGATGAGGAATGTAAAAACGAAGGCGATAGGCGATTACCGTGCGAAGTTTCAATCGTAGAATATGAGGTTTTGCTCCTCCAACAATACATGAAGCTTGTGCACTGCGTCATAAACGTCCTGTTCTTTCTTCGCTCCGGTGCAAACAAGGCTCCCGCTTGCGAATATCAGTATGACCACCTTAGGCTCGTCCATTCTGTAGATCAAGCCTGGAAACTGCTCTGGCTCATACATCGCTTTTCTAAGCGTGGTAACTGCCTTCTCCAAATCTACCTTGCCGCCTAGACTTGCGGAGGCAACGATGTTCACAACCTTCAAGTCCGGCTTGCTGATGATGATTATTCCGTCCTTTTTCAGTTCTTTAACAACTTTCATGATTGCTCTGCGGGATTCCTTTTCCGATTTTGCTCCAGTACAAACCATTTTACCAGCGCTAAAAATCAAAGTGGCCGTCTTCGGTCTCTTGAGCCTAAATACTAGCCCAGGAAAAAGCCCTGGGCGATATTCTACGCCTGGATAACTCTTCGCAACTGCGTTCAAGTCAACTCTTTGGTTGAGAGTGGCAGTTGCAACGATGTTCTGAATGTTTATTGTGGCTTTGGTCTTCGGCATTAAACATCTCTTCTTATTGTGTAGCGGATGCTTAAATACCCTTTATAAACGCCATATGTTGCCAGTGTACAGAAGCGACCTAAACATTCCCTATTTTTCGCTATTACATAAAATTGGCTTGAAGGATACTTCTTAGGGGGATAAGCAAGCTTTAACAGCGATTTCCAGTCTATAATGGCTGGAGCGAAGACATCAAGTGACGCGACTGTCGCTTCATAACCTATTTCGCATTTTCCCTTGAGGAGGTAAAAGAGGAATGAGATTAAGAGTTTTGCAGATAGCCAGTTTGGTTCCGCCAGAATGGGGATTTACAGAGACCGAGGCAAAGAAACCGGCTGGATTCTGTACGATTAAAGAAGCAACAGAATATGCCATGCAAAATTTGGGTTTGAAACAGGGCGAATTTAAAGTGTTAAAGGGCAGGGGGGTAGATATAGACGGTGGTCCTAAAGGAAAATGGATTCTTAAAGTTAAGACAGAGTTCAAAACACATAAGGCTGGTTCTGGAAAAACTTGATGAAATGATGAATTTGGACTAGGTTAATATAGCGAGCGTACGTTTGATAACTACTGTTGTTGTTCTTTAGAGAAGGGTGGATCCGTAATACTTGGCATTTCTCATCTTTCTCGAGGTGGTTATGGCGAGTATGGTGGGGAACAAAGGGTTTGAGATACAAGAGCGTGCCAAAGGGCGAATATCTCGCTTTTCTTTCAGTGAAGTACAGTGTTGACGCTGACAAGTTGTTTCAAGCTTTGGTTTCGACAAAAGAGCGCGAGAAAGTCTTGTGTGGAAGTCTTTCAATCGAATGTCGTGGCAGGATAAGAGACGAGAGGATTTTTTTGATGATGGACGACTCGACGGTGGTTGCGCAGTTTAGGGCTTCCGAGAGTTTTCTTTCGGAAAGAGATAATCCTCTTAGTAAGTTTATGGGTTGCGACAGGATCCGCAGGTACTTGGCTAAAAAGGCTGATGCTCTTCAGTCCGGTTTCATTGGCGGCTTGCGCGTTGGAATGAAACACGTTAATCTGAGTGCTAAGGTTCTTGAAATTAACAAACCTTTTTCGGTTTTTACGCGGTTCGGGAATTCTGCTATCTTGGCCAACGCTCTGATTGGGGATAAGACTGGCACAATCAAGCTTACCCTTTGGGAAGCGCAGATAGACTCTGTTTCTGTCGGCGACGCTGTTCAGATTAGAGATGCTCAAGCGTTTGCGTTTAGAGGCGAGAAACAACTGCGGATCGGACGAAAAGGAACTCTTAGTGTAGAGCAAGAAAACGCCATTGCAGCCTGAACTTTTGTTTGGTTTGGATTAAATTTTAATATTAAATTTTAATCAGAAAAAAGGGAAGTTAATTGTGCACTTGCATATTTGTCTACAGGACCTTTAGCCCTTCTTCCCTTGGAATTGCCACCAGCGTTTCGGTGGTTACGTCCTCTTTGACGTCAAAAGCCAGTTTCATAGCGTCTTTCTCGGTTGGAGCTTCAAGAATTACGACGTCGTCAAATCGTCCCAGAGTCCAATAGAAGCCCAGAATTTTGATGCCTTTCTTCTCAAGCTCGCCAAGCATTTTGGTGCCTCGAGCGGTGTTTTGTTTAGTGGGTGTCTTCTTGTCTTTGACTAGCATTATGAAAATCAAACAAACCGCCTCAGACAAACTATTTACGCAATAGAAATACTAGCGTTTCTTCCAGCCAAAAAGGAAAGGAGTCGAATAGAATTTTAGTCAAAAAAGGGAGTTGTGGGAGACATCTCCGCTTGGGGCCTGGTTCAAATCCCAGCTATCCTGTTGGCTATTAGCATGGAATTTCTACTCAGTTGCAAAGTTAAATCCAAATAGTCCCCATTATGTATTGAGGGGAAAAAATGAGGAAGTGTGGATTGTGTGGAGAAGAAATTAAGGACGGTAAATATTTCACGATATATCAGTGCAAGGGTGCCGAAAGCAGACTCGTGTTGATAGTCTGTTCAAAAGATTTTAGTGACGAGAGATACCGAGAAATCATTACGAAAATCTCAACTATTTGACCAAGTTTTTAACTAGGCAGACTTTCCTTCGATTATTTCCAGTTGTGGTTAGGACATTGCAAGTCCAAAGCTGTGAAAACGCTCTCTTCTGTATTGCTAGCCACTGCAACTCCAAAAAGCATAAAAAGAAAAAAGGAGTGTTTGCGGGTGACATCTCCACCTGAAGGGGGTTCAAATCCTGCCATAGCTTCGGTTATAGTGGTTCTCAAATTGAAAAGAAAACAAAAGACAGAAAAACAAACACGCAGTATACTTATCTTAACCTAGGTGATTGGTTTTGGCGTTGGATTGCTTTTTTTCGGCGAAGGATATTCTGATAGACGCCGTAGGATGGGGCGACCTCTTACTAGGCGTGGTGATAGGTGCGCTTAAACCTCCAGACCCGATGCTCATGGAACGGAGAATCCCCACTTCATCTTTTCAGCCGCCCAACTTCCAGAACAAGAAATACTTGGATGACACAGTGAAAATTGCCGACGAGATTATCAAGGTTATGCAGCCTGACGTGGGAACCTGTTTTAAGGTTTGCTCAGAATACGTCTTATCCAGCGTCCTCAGTCACCTGCAAAACCAAGGGTTTAAAGTTCAAAAAGTGGAAGCTACAGGCGAACTCAAAGGCATTGTTGAAAGCGCCTACATAAGATGGTGCGTTGAAGTTGGGGTTCCTGAGGAACTGCTCAAAGACAAGCGACGCTTCTGGACGTTGCTGGAATGGGTTGCCGAAAGACCGCACTTGAGAGAGGGACTTGTAAAGACCGGATGGGCAAGTTGGGAGCGGAAGTGGCGAGAAGAAATATACAAAAAGCCTCTAAGATTACGTGACTAAGCTACAATCGCACCAAAGAAAAGAGAGGGAATTGCTGGTGATATCTCCACCTGACTGGGGGTTAGAATCCCACCTGAGTTCATTCGTTCGGTTTTATTAAAAAATCTTTTAAGCTTCAGGTTTACAATAAGGCTTGGTAATATTATGCCGTCCCTGAAAAAGAAGAATGCTACAAAAAAGGCAAAGCATGAAGCTAAAACGGGCAAGTAAGTTTAAGCAGAGTTTGCTATTTTCATTGGCTTCGAGAGAGGCAAAACGAATAAGGGTGCGGGGCAATTAAACAGTGGAAAGAAGGGTGCAGGAGGGGCAATCAAAATTAAAAACAAAACAAAAAACAAACCGAAAAACGAAGCAAAAGGCAAAACAAAAAACAAAGGAAAAAAGACGTGGAAACAGCAGTAAAAAAGGTGAAGAAAAATGGATGTGCTGGCGACATCTCCATTTGCCCCAGGTTCAAATCCCAGCGACCCCACCTTGGTAGTCTTTCTGGTGACAAAAATCTAGTGTCACTCGTCTGTGTGTGCTCTCCTGCCTATTGTGTGTCTCCTCCCTCCCTCTCCCCTCTCCCCGTCGTGGGTCCGTCCGGTAGGTAGTGAGTGGGGTTAAGTAGGAGTGAGAGTGAGTGACAGCGGGTGTCAGTCAGTGCCAGCAAGTGACAGAAAGTCACTGTGGGAGAGAGAGAATTAAAATTTAATCCCAACCCAAACTACTTCTAACCAACTCCTACTCTCCCCTACTCTCCTACTAACTCTCTCTCAACAAAAATAAAAAACACACACAAACAAAAAACACACACGCACTAGAAGAAGAGCCATGGCGCCTTCTCTGTTCGCTTTCAT
>Ga0214474_1001572_pt1 | contig 10508 bp, 7 predicted proteins | sample RVTome_2_FD_187335 | JGI IMG/M metagenome (GOLD analysis project Ga0214474, IMG submission 187335) | Soil microbial communities from uranium-contaminated site in the Upper Colorado River Basin, Wyoming, United States - RVT95D214 HiSeq ...
AAGAATGCCGTTTCCTCTGCCTTGCTGCAAGTGGAAGAGGCATCAAGCGAGCTCAAGGGCTATCTCGCCAAGATCGATATGGACCCGAACCGGCTCGAAGAGATAGAGTTGAGGTTTGATGAGCTTCAGAGGCTTAAGAGGAAGTATAAGGCCTCCACGGCAGAGGAGATCCTTGCCTATAAGGAGCGGATCGAGCGCGGCGTGCAGGGGACTGCGGATTTGGAGGCGGAGATAGCGCAACTGGAGAAGAAAAAGCAGGAAGGGGCGGCGCGGGTCTGGGAACGGGCCCAGCGGCTCTCTCAAGCGCGCCAGAAGGCCGGGCTTATGCTCAAACAGGAGATCGAGGCAGAGCTTGCCACCTTGGCGATGGAACGGACGACCTTCGAGGTGGAGATGAAGGCGGTAGCCGCCGGCGGAGATGCGCTCGCTGTCGACGGCGCCTTTGTCGGGCCCAGGGGAGGGGAGGAGATAGAGTTTCTCATCTCCCCCAATCTCGGTGAAGAGCCGAGGCCGCTCTCCAGAATCGCCTCCGGCGGTGAGCTCTCCCGCATCATGCTCGCCATCAAGAAGATCCTGACCAAGGGGGCTGTGGATCAGACCCTGGTCTTCGATGAAGTAGATGCCGGCATCGGGGGGCACACGGCCGAGGTGGTGGGACACAAGCTGCGTGATCTGGCCCGCTATCATCAGATCCTCTGTGTCACCCACCTGCCCCAGATCGCCGCCTTCGGGAAAAGCCATTACCAGGTGTCCAAGCAGGAGGCAGAGGGGAGGACGATGACCTCCGTCGCGAGGCTCCAGGGTGATATGGTGGTGGAGGAGATCGCCAGGATGCTGGGGGGCAAGGCGGTTACCGCAGCCACGCGCACCCACGCCCAGGAGATGTTGCACAAGGCGAGGCTGGAGGAACAATGATCCGCCAGGCTAAAATCGCCGATGCCGAACCGATCCAGCGACTGATCAATCAATTTGCCGACGAAGGAAGGCTCCTCGCCCGCTCCTTGAGCGAGATCTACGATAACCTGCGTGATTTCTATGTCTCTGAAGGTGACGGCCAACAGGTCACGGGTGTCTGCGCCTTGCACATCTCATGGGAGGATTTGGCGGAGATTCGCTCCCTGGCGGTGACTGCTGAAGAGCGGAAAAAAGGGATGGGGACACAGTTGATCGAGGCATGCCTTGAGGAGGCGAGGCAGCTCGGGGTAAAGCGGGTCTTTCTCCTCACCTATATACCCACCTATTTCGAGCGGTCCGGCTTCCGCGCCGTGGACAGATCCGTCCTGCCCCACAAAATCTGGGCCGATTGTATCAGGTGCGTCAAGTTTCCCGAATGCGACGAGACGGCCATGGTCCTCGATCTTTAGGCAGGGAGCCCCAGCTCCCACGCCTTTAATGTCCGTCTGCTCACCTGCCCATCGTCCCCGCGGGGGATGTCGGGGCGAAACTCTATCTCCCTGGGGACCGTGCGTGGGGAGAAATACTTCCTCATGAAGTCCTGTATCTCTTCACGGAGCTCTTCTGAGGGGGAAACCTCCGGTTTCAGGGCGATGAATGCCTTGATGACATTCCCCCGGACGGGGTCTGATTTGCCGACGACCCCGGCATCTGCCACCGCCGGGTGCCTGCGCAGGGCCTCCTCCACCTCGGCGGTGCCGATCATGACCCCATCTATCTTGATCTGATAGTCCTCCCTCCCCTGAAAGTAAAAGTAGCCGTCGTCATCCATATAGGCGAGGTCGCCGGAGATAAACCAGGGTTCGCGGGTAAAATACTCCCGATATCTCTTTTCATCACGCCAGATCCCATGCATCATCGCGGGCCATCCCTTCTTTATGGCTAGGTCTCCGAGGGTCAAGGGTGGCACCTCCTTTCCCTCGGCATCGACTATGGCCGCCGCCACGCCGGGAAAGGGTTTTCCGATGGAGCCCGGCTTAATCGGCATACTGGGATAATTAGCGATCATGATCATCCCCGTCTCGGTCATCCACCAGGTGTCATGGATGGGGGTCTTGAAAAACCTCCTGGCCCAGAAGACGACCTCCGAGGGCAAGGGTTCCCCGACGCTGAGGATATGGCGAAGGCTGCTGAGGTCGCAGTGTTTTGCGAGGTTCTTTTCTTGTTGCTTGATCTTCGTGAAGACGGTGGGGGCCGTGTACCAGACCGTAATCCGATGCTCCTCGATGGAACGACACCACCCTTCGAGGTCAAACTTTCCCCGCCGGACAAAATTATTCACCCCGCAGAGCCAGGGGGCGAAGACACCATAGACCGTCCCCGTAATCCACCCCGGGTCCGCAGTCGTCCACAAGCAATCGTCATCCCTGAGGTCGAGGACCCACCGCGCCGTGATCAGATATCCGACCATGTCGCGGTGAACGTGGAGTACCCCTTTAGGCTTGCCGCTGGAGCCCGCGGTATACATAATATAGAGGGGATCATCAAGATCCACCCATTCTATCTCACAGTCATAGGGGGCGCGTGCCATCTCTTCCTCCCAACTCACCTCGCCGGGCCTCAGGATGATGTTTCCGGCCCCCACCAGGATGATATGGCGCAGATCAGGCAGCTCGGTGAACGGCACCCGGGCTGCCATCCGGGGGGTGGTCACCAGCACCTTGGCCCCGCTGTCCTTGAGCCTCTCCCTGACCGCCATCTCCATGAGGGCCTCAAACGCGGGACCGAAGATGGCCCCGATCTTGGCGCACCCGGCCATGGCGATGTAATACTCGGGACACCGGGGCAGAAATATGAACACCCTGTCCCCTTTTTCCACCCCCAGCTTCTTCAGGCAATTGGCAAACTTATTGGAGAGATCCCGCATCTCGTGATAGGTGATCCTCTCTCTGCGTTTCTCATCCTCGTAGATGAGACAATATCGATCACAACGCGTTGGATCCTCCGCATGCCGGTCGATGGCTTCATAGGCGATGTTCACCTTGCCGGTACGGTGCCAGCTGAACTCCTGCTCAACCTCCTTCCAGTCGAAGGTCTTGTAGGCCTTGTCGTAATCCCGCATCGTTGCCTTTGGATTGGCAGGCGGAAGGATGTTTTCCATCAATGGTCTCCTTGCAATTAGATCGGGCCGTGCATGGAATCGAAGGATTCTTCTTTAACGACCTCCGCCTGCTCTCTCTCTCCGACCTCATAGATGGGGTATACAGTGTACCGTGACACAGCGGAGAGCTCCGTCAGCAGCTTTGCCACTTCCTCTTCCCGCTCTGACTCGATGATGGCGACGGTGAGATTGCCGTTCAGGGTAGCGTACCGATGGAGGATGCGCACCCCGGGAGGCGGCTGGTTGAATATCCTGCCGGCCTTCTCCCTGATCTCCTTCCAACGTCCCAGCTCATGCTCTCCGAGTATCATTAAATGCATCTGTCTACCCTCCTCGCTATAGATCCCAATAACGACGGAGAATCCCTTTAAGCCGCTCAATGGTCTCCGCCATCTCTCCATATTGGGCATCCTCTATCTGTTGCATCTCCTCCTTATTGATCATCGATTTGCCCACCAGCTCCCACAGCACTATTTCCACGGAGTCCCGCAAGGCCTGGGGATTATACCCCCCCTCCAATACGAGGATCAGTCTCTCTTCGCAGAGGTCGGCGGCCAGCTCCATCAGGAGGGCGGTCATCCTGGCAAAGCCCTCGGTGGTGACGTTCATCGAGCCCAGGGGGTCGCTGTGGTGGGTGTCGAAACCGGCTGATACCAATATTAACTCAGGCCGATACTGGCGCGCAATAGGCGAGAGGAGGTGACGAAAGACGTTGCCAAAACACGCATTGGAACAGCCTTGCACCAGGGGGATATTGACGGTATATCCTTCCCCTTGGCCTTGCCCCACCTCTTTTTCCTCGCCGGTCCAGGGGTAAAAGGCACCCCGGTGAGCGGAAAAATAGAGGCACTGGGGGTCATCATAGAAGATGCTCTGGGTACCGTTGCCGTGGTGGACATCCCAGTCGACGATCAATACCCGCTCTAAGCCCTGGGTTTTCAGGGCATACCGCGCCCCGATGGCCTCATTGTTGAATATGCAAAACCCCATGGCCCGATCCTTGGGGGCATGATGTCCTGGAGGCCTGACCAGGGCGAAGGCGTTGCGAACCTGCCTTGTCAAGACGGCCTTGACGGCCTCCATTACCCCCCCTGCAGCCATCAAGGCTGCTTTGTAGGTCTTTGGTGAGGTCATGGTGTCGGGGTCGAACCTGACCCGCGGCCTCTCGGCGCTGTCGAGCACGCGGTCTACGTAACGGGGGTCGTGGACCCAGAGGATCTCTTCCAAGGTCGCGTATCGCGGCTCGATATACACCAACGCATTGCCGAAGTCCTTATGATCCAACATATCATAGATAGACTGGAGCCGTTGGGGATTCTCAGGATGCATGATCTCCGTTCTGTGCTCCAGATACAGCTGATGCCTTACAATCCCCGTTTTTCTCATACGCCGTGTGGCATACTGCGCAGATGAAAGGAACAAGTGCCTCTCAGAGCTACCGCCTCCCCTCAAACAGAGAGTCAACCACCGATCGATCAGCCAAGGTACTCGTATCCCCCAGGTCCCTGATATCTCCTGCGGCGATCTTGCGCAAGATGCGCCGCATGGTCTTACCTTGGATTGTTCTGGATATCACTGTGACAAATTGGATGCGATCCGGTATGGAGAGGGGTCCGATCTTTGTGCGGCAATGGGCGGCAAGGGCCTGCTTCAACTCCTCCGATTGTTCCACCCCCGGCTTTACTACGACAAAGGCGTATATCCCCTGGCCTTTGGCCTCGTGGGGGAACCCCACCACCGCTGCCTCTGCCACCGCCTCATGCGATAGCAGGGCATGTTCTATCTCCACCGCCCCAACTCGGTAGCCGCGGACCTTGATGACGTCGTCCACCCTCCCCATCAGCCAGTAGTAGCCGTCTGCATCCCTCCTGGCCCAGTCTCCGGTAAAGTACACGCCGGGGAACTGGACAAAGTAGGTCTCCTTGAATTGCTCGGGCTCACCGTAAGCGCTGCGCATCATACCCGGCCATGGCCTCTTGATCACCAGATATCCGCCCTCATCCACCTCACACTCACTACCGTCCTCCCGGAGGATAGCGGGCTCCACCCCGAAGAATGGTAGCGTGGCTGAACCCGGTTTGAGCGGTATTGCACCCGGCAGGGGGGTAATCATCGCGCCGCCCGTCTCGGTCTGCCACCAGGTGTCGATAATCGGGCACCGCTCCTTCCCCACCACCGTGTAGTACCACATCCAGGCCTCAGCGTTGATGGGATCCCCCACTGACCCAAGCACTCGCAAACTGCCCAGGTCATGACGATCTACCCACTCATCCCCCTCCCTCATGCACGCCTGCACCGTGGTGGGTGTTGTATAGAAGATACTCACGCGGTGCCGTTCCACAATCTCCCACAGGCGATCGGGTTTGGGATAGCTGAGAGACCCTTCCACTATCACGCTCGTTGCCCCGGCACTGAGGGGGCCATAGAGACCATAGCTGTGACCCGTAATCCACCCGAAATCAGCCGCGCACCACATGATGTCTCCATCGTGATAGTCGAAGATCAACTCAAAGGTCTTCTTGACGGAGAGGAGATAGCCGGCGGTGGTGTGCAGCACACCCTTGGGCTTGCCCGTGCTGCCGCTGGTGTACAAGATAAAGAGCGGATCCTCGGCATCCATCTCCGCAGGTTTGCACTCTGAAGCAATATCCGTTGCGGCCATCTCCTCATGCCACCAGGCATCGCGTCCCCTTTGCATATCAACCGTAATGCCGCTACGCCGCACAACAAATGCCTTCCGCATCTCGGGCAACCGTACCATAGCTGCATTTGCAACGGCCTTGCCTTCTACTATCCGGCCTTCCTGATAATACCCATCGCAGCAAATCAAGACCGACGCCCCCGCATCCTCGATCCGATCACGTAACGATTCTGCACTGAACGCACTCAAGATCACTGAATGAATCGCCCCAATCCGCGCGCAGGCCAGCATGGCAATGGGCAATTCCGGGATCATCGGCAAATAGATCGAGACCCGATCTCCCTGCTTCACCCCGTGTTTCTTTAAGACATTGGCAAACCGGCAGACCTCCTCATACAACTGCTGATAGGTATAGGTCTTGGTCTCTCCCTCAGGCTCTCCCTCCCACACAAGAGCTGCCTTTTCCTTGCGCGCACCCTGGAGATGACGATCCAAACAGTTATGCGCCGCATTAAGCTTACCTCCCACAAACCACGCATATCGCGCGTTGACAAAATCATCCACCAGCACCCTGTCCCACTTTCGAAACCACGTCACCTCCTCGGCAACCCGGCCCCAAAAATCCTCGGGATCGTCGATCGACTCCCGATAGAGGGCGCGATACTCTTCCATACTCTTGATATGCGCCTGCTGACTCAGTTTCGCCGAGGGCGCGAAAACCCGCCGCTCCTCCGTCATCGATATCATCCCCTTCTCAGACGCCGTACGAATCTCATTTTTACCTATTTAGTGTGATAGCCGATCAGTATTTGTGATTAATATCGCTTTCTTGTCCATTTGTCAACGTTGCGTTTCAGAACATGAGGGTATCTTTTGACAATATACTTCCATGTTTTATCGTAGGGCGACGCGATACGTGTCGATACTTCTTGCGTGCTATTTTCTGCGTCGCCTTATCCCATGAGGAATCGGTGATTTTCCATCCGTTGACTCCGCACGGTGATGATGATATCGTGAAGGTCGTTATGCGAAAGATTACCTTGGCGTTTCGGCGGGATCAGCTTGCGAACGGGCTGAAGGTCCTGATTCTCGAAGATCCATCACACCCCATCGTCTCTTACCAGGTTCACTTCGCCACGGGGTCCAGAAACGAGAGGCCCGGTATCACCGGCATCTCGCACCTCTTCGAGCATATGATGTTCAGGGGATCAAGGGAATTGGGGCCGGAGGAGTTCTCGCGTATCATCCAGGCCAATGGAGGGACCCTCAATGCCTTCACCACCATCGACAACACGAGCTACTTTGAAAACCTCCCCGCCGATAAATTGGAGCTGGCCATCAGATTGGAGGCCGAGCGGCTCGAAAACCTTCGTTTGAATCAAGAAAGCCTCGATACCGAGCGGGAGGTAGTCAGGAGTGAGAGGAAGCTGCGCACCGCCAATTCTCCCTTCGGCCTCCTTATCGAGCAACTCTACGCCATCGCCTTTGACCAGCACCCCTATCAATGGCCGGTGATCGGCTGGGATCACGATCTTAAGAGATTGACCCTGGAGGAGTGCCTCGCCTATTACCGGCGGGCGTATGCCCCCAATAATGCCGTGGTGGTTATCGCTGGCGCCTGCAAGAGGGAAGAGGCCCTTGCCCTGGTCGAGCGGTACTACGGGCACCTAAAACCCCAACCCCCTGTGGAGGCACCTGCTGCGCAGGAACGGCCCCAGCGGGGTGAGAGGCGCTCCTTCTATAAAAAGGTATCGCAGGTGGAGGCATTTTTTGCCGGCTTCCACTGTCCGGGGATCAAGGACCTTGACGTCTTCCCCATCCTCGCCCTGAGCCACATCCTCTCCCACGGCAAGTCATCCCGTTTTTACCTGCGCTTCGTCAAGACCGGCAAGGCAGTAGAGGCTCAGGTAGATGTGGACCCACCGCCTTTTTGGTCCATGGATCCGAGCTTGTTGCAGGTATATGCCATCGCAGCTCCGGGAGTGCCCATCGGTGATTTAGAGAAAGAGATATGGGAGGCCATCGAGGAGATAAAGGATGGGCGATTCGATGAAGCGGAGCTTGTCAAGGCCAGGCGGGGATTGATTGCCTCTTTCGTCATGGGGCTGCAGTCGGTCTTCTTTAAGGGATTGGCCGGGGGTCTCTATGAGATCAAGGCGGGTGCCTGCGGCGAGGTCAATACCGTACTGGACAGATTGGAGGGGATCACCGTTGAGGCTGTCAAGCGGGTGGCCCAACGATATCTGATCGAGGACAACAGGACCGTGGTTACCTTGAAACCCATCGCCCCGGAGGAGAACGAACGCCTGGAGCCTGTAGAATAGAAGAGCTTAGGGTCCTAGGGGCCAGGGGTTCTAGGGGCCGAGTGAAAAAAAACAAGGAAGAATAATAAAAATACTGAGAGATGAATCCTTGAGAAAACAACGAGGTGATATCATGGATGGAGGAGATTGGATCAGGGGCAGAAAGAATTTAACGGCCTGGTCGAGCTGTTGAGACGATCACCCCCTTGAACCCTCGAATCCTTGAATCCTCCCGCATTGCGGGATTCCGCTTTCTATAAAATCTAAATTAAGGAGCGGGATTGGACCCTATGTAACAACGATTTTTAGAAGGACCAGACAATGTTTCCTTTGAAAGAAACCGATATTACAAAGGTACGTCTCGGCAATGGTTTGCTGGTAATGGGCCTGGAGTATCACAAGCTCCCGCTGGTCTACATCTCGCTGATGGTCAAGAACGGGAGTGAGAGGGACCCCGCGGGGAAAGAGGGGTTGGCAGACCTCACCGCGGAGATGGTGACCCTCGGCACCGAGGTGCGGGATAGCCAGCAATTGGCCCTGGAGATGGAGCAATTAGGGGCGCGGTACTCAGCCAGTTCCGGCCCGGATGCCTCTTTTGTGGAGGTTGCCGGGCTAGCCGATACATTCCCTACCATGATGGATTTATTGGGTGATATGCTCCTGCGGCCTGCCTTTCCCCAGGAGGAGATGCAGCTATCCCGCCAGAGGAGGATCGCCAGCTTGATCCAGCAGTGGGATCAAGCAGAGGTCATTGCCGACGAGATCATCTGCCAGCGCCTGCTCGAGGGTACCCCCTATGCACACCCCGCCTACGGCACCATGCAATCCCTCGGAGGGTTGTCTGCTGAGGATCCACGTTCCTTTTACCGCCGCCATTATTCCCCTGGGGAGGCCGTGCTGCTCGTAATCGGCGACCTCACCCCTGAGGAGATCAGGCAAAGGGCCGAAGGCATGCTGGGGGAATGGAAAGGAGAGGGGAGTAGCGAGACCCAGCTGTCTCAGCCGCCGAGGCCCAGGGGGAGGAGGATCATCGCGGTAAATCGCCCTGACCTCACCCAGAGCCAGATCCGGGTGGGTCTCTTGGGGATCAAGAGGAAGGATGAGGATTATATCCCCTTTAAGGTGATGAACTACATCTTTGGAGGTGGAGGGTTCGCCTGCCGGCTCATGCAGCGCATCAGGGCCGAGAAGGGGTACACGTACGGTATTTCCAGCACCTTCCACGCAGGGCGTATCACCGGGCCCTTCGTTATCTCCACCTTTACCCCGACGGCCACGACCGTCCCGGTCATCGAGGAGATCCTCAAGGTCATGGAAGAATTTATCGCGGAGGGTGCCAGGGCCCAAGAGCTCGAAGATGCCAAGCGTTTCTTCACAGGGAGCTTTCCCTTGAGATTGGAGACCCCTGGCCAGATGACCGGGGAGCTTCTGCAGCTGGAACTCTACGACATCCCCTTCGATTATCTCTCTTCTTATCGAGCGGCAATGGAGAAGGTCTCCCTGGACAAGATCAATGGCCTGGCCACTGCCTATCTCGTTCCAGAGGACCTCATCCTTGTGGTAGTGGGCAGGGCCGAGGAGTTCATGGAGCCTTTGCGGAACTGGGGCGACGTAGAGCTTGTCGAGTACTCTGAGATCACAAAGGGCTCTTTTCCCTCCAACACCTCCAAACATGCATCCACCACCTGCGGGTCGTAGATGCTTCCCCGCCCCTTCTGGATTTCCTCAACGGCGTCCTGCAGGCTGAAGGCAGGGCGGTAGGGACGATGGTGAGTCATCGCATCCACCACGTCGGCGACTGCCAGGATGCTGGCCTCAAGGCTGATCTCGTCACCCTTGAGCTTCTGAGGATAGCCTGAGCCATCCATACGCTCATGGTGCTGGAGGGCAGCCAAGGCAACCGGCCAGGGGAATTCGATCCCCTTGAGGATCTCATACCCCGCCTGGGGATGTATCTGGATGAGTGACATCTCCATGTCGCTCAGCCTGCCCGGCTTGACCAATATCTCCACCGGCACGGCCATCTTGCCAATATCGTGGAGGACTCCGATGATATAGATTCCCGTGACGTGATCTTCGGAAAACCCCATGGTGCGGGCGATGGCCTCGGCAAGCCCGGCCACACCAGCCGAATGACCGCTGGTATACGGATCTCGATCCTCAATGACCTTGGAAAGGGCCTCAGCGATGCCAAAGAAGCTGTTCCTCAGGGCCTCTTTGTGTTCCGATAAGATCCGCGCTGACTCTCTCTCATGGGTGACTTCGTGGTAGATGCCGAAGGCCCCCTGGATAACGCCTTGTTTGTCCCGGTAGGGCGTGCCGCTGATCAGCAGATCGTGCCTTCGGCCTCTCTTGTCAGTCAGTTCGATCTCATAGACAGTCCCCTTTCCCTCCCATCGCACCTTGAGGTTTTGTGCTAAGATCCTTTGATTCTCCTCGTCAAAGAATGCGCTCAAGGGCTTCCCCTCCGGCTGGGAGTCACCGAGGATCGCTTTCATCCGCTCGTTGG
>Ga0214474_1001573_pt1 | contig 10507 bp, 10 predicted proteins | sample RVTome_2_FD_187335 | JGI IMG/M metagenome (GOLD analysis project Ga0214474, IMG submission 187335) | Soil microbial communities from uranium-contaminated site in the Upper Colorado River Basin, Wyoming, United States - RVT95D214 HiSeq ...
GTCGAGTTTCTTGAAAAGATACCCGACGATTCCAAAGATGATCATGTAGTAAATATCGATCATCCGATTGTTGACTGCGAAAGCCCCAATGGCACAGACGTAGATGATGATAGGCATCAGAATGCTAAATTTAATCCTGAGGATCGCTGCAAAGAGGGGAGCAAAGGCCAAAACAAGGATAAGGCCTAAGAAATTAGCCACCCAGATGCTGCCAATAAACCCCCAGACGAAATCAGCGTGTTCTTTGAAAAGCATTGGCCCGGGTTGAAGGCCCATGATCATCAACCCCCCCATGATGACAGCCATGGTGGGAGAACCCGGAATACCGAGAGTGATCATGGGGAGTGTGGCTGCAGTTCCCGCGCCATGGCCGGCTGCCTCTGGAGCGATGATCCCGGAGGAAGCCCCCTTCCCAAATTGATCCTTGTCGGCTGCGGAACTCTTGGCAAAACCATAGGCCATAAAAGAGGCAGGCGTTGCCCCTCCTGGCTGGATGCCCAGCCAGCATCCGATCAGAGAACCCATCATGAGTATCCTTCGAAATCGTAAGAGATCCCTCAAACCCTCCCAGATGTCTTGCAGGGTCACCTTGGCCTTGACTCCCTCCATCTTCAGGCCTTCTTCAACGGTGAGAAAGATCTCTCCAAGCCCAAAGAGCCCGATGACAGCAACAATGAAGTTGAATCCTCCCATTAGAGGAATAGTGCCAAAGGTCATACGGAGTTTTCCACTCACGATGTCCATTCCCACAGCCGCTAGAATGAATCCGAGGAAAATAGCGACTAAGGACTTTAAAGCAGATTTTCCTCCCAATCGGGTCATGGCGCTAAAAGTGAGCACCATGACAGCAGCGGTTTCAGGAGGCCCAAACCTCAAAGCGAACTCGGCAATGATTGGGGCAAAAAAGGTGAGGAGGATCACTCCAATAATCGCTCCAAACCCATGAGATAAGAAAGACAACACCAGTGCTTTCCCGGCCCTCCCACTCTTTGCCATGGGGTATCCGTCAAAAGTAACTGCTACAGCCCAGGGTTCGCCAGGAATATTAAACAGGATGGAGCAGATTCCTCCACCATAAAGCGCCCCCCAGTAAATACATGCCAGCAAAATCACAGCCGACGTAGGACTCATAGCAAAGGTAATAGGGATCAGGATAGCAACTCCATTTGCTCCACCCAGACCAGGCAGTACCCCCACGATTATTCCTAGAGTGAGACCGACCACAGCGATCATAAGATTATAGGGTTGCAAGGCAACGCTCAAACCCATCATCCAATTAGAAAGAATATCCAATGTCGTTCCTCCTTCCGGTTTAGCAGATAGAGCCCCACAGGGAAGCCCGTGGTATTTGGTCTTAGGCTTATGTGGGGCTCCATCCCGACCATGGCGAAGCTCTGTCGGGATTAAAAGGGTATGAGAGCCATAATGTTTTTCCCCCACACACCCTCAGGCAGGGGGATTAAAAATATTTTGTCAAATAAGACATAGATGACAAAAGGGACCAAAAAGCTCAAGAGGATCACTTTGCCCCAATGTATCCTTCCCACAACTCCCATATAGAATGCAAGATAGAGGACCGTGGCCAAATGCAGCCCGAGCAGTTCTGTCAATAGGACCACCCCGACGGCAGGAAGCAATACCCAGAGAATCTGAGGTAGACCCCCTTTTGCGATCAGAGGTTTTCCCATTCCTTCTTTCTTTAGAATCTTGATGCCCCTCCGTACGATAAAGAAGGTGCTGATGACGATCCCCAAACCCATATAGAATGGGAAAAATCCTGCTTCAGGACCACTCATTCCCCATCCAAAACCCAGCCTGATCGCATCTCCAAGTACGAGGAGCCCAACCGCCATTAAACCTAACGCCACGATAATGTCAGCTTTTCGCATCTTTCCTCCTTTACGGCACGTTCATCAAATGATAGCCTGATGGGAGGCGTGATAAGTGCATTTCGGTTCCTCCCATCAGGCCTGTTCTTCCTTATTACTTGATCAAGCCTCCCTTGGTCATCAGTTCCTTATGAATGATCTCTTGCTCCCCAACCCATTTCACATAATCAGGTCCTGAAAGGAACGCTGCCTTGAGGCCCATGTCTGAGACGTATTTTTTCCATTCGGGAGTTTCGGTGACTTTCTTCAAGCAGTCCACATAGAAATCTTGCTGTTCTTTTTTGATACCGGGGGCTCCAAAGATCCCACGGAGCATCATGTAGCTCATATCGGCCCCTGTCGCCTCTTTCATGGTGGGAATTTTATCCCAATCCGGAAGCGCAATCCGATCGCGGTCAATGACTGCCAAGGGCTTCAATCTCCCTGCCTTCCAGTGACTCACCGCTTCCGCAGGATTGTTGACGCTTGAATTCGTGTGCTTGCCAACGAGTTCGACCGCAACGTCTCCGCCGCCCTTAAAGGGGACATAGGTGAATTTTACTCCAAAGGCCTGCTCCATCATGATGGTGATGATCTGGTCTTCCTGGGCTGTCCCGGTTCCACCCATTAAGAATTTCCCCGGCTCTTTTTTAACGGCGTCGAGATATTCCTTTGCCGTCTTATAAGGCGCTTCACCATTTACCCAGAGAACAAAATAATCGAGGGCGAGACGGGCAATGGGGGTGAGGTCCTTCCAGTTGAAAGGAACGCCTGTTGCCAGAGGGGTTGTGAAGAGATTCGATAGGGTGATGATCACCATATGGGGATCCGCCTTCTTTCCTTTGACATACATAAACCCTTCGGCTCCTGCGCCACCTGATTTGTTGATCACGATCCAGGGTTTTGGAGAGATGTTGTATTTCGATATCAGCGGAGAGATGAACCGGGCCATCACGTCGGCACCCCCCCCTGCTCCTGCGGGAACAACGAATTCTACCGGCTTCGTGGGTTCCCAGCTCGCTGCCGTTCCAATCGTGACGAAAAGCATCACCAAAGAACAAATAACCACCTCCATCATTGTTAATGACACTTTTTTCATGTTTTGCCTCCTCTCATAGGTTAAAAAAGTTGAATCTGGGAATTCCTTTCCCACACCTCTACAAAGCGCCCTCCAGAAATCTTCCCTTCCAATGCTTTTTTGCACCCCGACCCTTGGACCATGTAAGGTTCAAGGGTCGGGAGCATCTCCTTTTTCCGTTATTTGGATTTCGTTTTGACTCTTCCTTTGGGCGTCGGGATAGGAGCCTCCACGGCAATGGCCTTGATCCTTTGAATCTTCTCGTCCACAAAGGCCTGCATCTTGGCGATATGCTCCGCTTTGAGATGCGAGAAGCGTCCCTGAAACTTCATATATTCGCCGACCGGTTGATACTTCTTTGGAATGTGAGTGTATTTATATTCACCATTTTCCCACTCATAAAGGGTCCACATCCCTGTTTCAACGGCTAAACGACCCATCTCCAATGTCAGTTTTTCATCAAACTTCCAACCCTTGGGGCAGGGCGCCAGCATGTGGAGGAAAGTCGGGCCGTCATAATTCAGAGCCTTCCGCACCTTGTTCATCAAATCGAGAGGATAAGAGACACAGGTGGTAGCGACATACTTAACGGCCGGATGGCCTCCGATCACAAGCTGCGGAGGATCCTTGGGAAAGAGTCTCTTGCCCTCGGGAATCTCCTTGCCTGGAGGGGTAAAGGTTGTATTCGCACCGTAAGGAGTCGTGGGTGAAGTCTGAATCCCCGTATTGGCATAAGATTCGTTGTCGTAACAGATGAAGAGAGCGTCATGACCGCGATACATCAGTCCTGACATCGCCTGAAGGCCGATATCGACGGATCCGCCATCCCCTGCCATACAGATGACGTTTGGAAAAGGTCCATCATATTTACCCTTACGTGCCAATATTTTATAGGCGGCCTCAATTCCGGATGTCACGGCTCCGCCATTGGTGATCTGGGAGTGGATCCAGGAGACCGCATAAGGGGTGCAAAGATAACTCGAATTCGCCACATACATGCAGCCGGTCGGTCCAATGAAGATGGTGTCTTTGCCAGCCGCCTTCGCTACGAGACGGTAGTTCAAGGCCGGACCGCAGCCGGAACAGGTCCGGTGTCCGGGCAGATACATCTCCTCCCTCGGTGCGCCACGGAGAGACTTGATCGGTTCCAAAATCTGTTTCTTATAATTAAATGCTTGCATCGTTTTCTCCTCCTTAAGAATAAAGTGAACTACTCACCGTCTTCAAAACCAACCCAGTAAACAAGCTGGCGGGTCTTTTTATCTTCGGCCATCTGCGTGAGGATTTTAGCCATGTAGTAGAAATCCTCGAGCATGATGACATCCCCACCCAAACCGGCCATAAAAGAGGTAACCATTGGTCTTTTATCCAAATCGTAAAGAGAGGTCCTGACTTCATGAATCAGATTTCCACCTCTCGTTGCACCACCGTAAGAAGTGCTGCTCTCTACGCAACCTACTACTTTCACTTGAGAGAGAGCCTTCGCAATTTGCTCGGTGGGCCAGGGCCGAATCCATCTCGGCCTTACCATCCCTGCCTTTACTCCCTGGCTTCGGAGATGGTTGATTGCCGACTTGCAGGTATTGGCATGAGCCCCTTGAATGAAGAATGCGATTTCCGCATCGTCCATCTTATATTTTTCAAGGTAGGGGTCATAATTTCGACCGAAAATGCGGTTGAAATCATCGATCGCTTTTTCGATGACCTTTGGAGCTTCGAGGAAGGTCATCGCCCTCTGCGCATCCATCGGTGCACCCTGATCGGGCCGGATTTGCGGACCGTGCGATACCGGGCATTGAGGACTGAGCGGATGAGGAGCCTTATAGGGAGGTAAAAACTCCCTGACCTGGGAAAGCTCCGGGAGGATGACCTTATCCGAAATATGGGAAAGGAAGTAACCATCCTGGCATACAAACTGGGGCAGCATGATCCGCGGGTCTTCTCCTACGCGGTAATTGATCAATGTATTATCAAAGACCTCCTGTGGCGTTGCGGCCCAGCCCAACAACCACCCCTGATCCCTTGCAGACATGGCATCGGTGTGCTCCGAACCAAAATCACCGGGAGGATCAAGGGTTCGATCCGCAATGGCCATCTGGAAAGGGTAACGGCCGCCGGCTGCCGGGCTGTACACTTCAAACGCATAGGTGACACCTACTCCGGAACTTCCGGTATAGGCACGGGCACCGGCCGCCGAAGCGCCAAGTACCACGGAGAGCTGGGCGTGCTCGCCTTCACCGTGGATAAATTCAGCATCCAATTCGCCGTTGGCGACCAATTTGGCAAGCTCCATCATGATCGCCGTATAGGGACGGATGGGGTAGGAACAGATCACCTCTACTTCTGCAAATTTTGCTCCTTGTGCTGCTGCTGCGCAGCCGCTGAGCAATTTTTCTTGAGCCATAATTTTCCTCCTTCATTAGAAAGGTTTTTCGAGACGAACAACCCCATCCTCGAAATCAAGCTCTGGGGCAGCACTCAGGGCATCCGCCGGACATTCATGGATGCAAATCTGACAGCCTTTACAAAATTTCCAGTTCCATTCCATCTTGTCTTCTTTTTCATTGTGAGACCAGCAGGAATCCGGACAGGCAATGTAACAGGTAAAACAACGGGTGCACTTCTCATGGTCAATCACGGGACGAACAATCCGCCAGTTTGACGTGATGAAAAGCTCTTGCTGCTTAACCGGGGCGGGTGTGATCGCTCCGAAGGGAACTTCTCTATCTTTTGGGACTTTTATCGCCATAATCTTCTCCTTTCTCAACCTTGTGATTCATAACTCATAACTCTTATCCTCCCCAGAAGTACTCTGCACGGGGTTTACGAAATTTTTGGATTTTCACTTCATTAAAACCACGTTCCATCGCTGCGACGTTGGTAATGATCTTGGCAATATTCTCTTTTTTCGCCATCCCCGTGACCTTGGCCATTGCCCCGAGCAGGGGTGCGGCAATGCCGGCTCCAATTCCTGCCGTGTCCACCCCTCCTTCTGAACCGGAGAAGTCAACCGTCTTTATCCCGGAGATTCCGTCGGCGTCCACCGTGGCAATGGCACCCAGCAGATCCGCATTCGGAATAAATTTAAGCATATAATCGATCGGCCGGTTCGTATTGATGATCAGGAGACCGCCCTCAGGCATCCCTTTGAGCACATTGATCCCCTTAACAATGGTGGGTTCAACGATCACCACCACATCAGGGTGAGCGTTCGTGTAGAGATATTTCATCTCGATCTCTTCATCGCTGATTCTCGCGTATTTCCGGGTCGTAACGAGCACACGATCAGGTAGGTCTTCATAATTGTCAAAGGCCTGGACAAATCTGCCCTCCATCTTTGCCGCCTGAGCGAAAGCATTGGCAACATCACGGGCCTCCTTATCCATGACCACTCCTCGGGTCCAAACAGTGATTTCAGTCACTTTAGCCATAAATTGATACCTCCTTAAAGCAATGTTGGGCAATCAAACTGATTCATTGAACCTAAGACTTAACAAACATAACGCCATCCCTTAATGACGACGATGGCTTTTCCCCACCTCCTCTCTTTTCTTAAAAATAATGTCTTCTATCTCCTCTAAGTGCTGACGCATGGCTTTTCGAGTGGCTACAGGGTTGTGCTTCTTGATGGCAGACAGGATTTTCTGATGACCTTGGAGGGACCTCCGCTTTCTTTCTTCTGATTGAAGATACTTTTCACGGGTTTGTCTCAAAAGGTCGAACAGGGCAAGCAGAAGACGCTCTAACACTCGATTTCGTGCGATCCGGGCCAAACAGTGATGAAAATCGGAATCCGTTCGAATGGGGTTCATCCCACGGGCGACTTCCTTTTTTTGTTCTCTAAGAATTTCCTCGAGTTCAACGATTTCTTCAGGGGTTACATTTTCTGATGCATGTTGGGCCACTTCGGGTTCGATGATTTTGCGGAGCGAAAAAATATCGATCAGGTCGTCTTTCTCTTGGAAGAGAGAAGTGGCCAAAGGCTGTACAAGGGCTTCTTCATTAGAAGCAATGACGTAAGTTCCGTTTCCCTGTCGTCTCTGAACAAGGTTCATTGCTTCAAGATAAAAAATGGCTTCCCTTACAGAGGCGCGGGATACCTTGAAGGTATCGACTAATTCTCTTTCTGTCGGAAGCTGGTCGCCTCGCTTCAATTTCCCTCTTTGGATAAGATGATTGATTTGTCCTACGATATCCTCGTAGACTCGCCTTTTTTTAACTGCCTTCAACATGAGGACCCCCCCCCTTCTCCTGAACCTCTTTAAGCGCCTCCTCAAAATGAGAAGCAGTGACTAAAAGCTTTCTTGAGTTGCCCTTACCCGAGTGATGGATCAACTCGCCGATGGCTTGCATGGTTGCCCTCCTCGCAATGAAGGCGATATGAGACCCCGCCATTCCAGCGGTGCGTTTGGCTAACTCTGCCAGGTTTACATCATCGGCTAAGGGCCTCTCTTTGGTGTGAACCCGAAATATCTCCAACCGCTCTTCCTCGTCGGGGATGGGAAATTTAAGAATATAGTCAAGCCGTCCGGCCCGCATTAAGGCGGGATCAAGCAAATCTTCACGGTTCGTCGCCCCGAGCACAATGACCTGAGAAAGATCACTCAGGTTATCCAGCTCATTAAAAAACTGACTGGCCATGCGCTCGACCGACCCGCCTTCACTTCCATAGCCACGGGTGGTCACCAGGGCATCGATTTCATCAAAAAACAGGATGCAAGGGGCCGACTGTTTCGCCTTCTTAAAGATCTGATGCAGCGCTTTTTCTGATTCTCCAAGCCACTTTGAGAAAAGGATGGGGCCGCTGATGGAAATGAAATTCAGGCCTGTCTCACCCGCCAAAGCCTTTGCCATCAGCGTCTTCCCCGTGCCCGATGGTCCGGAGAAAAGAACCCCTCTTGGGGGACGCACGTTCCCTTCGTCAAAAAGCTCTGGATATTTGTGGGGCCAATCTACAATGGAGATGAGGGTTTCTTTAATCCTCTTCAATCCACCGATATGGTGCCACTGGACCTTAGACCTCTCCGTATAGAATTCACGTGTTGCTGTGGGTTCAATCTCACGGAGGGCCGTTAAAAAGTCCTCCATCCTGATCTCCAGATGATCTGGGTTGAGCAGCATGGCATCGAGATGATTTTCGGCCTCGAGAGAAAGATATCTCCTTAAAGCCACCATTCCCGCCTCTTTGCATAAAGCCTCTATGTCCGCTCCGACGAAGGCATGGGTGATCTGGGCAAGACGTTCCAAATCGACATCAGAGGTGAGAGGCATACGGCGGCTGTGAATCCTGAGAATGGCGTGGCGGCCTTCGACGTTTGGAACGGAAAGGGCCATCTCACGGTCAAAGCGACCTGGTCGCCTGAGAGCAGGGTCAATCATCTCCGGGATGTTGGTGGCCCCGATGACAATCACCTGTCCACGAGAGACCATCCCGTCCATCAGGGCCAGGAGTTGGGCGACTACTCTTTTTTCGACATCTCCTAAGACCTCTGCGCGTTTTGGGGCGATGGCATCGATTTCGTCGATAAAGATGATACTGGGGGCATTGCGGGTTGCATCTTCAAAGATCTCCCTTAGGCGGGCTTCACTTTCACCATAAAATTTATGGATGATTTCTGGTCCATTCACCCGAATGAAATGGAGTTTCGTCTCGCTGGCGATGGCGCGAGCAATCAGGGTTTTTCCCGTCCCAGGAGGACCATAAAGGAGTACTCCCTTGGGTGCTTCGACTCCCAGTTTTTCAAAGACCTCCACATAGCGCAAGGGAAGCTCGACCATCTCGCGAATAAGCTTTAATTCTTTTTTAAGCCCACCCACGTCCTCGTAAGAGACATGAGAAGGTGCCTCGATGGGGAAATCTGGTTTTTTTATAAGAAATTTGGTTTTTTGGTTAATCAAGACTCCCCCGGATGGAGAAGTCGCTTCGACAAGAAAAAAACGGTCCTTCCCTGTTAAAAAGGGGATATTGATTTTATCCCCAATCAGGACGGGCAATCCCTGGAGGATTTTTGGAAACTGCTCCAGCTCGCTTCCTTCTGGGACAACGTTTGTTAAATCGAGGGGGGTAATGAGGACCGTTGTGGCGATTTTATAGGGGATTTTTTTTATTCTTACAATTTCCCCCAGGTTCACCTCGGCATTGCTGCGGGTGATCCCGTCGATCTGAATTATTTTTTTTCCATAATACTCTGGGAAGGTTCCGGTGATCCTGGCGACTGTCTTTCTCTCTCCACTCATTTCGATCAGATCGCCGAGGACACCCCCTAACGCCTTGATGTCCTCTGGATCAAGGCGCGCCAATCCCTTGCCGACATCTTCAACCAGTGCTTCACTTACTTTTAAGTCTATCGTCGCCGACATTGAAGAGGCCTCTATCCCAGCAAAAAAAATATGTCATCGTGTGGCCGGGATGTCGCCCCACATAGGCGTTGGATAGGGAACTATAGGCTTTGCCCGTGGAGCTTCATTGGTTCAATGATCAGACCATTCAACGAATGTTTCTAACCAAAATTCTATGCCCTTGTCAAGATATATTTTTACAGTTTTTGCTTTTTATTGCAGTTTTCCCTGTTAATGCCCATTATGATCCGAATGAGACGAGTAGTTTGGGTCGACCAGAGTGGTGTGTGTGGGCAATCGTTTATTCTCCCATAATTTGAATGATGAGATTTCTCTCCCTCCTTCGGTTATCAAAATCAATGAAGACGATTTGTTGCCATGTTCCCAAGGCCAATTTTCCCTTGACCATCGGGATGGTGAGGGAGGGTTTCATCAGAGCGGCCCTCACATGAGAAAAGCCATTGCCATCGCCCCAGCGTCTGTCATGTTCATAGGGGATATTCGAGGGAACGATCTTTTCTATTGCCTTTTGTAAATCCTTGAGCACGCCTGGTTCATATTCTATCGTTGTGACAGCACCCGTAGAACCGGGACAGAACACAGTGACCAATCCGTTTTCGATTCTTGAACGGTCTATCACGGCATCCACATGCTGGGTAATGTCCAGGATATCGCTAAAACCTTTTGTACTTAATGAAATCGTTTCTGAGAAGGTCATAACGTCCCCCATTATTTTTGAATCCTATGAAGAACCTTCTTCCAGCTCTCCGTCTGGAGGAAGCTACTGGAAACATTTTCCAAAAGTTTTAAGAATACTGAATAGGGCATGGATAAGGTGAGGACATCCTTTTCAATCATGGGTCTTGCAGAAACATCAAACATCCCAAGGATGGCGCGGGGCTGTTCCTTTCCAGCTTCCTTCAAAGGATAGGTGAGAATAGTTCCACACCCGGAACCAAAGGGTGCATAAACAGCGTCAGTGCGTTCCAGGGCATAGTTCGTCAAGGTGAAGAGCCCTGAGAGGATATCCGGCGGAGCGAAAAAAACAACCACTTCTGGCTCGATACCACTCTGAAATTGTTCAATGGGCTTGAAGACACAATAGGTTGCCGGTGCTCGTCTGGGTATCATCCTGGCAAAATATTCTCTGGCCCGTTCCGGTGTCTTGATATATCGTTCTCCCTCCATCTCTCCCGGAATCCCGCATGAGAGAAAGTATTCG
>Ga0214474_1001574_pt1 | contig 10507 bp, 11 predicted proteins | sample RVTome_2_FD_187335 | JGI IMG/M metagenome (GOLD analysis project Ga0214474, IMG submission 187335) | Soil microbial communities from uranium-contaminated site in the Upper Colorado River Basin, Wyoming, United States - RVT95D214 HiSeq ...
CGAGATGCCGAATGGGAGCGAATAGGATCATGGAGCGATTAATAGGATCACGAAATGGATTAATGATCCTATTAAAAGGTGATAATAACCGATTAATGTGATATAAACGTGATAATAATGGATTGTTACATTCCCCTCTCCCAGGAATTAAGGTCTGGACGGCTCAGCGAGAGCAGTCCGCTATGAATTGAAAATCAAAGGATTATAATGGTATCGCGACAATATCGTGACATAAATTGCGACAATATTACGACACTGATTGCGATATTTCACACGAACTCATGTCGAATGTCCCTTTGATCCTCACGTGGAACATTTAAAGCCGTCATTCTCCGCGCAGGCGGGGAATCCAGTATTTCAGTTTAGGTCTGTGCATCTTTTTTTCAATTGATCTTTAGAAAGTGTATTTTTGAATTCTTGTCGAATATCTCGCTGATTCTCAAGCGGGTGAAGCTCCTGTTGATTTTAACGCGAAACTTCCAACTCCCCTGCCTCGCCGAAGCCTTGGCGTAGGGGGCTTGGCGCGCCGAAACTCATTGAGTGTAGGCGGCTGGCTCCTGTAATTCAGCAACTTTGTTCTATAAGCTATGAGCCATGAGCTATGAGCTTTAATATAGAGACCGAATCAAAGAAATTTAAACCGCGATACACATGAGTCAAGAGCAGATCTGACCCCTTTTCAAAGTTTTAGGAACTGAGATATGAAAGATAAATACTCTATTATTCCCATAGAGCGGATTGAAGGAGTTATTCTTTTTGTCCGGGATCATAAGGTGATCCTCGATAAGGATTTGGCGGTTCTTTACGGTGTTTCTACAGGCAATCTAAACAAGGCAGTAACCAGGAATATTGACCGCTTTCCTGATGATTTCATGATCCAATTAACGGAAGAGGAATTCAAAAACTTGAAATTCCATTTTGGAACATCAAGTTGGGGTGGGACGCGTAAGCTGCCGCGGGCTTTTACGGAGCAGGGTGTGGCGATGCTTTCGAGCGTTCTACAAAGCACACGAGCCGTTCAGGTCAACATTGAAATCATGAGGGCATTCGTCAGGCTCAGGCAGATGCTTGCCTCGAACGCGGAACTGGCCCGTAAGCTCGATGCGCTTGAAAAAAAATACGATGCGCAATTCAAAATTGTCTTTGATGCCATTCGACAATTGATGGAACCGCCGGAAAAGCCAAGAAAGAAGATAGGCTTCGAAGTCAAGGAACCGGAGGCAAGGTATAGGGAGAGATTTAAAAAATAGGATAAGGGGAGGAGAGGAGGGGATCTTGACCATGAATCCAGAATTTCAGTTTTTCCTTACGCCTTGTGCCCTGCGCCTTGCGCCTCTAATTCATGCGCCATTCCGGCCCTGATCCGGAATCCAGCTCATTGGTTTTCCCTTATGCCTCTTATTCTGGCTTCTGACTCCTGGCTCCTGAATTCTAGTGTTTCTCTTTCCTCTTTTCTATTTTCTCTTTCCTATGAACCATGATCTAATTTCCGCTCTGTGCCTTGTGCCCTGCGCCTTGCGCCCTTTAACATATTCCTTGACGTCCCGCCAAAATTCAGTTACTCTTTATCTCAATTTTCCTAATCAGATGCGGTAGTTATATCTCACGCGAACTCTTGTCAAAGGTCCTGTTGATTCTCATGCGGAACATATGAAGCCGTCATTCCGGCGAAGGCCGGAATCCAGTATTTTAAAATAGTTTAAGTCTGTGCCTCTTTTCCAGATTAGTTGAGTAAACGGTATTGATTTTTTAACTAACAGCCTAACAGTCTACAGCCTAAAGAACCTATAATGAACAGCCTAACAGTCTACAGTCTAATAGTCTTCTCCTTTGCCCGAACCGGGATTATTGACTTGGCTCTGCCTTCTGCGCCATGTTTACCCCGTTAAACGTTTACCCTGTTAAATGTGTAAACCTATTTAACCGGGGTACAACCTGTTTAACTGGAGCACTTTGCGCCTTGCCCTTGTTCATGATGATGGTTGAAGATTATTTAAAAAAATGATAAAAATTATTTCAAAATGGTTTAATGAATAAAGGAACAGTGGGATATTCCGGAAAGGGGTGATCATTCGTGAAAACACTATCCATTAACATACCTGACAACCTGGCGGCACAGATCCATGATTATGTCAAGGCAGGAGTTTTTTCTTCCGAACCGGATGTGATTCTGGCAGCCATGTCCGAATTTCTGCGGCGGAACCGGGTTGATATGATGGAACGTTTTGCCCGTGAAGATATAGAATGGGCAAAAGAAGAGGCATTGGGGCCCAAATGAGAGTCATCGTATGCGATGCCGGACCGATTATTCATCTCTATGAAGCCCATTGCCTGCCCTTGCTTAGCCGGATAGGCGACCTTTTCCTGCCTTATCGAGTACATCTGGAAGTTCAAACCACCATCCATATAGATAAAGAATGGCCTGAATGGCTCCATATCGTTAGACTTTCTTTTAATGAACAGAGTGAGGCAGAGGTTTGGCAGACGGCTGGAGGTCTACATGCTGGAGAAGCGGAGGCCCTCGTGTTGGCCAGAAAAAAGAAAGCTGATTGGTTCCTTACAGATGATGCAGCTACACGTCTTTTTGTTTCCATGTTAGGCATTGAAGTGCACGGTACATTAGGTATTGTTCTCTGGGGCGCAGCGAAAAGGTATATAACCCGGAAAGAAACAGAAGAGGCATTAAACAGGCTCGAACAATCATCACTTTGGCTCTCTGAGAAAATTTATCAAGAAGCCCGGAAGGCGCTTGATGATATTTATGGAAGAGACCGATAGCTTTAGGGGCCAAGGGTTCGAAGCCCTTAGACGGTGCCATTCGACAGGTTCATGGTCCAGAGCGACGTAGATGGACTCATGACCCTGAGTGCTATCGAAGGCTTGCCCGCCCTGGCGCGAAACGGGGTATTGTCATATATTGGTAGCTTTTCAGAAACTGGGATAATGAACAGCTTAATTTTAATGTCAGGTCTGGGCCAGGGACCGGTGAATCCAGTATTTTAAAATAGTCTAGGTCTGTGAATCTTTTTCCAATTAATTAATAAAATGTCCCAGGATTAGAGGGATTAATAACAAAGGAGCAACCTAACAGCCTAACAGTCTACAGCCTAAAGAACCTATAATTAACAGCCTAACAGTCTACAGTCTAATAGTCTTCTTCCCGTGAGCAGAGTTTTATTCTTTTTGTCCCATGCACTTTGTGCCTTGCTACAGCAATCCTTCGGTCAACTACGAGGTCTACTTAATATGAGCCTTCTGCCAACTAAATCACATAAACCATCGGAAAGCCTATTAAAGGATTTACGGGCATTAATTATCGAGGCCAAACAGGATGTTGCGAGGTATGTGAACTCCGCGCTGGTTCTGCTTTACTGGCGCGTGGGGAAACGCATCCACCAGGATATTCTTAAAGAGAAACGGGCTGAATATGGCAAGGAGATTTTATCGACACTGTCGAGAAAATTGGTTGCAGAATTTGGCAATGGCTTTTCCCAGCCTAGTCTTTTCCGAATGGTTAGGTTTGCCGAAGTCTTCCCTAATGAGGAAATTGTCGTGACACTCTCACGACAATTGGGCTGGAGTCATTTTGTCGAAATTATTTCTTTAAAAGATGAATTACAAAGAGACTTCTATGCTGAGATGTGCCGCATTGAACGCTGGAGTGTCCGGACCCTGCGACAGAAGATCTCCGGTATGCTCTTTGAACGAACTGCCCTTTCAAAGAAGCCGGTAGAGTTGGCGAGAATGGAACTCGCCCAATTGCAGCAGGAGGATAAACTCACACCCGATCTGGTTTTTCGTGATCCCTATTTTCTTGATTTCCTTGGGTTGAAGGACACCTATAGCGAGAAGGACCTTGAAACTGCAATTTTGCATAAATTGGAGGCCTTTATTCTGGAATTAGGAGCAGGTTTTACCTTTATGGCCAGACAGAAAAGGATAACGCTAGACGATGAGGACTATTACATCGATCTGCTCTTCTACCATCGAAAGATCCGAAGATTGGTGGCCATCGATTTAAAACTGGGGAAATTCCAGGCGGCGGACAAGGGACAGATGGAGCTATACCTTCGCTGGTTGGAAAAATATGAAAAGCAACCCGAAGAAGAACCTCCTCTTGGTTTAATTCTATGCGCCAGTAAATCCGAAGAGCAGATCAAGTTGCTACAGTTGGATAAGAGCGGTATCCGTGTAGCTGCTTATTTGACAGAACTTCCTCCTAGAAAGCTCTTGCAGGAAAAATTACATGAGGCTATTGTGCTGGCACGAGCTTTTCTGGAGGGTAAGAATGGGGGACAAAACCATATCAAAGATAAATATTGAAGAAGGGGAAAAGGGGAAAGGTAGTTAGACATTAGCTTTCAGCCTAACAGTCTACAGCCTAAACACCTTCTTCTTGGCCTGAACCGGAATTAGGATTATAAAGGCAGTAAAACTTTAACTAACAGGCTAACAGTCTTCAGCCTAATAGTCTCTTACAGACAGCCTAACAGCCTACAGTCTAATAGTCTTCTTCCCGTGAGCAGGGTTTTTAGTTTAAAGATCTGATGGATTTTTTATATGCATTTTGAGATAATAAGCGAGATAGAAGAAGTAGAGTCTATCGCATTAGGCGGTAATATCCGGGATATAATGAGGCTTAGGAAACAATATGGTCCCGGAAGATGGCGAAAGCTCAAAGGTATTGCTTTGGTTCGCCTACAAAATGGGAGCATACGTAAGGCAGAATTGCATTGGTATGAAGCCCACGGCATTGGTAGAAAGAAAATAAAAATCAAAAAACTTATGGATTAAGAACATGAAAAAGAAAAACGAAAATATAATGTATGCCCTTTGCATAGAAAACAAGGATTCGGAGGATCTCGAGAAGAGGAAAATCTATCAGGTTCTTCCGGATAAAACCGCAAGAGAGGAAGGATATCTGAGGGTCATTGATGAAACAGGTGAAGATTATCTTTATCCTGAGAGCTATTTTGTCCTTATCCAATTGCCCCAGGAAGCAGAAAAAGCATTGCTAGTAAATGCTTAGTCCTCTTCTCCAGATTAGTTCTTAAAGCTGTATCTCATTCGAATCCTCGGACCAGAACCGGAATCAGATTTATAAAGGTATTATGGCTTAGCCTAACAGCCTATAGTCTAACAGTCTAACTAAAAGCCTAATAGTCTACAGTCTAATAGACTTATTCCGTCTTCAGCCTAAACACCTTTTTAATTGGAGTAAATGGATCGTAGAAATTCAAATCGCGATACATATGAGTCAAGAACAGACCTAATCCCTTTAATACGAATTATGGAGACTTTATATGAAAGGTTTAATTCGAGAACTTAGGAAATTTGCTAGAGAAAGAGATTGGGAGCAATTTCATTCACCTAAAAATCTTTCCATGGCATTAAGTGTAGAGGTGGCAGAAGTTGTTGAACACTTTCAGTGGTTAACTGAAGAAGAAAGTAATCGATTGAGTCCAGACAAGCTAAGTAAAATAAAAGAGGAAATAGGTGATGTTTTACTTTACTTGGTAAACTTATCAGATAAGTTGGGGATTGACCCTCTTGAAGCAGCGAAGGAGAAACTTGAGAAGAATAATTTGAAATACCCGGCAGAAAAAGTAAAGGGGAAATCATCAAAGTATTCGGAGTATGTATAATGCGGCTTTATGCTGGTACTTCTCAGCAGTTTATAACCGATAATATTCAGAATCAAATTTCAGAAAAGCTTAAAAATGCTTTCTTTTCTTATTATAGATACAATCCCTCCCCTGCGGAAATCAATTCTTGGCGTAATTCATTGCGCTCCATTTCACAAGTATTCCAATATGCTGATTTAATGGATCATGGAGTGCTGCTTGAATATCAACTTCCATTAACTTCCCGTCGTTTAGATTGCATGATATGCGGTAGAGATCAAAATAAAAATGATAACGCAATTATCATCGAGTTAAAACAATGGGAAAAATGTGAAGAAGCAGATGGTGAGAATGAAGTCCTTACATGGGTTGGTGGTGGCAAAAGAGAAGTTTTGCACCCTTCTGTACAAGTAGGGCAATACCAGATGTACCTGGAAGATACTCATACTGCTTTCTATGAAAACGATCCAATCCAATTACGTGCCTGTACATATTTACACAACTATAATTACTATTCAGAAGATGTAATATTTGCCTCGAAGTTTCATAAAGCGTTGGAAAGAAATCCATTATTTACTGCCGATGATGTAGAAAAGTTAACATCATATTTGCGTAATCCTTTATTAAATGGTGAGGGGCTTCATGTTTTACGTAGGATAGAAGAAAGCAAATATAGACCAAATAAAAAGCTAATGGATCATGTTGGCAATATAATTAGAAATAAATCTGAATATATTTTAATCGACGAGCAACTAGTCGTTTATGATTCAGTACTTTCATGTGCCAAAAATAGCTTTCATGATAAGCAGAAGGTGGCTATTATTATTAAGGGTGGGCCTGGCACAGGCAAGTCAGTGATAGCGATAAACCTAATGGCCGATTTGTTACTGAAAGGATATAATGCGCATTATGCTACGGGATCAAAAGCATTTACAGAAACATTACGAAAAATAATTGGAACCCGCGGTTCTGTTCAATTTAAATATTTTAATAGTTACTCCACTGCTGATCAAAATGCGATAGATGTTTTAATTGCTGATGAAGCACATCGGATTAGAGAAACAAGCAATAGCCGCTTTACTAGAAGAACAAACCGATCTTATAAGTCACAAATTGAAGAATTATTGAATGCTTCAAAAGTTGCTGTATTTTTTATTGATGACCATCAGGTAGTCAGACCTAATGAAATAGGATCAACAGAATATATTAAAAAGAGTGTTTCTAAAAAGAATTATAAAATATTCGAATATGAATTGGAGGCCCAATTCAGATGCAGTGGTTCAGATGCATTCGTTAATTGGATAAATAACACTCTTGGAGTCGAAAGAACTGCTAATGTGATTTGGGATCAAAGAGAGGAGTTTGATTTTAAAGTTTATAATGATCCTTTCGAACTCGAAAATGCAATACGTGAAAAAAATAGATTAGGATTTACAGCTCGAGTGACTGCAGGATTTTGTTGGGATTGGTCGCTACCAAATGAAGATGGCACTTTAATAGATGATGTGATTATTGACGATTATAAACGACCTTGGGACGCAAAACCAGAGGCTAGAAGATTAGCACCTGGCATACCTAAAGCATCTCTATGGGCTTATGATCCCAATGGTATTAATTAAGTTGGGTGTGTTTATACAGCCCAGGGATTTGAATTTGATTACATAGGTGTCATTTTTGGTGAAGATTTAATATATGATTTTGATAAACAGCAATGGATTGGGCATCCTGAGAATTCATCTGATAGTGTTGTAAAAAGATCTCGAAGTGGATTTGTTGATTTAGTTAAAAACACATATAGAGTCCTTTTAAGTCGTGGAATGAAAGGTTGCTATGTTTATTTTATAAATAAAGACACTGAACGATTTTTTAAGTCACGGAAGGAAATTTTAACAATCCCGGAAGAAACACAGGTTGCCGATAGATTTGGAAAGGTAATTCCCTTTAGACAAAAAATTGTAGATGATGTTGAAGAAGCAAAAAGATTTCATGAATATTTACCGGTATACTCATTAAAGGCAGCTGCAGGCAACTTTGGTGACGGTATAGTTGTTCAGGAAAGTGGATGGCTAAAAGTTGATATCGGGAAAAAATTAAACAGAAGAATGTTTGTTTCAAATGTTGTGGGTCATTCAATGGAACCGCTTATCCCCGATAATAGTTACTGCCTTTTCCGCATCGGAGTAGAGGGTACAAGAAATAATAAAATCGTGTTAGTTCAACATAATGACATATCAGATCCCGATACTGGTGGAAAATATACAATTAAAAAATATACTAGTATAAAAAAGTATAATGAAGATGGTACATGGGAACATGAAGAAATAATATTACATCCACTAAACAATTCTTATAAACCAATTATTATTTCTAATCCTGAAGTAGGCGAGTTTAACGTTATTGCTGAATTTATACAGGTATTATGAGGAATATTAAAAGTTATAAATAAGGACTTATTCATTTTTTATTCATTTATGATTCGAAAACATACTATTGTGATCAGCCATTTAAGTATTTATACAAAGAAAAGCACTTAAACATTAAAATGATAGTCTCTTTTTTCGAATAATGATGTAAAGGCTAAGTGAAATTCGGATAAATACATAGCCTATTATGAGGCTAACGTATGAAGGGCTTTGTCGGTGTCACAGATAATGACTGGTTTGAATTTCTTGCCAAGCAGCCAGGAATCGATGAAGTAAACTTCTGGCAACCTAGTGGTAATCGGTTATTTAAATCGCTGAACCCTGGTGAACCTTTCTTTTTCAAGCTGCATGCTCCTGACAATTACATAGTAGGTGGCGGTTTCTTCGCTCACAGTTCTATTCTTCCTGTAAGCCTGGCTTGGAATGCCTTTAAGGAAAAAAATGGTGCGGAATCCTATCTCAGGATGCGCCGGTTGATCGAAAAAAACCGTCATCAGGCTCCGTCGTTTGAAGATTACAAGATTGGTTGCATTATCCTCACCCAACCATTTTTCTTTCCCAGTGATCAATGGATTCCAATCCCACCGGATTTCAACCTCAACATTGTCCAAGGCAAAACCTATGACTTAACATGTGGTCATGGCCAACATTTATGGGAGCAAGTGCAGGATCGGCTATCAAAAGACTATTTTGATAAATGGGCCATTCCCGAAATGAGTGACCAAAAGCAAAAGGAATGGGGGAAACCATTGACTATCTTCCCACGACTGGGGCAAGGGAGTTTCCGTGTGATCGTTACTGATGCCTATCAGCGCCGATGCGCTGTTACTCGAGAAAAAACACTCCCGGCGCTGGAAGCTGCCCATATTAGGCCCTTCAGTGAAAATGGCCCACATGCAGTGCATAATGGCCTTCTCCTCCGATCCGACATTCACCGACTTTTTGATTCTGGGTATGTTACAGTCACATCCGATCATCGGTTTGAAGTTAGCAAACGTATAAAAGAAGAGTTTGATAATGGCGAAGAATATAATGCTCTTAATGGAAATAAAATCTGGATTCCCCTATCACCACACTTTAAACCAGGTTCAGATTACCTGACCTGGCATAATGAGAAAGTCTACAGGGGTTAGATTTGACCCACAGTAATGACACATCTGATTTGGATCGAAAAATTAGGCTCGCAGCTTTTGACTGGCTGGGAGAACAGGTTCGCAATTATGGGGATGTTTTGCCCCGGTCAGTACTTGCACAGGGTTTCCAATTTGAGAATCAGCGGGTGCCCTTAATAGCCCCACAAGGGATATTTAAGCCTAAAATAATACCTCAAATTCCTCTTACAATTACTACTGCTCCAGAAGGCCCATATGATGATAGCTTCGGTCCAGATGGATTGCTCAGATACCGGTACCGAGGAACTGATCCACAACATAGTGACAACGCAGGTCTACGAATGGCTATGTTCCGAAAAGTTCCACTTGTTTATTTTCACGGTATCGTCCGTAGCAAGTATCTCGCCATATGGCCGGTCTTTATTGTTGGCGATGAGCCCGAAAAATTAACTTTCAAGGTAGCAGTCGATGATATATCCCTGACAAGTTCTAATTGGACAGAGTTGGGAGAACTGCCCGGTATTTCAGATACAGGAACTGAAGCCCGCAGATCCTATTTGACAAGTGCTGTAAGGCAACGGTTGCATCAGAGGGGGTTCCGGGAGAGGGTCCTCCGAGCCTATCGGAAGCAATGTGCTTTTTGTCGCCTGCGTCATCTTGAATTATTGGATGCAGCGCACATTATCCCGGACGGTGAACCCGGCGGAGAGCCAAATGTAAATAATGGCCTCTCGTTGTGCAAATTCCACCACGCTGCTTTTGATAAATTTTTATTGGGAGTAAGAGCGGATTATATAATCGAAGTGCGGAAAGATATCCTTGAAGAGGAGGACGGCCCCATGCTCATGCATGGTCTTCAGGGCTTGCATCTCAATAAAATTGTTTTACCGTATCCCAATGAACTAAAACCAAACCCCGATTTTCTTGAAAGAAGGTTTCAAAGATTCAGAGAAGTTCGATTATAGCAGTACAGATGGAATATTTGAAAAATAATAAATAATATTAAATCACTTTGAGAATAAAGCGGGACGCCCTTAAGTTTTTAAGCTTATAGAAAACCAACCAGCGTAATACCTTCATTATTCACACCGATACATCCATAATTAAAGACCATAGTCCATCCGTTTTATTTATTCCGAATTGTTTTTGTGGTATTATCCGGACCGATTAGTCATGAAGCGGGATGCTCTTTGAATATTCAATAACTTCATTAACTGGAAAAATCAAAAATTGTCATTCAGGCTGATGCCGGAATCCAGGATTATATTTTAAAAGAGCGTCCCCATTAACATTAGTTCATTAAAAGGATTACAGCCATTATGTGGCTAGCAAAATCTAAGCACCAAAA
>Ga0214474_1001575_pt1 | contig 10506 bp, 11 predicted proteins | sample RVTome_2_FD_187335 | JGI IMG/M metagenome (GOLD analysis project Ga0214474, IMG submission 187335) | Soil microbial communities from uranium-contaminated site in the Upper Colorado River Basin, Wyoming, United States - RVT95D214 HiSeq ...
CTCACAGGTCCGGCTAACCCACGATTATCGTCCCACGAGATGGCAATTGCCCATCAAATATTGAAAGAGATTATAACTCGTCTGGGTTTTCTTACGGATATAGGTCTCGGCTACATAACGCTGGACAGGCCTTCAGCTACGCTCAGCGGGGGTGAGTCCCAGCGCATTCGCCTGGCTACTCAAATCGGCAGCGGCCTCATGGGAGTCCTCTACATATGTGATGAGCCGACCATCGGTCTGCATCCGGCTGACATCCATCGACTACTAGAGACAATGAAGCGATTGTGTGACCTCGGCAATACGGTACTCATCGTAGAACATGACGAGGCAATGATGAGAGCGGCCGACTTTATTATCGATATGGGACCAGGTGCGGGAGAACACGGAGGCCAGGTCGTCGCTTTCGGCAATCCATCGGAAATTATGCAGTGTTCAGAGTCGGTCACCGGCCAGTATCTCAGCAGAAAAAAACAGATACCTCTGCCGCAGAGCCGGCGCCCCGGTTCTGGAGAAGAGCTGGTAATCAAAGGTGCACGGGAAAATAACCTGAAAAATATCGATGTTCATATACCGTTAGGCAAGTTCGTTTGCATCAGCGGTGTATCTGGAAGCGGCAAAAGCACGCTTATCAACGATGTGCTCTATAAAAAACTGGCTCAAACCTTTTACAGGGCTAAGGATAGGCCAGGGAAAAGTGACGACATCACCGGGATCGAGCACATCGATAAAGTCGTCAATATCGACCAGTCGCCTATCGGACGGACCCCACGAAGTAATCCTGCCACCTATACCGGCACTTTCACACCTATCCGCGAATTGTTTGCCACCGTGCCGGAAGCACGAATGCGTGGCTACAAGCCTGGCCGCTTTTCTTTTAATGTGCGCGGTGGACGCTGCGAAGCCTGCCAGGGAGAAGGCTACATCCAGATAGAAATGCAGTTTCTGCCTGACGTCACCGTCCCCTGCGAGGTCTGCAAGGGCAAGCGTTATAATCGTGAAGCCTTGGAAATTAATTTCAAAGGCAAGAACATAGCTGAAATTCTGGACATGAGCGTAGACGAAGCTCTAACATTTTTCCAACATATCCCCAAAGTTAGAAACAAACTGGAGACATTGCGTGATGTTGGTCTGAGCTATATTCGCCTAGGCCAGCCGGCTACTACCCTTTCCGGTGGTGAAGCTCAGAGAGTCAAACTTGCATCCGAGCTGTCGCGACGTTCCACGGGCAAGACACTTTATATTCTGGATGAACCGACCACCGGCCTTTCATTCCCTGACATCGCCTGCCTGCTTCAGGTCCTGCAACGGCTGGTAGACACCGGAAACACGGTAGTCATTATCGAGCACCATGTTGATGTAATGAAGAATGCAGACCATATAGTAGACCTCGGGCCGGGTGCCGGCGATGAGGGCGGCTATGTTATAGCTACGGGCACTCCTGAGGATATATCTAAAGAAGAATCTTCATATACAGGTAAGTACCTGAGGAAAGTACTGGGGACGCAACAGGAAGAGTTGTCACTGGCGAAGCAATAGCAGATTGGAGGGCTATTTAGTCCGAAGTTTGCGTTGCGGTTCTCTAACTATGAGGTTATCCCTGGCGTAGTCAATAAGTTCTATGGCTGTGGCCGTTAAAGGGACAACCAGTATTATTCCCCAGAGACCGGCAATGAAAGCTCCAATTGGAAGTAAAACCAGGATTGCAGCCGGATGAATACGCATATAACTACCATGAATTCTGGGAACGAGTAATATATTCTCCAGCAACTGCACGGCCAGATAAACCACGACTACCCAGATTACTTTTTGCGGTGCAATAGCCAGAACCACGATAACACCGATAGCACCACCAATCCAAGGCCCCAATATGGGCACAAATTCCATCAGACCCTGAAGCGCGGCCAATGCCGGCGCCAGCTTTATTCCCAGTGCCATCAATCCAATGAAGGTCAACAATCCCACTACCGCAGAAAGTATCAGCTGAGCGCGAATCCATCGCCCGAGAACTTTATCTATGACGCCCATAACACCTCTAATGTGGACTGCCATCTGCGGAGCAAAGGCAGAATAGAAGCTGTTCTTTATTTTTTCCCAGTCCTTCAAGACGTAGAAGAGAAACACGGGCAAAGCAATAAAACCGACAACGACGCCGGCAGTACTTGAAACCACCGACAAACCTTTGGTGAAAACGCTATGCATGGCATTTCCCAGAGTGGTGCCGATATTTTGGGCCAAATCTCCAGTCTGCTGTTGCGTTTCAGGCGGGAGCAAATTCTGAATGGTATGAAGCCAGCCCTGTACGGTAGTTAAACCCTGAGAAAAAAACTGAGGTGCATTTTTAAGCAGTACTGAAAAGGAACTGACCACACCGGTAATAACATAGAAAGTAAATAGGCCAACAAGCACTAGGACGACTATGAATATGGCCGTTACTAAAGAGGCTCTTCGGGCCGATAGCCACCTGCTCCCAACTGGCATTTTCTTCTCAAGCCAGGCTATAAGAGGATACAGCAGATAGGCAAGTATCAGGCCAACTATAAAAGGAAGCAGGACCTGCCAAAAAATCCAAAGCAGTGTAAGGACTATGGCGACGCCCAGCACAAAAGCTAACAGACGCCACTGCCTCTTGAATACGTTAGTAGATGGTTCCAAACTAGTTGTTTATCCCGGCGATTACAATACCAATAAATAACCAGCTATGCAAATATACGGTCTACTTCGTTCAGGCTTCCTCTATTTTGGCTCGAGCTCGCCGTACCGCTGACCCCGCAGTTTCCTTTGCCTTCCTGGCCACCTCGCTTGCTTTCCCTCTAGCTACTTCCGCTTTCTCTTTAATGAGCTCTCTTGTCTCCGCACCCGAGCGCGGCGCAAACAGGAAGCCGATAGCCACACCTATGGCCGCACCAACCAGTAATCCGATGCCGAATCCAGCGCCTCCCTCTCTATCAGCCATTACAACCTCCTTCGTGTTCTTCCTTTTTAAATAGTCTGGAAACCAATTCGATACCTTGAGTTATGCCTCTTATCAATGTTGAGAATTGGAGCACAGGTTTAACAAGTTCTTCTTTGACGGTATAGGTAACCTCCCGTACAGTGGCAGTAGTTGCCTGTACGTTATCTAATATCGGCCTTACTTTCCTGAACAATAGAAATGCCAGTATAGCGATGAAGATTACGACTACCATTACGATGAGCCCTGAAATGCATATTACCAGGTCTCTGTACCACCCGATGTCCATCGGTAACACCTCCCTTTTATTTCTTGGTAGAAATCTTCCCTGAAGTCGTCTGTGTGGTCCTTGGTAACGCTTTCTTGACGGTCTTCCGTGATGTCTTCACCGGCGTTTTGGTTAAAGTTTCTTGTTCCCTGTATCGCAGCCAAAGAGTCACACCTACTAAAATTAGAGCCAACAGGGAAATAATAAGCTGTGCCTGGTTAGCCGAGACGAACTCATAATTAATTAAAACCGTACTATAGTTGGTGACAAGATATATTGCCGCTGCTATCAGGTAGAACTTCCATCCCCATCCCTTGGCCAGACCCCATCCAGCCAGTGCCGTAGAGCCAATATTCAAGCCTAAAATGAAGAGGCTCTCCCAAAATCCCGACAGCGCAGTTAATCCTTCAATCTGCACCAGCTGCCAGCTCCAGCTTGTCTCATACATGAAGTAGTTATTCGTCCACGCTGCCAGTATAATGCCAAAACCGGCACCGGCAACGGCGCCAATGAGCAGACCAAATTTCGGGTCAATATCCTTCCCCTTTCGCCACCAGTAAATGCTTACCGGCACCAGTTTGGCACCTTCCCAAACGAGCCCGAAGATAAGAATTGACGGTATACTGATAAGCCAACCCCAGCCAAGAATGGTTTGCTGGTTCCAGAACGTGGTAATTAGTTTGCTAATGCCATAGCCCAGGGGATAAGTGGTAATACTGATGGCTATTGGCGCCATGATTGCTCCGCCAACAAGTACTGCCCAAAGCCAGGGCTTGGAAATCATGGGGGGTCGATAGCACGCCAGCCATATCAACGCAAAGAGTAGAGCCAGACCCCACCCCAGGATAGTGGGATTCACCAGGAAAAATCCGGTAAAGAAATTCAACATATCCTGCAGCACGAATTACCTCCTATGGTTCCATTATACAGACCCCGGTCATATAGTGCATGAAGTTGAAGTCGAAATTCTCTATGTCCAGCCGTTTTGAAACCAGTTTGGCGCGGCGGACACCGGCGGTAAAGTCGGCGTCGACTTCTCCTTAATGTAGTTGTCATAAACGAAGTAAGCCGCCAGCAATATGATCGCAATAATAATAAGGCCAAGGCACCCCGTAAGCCAGGGATCGGATTTAGACTTTTTCTTCGGTTCCTCCTCTGCTGCTTCCGCGGGCGCCGGTGCCCGGTACATAGCAGGCTGCTTGGGAAATGGCTTTACTCTCTGCGGGGTTGGCCAAAACAGGCTCTGGCGACAACCGGGACAATTGACAAGCGTTGAGTCCACTACAGCGCCGCAATAAGGGCAATTATACTGAAATCTCTGCCCGCAAACCTGACAATGCACCTGGCCAACATAATTTTGCGCACCACATACAGGGCAGGAAAAAATTTGTTGCATATTCGTTGCCAGCCTTTATTGAACTAACTAATGTTGAATAACGAACCCGGAATACAAGAAAACCAACAGACCCTAATTTTAACCCGACACGCTCCGCACTGCAAGCCAGCATATCTCCTTAGGTCTTTCTTTACACAGCTAGCCGCATAAAGTATACTCTCGGATTAACTCTTGTCGATCACTTTTTTAAATAACTCAAGATAATGACAGTCAGAGTTGTCACAGATAGCTGCTCCGATATTACACAGCACGAAGCTAAACAATTGGGAATTACTGTGGTGCCCGCATATGTTCGCTTCGGCAACGAAGTATTCCGTGACGGAGTCGATATCGACTGCGACCAATTCTACGAGAAGCTGACAACCTGCCCTGTCCATCCGGCCACTGCAGCACCATCACCTGGAGATTTCGCCGGCACTTACGAGGAGATAGCTAAAGAAACCAAAGAGATAGTTTCTATACATGTGACCCGTAAACACAGCGCTATGTATGAATCTGCCCTTATCGCTAAAAGACTTGCCGAGGAAAAAGGTATTAAGGTAGAAGTAATTGACTCATTAGGCCTTACTATGTGGCAGGGGTTGGTGGCCATCATGGCCGCTCAGGCTGCCCGGGCTGGAGGTAGTTTTCTAGAGGTAATTGATAAAGCTCACCAGACTATTAACAGACTCTGCGGTCTGGCCCTTCTTGATACCCTTAGATATGCGGTTAAGGGAGGACGTATCGGTAGCACGATTTTCGCCATCGAATCAAAACTTAACATTAAGCCTTTAATTACACTGGTTAATGGTGAGATCCGCCCTGCCGGTATTGTCCGTAACCGGAACAGGGGTATTGAACGGTTGCAAAGTGTGATAGCTAAAGCAGATGAGGGGAAAATAGCTATAGTGCACAGCACTTCGGAAGAGGACGCTTTAAAGCTAGCCGATCACGCCCGAAAACTGTTTCCCAATAGTGCGCCCCGGATTGATAGACTCGGGCCTGCATTAGGAGCTCACGCCGGCCCCGGTGCACTGGCTGTAATCGCTATTGGCAAAACCTAACGGACCTGATGAAATCGGCAGTTATTTACTTATATATCGCGACCGCTTCTCAGCAATAATTCCAGCTCTTTAACAAGTCTTTCGCCTTCGTCCGCCGTCAGACCGAGGTTGTTTTCAAGCTTACTTATATAACCGTCAAGTTCAGGAAATTGTCGCCTTACTCGCGCTATTTTCAGGTTCTGTTCGATCACTTCATCATCAACATCTGCTAAACTTATGCGCAGTTGAAGATAATCATTCAATAGCTCCAGAATTTTTTTACATGCCTGCGGGTCTTCTAGCGTCATTAAATAGAAGGGCACCGGTACCCACAAACAAGTTGCTGGAATATTTCTGGTCTTAGCAGCCCAAACCAGATAGGAACTGAAAGTTGGCCTCTGATCATCACGGGTCTCATAATTCATGTCTCGGTCTATATCGTAACCGCTGAGCGCTTTCTTCATTCTCGGGGAATTGACCACCGATAACAAAGTCCGTGGCGCAGTGTGTGCTCCGGGCGATACCATACCACCAACGGTGAAGATCTCTTTAACTGCAAATTTCTTTTCGGCAACATCGAGTACAAGTTTAATAAATCCGTACCAGTCTGACCTGGGAACATCGCTTTTAAAGATCACGATGCTTTTATTTGAACCTCCATAGAATCGACTTTCCGGGAACTGGGCGACATCATTTTCTACCGTGACACCGCTCAGCGAGAAAAAACCTTCAAGACCTATTTCGGCAAGGGGGCGGCATTTGAGTTGCTTCGAGAGGTAAGTAGCCACTTTCGGACCCAGCCTTCCTATATCCTGGTCCCAAACCACAATCAGGGAAGAGGCGTCATACTTCTGGCTGGTCAGCATTTTAAAGGATTTCTCCTGGTTCAAATTAGCCTCTACCGGTATCTTTTCTGAATAGCTTATCTATCTCTTGTAAGATTTTCTTCTTATCTTCCTCGGTTATCGGCTTCGGAGGTTTGGAATAGACTATGTACTTCAATTTATCTAGCTGTTCCTTTATTTCGGTGGGGAGCTTTTCATAAACACTTTCAATTTCGCTATCACTTTGCTGAATCAGTCCGTCTATTTCATCCATAGGTACAACCACGCCCAGCGCGGTGCTGAGCACCTCGAGCACCGCCTTCGAGCCTTTGGGATATGGGATGGGAAAGCCATGCACGTAAATTGGGATCTCTCCCATTATGCAAACAGCCTCCAATCCCCTCTTCTTAGCCACACCCAGCAGCAACCCGTTTAGTCCCGTGATATTGCCCTGACCACTCCTGCCTTCCACCTCAGACATTAACACCGTATTTTCATAGTCTTTTATCTCGTCGAGCAGACCCTCACTGTTAGGCACCACCCAAACCCTGGACCTGGTTGTATGGTGGATAGGTGCTACTGCCGCTCCCGATGTATAGACTCTATGACAACCAAACTTTTGTGCTACATCCAGGACAAGGTTGGCCATTTTATAGGCTTTGGTGCCCTCAGCATAATTTCCCCCACTATCGCTTGGTTGCTCTTCGCCAATAAAAAACAATAAGTCTCGTTTGCCCGTTTTCTTAAAATAGAATTTGTTCTCTGGAAATTCTAGACCTTTCAATTCGCCATTCGCTATTAAAACCTTCTTTGGATAGAAGAAATCCCAAGGCTCTATCTCACCTAGCTCCTCCGCCCCGACTATTCTCCTCAGCAGGTCAACAGCCATGATGCCGATGTTTCCAATTCCCGGCCAGCAAGCTACGAGTACCGGATTGGTTAACTTAGGTCTCTTATGAATTATGAATCCCATCTTTCTTCACATTATTAGATTAAATATCCTGCTCGATTAGTATAACACAATGAGTACAACCTACGACCTGGTTTAGTATAACATCACTGGAACTCACTGGCCATAGCTTTTTTATACAGTGTAAAGAATCAAAACAAGACCTGGGCACAGAAGCTATGCTAAACTAAGCGGAAGTCGAATCCAAATCTGAGGCATCTTTGTTTAAAAAGATACACGTATTCCGCATAAAACCCAAACAAGAACTCCTTGATAGCATAAATCGTTACTGTCTCAAGTCCGGCATTACCTCGGGCATTATTATTGGAATTATTGGCTCGCTACACAATGCCAAACTCAACTTTCTAAAAGCATTGCCCGGTCAGTATGACAGCGTAGACTACAACGGCCCACTGGAAATCGTCTGCGCTCAGGGCTCCATAGCGCTTAAGGATAATACGCAAGTAGTTCACATACATCTTCAGCTTTCGACAGAGAATCTTTGCTGCGGCGGCCATCTAGCCAGTGCCGTGGTATTTTCCACCGCCGAAGTAACTATCGGTGAACTCGATTACCAACTCATACGGCACCTGGATAGTTACACAGGATTAAACGAACTGGCAGACCAAATGCTGTAATCAGATAGTTATGAGCGAAATCGTAGAAAAGTTGCGACCAATCTTCGAACCCAATTCAATTGCTGTACTTGGTGCTTCTGATCAGCCGGGTAAATGGGGTTATGTAATGGTACAACGGCCATTAAAGAGTGGATTCAGCGGAGACATATATCCGGTTAATCCCGGCAAAAAGGAGATATTTGGTCTGCGGACGTATACAAGTATTTCGGACATCCCCAACAGCATTGACCTCGCCGTAATCTCAGCTCCCGCCGTTACGGTTCCTAATCTTATGCGGGAGTGCGCCGCCAAAGGAGTTAAAGGTGCCGTCGTTATTTCAGCTGGATTCGCTGAAGCTGGTAAAGAGGGAAAAGTACTGGAAGAAAAAATATTAGGGATTGCGCGGGAGGGCGGTATACGATTTGTGGGGCCTAACTGCATGGGGATATGGAGTGCATCAGGAAAGCTTAACCTATCTTTTGACCAGGCACCTAAACCCGGAGCCATCGCTTTCGTTTCTCAGAGCGGCACTTTCGGCGGCTACCTATCGGAAATCGCCAGTGCTAAAGGTTATGGATTGAGTAAATTCATTAGCATTGGCAATCAGGCTGATATAACAGCATCTGAATATATGGAATACCTGGCTGCAGATAATGACACCAAGGTTATCGTTTTCTATATGGAAGGTTTTAAAGACGGTAGAAGGTTCTTTCAGCTTGCCAGGGACATTGTCAAACAAAAACCTGTAATAATTTACAAAGGCGGTAGCACTCCTGCCGGCTCCCGAGCTACACTATCTCACACAGCTTCATTGGCCGGCTCCGAAGACGTCTTTGAGGGAATGTGCCGACAGGTGGGACTAATCAGAGCTAACGAGGCTATACATTCCTTTGAAATGGCCGAGGCGTTGGTGGGAGGACCCTTACCTAAAGGACAACGTGTCGCTATAATGGGCAGCGGCGGCCAGGGTGTGGTGATCACCGATGCCTGCGTCTCTTTGGGACTCGAGGTACCTGAGTTAGATAAGGAGACCAGGCACGAAATACAAAAACTGTTACCTGCCCACGCTCCTCCCGCTAGAAATCCTATCGACTTTGCCGGCAGCTATCGCACAACGTTAACCGAGGTTCTGGTAGTAGAAAAGCTATTGGACCTGGATTATATAGATGGTGTTATTACCAATGTGCCGGTAAATCCGATGATCTGGGGGCTAAAACCGGCTCCCAATAGAACCGATAAAGCCACAGTCGATATCATTGAAGCATCTATGCAAGCATCGCGTCGTTTTGCTGCCCTGCCCGGCAAATACCATAAGCCAGTTATCACTATCCGTTTTCGCCGGACTGACGACCCCACCATAATGGTGCTAAAAGAAGCTGGTATACCTGTATATGACACGCCGGAACAGGCTGCCAGGGCCATGGCTGCTCTGGTAAAATATGCGCAAGTCCGAAAGTAAAAGCCAATGTATTTCTAACACCTTTATACCTTGACACTATCTCTGCGCAGAAGCTATACTTTTCGCCGGGGCCATTAGCTCAGACGGTTAGAGCACGGTCCTGATAAGACCGGGGTCTGTGGTTCGAGTCCACAATGGCCCACCACTTAGGTAATATTGTTACCTTACTTTAGTTGATTGCCACCAAGAAGGTCGAATTCCACCATTTTTCACTCGTGAGAAAGGTGATGTTATTACCATGGATATCACGTTCAAATCCTTTTGGCTAACCTTACCAAAACATGAACATATTCCTGACTGTTGTGTAACTTGGCTTACCAACAGGGATGTTGATTACCGGAATGCCGTGTTGCCTCATGTTCTATTTATCTATTAAAGTATTAGCAGCGAAATTTCAGCTACAAGCGGTCTTTCAAAGCTATCTGGTAAAGATTGGTGATTTAATTAGATGAATAGACATGAATGTTGGAGATTTCTTGAAGGGGTTAATAATTGACGCTTGGTACAAGGTCTTCGTATATCTCGGTGCGGTGGGCTTTGTACTCGCGCTCTTTGTGGATGTGAAGCGCATCACAAACCAGGAGCTTATAGTGTTGTCCCTGGGGTTTTTCTTCATAGGAATAGGAGTGTGGAAAAACCGCAAGTGGGTATCTTTCATAAGCCACCGAACGCATATACTGGACCAGCAGCACTGATTCAATACGTTGTCAGAAGACCAGACTTTGTTGGTGTGATTTTTGAAATAATCGGATCATTGTTACTATTGTTTGGACTGGGACGCATACTCTAGAGATTCATATTCCAAAGCTAATCGGTTGGTTAGCAGGCTTGTAAGCTGCTGATAACAAATACTCAATTTGTGACATTTATTTTAAATGAGAAAAGTAGGGCCTCAGTACTTTTAGGTGCATGTGCGCGCGTCGATGTTTATTCAATAGTAATATTATGGCCAGAACTACTTGTTTCTTTTCAAGCAGAAGTCTAAGATGTTTGTAATGGAGGAAACAATTTGGGGATGTCA
>Ga0214474_1001576_pt1 | contig 10505 bp, 8 predicted proteins | sample RVTome_2_FD_187335 | JGI IMG/M metagenome (GOLD analysis project Ga0214474, IMG submission 187335) | Soil microbial communities from uranium-contaminated site in the Upper Colorado River Basin, Wyoming, United States - RVT95D214 HiSeq ...
CATCGAAGCTCTGGCCGGCGAGGTGCTGGACGTTTCGGGTCCTTATTTATTAAAGCCGGCTACCTCGTGTTCCAGGCCGCTTTTGTCCTTGTCCCGCCAGAACCAGCCCTGGCTCTTTCGCTTGAAGCCGGGCACGGATTTCATTGACTATAACTGGAATAAGGCCAGTTTCATTGAAACCGGCGCCTCAAGGGGGATGGCTCTGGCTGCCGACCCCAACGGCGAGTATATCTGGGCTACTCAGGCCAACGAGGTCTGGCGAACCCCTTGTACCGGCTCCTGGAATCCTCCCACTCCGGGCTCAGGCGCCGGTGACAAAATTACCATACCGGTCTCCAAAATAGCCAGGATAGTTGAGGCCGTAAATCCGGAGCAGCCTTCCGAGCTAACCGTGGAGCTGGACAATTCGAAAGGTACTTATAATAGTCCCGGGTTCGGCAGCCTTGCCGTGATGAAGCGCGGCGCCCGGGTGAACCTTTTCATCGGTTACAAAACGTCAGCAGGCGACCAGCTCTCAGAGGCAGCCAGATATTTCATCGAATCGTTAGAATATCTTCGTAATCCTAATGAATCGCTGTTTATCGTTCGATGCGTGGATGCCTGGGGCCTGCTGGGGAGATACCAGTTCAACAAGCCTGTGGAGTGGAATATTGGCTCAAACGACTTTACCTGCTACCAGCTAATCGAGAAGGTTGTTCAGGCGATAGGGGGCACGCTGGGGTATAAGTCCCGGAGCAGCCTGATTACCAGCTTGTACCCCAGGCTCGAGGTCGGCGCCGGGGAGACGGCAGCCGGCGTCCTCAAGAGGCTGCTTAATCTGGTGCCTGATGTTATTTACTTCTTTGGCCTGGACGGCTTTATCGTCTATCCCCAGGCAGGGGATACGGCTGTTTATAAATACAAGTTTCCACAATGAGGGTAAATCACAAGCACCAAATAACAAATCTCAAACAATCTCAAAGCTCTAAATCTAAAATCCAAAAGTTGGGTTGGGGTTTAGAACTTGGAGAATTTGAATTTTGGTATTGTTTGGAATTTGGGATTTTGGATTTGAAATTTACTACGCAAGGAGGTTAATATGGCAAACTCACTCTATACTAAGGCAAAGCAGGGTCTCATCGATGGCAGCATCGACATGGACACCGACACCATCAAGGCGGTCTTTGTCGATGGCGCTGACTATACCCCCAACTTATCGGCTCATCAGTACCTGAGTGATATCCCCTCAGCGGCCAGGGTAGCCACCAGCGGCGCGCTGCAGAACAAGACGGTCACCGATGGCATCTTCGATGCCGATGATATCGCTGTAACCGCGGTGTCAGGCGACCAGTTCGAGTACATCGTACTCTATAAAGATACCGGGGTAGAGGGCACCAGCCGGCTGATTCTGCTGATTGACACGGCTACCGGTTTGCCCTGCACGCCCAACGGCTCGGACATCACCATCCAGTGGTCCAGCGGCGCCGACAAAATCTTTAGACTGTCTTAACACGGTGTCATTGCGAGCGAAGCGTGGCAATCTCGGTGGTGGGTTTAGAGTTTAGAATTTAGGATTTACTCTGAAGGAATGAAATGGCAACATGTAAACTTCTAGGTTCAGAGGGTATTTACAATAGTGATGATGGTGGCAATTACGTTATCTATAGCAAGTTTACAGCGGATGCTACGGGAAAAGTTATAGAAATTCATGTTTATAGTTCGGCTAATGGACATGCTAAGATAGCCATCTACAGTGACAATTCAGGAGAGCCAGGCGATAAAATAACAGGAAACGATAATTCACAAGCAGTGACTGCTAATCAATGGAATACATTAACAATAGCGGATACCGATATTATTAGTGGAACAGTCTACTGGCTCGGTGTCGCTATTGAAACGACTGGAAATAGCTGCAAATCTGCGAGTTCTGGTGGTGTTAAAAGAAATAAATCTATAATATATGGCACATTCAGTTGGCCTTCGTCAGCTGGCACGGGATTTAGTTCTTCTAGTTCTCTGTCAATGATTGCCGGCTACGGTATTCTGATGCTTAGTCCCGTCGGCATCAGCCAGCCAGTAAGCTACGGCACGCCCACGGTCTCTATCTTTGGAATCCTAATTAGCCCGCAGGGCATCTCTGTAATAGTTTCTTACGGCATGCCATCATTGCGTTATCCACAGACCATATCACCATTAAGCATAGTCCAGCCTGTGTCCATTGGCACGCCCTGGCTTGGTATTTTCGGCTTCATTAAACCGCAGAGCGCTATTCAGCCTGTTGTCATCGGTTTGCCTACTATTCTGAAATATGTCTGGCACGTTATCCTGGACGGCCAGTATGCCACCGTAACGCCGGAGGTCAATCGCGCCTACATCATCGGCAGAGACCAGTACGGCAATCCCGTCTACGGCACTGCGGTAAACACAAATGAGGTCACTCTGTTGGGAGAGAGATTAGATTTCCAGTCAGACCCTGCCATACCCACCGCCGCCCAGGCGGGAGATGTAGCCGCAGCCGTTCTCTCAAAGATGAGGCTCATGGGGAAAAATGGAGTCATATTCATACCGCCCAACTGCGGCCAGGAGCTTTTCGACGTGGTGCAAATATCGGATTCCGCAGCCAACCAGTCGGCCGTCAAGTTTCGTATAGTCGGGATGCGCTTCGAGTACAACCCCGGGCAAGCCATCTATCAGCACAGACTCATACTCGGAGCGCCGTAATCAGTGAATAATATTAATGAGGTGCGAACCGGTCTCGCTAATACTTGGCTAAGGTACAATACTACTAACCACGCTTCTAACTTCCGACCAGGGGCTCCAGCCTGCACTATTGCCTGCCTTCACCCGCCAGTAGTAGGCTGTGCCGAGAGAGAAACCGGTAACCTCCTGTGTGGTGACGTTACCTACCTCGGCATTAAATATATCGGTCCCGGCGAAATCAGAAGCGGTATTCACCTGCAGCCAGTACGTTGTGGCCCCGGTCGAAGAGCCCCATTTAAAGGTAATGGCTGTGCCCGGGGATAAGAGCGATGGCGAGTCCGGCAATGTAGGTGAACCAGTCACACCCCAGCCGGCGAGGAGGGTTGTGTAGCCCGAGCCGTTGGTGAAGCCGGTGCCGGCGGAGTCAGGGAAATTGAAGGTAGAATAAGTGGCTGCTCTGTATCGGTATACGCCTGAGCCTGAAGTTTGCGGGCGGAGCACTACATTAGTGTCGGCATTGACTGCCAGCCAGTAAAAGGCACCGGCATTAATAGTTTGCGGTGCCGCCAGGTTTATGCTGTTCCAATCGGCTACTACCGGTGTACTGGTATCGACAGAGGTCATCAAATTTCCGGGCTCACCGGAGGCATCGTGGTATACGGCCACCTTGACGTTGCCGCTGCCTGCACACTTGACCTTGAAGGTGGACATAGTACCGCTCTGTTCAGCCTGGAATTTCTGGAGGATGAAATAGTTACCGCCGTGGGTGCCGGTGCCGGCGATGTCGTTGGCGCCGAGCAGCTTCTGCGTAGTGCCGGCAGGGCTTATGGTAATGGAGAGCGATTGATCGTCTGTAGTCGAGCCGTCGTTAACCTGTACGGTGAAGTTGGAGGTGCCGGCAGTAGTTGGAGGGCCTGAGATAAGTCCGGAGCCAGCGGTGAGGTTCAGACCGCCGGGTAGTGAGCCGCTGGTGATAGACCAGGTATAGCTGCCGGTGCCGCCGGTGGCCTGGAGTGTCTGGGAGTAGTCGACGCCGACGGTGCCATCAGGAAGTGCAGTGGTAGTAATGGTCAGAGTAGGACTGTTTATAATGATGGAAAGAGGTTGGTCGTCTGTAGTCGAGCCGTCGTTAACCTGTGCGGTAAAGTTGAAGGTGCCGGCAGTAGTTGGAGGGCCTGAGATAAGGCCGGTGGATGAGGTCAATGACAGACCGTCGGGTAGTGAGCCGCTGGTGATAGACCAGGAATAGCTGCCGGTACCGCCGGTGGCCTGGAGTGTCTGCGAGTATGTGACACCGACAGTGCCATCGGGGAGCGAGGTGGTGGTGATGGCAAGTGGTGTGGAAGATGTACTACCGCAGCCGGCGAGGAGGGTTGTGTAGCCTGAGCCGTTGGTGAAGCCGGTGCCGGCGGAGTCAGGGAAATTGAAGGTGGAGTAAGTGGCTGCTCTATATCGGTATACGCCTGAGCCTGTCGTTTGCGGCCGGAGCACTACATTAGTGTCGGCATTGACTGCCAGCCAGTAAAAGGCACCGGCATTAATAGTTTGCGGTGCCGCCAGGTTTATGCTGTTCCAACCGGCTACTACCGGCGTACTGGTATTGACTGCTGTGAGCAAATCTCCGGGCTCACCGGAGGCATCGTGGTATACGGCCACCTTGACGTTGCCGCTGCCTTCGCATTTGATTCTAAATAGGCTCATGGTACCGCTCTGTTCAGCCTGGAATCTCTGGAGGATGAAATAGTTACCGCCATGGGTGCCGGTGCCGGCGATATCGTTGGCGCCGAGCAGCTTATTAAATATGCTGATAGATAGCGATTTAGAGGCAGTAGTCGAGCCGTCGTTAACCTGTACGGTGAAGTTGGAGGTGCCGGCAGTAGTTGGAGGGCCTGAGATAAGGCCGGTGGATGAGGTCAATGACAGACCGCCGGGTAGTGAGCCGCTGGTGATAGACCAGGTATAGCTGCCGGTGCCGCCGGTGGCCTGGAGTGTCTGGGAGTAGGGGACGCCGACAGTGCCGTCAGGGAGCGAGGTGGTGGTGACGGAAAGCGGGAGGGATGATATCCCATATATAGACCGGATACCGGCTATATCGTCAGCGGTAAGAGCGCGCTTTAGCTGACCCGAGTAACCGTAGCCATACATTACCTTGGCTGAGTCGCCGGCACCATACAAGTCGTCCAAACACAGCCAGTGCCCCATCTCGTGGAGACCTACGGTCTGCACATCATAGTACCCCGATGGACAGGATGACGACGTGCTCCAACTGTAATAATCATTGAACTTGGTGTCATTTTCTAAAATGGTGCTGCCGCTATACCAGATGTAGGTGACGGCCAGGGTACTTACAGCTCCCATATTAGCCCACATAATCTCATTCACACCATCGTAGCCCACGTCAGTAGCTGCAGTAGTCCCAGCGTAGCTAAATGAAAAATTAGCACCGGAGGCAGACCAGGTGGCCGCAGCGCTCTGCATGGCGGTGCCTTCACCGGTACAATCTGAAGTATTTTCGTTTATCCGGTACGGAACGACCGGAGCCGGCGGATGGGGCCAACTGTAACCTGCGTATGAGTACGGCATAGTAACGACAGAGGGGGCGATATCCAATTCCGTAGACGGCAGGGCTTGACCACTGAGAATGCTGTTTACCCGTCCTTTGAACTCGGATACCGGCAGGCTGTCAACTCTATCTCCCCTGACTGGAAACTTGCCACGGGAGCCATAGTAGACCTCAAATTGCTCTTCAGGTATTTGGCCCTGAAGGGCTGATGCTTCAGGGAGCTGAGTAGTTGTAAGCTTTTTCAGGAATACCACCGACTTTTCGCCCTGGTCGAAGCTGACCATGTCAGATACCCACTCTCCTATACCGTCAACTGTTCCGCCGGGTACGGTGATGGTAACCTGCGGACCTGCATCGCCCTTCATCCTGTCCTCTACAGAGAAGACCACCGAGGTGTAAATCCGGGTATGCTCATCGTTCCAGTAGCTGCTGCGTTCAGTAACCGTACCAACAAGAATGGAGTCGGCACCGTTGGTAAGCTCTTTTAGATTGAGCTTCACCGAATCAGCCTGCACTGTTCCGGTAGATGCCAGCAGTAGCAGCGACGAGACTACTATGCAAAATAAGGCAACGGTTAGCCAGCGAAACTTTTTCATCTCATATCTCCTAGGTCGTTAATTATATGTAATTATATCGTAGCAAAATGAAAATTACCTTTATTATAGCTGGTACTTTAGTAATGCAAGTGAGCTGTGGCAAAGTCTATAAAATAAGGCGGCGTGGAAAACCTCCACGCCGCCTGCACATATCGAGCATAAAGCGAAATATAGAAGTGGTACCCGGCTACAGGGGCTGTTTGACTTCTTTGTCCAGGGTGATGAAGCCCCGTTTCAGGGCGGTGATGACTGCCTGGGTGCGGGCATTGGCATCCAGTTTGCGCAGGATGGAGGTTATGTGGTTCTTGATGGTCTGTTCGCTGATGTTTAGCTGGAGGGCGATTTGCTTGTTGAAGAAACCCTGGGCCATGTAAGTGAGGATTTCAGTTTCTCTGGGAGTAAGGGGTGAAACAAAGGACTCGGCGCCTTTTCCCCAGGAGAAGTTTTGAAATTGTTCCAGCACCTGATGGGCTACCTTGGGCTGTGACAGGAAGGTATCGTTAATGGGGTGTTCCCCCGCGGCGGCTCTACGGATTAGCGTCAGCAGCTCATTCGAGGAGACATCGCGTCTGACATAGCCGGCTACACGGGATTTGATTGCCTCAAATAGCTCGTTATCATTGGGTTGTGGTGACAGCAGTATTACGGCGGCGCTGGGCAGCAGTTGCTTGACGGCTTTGGCCAGGTCCGTACCGCCGCTGTAAGAAAGCTCAATATCGAGGAGAACGACATCCGGGTACAAAGTGCTTATGGCGGAAATAAGGTCGTTGCCGGAAGTAACTTCGCCACAGATTTCTATATCAGCTATTTGACTTAGAGAGGCGCGCACGCCCTGCCGGAACAGGGGCTGCTGGTCGGCTATTAAGATTTTTATTTTTGGCCGTTCTTTTGGCATGAATCACCTTTTATGAATAGACTTATTTTCAGTGTAGCAGGACTATATGTAGTTGTCAATGTGGTTTGTAGTGGTATAAATCCCGGCCTTTCGAGACCGGGATGCCCAAGATGGCAAAGGACAGGAAAAAATACATATCGGTCCCTTTCCAAATAGGAGATTCAGGGAGTTTCATCCCTCAGTAACTGATAATCGGTGTCAAAATACAGGTTAAAGACTATCCTGAAGGAGTTCACGGGACTGACAGTTTCATATAGGGGCTGGTTATCCTTCCCGGGCAAATAATATGCATTGAGTATTTCTGTCTCTTTCCCTTTCTCCCACCACATGCCGTGATCTCCCTGCAAAATAATAATCGGCGGAACATCTGATTTCGATATTATCTCATCTATAAGTATTTCAGTCTTTTTGCTAACAAAGATTACCTGATCTAAATATCCTTCTTTTTCTTCTATAGGTTGCCAAAGATTTCTTATATATGTGCTCGACTTAGTAGGATTGCCGTTACGGTCAAAAACAAAAGGACGGTGGGGACATAATATATGAGCATAAACGAATGTAGGTTCCTCGATATCAGGGATATCAGCTAGCTTGTCAAAGGCATACAACCTGGCTTTTCTATCATTATCTCCGAAAAAGCCTTGAAAGAAAATCAGGAAGGGTGATAATGCAGTAGTATCAGCCAAAGAATCCATAAAATCACTTTTTTTAAATAAGCTTTCAGACCTGTATACAAAATATCCGTCCGTATAATTAGTGATACCTTTCCAGTCGTAACCACCACCTACATAGATATATTGATAGCTTTTCTCCTTCAACAATTGTGAAACTCTGCTGTTTATTATCATTTCAACTCGTGTTTCTATGCTTGCCAGTTGGTTCTCTGTAAGATAGTCCATATTTAAGGAAGATGGCAACGATAGTAAAGTAAAAGGGTAATTACTTCGACTCTGACTGGCTACATAAAATCCTTTGCTGGTCAAATACTGAATGAATTCGCTGTTATCGTAGCCATGAACTTCTCTAAGGGTGTCCTGTCGCGGGTATCCATCGAGAATTATATAGTATATATCTGGTAAATTATTTGTATTACCTGAGCTCAAGCTGGTGATTTCTTTTTTTATTTCCGCCGGCGCTCGATTAAGCGACCTAACTTCATAGATGCTGATATTGATTAGCGAAATCGCAACTAAGGCGATAGCTACAACATTTAAGAATTTGGTAGAAGTAGCGAAATCGCTGTGGGCTCTTATTATGAAGAAAGTGCCCACAATGAAGAGAGCCAACCAAAGAGGAGCCAGGATAAACTGGGGGCTAATATGCAATTGACCTATGTCTAATCCATTTATACCTAGAGAAAATATGGCATCTCTGACACGACCGTACGAGAAAAACAATATTAGTAAAATTGAGGTAACGATGGCAGCCTTATTAGAGTTCTTGATGATTAGCCTTAACAAGAGATAAGTAATTAACGTCCCGACGATGGTAATAAGCAATGGCAATATAAGGTCGGTACCTGGGACTTCATTTATATTATAGGAAAAAAGGAAGAGGACAGGGAAAATAGCAAATAGAAATGGGTGAATAACTAAATACTTCTTCAAGCGCGTGCCTTCTTTGCTATCATAAGGTACATAGTTCTTTCAGAATTACGTATATTTACACGGTCTGCTATTGAAAACAGTTTATTGAATTCGTTCTCAAAGGCTTCCTGTGTATAATTCGAGAAAATATCTTCTCTTGTCGCCAGTAACTTTTGAGCATTCGAGTCACTTTTAGGGACGAATTCTATTATGAGCGAACTGCAAATTTTGCTGAAAAATTCAGCTATTCTATCTAATGGTAAATTGTTTGATATGGCCAGGTGATGAATCAAGGCAAGTGCCAGCACGGTATCGGCATGGCCGCGTTCCCAGAGAGACATTCTCTCCTTATTCTCCCAGCCAATTCCGGGGCTAGGATTGGTCAAATCAAGCAAAAGCGGGAATATGTTAGTTTCTCCTTTTTCAAGGGCAGTAAGGTAGTTAATTTCAACGCAGGCCGGGTCCATATCAAAACATATTGTTTGTATTCCCTTACCGCCGGCAATACGGCTGAATAAGCCTGTGTTCGCGCCTAAGTCCCAAACCACTTGAGGGCGGAGCTTATCTAAAAAGTCGCTGACAAGCTGTCTTTTATGATTAATAGCCTGCAGTATGTAATTGCTGCTGCTTAGATAATAGTCGTCCCATTCTGTGTGGTGTGGAGACCAATCGAGTTTTCGTATGCAGGATTCCAGGCTGTCAATCAGCCCCATAAATGCTCTCAGGCTAATTCTTTTCTCCAAGGTTTCTTTTTTTACCGGCTTGTCGGCATAATGCTTTTGACTTGCAGAATGAAGATGGATATGTAGTGACAAAGGGATGTTGAAACGGGTATGAAATGGCAAGAGCGAACTGGCTAAATCCAGAGGAATGCCGTCCACGTATACCCGTAGCAGCTGGTTCAGCCGAATATCCTTCTGGCTCATCAATGCCAGAGGCGCCAGGAAATGCTGGCAGAATTGTCTGTAAGCAACCCAGGGTTCCCCTTCACGGTATTTCTCAAATGAAAGGGTATCAATAAATACAGGTCTCCCCTTGCTAAATTGTATATTATAGGCGCTACAGTCTTTTAGAGTCATTCCACATTTAAGCGCTTCCTTTTGAATCTCAAGTGTCGTTAGAGCAGAGTCTTTCAGTTGGCTAAAGCACCATTCATATGGATATGATATGAACTCTATTGGCTCTGGTTTTAGCGCCTTGTAGGCATTGTCAGATTTTACGTATTTGATGTCGACTTCTTTATGTGGAATCAAAAGTTTGGAATCAACCAGGCTTTTGTAGAGGCCAGAATTGATCAACAGGTCATAATGCTCCTTATAGTCATAGTTCACCTGCCGATATAATACCCCGCTGCGAATAAAAAGGAAGCCACTTGGGTCACGAAATGAGCTTGGAAGATTTAGATTAGCCATCGGATTTAGTAAATCTCGAGAAGAGCTTACCAAAAAAGCCCTTGACTTTAGTCCAGAATACTTTAATCAAGTAAAGTCCGCCAAGGAGGCCGGCAATTGCAGCCTGAATAATTAAACTACCAGTTCCCGGGTCAATATAGCCCCGAAAAATATGGAGTGACACGGGCAGCAAGGAAACAGATAATAAAATGCTGGAATTCACTAGCTTAGTTTTTGATTTACACATTATTGTCCTTGCGTATGCCCCGCTCCCTGATTGTGTAATTATAATGCCTTCCTGACTCCAGAGTCTAGCACTTGTACTCGTTGGTGAGGATCCAATGTAAGGCACCAAAATAACATTATGCTGAAATATTTCTTGACGTAACGGGGGTTAATTTATAGAATGTTGAATGTGGCGGCTGCTGAATCAAAGAGACAGAAAAAAGTTTTGGCAACGAAGCTGATTGAGGAAATGCTTGCCGGAAATGTGCCGTCTTTAGCACGGCTGATTACGAGGGTGGAAAGAGACGGTGCCGATGTACCGCAGATAATGAAGCAGATATACCCGTATCTGGGTAAAGCCTACTGCGCAGGCGTAACCGGACCTCCCGGGTCGGGAAAGAGCACCATCGTTGACCGTTTAACAGCAGTAATGCGCCAAGATTGTTTAAGTGTCGGCATAATTGCCGCTGACCCCACCAGCCCGTTTACGGGTGGTGCTGTGCTCGGGGACAGGATTAGAATGCAGCAGCATTATCTCGATGAAGGGGTTTTTATTCGAAGTATGGCAAC
>Ga0214474_1001577_pt1 | contig 10503 bp, 6 predicted proteins | sample RVTome_2_FD_187335 | JGI IMG/M metagenome (GOLD analysis project Ga0214474, IMG submission 187335) | Soil microbial communities from uranium-contaminated site in the Upper Colorado River Basin, Wyoming, United States - RVT95D214 HiSeq ...
CCTCCAGGCCCCATAGCCAACCCCGGAAGATCATCCCTCCTGGCAGCCCTCTATCCCGCGCCGGTGCAATACCTCTACTTCGTCTCCCGCAACGACGGTTCCCATTACTTCTCCACCACCTTGAGAGAGCATAACGAGGCTGTGAGGCGGTATCAGCAAGGCGGGAGAAGGGTCGCGCATTGAAACTTCGCCTTCCCGTAGCTACCTTAAACGAGGATTCAAGGGGCCTAGGGTTCAAGGGGTCAGGGGTCTTAAAACAGGCTGGAGTGATCTGGCCAAGGGGCCACCTTCGGCTTTGGTCATTTGATGCTTTTCACTCGGACCCTCGACCACTGGGCCCCTCGACCCCTTAGGATAATCGCCTATTGATGATAATAGGTTACCCTCATGGAAAAGGACAAAAATAAAAAAACATTTGAACAGGGCCCTATCAGGCCCCCGAGCGAGGCCACGAGCTTCTTGATCAGGGTTACGAGGAACTGCACCTGGAACAAGTGCGCCTTCTGTCTCACCTATAAAGGAGAGCGCTTTGCCAAGAGGTCAATCCAGGAAATCAAACAGGATATCCTGGCTGCCAAGGCGATTGCCGATGAGATAAAGGCCCTTGCCTGGCGCGCCGGCTGTGGCGGGGAAGTTACCAGGGAGTTTGTAGAGGGGATCTTTCGCTCCCCTCAGCTCTATGATGAGCGCGTCCGCAGCATCGCGGTATGGCTCTATTATGGCGGGAAACATGTCTTTCTGCAGGATGCCAATTCCATCACCATCAAGACACCGGACTTGGTTGAGATCCTCACCTTTTTGCGGGAGCAATTCCCCCAGGTGGAGCGCATTACCAGTTACGCAAGGGCAAAGACCATCGCCACTGGCAAGAGCATCGAAGAACTGAAAGAGCTAAAAAAGGCGGGGCTCACGAGGCTTCACGTCGGGCTGGAGACAGGCTGGGACTTCCTCTTGGAGTATATGAACAAGGGGGTGACTGCCGCCGAGCAGATTGAGGCCGGCCAGAAGGTGATGGCGTCCGGCATCGAGCTCTCGGAGTATGTTATCCTGGGCCTCGGAGGCAAGAAATGGTGGCAGGAGCATGCCAGGGAGACGGCCAAGGTATTAAATCGGATCAACCCCCACTTCATCCGCCTGCGCAGTTTAAAGGTCCTTGCCCCCATGGACCTTCAGCAAAAGATAGACGAGGGTGCGTTTGAGTTGCAGACGGAAGAGGAGATGATTGTCGAGGAGAGGCTCTTGATAGAATCTCTCAACGGGATTACCAGCACCTTTGTGAGCGATCACATCCTCAACCTCTTGGCGGAGATAGAAGGCAAGCTGCCTGAGGATAAAGCACGCATGCTGGAGCTGATTGCCGCGTTTCTGGCCCTGCCTGCGGAAGAGAAGCTCAATTTCCGGTTGGGCAAGCGGACAGGAATTTATCAAATTATGGAGGACATGTCCGACCCCCTCTTACATCGCCAGGTGGCAGCGCTGATTACTAAACTCGAACAGCAAGCTCCTGGCGGCGTCGAGGCCTCCATCACCAGGATAAAAGAGACCTTTTTGTAATTCATCTTTTGACGTTTTTTTCTTTATCCCTCTTGTTTTTGTCCCTATCTCATCAGTCCTTTCTCTGCCTGCTCTTGGTTACTGGCTTCTGTCTACTGACTCCTGAATACTGCCTTTCCCCCCAAAAACCTCTTGACAAAAATATCTAATCCGGGCTATGGAAGGGCATAATTCCGGTGCCCGGGGGAAAGAATTGGGCACTAATCAATCGCTATAAAATATAAAGCAGCTCAATACAGTATCTGAACCTTCTAAATCCGGGGGGATAATGGAGAAGGGGAGAGCAAATAGTTTTTATTGAGCCTTCAGAGGTGCCGTGCAGCACCGTTGGAGGCTTTTGTATTTTTAACGAAGTAACCCCCTCTCCCCTTTTGGGGAGAGGGTAAGGGTGAGGGGGATACGAGGGGAATGATCACAGGCTTCGCGAGACCCATATTTAAGAGAAATAGAGGAGGCATAACATGCTCATCAACCTGAGCAAGGGGGAATGCCCATACCGTGTAGGGCTTTCTATTACATATAAGACTAAGAGGGGAGACAGAGGAGACCTGTTATGAAGAAGGGGAAGATTAGCGGATTTGGGATTGTGGGTATCCTAGGGGTCTTGTTAATAATCTGTGCGCCAGGGAGTTCTTTAGCCGGGGATGTATGGGTTACTACCACCCTCGACAACGAATGGCATGAGGGATTATATACCTCCATTGCCGTTGATACCGGTGGCCATTGCCATATCAGCTATTATGATTTTTCCGACAATGACCTCAAGTACGCGACCAATGTCTCAGGCTCCTGGGTCTATACCAAAGTCGACGACGAAACGGCAGATTGGAACTCCCTGGCCGTTGATGCCAGTGGTCATTGCCATATTAGCTATTATGATGATTTCTACGGAGTCCTCTGGTACGCGACCAATGCCTCAGGCTCCTGGCAGACGTACAGCCTCACCGACGGCTATTGGACTGAGGGAAAATATTCCTCCATTGCCGTTGATGCCGGTGGCCATTGCCATATCAGCTATTATGAGTGGAACCACGCTGACCTCAAGTATGCGACCAATGCCTCAGGCTCCTGGCAGACGTACACCGTCGACAGCGGCGCAGTGTGGCAAGACGTAGTGGGACGGTTTACCTCTATTGCCGTTGATGCCGGTGGCTCTGTTCATATCAGCTATTTTGATTACACCAACCGCGACCTCAAGTACGCGACCAATGCCTCAGGCTCCTGGCAGACGTACACCGTCGACAGCGCAGGGGATGTGGGAGAATATACCTCCATTGCCGTTGATGCCAACGGCCATTGCCATATCAGCTATTATGATTTAACCAACGGCAACCTCGAGTACGTGACCAATGCCTCAGGCTCCTGGCAGACGTACACCCTCGACAGCGCAGGGGATGTGGGAGAGTATACCTCCATTGCCGTTGATGCCGGTGGCTCTGTTCATATCAGCTATTTTGATTACACCAACCGCCACCTCAAGTACGCGACCAATGCCTCAGGCTCCTGGCAGACGTACACCGTCGACAGCGCAGGGGATGTGGGAGAATATACCTCCATTGCCGTTGATGCCGGTGGCCATTGCCATATCAGCTATTATGATGACACCCACGATGGTGACCTCAAGTACGCGACCAATGCCCATGCCACAGATCAAAACCCCGACATCAAGGGGGTCATGGAAGACAACCCCAATACCAAGTATAAGAATGAGAAAACGAAGACCCAGGGATGCAGTAAGGCAAATGGCGAACCTACCGGCATGCCTGGCCTGCTTGTCAACCTTGCGAGCCTCAACTTCGTCCTCCAGGACAAGGACATCGCCTATGCGGATATCGGCAGAAGCATAGCGATAGAGCGCTCTTACAACTCCTACAGCACCTATCAAGGCATCTTCGGCAGGGGGTGGACCTTTAATTACGGGGTTTACCTGGTTGTTGACGCATCGGGAAATATCACCGTCATGCGCGGCACTGGTGCCGAGAAGTCCTTTACCCGCAACACCGACGGCACCTATACTCCGCCGAAAGGGGTTTTTGACAAACTTACCAAGAATACCGACGGGACTTACTCCCTCTGGAGCAAGGGAGACAGGCTCACCTATGCCTTTAGCGTGACAGGCGTCCTTACGTCAGTCAAGGATAGCAATAACAACACCGTGACCCTGGCCTATGATGGCAGCAATAGGCTCACGACCATCACCGATGCTGCAGGGAGAAATACTACCTTTACCTATAACGCCGACAACCAGGTAGCGACCATCACCGATCCCCTGAATCGCCCCATCATCTTTACCTATGAGAATGGGAACATGAAAACCTCGACCGATCTGGCCGGGGTCACCACGACCTTCACCTACGAGGCCACGAACCACCTTCTGAGCATGGCTACGCCCAACGGCACCACTTCCTTCACTTACCAGGACTATGCCTTTGGCAGGCGCCTGGCTACGGTCACGGATGCGACAGGCAAAACAACGCAGTATACTGTCGATGGTCCAAATTCTGAAATTCTGGTAACTGATGCCAATGGTCATACGACCCATTACGGTTATAACTCAGACGGCTATACCACCTATGTCAAAGACCCTCTCGCAAATACAATCTCATATGGCTACGACGCTGCGGGTAATCGCACTTCAATTACAGACGCCAACAACAAGCAAACGACCATTGCCTATGACAGCCGAGGAAACATCACCTCTATCACCGACCCCCTGACCAAGATCACAGCCTTTACTTATGATACCCGGGACAATCTCACGCAGACCAAAGACCCCCTGAACAGGATCTATGCCTATATCTATGATACCCATGACAACCTCACCCGCATCACCAATCCTTTGTCCCAGCACACCGACTTCGCCTACGATGCCAAGGGCGAGTTAACCTCTTTAACCGATGCCAGGGGCAAGACCTCAAGCTTTGTCTATGACCAGTACGGCAATCTCCAATCCATCACCGACCCCTTGAACCATACCGCCACCTTTACCTATAACCTGATCGGCAAACAGCAGACAGCCACCGATCCCCTGGGCCATACCTCGAGCTTTGAGTATGACCCACTGGGCAGGCTGATAAAGCGCATTAATCCAGATGCCACCCAATATATCATCGAGCGCTACTGCTCGGGCATCGCCGGTATCATCGACGAGAATGGCAAGCATACGACCTATGACCACAACGCCATCAACATGCTGACAAGGGTCACTGACCCCATGGGTTACCAGGTAAACTATATCTATGACAACGCCGGCAACCTCACCCGTCTCAAAGACCCCTTGAACCAGGCCACCACTTATACCTACGATGCCGCCGATCGCCTAATGCAGATGACCTATCCCGAAGGGGCAACAGAGACATACACCTACGATCCCGCGGGAAATCGCCTTTCCAAGACCGACGCCAAGGGCGTAACTCTTACCTATGGTTATGACGACGTGCACCGGCTCACGAGCATATCAGCCCCTGATCTTTCGATTGCGTCCACCTATGATGACGTGGGTAACCTCGATATTATGACCGATGCTACTGGGACGACCAACTATGACTTCGATGAGCTCAACCGGCTCAAAAAGATTACCTATCCAAATGGGAAGATCATCAATTACACCTACGATGCCGTGGGCAATATCACGAGCATTGCCACTCAGTTTGGTACGGTTGTGTATGACTACTACGACAACAACCTCTTGTACACGATTACCTTACCCAACAGCCAGCAGGTGATCTATCAATACGATGACGCAGGCAATCTGCTCCAGGTGGAATATCCGAATGGAACTGCTGCTGCCTATGCCTACGATACCAGAAATAGGCTTACTGCTATGACCAATTTTGCCCCTGAGAGTACGGTAATCTCTACTTATGCTTATACATTGGACGGGGTCGGTAATAGGACAAGAACCGATCTCAATGAGCCTATGATGCCGAGCTACAACGCAGAGACTGTAAATTATACTTACTCGCTGGGGAATATGTTAAATACAGCTGACGGAAACACCTATGCCCATGACGCCAACGGCATCAGAACCAGTAAAACCACCGGAACCAACGTGACCAGTTACACGTACGATTCTTTGAATCGTCTCACCCAGACTAGCATCACTAGCCGCACGATACAATATATCTATAATGGTTTAGGCCAGCGGACAGGGAAGATTGACAATGGCGTACTCACAAACTATCTCATCGATCCTCATGGTTTCCTGCCGCAGGTCTTGGCTGAAACGGACGCGAGTAACAACCTTATCTCTTTTTATGTTTATGACGGTGCGGGATTAGTGGCCAAGGTCACCCCTCAAAACCAATATTACTTCTACCACTACGACGGACTCGGCAGCACCATAGCGATTACAGATAGTTCTGGACAGGTGGTGAATACCTATTGCTATTCCCCTGAAGGTTTAGTCGGCACTCAAGAGACTATAAATAATCCCTTTACCTATGTGGGCCGATTCGGCGTGATGGCTGAAGGCAACGGCCTCTACTACATGAGGGCTAGGTACTACGATCCTGAGGTGGGGAGGTTTATTAATAAAGATCCCATTGGGTATTTGGGGGGGATGAATCTGTTTGGGTATGTGAGGAATAATCCGGTGAATTGGGTGGATGCAAGAGGGGAAATAGCTCCGCAAGCCGTCGGTGCAATCATTGGAGGAGCAATAGGTGGTACTGTTTCTTTCATCAATGCTTATAATTCAGGTGCTAGAGGTTGGAATTTAGTAGGACAAACAGCTTTGGGTACACTGACGGGCGCCATCGGTGGCGCGCTATTAAACCCATACCTGGCAGTAGGCGGAGGCGCAGTTATAGGTGGGCTTGGAAACTTAGGTTCACAACTCATTGATCAGCAACGTACGGGAGAGGACGTTACCTATACGAAGGTTGGAATTTCTATGGTAGCTGGAGCGGTCGGCGGGGTGTACGGTAGTTGGTTGAATGCTCTGACAGCTGATTTATTTCAGGCGGGTGTTTTAGCTGCAGTGATGACCGGTACGCTCGATACACTCGGACAACTGCTATACGACCGCTCACGGAAAACTACAAACAGCCCGTGTCTTGTCTTATAAACAACAAATGACTTCAAGTATCATTGAAGATGAGAACAAGGAACAAGGAGGACGCCATTAAAATGTCCTATCGGTATTCGTGGTTCTACGTCATGCAGCCTGTACTAGGCGATGTTTTCCTTCTTTGTGTGCTGGCCCTCTTACTGTATACGAAACCCATGCGGAACAAACCGGTGAGTGATGTGGTCGTCTGGTGGTTGTTTGTCCTTTTGTGCGTTGGTTTGATCTTGGCAGGGTTTTGGCTATATTTGCAGAGAACTAAAGAACCCAAAGAATTTCGTGTCACTGACAAATCAATATCAGCCCTATATCCCGATGGAACCGAAATCGCGATTGCTTGGAATGCAATGGACAGTATTCGGGTGAGACGCAGTTGGCAATCCGCTGCTCAGATCATGGAGATTACATCGAAAGATAAGTTAAAGCGAATAGTATGCACCAATTATTTGCCTGGGTGGGACACATTCAATCAAACTGTAAAGAAATATAGTGCAGGTCAGGGACGCAGCTAACTTTCTTAACTTACTCGATGAAGGCAATGGGACAGACCTTGATTGAGGACAGGTAAATAAAAAGCATTGTATTATATTTGCGTATTTCGAGCTCAGCACAACGATGAAGGATACTAAAAAAACAAAAAGTGAAGGGGCAGATGATGCTTAAAAAACTATCTTTTGTCTTAGCGCTGGTGGTGCTGGTTGGGCTTGCTTTGCCCTGTTTTGCCGATACCATCACCTATGAATACGATGACCTCTACCGCCTGACCGGGGCCACGTATTCAGACGGCACGGTGATCCAGTACACGTATGATGACGCGGGCAACCGTCTCAGCATGGTTAAGGCGCCGCCGGCAAGCGCACCTGCGGTGCAACTCTCTGCCAGCCCTGCGTCTATTCAAGAGGGGGGCTCATCCACGCTCACTTGGACCTCTACCAATGCCGATTCCTGCTCCATCGATCCCGATATTGGCTCGGTCCCTGTCAGCGGTTCGAGATCGGTCTCCCCTACTGCCACTACCACCTATACCATTACGGCTACCGGCGCAGGCGGCACTGCCACTGCTAATGTGACGGTAATTGTCACGCCACCTCCAGCACCTACAGTAACTATCTCTGCTGATCCTTCCACCATTCAGTCTGGTGCGACCAGCACCCTCACGTGGACCTCTACCAATGCCGATTCCTGCACCATTGATCAGGGCATTGGCACGGTTAATACCAGTGGCTCCACCACAGTATCGCCTTCTGAGACCACGACCTACACCATCACCGCAACGGGTCCCGCCGGCACCGCCACGGGCAGCGTTATAGTTACCGTCACCGCTGCCCCACCTGCACCTGAGGTATCGATCTCGGCCGATCCTACCAGCATTCAGGAAGGTGGATCCTCTACCCTTACCTGGTCATCTACCAATGCCGATTCATGCACCATCGATCAGAGTATTGGCACAGTCAATACCAACGGGTCAACGACAGTCACGCCCACGGCAACTACAACCTACACCATCACCGCTACCGGTACGGGCGGCACGGCTACTGCCAGTGTGCCCGTTACCGTCACCGCTGCCCCGTCTGCGCCTACCGTGACGATCTCTGCTGATCCGGTGAGCATCGACTATGGGGCATCATCTACTCTCAGCTGGAGCTCCACTAATGCCGATTCGTGCAGCATCGATCAAGGCATTGGCACCGTTAATACCAGCGGCTCAACCGGCGTGTCGCCCACTACCACGACGACCTATACCATCACTGCCACCGGTGCCGGGGGCACTGTCACTGCCAATGTGACAGTCACTGTCACGCCGCCGCCCCCCACGGTGACCATCTCGGCTAATCCAGCAACCATTGTTAGTGGTCAGTCCTCTACTTTGACTTGGACCTCGACCAATGCCGAATTGTGCTCCATCGATCAAGGCATCGGCACGGTCAATACCAGTGGTACGACCACAGTATCGCCTACTACAACCACCATCTATACCATTACGGCAACAGGAGCAGGAGGAACTGCTACGAGCAGTGTGACAATTACCGTGACACCGCCATCGCCGGTATCAATAATCACCCGCCCCGACGCTGCTGGCGATGAAACGAACCTGCCATTACAGAACCCGACGAGCGGGGCACATTGGGACAAGGTTGATGAAGCAACCCCTGATGAGGATACTACGTATGTGTCTGCGAATGCCTCTTACAAACGTGATTTATATAATTTAGCAAACATAACCCAAAGCGGAACCATAAACTGGATAAAAGTATGGATACGTACACATGCAAGTGCAATAGGGACAGGATATGCTAGAACAGCTATTAAGACGGGAGGAACCGTCTATGAAGGGTCGGAGATTACTTTCACTACAAGTTATGTTAATTACTCTACTCAGTACACGACTAATCCGCAAACAGGCGTTGCGTGGACTTGGAGTGACATCAACGCCTTACAGGCCGGAGTAAGTTTGAAATTCGTGAGCTACCGTATCGGTTTAATTACTGACTTTTGGACTCGTTGTACTCAAGTCTATGTGGAAGTTAATTATACCCCTTGAGAAATAGTTAGAAGGGTATTTGCCTTTTGCCATCTCCTTTTACGGGGAGGGCCTTTGGGCCCTCTCTTTTTTTCATGTCCTTAATTTATTGATATTTCATGCTGCCGTGGCGCCTAGGGGCGGGTGTGGGCAAAATCTCTTCTTCACCCATTCCCTGAAAAACTCGACATTATTGACCCATGCTCGGCGCAAGCGTTTCGATGTGTGCTCAGCTTAATGCCTCACTTTAAGGGCAGGATTAAGAAGCGCCTCTTCCCAAGGCTAGCTCGGGACGCTGAGTTTATCGAAGCGCACGATCAATCCTGAACGCCTCTTCCTGAACTTTGGTCGAAAACAGCCCTGGCAGTTAAGTCGGCCAGTCAAAGGATTGACTTTTCTCTTTGATATGCGTTAAGGTGTGAAAAACCATGGACATGACAGCTATCAAGCGGCTATGGCGTAGGACCGGCATAGCGCGGAGGAGGTGTTTCAAGACCAAGGTCTCGATGTCTGCCAAAATGAGGCTCTTTGACCTGGAGGCAGGGAAAGGCATCACCTCGTGGATCGAGGGGAGCACGACGGAGTTGGCTGAGGACGGTCTTGTCGTAGGAGTGGATCAGGTCATGGTGGACGGCTTTCATATCTTTACCGATGCCATGAAGCAGGGGAGGAGGCTGGAGCTCGAGTGGGAGCTGCCGGCAGAGGGTGGCGCACTCTCGGGAAAAGGCAAGGTCCTCTGGTTTAAGCAGGCGCCTGATGGTGCTCCCCATCCCTTCGAGGCCGGGGTCTTGCTGGCGGAGATGAGTCTTGAGCAGAGGGAACGGTGGCTTGGGTTTACCAAGGGGCTGCCCGGCTGAACATCTTTAAAATCCGGGTCGCCTCCGGTAGCATAGGGATTTGCTTGAACACTCCCGTTTTGCGGGATCGACCCCTTTTAGCACCATATTTCCCTTCTCCCCTTAATAAGTCCCCCTCCACTTTAATAAAAAATATGGAGGTGGGGATGCCGTAAAGCGGCAGGAGAAGGTGAGTCCCGCACAACTTTGCATAAATCATGGACTGCGGGATGCCCCAAGGCGGCAGATGAGGGGTTACAATTTAATTGGACCCCTCACCCCCGCCCTCTCCCCATCGGCGTAGGGAGAGGGAAAGATTTGAATTACGACACAATCTCGATGGAGAGAGGATTGACGCACCTTCCAGCTACGCCAGGACAAGGCCGCGGGGTGAGGGGGATTTTGAAGTTTTTTCGGTTATTTTTTTAAAGAGATGGAGAGCATATGCGTGTTCGAGACATGAGGGGATTTACGCTCATTGAGCTGATGGTCGTTGTCGTCATCCTGGGGATCCTTGCCGGCCT
>Ga0214474_1001578_pt1 | contig 10493 bp, 5 predicted proteins | sample RVTome_2_FD_187335 | JGI IMG/M metagenome (GOLD analysis project Ga0214474, IMG submission 187335) | Soil microbial communities from uranium-contaminated site in the Upper Colorado River Basin, Wyoming, United States - RVT95D214 HiSeq ...
TCAACCTGAGTGTACTTGACGGCTGGTGGGACGAGGGCTATCAACATGAATACGGCTGGGCACTCGGCCACGGAGAGGTATACAATGACCTTAAGTCTCAGGATGATATCGAGAGCCGCGACCTTTATAATCTACTTGAAGAGGAGGTCGTTCCCCTCTTCTACCAGAGGGGGCATGATGATATCCCCAGGGGCTGGGTTGAAAAGATGAAGGCCGGACTGAGACACCTAGTCCCGATCTTCAATGCACACAGGATGGTGCAGGAATATATGGACAGATATTATCTGCCCTGTTCAAAACGTTATAATACGCTGAGTATCAATAATTTCGCCGGGGCTATCGAGCTTGCATCCTGGAGGCAAAAACTAATGACAGGTTGGGCAGGGGTGTCTGTCGAGGAGGTGATCTCTCGCGATGGCCTTGATATGCCTGTTGGAAGCGAGCTTAATATTGAGGCAAGTATTAAGCTCGGCAGTCTTACACCTGAAGACGTTACTGTTGAGGCCTATTACGGCAAGCTTGATCATAATGGTGATTTTTCTGAAAGAGATACCATGGTACTGGAAGTCAAGGACGTAAAAGGGCAAATCTATAATTTCAAGGGAAAGCTTCCCTGTGTTAAGACGGGCCGTTTCGGCTACACGGTACGGATTACGCCGAGTAAGAAAAGGCTTGAAAATCCCTTTATCACAGGTCTTGTTACATGGGCATAATGCTAATGTCTTTTGGTTTACGTCCAACGGTTTCGGTTAAGCGGCTCGTAACGATACTAGTGTAACGTGTGACGCGCCCGCAGACGGAAAACGACAGGCTACAGACGAAACGAGCAGCGTAACCGAACAGCGTATGACGTTAATACAAGAATCCTCAAATCATTGAACCCTTTATTAATATAGGACAAAGATTTTGAAACCGACCCTCAGTGAAGATCAGGTTAAAGATATAATTTCCGGGAATATCGCGGATCCATTTTCTCTTCTCGGCGCTCATCCTCTCGATCGTCCCGATGTGGCTCAGGCCGTTGTAGTCCGCGTCTTCCTGCCAGGCGCTAAAAGCGTGAAGGTCATGGATCTTGACCCGGAGAGAGAGGTAGTCGCCTTACTGGTCCACAAGGAGGGTCTCTTTGAGGCCATCCTAAGAGGGGATACAAAGATAAAACCCTATCACCTCAAGGTCGACTTTGGCGGCAATACCGCCTCAAGGTTTTTCGACTGCTACTCATTTGCCCCTGTGCTCAGCGATTATGATCTGTATCTCTTCAGCCAGGGTAACCACTACAATATCTATGAAAAGCTCGGGGCGCATCCATGGGTCCACCAGTGCGTCCCAGGTGTCTTATTCGCGGTCTGGGCGCCTTCTGCCTCCAGGGTAAGCGTCGTCGGCGACTTCAATCAGTGGGACGGGCGGCGGCACCAGATGCGTAACCGGGGAGTATCCGGGGTATGGGAGATCTTTGTACCTCATCTTGGGAATGATCTGTTATATAAGTTCGAGATACGGACCCAAAACGGCACTCTCCTCATCAAGGCTGATCCGTTTGCCTTCATGTTTGAACAGCGGCCCAAGACAGCCGCCGTTGTTCATGATATTAATCAATTTCAATGGAAAGATCGGGAATGGATGGCATACCGTGCTAAACGAGACCACTTGAGATCTCCCATGTCCATTTATGAGGTCCACCTCGGTTCATGGAAACGCAAGGAGGAGGAGGGAAACCGGTGGCTGACTTACAGGGAGGCAGCAGAGGAGCTGATCCCCTATGTAAAGGATATGGGATTTAATTTCATAGAGTTTCTTCCCCTTTCCGAGCACCCATTTGACGGGTCCTGGGGTTACCAGGTTACCGGCTATTATGCCGCGACCTCCCGCCATGGACTGCCTGAAGACCTTATGTTCCTTATTGACAGGTGCCACGCCGAAGGGATCGGCGTTATACTTGACTGGGTGCCTGCCCATTTCCCAAGGGATTCCTATGCCCTTGAATATTTTGACGGGACCCACCTGTATGAACATCAGGACCCCCGTCAGGGTGTGCAGAAGGACTGGGATACCCTGATCTTCAATTACGGCCGCACAGAGGTGAAAAATTTTCTGATAGCAAATGCGCTGTTCTGGTTTGATAAGTATCACGTTGACGGGTTGAGGATGGATGCCGTAGCCTCAATGCTCTACCTGGATTACTCCCGCAAGGAAGGTGAATGGATACCCAACCGTTACGGCGGCAGGGAAAACCTTGAGGCCATAGAATTCATAAAGAGCCTTAACGCCAAGATATATCAACAATTTCCCGGCGTCGTGACCATAGCCGAGGAGTCTACGGCCTGGCCGGGTGTTACACTCCCGGTCCACCTGGGCGGTCTTGGTTTCATGTTTAAATGGAATATGGGGTGGATGCATGACATGCTGAGCTTCATATCCAAAGACCCCGTCCACAGGCGATTTCACATGAACATGCTTACCTTCGCTTTACTGTACGCATTTCATGAAAACTTTATCCTGCCTCTTTCACACGATGAGGTCGTCCATGGAAAGGCTTCTCTCCTCTCCAAGATGCCCGGTGATGAATGGAGGAAATTCGCCAACCTCCGTCTTCTTCTGGCATATATGTATGCCGAACCGGGCAAAAAGATGCTGTTCATGGGCGCGGAATTCGGTCAATGGTGGGAATGGGACCATGACCATTCCATCCAGTGGCATCTCCTGCAGTATGCGCCTCACCAGGGTTTGCAGCAATATGTTAAAGACCTTAACAGGATATACAGATCTGAACCCGCCATGTATGAACTTGACTATCATTCAGACGGATTTGAGTGGATAGACTTTCGCGACGCGGATTCAACCGTAGTATCCTTCATCCGCAGGGACAGGTCCCAGGGCCAGACCCTTGTCTTTATCTTTAACTTCACGCCCGTGCCCAAGTCAAATTACCGGATAGGGGCGCCCAGACCGGGTTATTACAGGGAACTGATCAACTCTGATTCGTCAATTTACGGAGGGTCCAACATGGGACTGGAAGGCGGGATATACGCGGATACGCTTCCATGGCACGGCCAGCCCTGCTCCCTGAACCTCACGCTCCCTCCCCTGGGCATGATAGTCCTCAAGCACATCCCGGAATAATCACTATTGTTGCAAATAACCCCTGCTCAACCCTTCTGTCATTTCGACCGCAGGGAGAAATCTTATTATAGTGAACGACATGTATAAGTTTTAAAACAGAATATTGATTTCAGAATATCGAAAGAATCTAAACTTCATAATTCATAATTCCTTGTTCGATATTCGATATTTTTTTAAGACTTATGCATCATGAATTCTGAGACAAGCCATCCGTCCGCCTTTGTTTCGAGTTATGTAACATACTGATCACCGCATTATTTTTGATACAGGACATATATTCATGCATTATGTTTGTGAATCAGAATTTCTCTTTCTCGCTAACACGCTGTGGCGATAGCCATAGAAGACATAGATCAGCATGCCAACCAGCATCCACACGCCAAGCCTCAGCCAGTTCGCCGCAGGCAGCGAGAACATCAGTACCAGGCAGAACAGGATGCCCAGCGCCGGGATAAGCGGCGACCATGGACAGCGGAACGGGCGCTCCGCCTGAGGATTCAAATAGCGCATAATAAGCACCGCCGAGCACACTATGATGAATGCAAGCAGGGTTCCGATATTTACCAATTCAGCCAGTATGCCCAAAGGGATAAAGGATGCCATGGCCCCGACCAGGATGCCTGTCAGGATGGTGGACTTCCATGGCGTGCGGAAACGGAGGTGAACCGACCCGAAAAAGCCCGTCGGTAAAAGGCCATCTCGTGCCATTGCTAGAAGTACGCGCGGCTGGCTTAACATTAAAACCAGTATTACAGAGGTGATCCCAACTACCGCACCAAGGGATATGACAAACTGACCCCAGCGCAATCCCACACGTTCAAAGGCTGCGGCCACAGGCGCATCCACGTCGATCTGGTCGTATGGGACCATGCCGGTCAGAACGATAGATACTGCGATATATAAGATGGTGCAGATAACAAGCGATGCGATAATGCCAAAAGGGACGTCACGATTCGGGTTACGTGCCTCTTCCGCATGGGTAGAGACCGAATCAAAACCTATATAGGCAAAGAAGATCATTGCGGCGCCGGCAAGTACCCCTACGGGTGCGCCGTCAGCGCCGGTCTGTCCCAATATCGTCTTGCCGAATATGCTTATTCCAGCCCATCCGAAGGGTGCAAAAGGGTGCCAGTTGGCTGTGTCGATGTAGAACACCCCTGCTGCGATGACCAAAAGAACCACAGCTACCTTGATTGCTACCATCAGGTTGTTGAAACGGGAACTTTCCCTGATACCGATCACCAGCACTACTGTGAGAATGGCCACTATCGCAAGGGCCGGAAGATCAAACCAGCTGCCTGTGGCAAGAAATTCCCCCTGAGCAGGATCAAAATCAAAGGGCGCGCCTGACATGATATGTGGAACCTTTATTTTAAACATACCTATGAAATTCTGGAAGTATTTAGACCAGCCATGGGCGACTGAGGCTGAAGCTACCGTGTATTCCAGAACCAGATCCCACCCTATGATCCATGCGAACAGTTCTCCTAACGTAGCATAGGCATAGGTGTAAGCTGAACCTGCCACAGGCGCCATGGAAGCGAACTCAGCGTAACATAAGGCTGCGAAGATGCATGCTAGCCCTGCTACCACAAAGGACAGAGACAGTGCGGGACCGGTCTTATAATGGGCGGCATATCCTGTGATCACGAATATGCCCGCGCCGATAATGCACCCTATCCCGAGACTTGTCAGCGACCATGGACCCAGTACGCGCCTGAGACGGTTTTCACTCTTCATCTCCTCGTGCAACATGGCGAGCGTTTTCTTCTTGAAAAGATGGCCTGGCATCAATCTTTCCTCCTCCGCTTTCACAATATGCTACAGAATATGAATTTCATCACTGGATTTAGGATCATGAAAATCCGGATCTCAGGTTGCTGAATACTACATCTGTTTTTTAAGCCGAGTCAATAATATGTATGTATTTATTTGAGAATCGTTGCGATAAACAAGGGAGAGGCGTGGAAATGATGGCCCGTTCGGTGAACGAGCCCTACTGAATGATCGTCTTTAAAAAGTTATGTAGGGTCCGCTCCCCGAGCGGACCGTAATATTTCACGGCTCATAATTAATATTCTAGAAAAACACAATAATCATTGTCATCAAGGCGGAATCAATAAGAAATTGGCAAAATATGTCTTAGAAATGCTGTAAATATTTGAGATGAAATATAGATTAGCTTGTATTTATTTAATCTTTATCTTTTTAAGAACAGGTTAACGCCATATTGTCCCGTCCTTTGTATCGATCACCTCGATTCCCATCTTATCCTTCAACTCCTTGCGGAGACGATCCGCTGTCTCCCAGTCTTTGGTCCTTCTCGCCTCCTCCCTTTTAATTATTAACTCCTCTACCGCCTTATCAGGCCTTGCCGGCGTCAGATCTATGAGGCCCACAACCGAATTTATGCCGTCAAGGTACTCCTTTATCCGCTCCTTATCTTTCTGGGCAAGTCCATGTTGGTCCATGATCACGTTTACCCGGCTCATAAATTGAAAGATGGCGGCAAGGGCCGGAGCGATATTGAAATCATCATCCATGGATTTAATAAAACTATATTTTAGGTCATATACCATCTGGTCAATCTCAGGATAAGGCTGTCCCGGACGGCAATGGGCCAGCTTTGCGGCGAACCTGTCCATATTGGAGACCGTCTCCTTGGCCATATCCAGTTTCTCCCAGGAAAAAGAGATCGGTTTTCTATAGTGGCGGTTGATAAGCCAGTAGCGGATCTCCCGGCCAGTGTAACCCCTCTCAAGGATCTTCCTCAGGCTATACATGTTATCCTGGGAATCATCGGATTTCTTCCCGTCTATCATTACCAGCTCATTGTGAAGCCAGTAATTGGCAGGCAGTTTGCCTGTCACAGCCTGGCTTATGGCTATCGAGTTTTCATGATGCGGGAATATAAGGTCAATGCCGCTGGTATGGATATCATAGGTCTCTCCAAGGTATTTCATGGACATGGCAGGGCATTCCAGATGCCAGCTTGGCCTGATATTCCCCCACTTTGTCTGATATGATATCCCCTTCTTGAGTTCACTCAGCGTTGAACGCTTGAGAAGTGTGAAATCCCTGGGATTTTCCTTTTCATACTGCTCCAGGTCAACGGTTTTGCCGACCTTTATCTTATCGAGATCAATCCTGGAGAGCTTGCCGTAATCCCTGAATCTGGATATATCAAAGTAGATGGATCTGAATTTCTCATACGCGTAACCCTTCTCGAGCAGTCTCTGGGTGATATTAATCATGTCATCCACGTGCTGGGAGGCCCTGGGATATTTATCCGCCCTTTTTATATTCAATGCGTCAATATCCTTTAAAAATTCCTGATAAAAATGTTCGGTAAATTCCTGCAGGGACTGATCAGCCTTTTCCGCCCCCTCAATGGTTTGATTATCCAGATCAGTGACATTCATGATATGGTTTACGGTAAACCCTTTATACTCCAGATATCTCCTGATCAGGTCGGAGAAGACAAAACGCCTGCACTGCCCGATATTGATAAGCCCGGAAAGTGTGGGGCCGCAGGAATATATCCTTACGCGATTTTCATCTATAGGGACAAACTCCTCTTTTTTTCTGGTGAGCGTATTATATAAAAGCTGTCCTGTCTTTTTTTTATCCTCAAAGAGAGGTGTGCTCAGATATCTTTCTCCTCCGTCAGGCAGGATAACCACGACAGTACCCGAGGTCATTCCCCTCGCGAGCCTTAATGCGCCTGCCATGGCAGCCCCTGAGCTCATACCCGCAAAAATACCCTCCTTTTTCGCGAGCAGCCTTGTTGTCTGGTATGCCTCCTCATCGTCTATCCTGATGATCTGATCGACACGGCCCTTGTCAAATATGCCGGGTCGGTATGATTCATTCATGTTCTTGAGACCTTGTATCTTATGCCCCATATAAGGCTCAATACCCACAATCTTCACCTCGGATTTAAGCTCCTTGAAGCGCCGTGAAATCCCCATCAAAGTGCCTGTGGTGCCCATGGAAGATACTATGGCATCCAGATCTCCTCCTGTCTGCTCCCATATCTCCATAGCCGTGCCGTTATAATGAGACATCCAGTTTGATTCGTTGTTGAACTGATCAGCGAGCCAGTATTTCTCCGGCTCCTCCCTTATCAGGTTATAGACAAATTCGATAGCCCCATCCGTGCCCAGATGAGCGGGCGTAAACCTCAATTCCGCACCCATCGCGCGAAGGATCTTTTTCCTCTCTTCACTCACCGCCTCCGACATAACTAAAAGGATACGATAACTCTTTATAGCCGCAACCATGGATAGCCCAATGCCCGTGTTGCCGCTTGTGGCTTCAAGGATGATCTTATCCTTCGTCAGCTCGCCCTTTTTCTCCGCGTCTTCAATCATCTGAAGCGCCGGCCTGTCCTTGATAGATCCGCCAGGGTTAAAATATTCAAGTTTTGCCAGGATTACGACATTCTTATTCTGATTGAGGCGTTTGATGGGCACCAGGGGGGTATTCCCGATCTGGTCCAATATGTTATTATATCTATTAGGCATTATTGAGCACCCCCTAGCCTCTCCCCGCTTATCCCGTAAATATATTGATATGTTAGCGTATATTATTAATCAGTTATTTTCAATAGAGAAATTATTTTTTGGATAATACTTGACATCTGTCTTGAAATAATTATTTTTATTCATTCTAAATATAAATATTTATTTATAATATCCCTTGCATATTTACCTTTTGATAATTAATATAAACATATTTTAAATAATAAGGGAGGAGACAGAAAAAATGAAAATCAGACCTTTACATGATCGGATTATAGTAAAAAGGATCAAGGAGGAGGAGACAACCAAAGGTGGTATTATCATCCCCGATACGGCGAAAGAGAAGCCCTCGGAAGGGAAGGTAATAGCCGTTGGTAAAGGCAAGCTCCTTGAGAACGGCAAGATTCAACCGCTTGAGGTAAAAAAGGGCAATAAGGTATTATTTGGGAAATACGCAGGCACCGAGGTCAAGATAGATGGCGAGGAACACCTGATCATGCGGGAAGACGATATTATTGCTATTGTGGAATAGGCATAAATAATTTTAAGGAGGAAATTTAAGATGGCAAAAGAGATTAAATACGGTGGAAAGGCCAGAGAGTCTATCCTGAAAGGGATAGACACCCTTGCCGACGTAGTCAAGATCACACTGGGGCCCAAGGGCCGGAACGTAGTCCTTGATAAGTCTTATGGAGCGCCTAATATCACAAAAGACGGCGTTACAGTGGCCAAAGAGATAGAGCTGGAAGACAAGTTCGAAAACATGGGGGCTCAGATGGTAAAGGAGGTGGCCTCCAAGACATCGGATGTGGCCGGTGACGGCACTACTACCGCCACTGTCCTGGCGCAGGCAATCTATAGAGAGGGTTCAAAGCTCGTGGCCGCGGGGATCAATCCGATGGCAATCAAGAGGGGCATAGAAAAGGCCGTGGAAGTCACCGTAGAGGAGTTGAAAAAACTTTCCAAACCAACCAAGGACCAGGAAGAGATCTCACAGGTCGGGACAATATCCGCCAATAATGATTCGACAATCGGCAACATTATCGCCGAGGCCATGAACAAGGTGGGAAAGGAAGGAGTTATTACAGTCGAGGAAGCAAAGAGCATGGATACCACCCTGGAGATCGTGGAGGGCATGCAGTTCGACAGAGGTTATCTCTCTCCCTATTTTGTGACTAATCCGGAAAAGATGGAGGTCACACTTAGTGAACCCTATATTCTCCTCAATGAAAAGAAGATCTCCAGCATGAAAGACCTAGTGCCCATCCTGGAACAGATCGCGAAGATGGGCAGGCCTCTTCTTATTATCGCCGAAGACGTTGAGGGCGAGGCTTTGGCTACGCTGGTTGTCAACAGATTACGCGGGACCCTCCAAGCTGCGGCGGTTAAGGCACCTGGTTTCGGTGACAGAAGGAAGGCCATGCTGGAAGATATAGCCATTCTCACCGGAGGAAAGGTAATTTCCGAAGACCTCGGCCTGAAACTGGAAAATGTCACACTTAACGACCTTGGCACTGCCAAGACTATCAATATCGATAAGGATAACACTGTTATTGTCGACGGCGGCGGCAACAGAAAAGAACTTGAGGCGAGGGTAAAACAATTAAGGGCCCAGATCGAGGAGACAACCTCAGACTATGATCGTGAGAAACTTCAGGAGAGACTTGCTAAACTGATAGGAGGGGTCGCTGTTATTAATGTAGGCGCAGCGACAGAGACCGAGATGAAAGAGAAAAAGGCAAGGGTCGAAGATGCCCTGAATGCCACCAGGGCGGCGGTTGAGGAAGGTATCGTCCCGGGTGGAGGGGTAGCCCTTTTAAGATGTATCAAGGCCGTTTCAGAGATAAAACTTGAAGGAGAGGATCAGAACGGCGTTAATATCATTCTAAGGGCCCTGGAAGAGCCGATTAGACAGATTGCCAATAATGCCGGCTTCGAGGGATCCGTCATAGTTGAAAAGGTCAAGGAAAAGAAAGGGGCCTTCGGCCTTAACGCGGAGACAGGAGAGATTGAAGATCTCATGAAGGCAGGAATAATCGATCCTACAAAGGTCACCAGGTTCGCCCTTCAGAACGCGGCCTCGGTATCCTCTCTCCTGCTTACGACCGAAGCCATGATAGCTGAAAAGCCTAAAGAGAAGGAAGACATGCCAATGATGCCCCCGGGAGGCGGCATGGGGGGAATGGGCGGCATGATGTAATTAATCTATCCATATATAATAGAAAAAAGAATGTGCCCGGTCTTCGCCGGGCACATTCTTTTCTATAGTGAACGACTTAAATAATTAGCCATACTCATAAATGCAAGATACGGATGTCCGGCAGGGGCTTTTTTCATAATCGAAAATATAATTTGCTGGGAATCGGCATAAGGGTATCTTCACCTCAAACGAGGTCTTCGACAGGCAGGCGATATAAAGCTCGGTCACAACTGATCCTCTCAAGACGATATCTATGGGCTTTATTGCTGATGGTCTTATTTTTAGGCTTTGTTCCGAGTTTACGTGATTTGAGCATTTTGGACATTTTTTGCTGCTACAAGTCAGGACATCGATGTGTTAGTTGATACATTAAGATATATCAAGTATTATCAAGTTGTTAGGACCAAAATTAATCTTGTGCGAGAATGGGCCCCTAAAGAAGCTCGTCGGAGCACAAGATTAATTTTCTTATAGTTAATACAGATAGTTAAACCTAATCGATGTCCTGGTTCTTTCGAGACCCTAAAAAGTGTTAGATTTTACTGCCATCACGTAAACTCGGAACAAAGTCTATTTTTAAGGGTTTGACAGGCCCTTTCCGGATAGTAACAGGATATTCTGCCATAGCTGTGGAGGAGTAAACCCCTAAA
>Ga0214474_1001579_pt1 | contig 10479 bp, 10 predicted proteins | sample RVTome_2_FD_187335 | JGI IMG/M metagenome (GOLD analysis project Ga0214474, IMG submission 187335) | Soil microbial communities from uranium-contaminated site in the Upper Colorado River Basin, Wyoming, United States - RVT95D214 HiSeq ...
AGAGAGCGAGAATGCTCCAGGTGAAGGCCATAAGCCCCTTGGAAGCCCGCGTGTCTGAGCGTGATTCGGGCAGGACTGAACCAGAACGGTGGGGACTGCGTCTATTCGTCCGTTCTTGCCTTACTGATTGTGAAGGTCGCCTTTCCTCCCCTATGGCTTTTTTCGTGGGGAAGGACGTAGGCTACTCTAGGTGACAGTATCGTCACTCCCTCAGCGAAGCTGCGGACTGCAGGTCAGTTAGTGCCGGGAGTTAGCATCTCTCCCAAGCTTTAATTAGCCTCATTGTCTCGGTGATTCAATGCGCTGCTCCCATTGCGAGAAATGCTGCGAGGATACACAGATGGAGCTCTGCAAAGCGGACATTTCGCGGCTCGAACGCCGTGGCTACCAGAAAGACGATTTCTCCTGTCAGGGCGCCGACGGGATACCTAGGCTGCGAAACGTCGGGGCTCACTGCTTCTTCTATGACCATGACAGGAAACGGTGCAAGGAATATGCCTCACGGCCGATTGGCTGTGTCATCTATCCAGTCAACCTGACGCCTGAAGGCGAGATCGTCATCGACGGCCTGTGCCCTGAGGCGGACACCTTGACGCAGGATGAGATTGAGAGCAAGAGCCGGCGCCTCCGCCGTCTCCTGGATGCGATAGACCTGGAAGCGCGGGAGTCGACGCGATCGGGTTGATGCCTCGAATGGTTGAACCGGGGTCTCTCGATGGTTCAAGAAACGGTATCCGAACCAATCCGGGCACTCCATCCATCTGGGTGTGGATCCTCTTCTGTTGACGCATGCTTGCTGTGCCAGGTGAAGGACATAAGCCCCTTTCTGTTCCCGCTTTGCAGCGGTGATGGCATTCGACTATTGCACTCTACCCGCCGACGATGAGAGTCGATTCGGCCGTTTGAGCTTGCTCCAGTGGGGAGTCGCCGTTTCACCAAATTCCCGGGAGACTTCATCCCCGAGGGAATCACGACGTTATCCCGGGACTGTGTCGTTTCTGCGCCCTTGCCAGGACTCTCGCCCTGCTGCTCTGGCAGCCCACTTTCTCATGGAGAGGGGACTTTCCTCAGCTGGCACGCGCGTAACGCGCGCCTACCGTCAGCCATCCGCCTTCTCCTGGCAATCCTGAATCAAGGACGATGCGCCTACAAAAGCCTTTCTGCGCACTTCAAGGGAGCCTTATATGCTGTCAGCCTAGATCGTGTGCTCTCCCGAGAACGCGGTTGTGATGGCCACCTTCCCTGAATCGAGATGGAATGTTGCGGATCTGCCCCGCTTGCCTTCGATATCCTCTGCGATTGTCCGAATGCCCATGTCCCGCAGGATCTTCTTGGCCTGATGGCAGTTGTCCGCCCCTATGTCGCATATGCTGATATTGAGGTTCTGGAACATCTGCGCTCCCCCGACCAACTTCGCGACCAGTCTCTCCTTCCTGGCCCCCCGTGCGAGGACCAACTGCAGGAGCTTGATGATTCCAGTGTCGGCGTACTTATCCTGTGCCTGGCAATGCGGGGGAGCCTTCGGCAGGAGTATGTGGAGCACCCCTCCTATCTTCGCCTCAGGGTCGTACAGGAACACGGCCACGCAGGAGCCAAGCCCGAGGCAGCATATCTGCTCAGGCGCCCGCGAGACGACTATCTGGCCTATCCCGACGACCTTTGGCTCATTCATCAGAACTTTGCTCCCATCTTCTCCAAGACCTCTTTGAGCATCTGCTCTTCCGGCAGAAGCAGGAAGTACCCTTCGAATCTCCTGTCTACTCCCTTGAAGTACGTGTGGACCGCGATCACCGTGTCTACGTGGGCTCCGAGCGTGGCCAGCGGGAGGTCAAGGACTGCGCCCAGCATATCCACTGCCGCGTCCGGGGGAGCCGGGATGAGGTCCGTCTCTATCATGCGCGAGACGGCAACTAGGTACCAGCAGAGGCATATGTTGCCTACCTCCCTCAAGGCGGAGCTTTGCAGTCTCGTAATCTGGCCCAGGTCAATAGGCCCAGGAGTCATGTGTTTGAGGAGCTCTTCGGCTGAGTCTTTAGGGAATACCACCAAGACGCCGCTCTTCAGGTCTCCGCACAGTTGAGTGTAGACGCCAGCCACAATCTGATTCTCGCCTCCAAGCCAGCCGGCAACTCTGGATATTGGAAGGATGTTGCACGACGTGACCTCGTTGACGAGCTCCGTGTTGAGAATCGACGCCAGAGCGGTCGCAGCGTTGCCCGCGCCGATGTTAGCGAACTCCCTGATGATCTCAAGCACTCTGCCTTTCTCTTCTTCTGACATGCTCATCCTCCGAGTATTGATTCGACATCCAATATGAGCGCTATCCCGCCGCTTCCGAGTATCGTCCCTCCGGAGATGCCCTTGGTTCTCCGGAGCCTTTGGTCGAGGGACTTCACCACTATCTGCTGATGCCCTAGCAGCTCGTCCACTTCGAGGGCAGCGCGCCTGTCTCTGCTCTGGACGATCACGGCGTTCATCGCCCCTGCTTTCTTCTCTTTGTTTTCTATCCCAAAGAATTCCCTCATCCTGATCAGGGGAAGCACTTCGCCCCTTAGCTGGACCACTTCCCTGTTCCTGATCAGCTTCACCTCTTCCTCGTCGTAGCCGTGGGACTCGACGACCACGCTCATCGGGACCGCGTATATCTGGCTGCGGACTGACACCAGCATGGCGTCTATGATCGCGAGGGTGAACGGGAGCCAGAGGGAGATGGTCGTGCTCACTCCCTTCGTGGTGTTGATCATGACTGAGCCGCCCAGGGTCTCGACCCCTTTCTTGACGACGTCAAGCCCGACTCCTCTGCCAGAAGTCTCGGTGACATCCGTCTTGGTGGAGAAACCGGGCCTGAACAGCAGGTCCATGAGATCTCTTGCGAGAGCGACGTCTGTCTGTTCCTTTGTGAAAATGCCCTTCGACACCGCCGCTCTTCTGACCTTTTCGATATCTATCCCTTTGCCGTCGTCGGTGACCTCAATGAGCACGTGGTCCTGTTGCTTGGACGCGACCACCCGGATCATGCCCTTCGGGTGCTTCCCTGCCTTCTGCCTTTCTTCGGGCGGTTCTATTCCGTGGTCTATGCAGTTCCTGATTATGTGCATCAGGGGATCGCTTATGCGGTCCATGACGGTCCTGTCGAGCTCTATGTTCCCTCCCTCCACTATGAACTCGACCTCCTTCCCCTGGCTCTTCGACATGTCCCTTATCATCCTCGGGAACCGGCTCGTGACCAGCTCGAGCGGGATCATACGTATGCTGAGGACCTTCGATTGAATGTCAGATGTCAGCTTGTCTATGAGCGAAGATATCTCCTGGAGATCCGCGTCATCATCCGCGGTCGCCTTCTCCAATAGCCTGCTCCGGCTGATGACCAGCTCGCCCACATCGTCCAGGAGGTCGTCGAGCTTGTCCATCCCGACCTTGACTGTCTGGACCATCCCCCCTTCCGATGCGATCACTGAAGCTGCCACCTCGGGCTTGGAGATCCTGGTCCATTTCTCCTTGGGCTGGTCGCTGGCGCCGTACATGAGGACCTCGACATCGCTCATGCCAACGATGCGCTTCAGCGAGTCCTGAAGTCTGTCCCCCGGTTCTATCTGAATGGCGAGTTCCTCGAAGACCGTCTCCGCCTCAATCTCATCCTCGGTCGGGCTCATGCCCAGCACATGCGAGGTCTTCTCGATTTCCTTGATGATGACGAGTGCTCTCGCGGACGGAAGCGAGCATCTCCTGCCGAGCTTCACGAAGACCGTAGACGTCTTTGCGGGCTGCGCTACCGGGACGGTTTCTTCCTTCTTCTTCTCAGCCGTCTTCTCGGGAGCAGTCGCTACAACGGACCTAAGAAGCTCAACGACCCCTGGTACTTCTGAAGTCGCGTCAGTGTTCTCCGCTGAGTTGACCATGGATTCGAGGGCGTCCAGGCTCTTGAATATGCAGTCGGCAACCTTTCCAGTCGGCTTGAGCCTGTCCGTCCTAACGGCTGACAGGACATCTTCGAGCGCGTGTGCGGTCTCAGTGACGGGATGGTAGCTCATCATCCCTGCCATCCCCTTGATCGTGTGGCAGGCCCTGAACATCTTATCAACGAGTTCCTTGTCGTCAGGCCTGCTCTCGAGCTGCACCATGGACTCGTTGAGGGATCTCAGGTGCTCTCTCGACTCGGAGACGAACATCTTCTTGTACTTGTTGAGATCGAACTCCTTAGGCATGGCCGCTCATCCCTCCAGGAACCTAATGATCTCCCTGGGTATATCCTCTAGCGGGAGCGTGCGGTCAGCTGCGCCGGAGTCGATCACGGACTTCGCCATGCCAAATATGACGGAGCTTGCTTCGTCCTGCACGACGACTCTTCCACCCGCAGACTTGATGGCCATGGCTCCGTAGGTGCCGTCCATGCCCATCCCTGTCAGTATGACTGCGAGTGAGTTGCTTCCGCAACATCTCGCGGCGCTGGTGAGAAGGACATCTGCCGAAGGCCTCACGAAATTGACGGGTGCGTCCTGCGTGAGCCTTGTGATGTACGAATGGGATTCGTTCAGGTCTATTTCCAGGTGGAAGCCCCCAGGTGCGAGATAGCACACGCCCTTCCTGATTTCCTCTCCGTCTGCGGCGACTCTGACTTCGGGTCCGTTCGCTGCGTCCAGCCGCTTCGCGAACGACTTCGAGAACTCCGCAGGTAGGTGCTGGACAACGAACATCGCTGCGGGGAGGTCGCGCGGAAGGGAAGCGAATATGGACTCCAGAGCTCTGGGTCCCCCGGTAGACGCGCCGAAGAGTATCGTCTTCAGCCCGTTCCTCCGGGGTGCATGGTCGGGGGCGAGTGACAGCCTCCTCGGATGCGGTGTTCTGACGCTCTTCAGAGCTGTTACTCTTGCCTTGGCCGCGTCTCGGAGTATTTGGCCGATCCTGGTCCTGAACTTGATTATGTCCACGGAGACTGGGCCGCTGGGCTTCGATATGAAGTCGACAGCCCCCATCTCAAGTGCTCTAAGCGGGAGTTGGTCGTCCACTTTGTCCATCGCGCTCAGCATGACTACCCTGGCAGGCGCTTCCTTCATGATCCTCTGGAGCGTCGCGAGTCCATCCATGCGAGGCATCTGGATGTCAAGAAGAACGACATCGGGCCGGAGTTCCTTGGCCTTCTCCACGGTCTCGATCCCATCCTTCGCCACACCCACTACGGTCAGGCCCTCCTCCGAGTCGATCATGTCCTTCAGGATTACTCTCATGTAAGCGCTGTCGTCCGCGACCAGGACCCTGACCCGCTGAGCCATCGCCCACCTCTAGTGCTCCATCTGCAAAACGGCGTTAACCGACTCCAGCACGTCGTCCGCGGTGAAAGGCTTCATTATGAAATCAAGCGCGCCCGCCTCGAGTGCTCTCATTACTGTCTTCTGATGGCCGAGGGCGGAGATCATTACTATCCTGACATTCCTGTCTGCAACCTTGAGCTTCTTGACCGCCTCTATCCCGTCGGTCTCGGGCATCACGATATCCATCGTGATGACGTCTGCCTTCTGGTCCTGGAAGACGCGCACAGCCTCATCGGCGTTGCGCGCCTCGAGGACTCTGTGTCCTCCACCTTCCAAGATGTTCCGCAGCACGCTTCTCATGAAGTCCGAATCATCCACTACGAGTACTGTGGCCAGCCTTCCCACCTCCCGGCAGGTCTGTTGCGTCACATGAAAGCTCAAGCACCTTGAGCGGGTCTATCAGCGTTATGAGCCGGTTGTCTCGCTTTGCTATCCCGAGCACGTACTCCGCCTCTATGTCCTTGGTGAGAATCGGCGGAGTCTCCTCGATTTCCTCAGATGTGAACCTTAGTACTTCAGATACTTCGTCCACAAGGAAGCCAACGGGGTTATCGGGAGCATCGACCACGACTATCTTGGATGCTTCGTCGACTGCCTTCGGCCCCAGCGAGAATCTAGACCGAAGATCAACGACCGTTACGAGCTTGCCCCGGAGGTTCATGACACCTTCGATGTACGACGGTGCCCTGTGTACCTTGGCGATGTGGAGAACCTCATGGATCTCCTTCACCGCGGATATGTCAAATCCGTACTCCTCCTTGCCGAGTTTGAAGACAACGTATTGCTGGGAACTCAATTCTGTGCTGGCCATATGGATCCACTACCCCTGGGTGTCCTGTCCCGGCTCTCTCTGCTTCCTCTTGTCCTTTCCCTCGACCTCTATGTGAGCAGTGATGTCGTTCAGCTTGTTCGCGAGGTTCGCCAGCTCCTGTGCGGACGCCGTGAGTTCCTCCATACTCGCTGCCAGTTCCTCAGACGATGCCGAGACCTCCTCGGCGGACGAGGATGTCTGATTGGCTATGCTCGCCACCTCGTCGAGGTTCTTGGCTAGGCTCTCGGTAAGGGCTTTCTGCTCCTCAGTAGATGCGCTGATCTCCTGGACCATCGCAGCAGTCTCCTCTACTGTCGCCGCGATGTCCTCGAGCGATTTGAGTGATTCTGACACCGTCCTGGAGCTGTCGGCGACATCAGACCTCGTCTGTTCCATCTTCTTCGACGTGTCCGAGATGTCTACCTCCACGTTCTGTATCAACTGCTGTATCTGCGCAGCGGCCTTTCTCGACCCTTCCGCGAGCTTCCTGACCTCGTCTGCGACGACCGCGAAGCCTCTCCCGTGCTCTCCCGCTCTCGCTGCCTCAATAGCTGCGTTCAGGGACAGCAGGTTGGTCTGCTGCGCGATGTTCGTTATGATCATGACTATCTGGGATATCTCCTGTGACTTCTTCGCCAGCTGGTTCATGGACTCGGACGACTCCTCGACGCTGCGCATGAGGGTCTTCATGCGTTCGAGCGCGTCCTGAGCGGACTTGCTTCCTTTTTGGGCCACTTCGCTCGCGCTCTCCGACGCTCCGGCCGCGTTCTGCGCGCTCTGGACGACATCGTATATGGCTTTGGTCTGCTCGCCCAGCATCTTGACCATTTCCTCGACCCTCATGGCTTGCGTCTGGGCACCCTTGGATGTCTCGGCCATCGAACTGGACACCTGCTGCGTTCCTTCGGTCACACTCTTTGATGTGTCCGCCAGGACGCTTGACGACTCGTAAAGCGAGCCAGCAGCCCGCTTGATCTCGGTTGTGAGCACTATGAGGCTCTTCCTCATCTCCTTGAAACCGTTGACGAGCTTGCCCAGGTCGCCCTTGGCCTCTACATCGATGTCCACCGACAGGTCGCCCGAGGATATCGATTCCGTGCTCTCAGTCAGCTTCGTGAGAGGCAGCGAGAGGTTGTCAATGAGCAGGTTCATGGACTTGACGAGGTCGCCTACCTCGTCATCCGTGCTCTTGATGTTCAGGTGCGTGGTGAGGTTACCGTCTGAGATGGTCTTCGCAGCCCTGGAGACAGTGACGATCGGCCTGGTGAGCTTGAGGGAAACGAACAGAGTCACGACCGATATTACGATCACAGACGCCGCGCAGCCGACTATGACCGTGAGCACTGCCATCCTCATGGTCTTGTTCGCGACTTCGTCCATGAGAGCGGCCCCTGCAACTGTGTTCCCTATGAGGTCGCTTATCCTCTCGTTGAGTACGGACATGTGCGCGGAAGCGTTCTGGACCGAGAGGTCCGCGGCTGATGGGTTTGTGGGGAGATAGGCGATGGTCTGCTCGGTGTCTGACTGGTAGAGGTCCCAGAAGGTTCCGATGTCCCGGATGATGTCACGCTGGTCCACGAGCAGCTGGTTCTGATCCTCGCTTGTGATGATGTCTGCCATGTTCTCCAGCGCATCGTACGAGTATTCCAGGACATACTCCGATAGGAAGCCCGTGAAATTGACGATCTCGTCCTCCATCAGGCTCCTGTAGGTGTCGGCGCCCGGAGATCCGTAGTTGGCAACGTATCTCGTGAAATCCGTGTCCGCCGCGGCTAGGATGGCCTGACCGTTGGCAATGTAGGAAACGACAACGAGGTTCTCTTCGTACAGCACTTCCGCGTCGGACTTCACATCGTTTATGTGCTGCACCGAGAGATAGCTCAGAGCGCCTGTCGGTACGAGGGCTAGGGCCAGTATCAACACCATTAGCTTCGGTGCTAGAGTTAGTCTCAAGGAATCACCTTGACAATCTCGCCGCGAGAGCATGGGGGAGCCAGCTTAGGGGCTTGGCCTCTCTCGCTTAGGTGTTAAAATCATGATGGTCTGTATAAAAGCATGTCGTCTAGTAACTCAGTTTTGATAATACTAGCGCCAGCGCCGCTCATCCAAGAGCGCATGATGAAAGGAAATATCTAGCCAGACGCGAATCTCAACAGTGCATGGACCCTACAGAGGAGCAGGTTTTCGATGTGGTCAGGAAGCACCTGCTCATGTCGCGCGGGGTTGACCTCTCAAGCTATTCCCGCTCCTTCGTCATGAGGGCCATCAGGAAACGGGTGGGCAGGTCCCGCTCTCTGGGCTATACTGACTATATAAGGCTCCTCAGGGAGAGCGAGGCTGAGACTAGCGAGCTTCTGAACGCCCTGTCGATAAACGTGACCGAGTTCTTCAGGGACAAGGGAGCGTTCGAAGCGTTCTCGGAGAAGGCCATCAGGCCTCTGATACACACGAAAGAGAGCCTGAGCGGAGGGATCATACGGATCTGGAGCGCGGGGTGCGCGACAGGACAGGAGACATACACCCTGGCGATATGCGCCGTGGAGGAGCTGAAGAAGATGGGGGATTTCCCCAAACCGATGGTCACGACACTCGGTACCGACCTCTCGATTCCGGCCATCAATGCCGCTAGGACGGGCGTGTTCACTGCCGAACAGGTCAAAGGCGTGCCCCAATCGCTCCTCCCAAGCTACTTCGTCAAGAGGGGGGACGGATACGAGGTGGCGGACTTCATCAAGAGGACAGTCCGGTTCTTCAACGGCAACCTTCTAGAGGAACCGCACTCCAAATTCTTCGACGCGGTCGTCTGCAGGAACGTGATGATATACTTTTCCCGGCAGATGCACGATACCGTAATGATGCATCTCCACGGGGCGCTGAGAGTGGGGGGTTACATGATGCTCGGCAAGACTGAAACTCTCTTGGGCAGTCCACGCAACTACTTCGAGACTGTTGATCTCGAAAACAGGATATTCAGAAAAACGAAGTGACGGCGGATCCCTCAGTCTGCGCTCCCGAGGACTAGTTCGTCTGACAGTGCGTGCTCCAGGCCCGCCTGCAGTTCCTCGAGTTCCTCTTCGCTCATCTCGAAGAGCTCATCGGAGCTGGGTACATCGATATCGCTGAGGAAACCTCCGATCGATTCGTAGTTTCGCGCCATCTGTCCCTCAAGGTCATCCTGAGCATCTTGCATCTGATCAGAAGTGAGTTCCCTCGAGATGACCTCCGCGAGGGTGATCCCTTCCCGCTCCGCCTGGCTCACCAAGGATTCCATATCTACAGCTGCCACTCGCATCCCATCCCTGCGTATGACAATCGTCAGACGGTATAGGGGCTCGCGTGGTATATAATTCTTTAGTGCATCACGGCCTACTTGACAAAATCCAGCCAGGCCAGGTACTTCTTGTCCTTGCCTTTGACGACTTCCTGGAACTTCTTCTGGAGCGCCATGGTTATCGGCCCTGGCTTGCCGCTCGCCACTAGGCGTCTGTCCACTTCCCGGATTGGCGTGACCTCAGCGGCCGTGCCCGTGAAGAACAGCTCGTCGGCGAAGAATATCTCGCTCCTGGCGAAGTTCTGCTCGACGACCTCGTAGCCCATGTCTTTCGCGATCTTCATCACTGATTCCCTTGTGATTCCAGGGAGGATGCCTGCGCTCAGAGGAGGCGTCACTATCTTCCCCGCTCTGACCAGGAATATGTTCTCGCCCGAACCTTCAGCGACCATGTGCGAGTCGTTCAGCATGAGCGTTTCGTCGAACCCGTTCATCTTCGCCTCCATCACGGCAACGGCGCTGTTGAGGTAGTCACCGCACACCTTCGCCGTTGCGGGAACAGATCCGTTTGAGACCCTTTGCCAAGATGATGTGTGTACCCTGATCCCGTTCCTTAACCCTTCATCGCCAAGGTATGCTCCCATCGCGAATGTGACAATGAAGGTCTCGACCGGGTAGCCCATCGGGTTGACGCCTATTCCGGACACGCCGAAGAACGATATCGGCCTGATGTAGCAGGAATCGAGCCTGTTCGCCCGTATCGTATCCTTTGCCGCGCTGCACAGCTCATCGACTGAGTACGGAATGCTCAGCTGAATCGCTTTGGCCGAAGTGTGCAGCCTCGCCATGTGATCCTTTAGCCTGAAGACCGCGGGGCCCTTGTCCGTGCGGTAGCATCTGATGCCCTCGAAGACGCCGGTCCCGTAGTGGAGCCCGTGCGTGAGGACGTGCACGGTCGCGTCTTTCCAGTCTATGAGCTTCCCGTTCTTCCATATCTTGTCTGTCGGCTTTATCTGCATTCCGTCCAACTCCTCGTCTCAAGGTCCGGTCTTGACGCTGTTCCTGAGACGGCCGATGCCGTCGAGCTC
>Ga0214474_1001580_pt1 | contig 10473 bp, 7 predicted proteins | sample RVTome_2_FD_187335 | JGI IMG/M metagenome (GOLD analysis project Ga0214474, IMG submission 187335) | Soil microbial communities from uranium-contaminated site in the Upper Colorado River Basin, Wyoming, United States - RVT95D214 HiSeq ...
CTGCAAACCCTGTATCCTGGCAAATCGGGACACTCTCTTCTTTTGCAATTCGGGCATTCTCCTTTAATTCCTTTAATATCTCCACCCCCAGAGAAGATTCTTCCTCTTGCATCGCCCGATCAAAGGCCTGAAGGACATCCTCTCCGAGATCGGTGTTGGCCTTCATGCAAAGGTCTCTTACCTTCTCGGTGATCAACTTCACACTGATCTCTCGCATAACTCCTCACGTTCTTCGTGCCCGTGACCGTGATCCATGACCGTAATAATTAAAACAAATTGTCCTGTGCTCTGCTGTTTTGAGATTTGCGGACACGAGACACGGACACGTGTCACGTTTCTTTATAATTTCAGCTCCGCAATGCTTTTCTTCACGCTCTCTGCAGACTTGGTAACCAGTTTTTTCTCTTCCTCTGTCAATTGGAGTTCGATGATTGCCTCTGCACCGCCTGCTCCCAATTTAACCGGAACGCCAAAGCAGATATCTTTCAACCCGTATTCTCCATCGAGATAGACACAGCAAGGGAGAATTCTCTTCTTGTCTTTAAGGATGGCCTCTGTCATCTGGATGGCCGCCGCCGAAGGGGCATAGAAGGCACTTCCTGTCTTGAGGAGATTGACGATCTCTCCACCCCCTTTGCGGGTTCGATCAACCAGCCTGTCAATGGTCTCCTTAGGAAGAAGTTGCGAAAGAGGAATCCCGCTGATGGTGGTATACCTTGGGAGAGGAACCATCTCGTCGCCATGTCCTCCCAACAGGAGCGCTTGAATATCCTCCACGGAGACGCCTAATTCCATCGCGATGAAAGCCTTGAATCGGGCGGTATCGAGGATCCCTGCCATCCCCATCACCCTCTGTTTTGGCAACCTGCTCTTTTTAAAAGCCAGATAGGTCATGGTATCCAGAGGATTGGTCACCATGATAAGAATCGCCTGCGGAGATTTTTCAACGACTTGGGCCACCACCGTTTCGATGATTTTCTTATTGATCTCCAACAGATCCTCCCGGCTCATCCCCGGCTTTCGAGGAACGCCTGAGGTAACGATGACCACATCAGAACCCTTTGTCTCCTCGTACCCGTTGGAACCGATGACCTTTGAATCGAACCCTTCCACAGGACTTGCTTGGAGGAGGTCAAGCGCCTTTCCTTGGGGAATCCCTTCAAGAATATCCACTAAAACGACATCGCCTAATTCCTTTTCAGCAGCCCAGTGTGCTGCTGTAGCTCCGACGAACCCTGCGCCAATAACTGAAATTTTCTTTCTTCCCATAAAACCTCCTCCTTTCCTGGATAAACAATAGATGATAAACGTAAAACGGTGAAAAAAAGTTCATCGCCATGGTTCATAGTTTATTGTCCATTGTCATAGTAATGTTCGACTTAATGGGATAACCTTTCGGATGAAAACCGCAAGTCTTCCGAATGATCAGCTCGGGCTCTAAAATAATCTCCTTGGAAGGTCCTGTTTCCCTCCCTTCAATCCTTTCAAGTAGCGTTTTCACCGCCACCTCGCCCATTTCATATTTTTTCTGGCCGATCGTTGTCAATTCAATCCCTTTCATGGAGGTGAATTCAATATCGTTAAACCCTATCAATGCGATTTCTTCTGGGACCTTCGTCCCCTCTTCAACGATCGCCTGATAAGTTCCTAAAGCCATGTAGTCATTCGTAGCAAAAATGGCTGTGGGGGGCTCGCTCATCTTAAGAAATTTCTTGCCTCCCTGATAACCGGATCCTTTTAAAAAATCCCCTTCCAAGAAATAATCCCCCATTCCTTCCAAACCGTAAGCAGCCAGCGCTTTCTTTCCACCCTCCAGACGTTCAAAACCCACGGAAGACTCGGAAGATCCACCAATCACTCCAATCCGTTTATGGCCGAGTTTGATCAGGTGTTCGACAGCTAAAAAACCACCGAGGATATTATCCACCCCGACATAATCGACTTTCTCTCTCACCATGGGGTGATAGGTTCTACGATTGACCAAGATAATGGGAAATCCCTCCTCAGCTAATCCGATGATATTCGGGTCCCCCATATGTGCAGAAGTAAAAAGGATGCCATCCACCCCTTTGCTTCGAAGCATATCAATATACTGTTTTTCGATGGAAAGGTCATAATTGGTGCTGCAGAGAATGATATTATACCCCAGACGGATAGCCGTCGATTCGATCCCTTGGGAGAGTTCCGTATAGAAAGGATTAGCAATGGTCGTGATGACGAGACCCAATGTCTTGGTTCGCCTCATCACCAGACTTCTGGCAATAAAATTTGGCCGGTACTTTAACGTTCTTGCGATATCAAGAATTTTCTCCTTGGTTTCATTCTTGATTCGAGATTTATTATTAAGCGCCCTCGAGACTGTGGTGTGGGAAACTTTGGCCATTCGGGCAATATCTTTAATAGTAATCTTCTTATCCATGTTCTTGCGTTAACGGTAACACAAAAACCTTAAAATTTCAAAAAAACGAGAAATTACTCATTAAATCAAATGGTTATAGTGTTATATAAAAGCAGTGCGTCAACGCTAACATTTATATAGCTCTTTTGTCAAGATAAATATTTGGCTCTTTGTGTTTGCTGGGAAACTTTGCTTAAGAAATAGGCTCTTCCGGTTTATTTTTTGGTTGCCTCCCCTTAACTTAAGGGGAGGTGTGGAAGGGTTAGAAACGCATCACGTCAATTCCCTGTGCTCTTAGATATTCTGAACGGGCTTATCACATTCCCAGTTATCCCCATGGTTGTGTTGTCCGCCGTCCAACTCTACCGCAAGCTTCACCGTTGTACAATAAAGAAAATTCTTAGCCATCAATATTCAAGAAATCACTCTTCCTCGCTCTTGGTCAGATCCTCAAACCGGATATCAAGACCCAATATCCCCTTAATCTCTCCCGCTTCATTTCGGATCGGCCCAGAGAGCGTAATACAAAGAGCACCCGTATGCTTTGAGGAATAAAGGTCGGTGACATGAATCTTTCCATCTCTTAATGGTTCTATGAACCAGGGGCGATCGGAATAGTCTTCCCCTGCTGCCACATTGGCAAATTTAGCTTGGTCCACTGGCTGGCAGATCGTCCGTGTAATCCTGACTCCGTGTATGTTAACGACATAAATGTATTGAATATAGGGATACTCATCCACGAGAGATTGTAAGATGGGCTCCATCTGGGGTGGATCCATTGATCTCATTCCAGGTTCTTCAATGACCCGCTCGATGATATGATAAGCCATCTCACGAGCCCTTGCCTTCAGCATGTCAAACTCAGAGACAAAGATCTCGGGGAGATATTTCCGCGTCACCTTCTCCATTTCTTGATCCGAGATGGATGTGGTTCTCGCTTCTTCATATTGCTTGGTGACCCACCGATTGATCTTGGCTACTCCCGGATGCGTCTTTTCGACCCGATCCTTTCCAGTTAGAACAAAATGGGAGTTGATCCACTGGGCAATCCCCGCCAATCCGGACTTATCGTTGACCGAGATGGAGATGGGACGGTTGAGAATCTTAGCCGTATTAAAAATATTGTAGATCTCCTCGTTTTTCAAAATCCCATCCGCATGAATTCCGGCGCTCGTCGAATTAAAATTGGCTCCTACAAGGGGCATATTCGAGGGGATGGAGACACCCACCGCCCGCTCCAAGTAGTTCCGGATTTCTGTGATCATCGTGGTATCGATTCCGTTGTTCTGTCCCATCAAACTGATATATTCGATGATCAGCCCCTCGATGGGCGGGTTCCCGGTTCGCTCACCAAAACCGAGAAGCGTCCCATTGGCGGCAGCACATCCATAAAGCCAGGCCGTCGTGGCGTTGATGAATCCTTTATGGAAATCATTGTGGCCATGCCATTCCAAGTATTCCGAAGGAACGCCTGCATCGTCAATCATCGCTCGGACGATCTTGGGTACGCAACGTGGAAGTGCGGCACTGGGATAGGGAACTCCATAACCCATGGTATCGCAGAGTCGAATCTTGACCGGAAGCTTGGCCTCTTCAGAAAGACGCATGATATCCTGAGCGAAGGGAACGCAGAACCCGTAAATATCTGCGCGGGTCACATCCTCAAAATGGCACCGGGGGACGATTCCAATGTCCAGCGCCGCAGAAACAATCGAGAGATACTCTCTCATCACCGCCCTTCGATTCTTCTTCAGTTTTAAAAAGATATGGTAGTCCGACACAGAAGTGAGAATACCCGTTTCTTTCAATCCCATTTCTTTCACCAGTTTGAAATCTTCCTTAACCGCCCGGATCCATCCCGTAATTTCCGGGTAACGGTAATTCCTCTCCTGACATTTCCTCACCACTTCTTTGTCTTTCTCAGAGTACAAAAAGAATTCACATTGCCGGATCACTCCATTGGTGCCTCCTAACTTATGAAGCATATCATAGAGGTCAATAATCTGCTCGACGGTGTAAGGAGGCCTGGCTTGTTGCCCGTCCCGGAAAGTAGTATCGGTGATGAAGATCTCTTCAGCCGGATCGGAGAAAACAAATTTATTATCAAATGTGACCCGGCAAACCTCTTCGTACGGGAAGACGTTTCGATAGAGGTTTGGCTCCTGGATATCCAAAAGGGGAAATGGATCTACGGCGTGCTTGCTTTGGAACGGTCTCTTCTTCCGGGCGATGGTCATATTTTCTCCTCGCTATGATAAATTACTAGAATGTTAGCGAATTTATCGAATAAAGTCTATTCATTACATTTGGATTTGCTATGCCTTAATTTCTTTTACCTTAATCCAAAGCTCATCCAACTGCTTGGAATCCACTCTCGAAGGGGCATCGCTCATTAAACAAGTGCCTTTCTGGGTCTTTGGAAAGGCGATGACATCTCGTATGGACTCTGCATGGCTGAGGATCATGACGAGCCGGTCAAGACCAAAGGCAATCCCACCATGAGGCGGAGTTCCATATTCAAGAGCCTCTAAAAGAAATGCAAACCTCTCTCTGGCCTCTTCCTCTCTCATCCCCAACTTTTCAAAGAGGAGGGATTGCACCTCCCTCAGATGATTTCGGATGCTTCCTCCACCAATTTCCGACCCGTTCAACACCAGGTCATAAGCCTTGGCCTTGACGGATTCTGGACGATCTTTCAATTTAGGGATGTCTTCATCCTTGGGGGCAGTAAACGGGTGATGAACCGCCACATAACGTCCCTCGGCTTCATCATACTCCAAAAGTGGAAAATCGAGGATCCAGACAAACCGATATTCATCTTTGGGAATAAGTCCCAATCTCTCACCGAGATGAAGTCGGAGATTGGCTAAGGATTGATTGACCACCTTTGGGGAGCCTGCCACTAAGAGAAGGAGATCGTTCTCTAAGGCATTCAGAGTATCATCTACCGCCTTCCTCTCTCCCTCCGTAACAAATTTCTGAATCGACGATTGCCATCCATTGGCACCGACTTTTGCCGATATCAATCCTTTGGCCCCAAAGTTCTGAACAAAGTGCGTGAGATCGTCGATTTCCTTTCGTGAAAAAGAACTTCCTCCTTTCACATTGATCGCCTTGATGATGCCCTTCCCTTCTACAGTATCCCTGAATACCTGGAAGGAAGACCCTTTCAGGGCTTCGGTGACATCCCTCAATTCCATTCCAAATCGGGTATCAGGCTTATCCAGTCCATATCGTTTCATCGCTTCATCATAGGTCAAGGTCGGAAATGGAAGTTTCAAATCGATGTGTAACACCTCTTTAAAGATATGGGCCATCAATCCTTCCATCGTCCCCTGGATATCCTGAACTGTGACGAAAGACATCTCCACATCAATTTGTGTGAATTCAGGCTGGCGATCCGAACGAAGGTCTTCGTCCCGAAAACACCTCACGATCTGAAAGTATCGGTCAAATCCAGAGACCATTAGAATCTGTTTCAATAGCTGGGGAGACTGAGGGAGGGCATAAAAACTCCCCGGGCTCAGTCGGCTGGGTACTAAAAAATCTCTTGCTCCCTCAGGGGTGCTTTTGAAAAGCATCGGTGTCTCGACCTCTAAAAATCCAAATCGATCGAAGTAATTTCGAACCTCTTTGGCCACTTGATGGCGTAAGATCAAATTCCGTTGGAGGCCCGGTCTCCTCAGATCCAGAAATCGGTATTTCAGACGGGTCTCCTCTGCGACCTCTGCCTCGTCTTCTATGGGAAACGGGGGGGTCTTGGCAACGTTGAGAATCTTTAGCTCTTTCGCAAGGACCTCAATCTCTCCTGTTCTTAATTTCGGATTGGCTGTTCCTTTCGGCCTCTCCGCCACCGTTCCTATGACCGCTATGACATACTCGCTTCTCAGGGATTGAGCTTTCTCGTGTGCCCCTGAACTCACCTCCGGATTGAAGACCACCTGGACAATCCCTTGCCGATCTCTCAATTCAATAAAGATGAGACCTCCGAGATCCCGTCTCCGTTGAACCCATCCCAAAAGGGTGACCTCCCGGTTTACATCCTTTTTGTTGAGATCCCCGCAATAACCTGTTCTTTTTAAATCTCCTAAAAGGTCGATCATCGTTCGTGGCTCGTTCATCGGAATTCGTTATGGGTATGGGTGATACGTGTCAGTGATAAACCAATGGAGATGTAGGACGATTCACCAACACGGCTCACAATATAAAAATTTATATTAACTAAATATAGCAGATTGGTCAAGGACTTACAGAACGCTGGTGGGTTATTCAGGCGGGGGTTTGAAGTAATTAGCACTTCAAGTATTAAAACCTGGTACCGTTCCTGATCCTTTCAGGGATCCATATTTCTACTTCACCCTGAATTTTTTAAGACCCTCTGGCCAAACAACTAAGTATTTTCCTGTGGCGTACCCGTCTTTATCTCTTTTGCGATAAGCCGCTTTTAGGTTTTTCATCCTTTCTTTTCCTAATAACTGGCTTACACTTTCAAAGGTATTTTGCGGATTGTTAGTGTAATCGAAAAAGACTATTTGACCGGATCCAATATCGTGCCCATCAAATAATGATTTGTCTTTTTTGTCTTGAAGGTGTTTTGCTATCGAACCTCCCAGTTCAATCATCTTGTCAAACTCCATACTTTTTTACGGGAACTGCAAAACGAGCGTATATTGGTATTTCATATCATGCCCCTATCAAAGTCTCCTACCGCCATATTACTCAGACTCGTACACCGCTTTGCTAAATAAAGAGCTTTTTTTCTCGCTGTGTTTGTCCTGTCCCCTTTTCCTCGCAACAGAACTCCGGTTCAGAAACACTGGATTCCGGGTCAAGCCCGGAATGACAGATAAAGAAAGCATAGGAGAGGGAGAAGGTGGGGGCACAAGATCACAGCACCTTGCAGATCAGGCCCTTCAGGTATTCCCCTTCGGGGTGGCATAGGTTGATGGGGTGATCCCAGGGATGTCCCATTCGCCTGATGAGTTGAACGCTTTTCCCTGAATCCAATGCCGCAGAAAAAACAATTTTCTGAAATAGGTCCCAACTCATATGGTGAGAGCACGAAAAAGTGAAGAGTAGACCTTCCTTATTCAACAGCCGGAAAGCCCAGAGACTGAGATCTTTATATCCCCTCGATGCGCTCGGAAGATGCCCCCTTTTCTTAGCAAAGGGAGGAGGATCGAGGATCACGATATCATACCCGGGTTCAAGGCCTCTTATGCTCTCAAAGACGTCTCCCCGAATGAATCGATGGGGGACTTTCTCTAATTGATTTAAACTGAAATGTTCCTCTGCCATTGCCAAAGCCTCTTCGGAAGAATCAACGAGTGTTACCTCTTTGGCGCCTCCTGATCCTGCATGAACAGAAAAAGCTCCTGTATAGGAGAAACAGTCCAAAATCTTCTTTCCTTCCGAGAGTTCTTTTAAAAAGAAACGATTTTCCCTCTGATCCAAGTAAAAACCAGTTTTTTGCCCCTTCTTCACATTGACTCTAAAACGGCAACCATATTCTTCCATCTCAACAAATTCTGGAACATCCTTCCCGAAGAGAAGGCCCCTGTTTTCTGCCAATCCCTCCTCCCTCCTCGTTGCTACATCGCTTCTCTCATAAATACTGTGGGGGATACTCTGGGGACGGAATTCTTTGACCAGCAAATGGGTTAACATCCCTTTTAACCGATCCATTCCTGCTGTCAAACATTGGAGAACCAGGGTCTCCCCATAACGATCCACAATCAACCCCGGGAGGAAGTCTCCTTCTCCATTGATGACCCGATAAGCATTTGTCTTCTTTCTTGACCAATCTTCTCTTAAACTCATCGCTCTTGAAATCCGCTCTCTAAAAAACTCTTCTCCTAATTCTTCCTTTTTTTGCGTCAAGAGCCGCACAATGATTTGGGAGTGGGGATTGATATGCCCGAGGCCTAAAAATTGCCCTCCCTGGGAATAAACCTGTCCAACCTCTCCGGGTGAGACTTCTCCCTCTATCTTGGCGACCGCTCCGGAAAAGACCCAGGGGTGTCCCCGAAGCACTGGCTTCTCTTTGCCTCTCTTCAATATGATCCTGGGAAGGGTAACCATTTCTTTAACAGTGGATAAGGTGATGGGGAGATTGGGTGATAACGATAAACCATGAACTGTAAGGAAAATTTGCTTAATAAGCCAGATGCTGAAACAAGTTCAGCATGACAACAAGGTTTCCTCTTATGTTCTGTCATCCCGAACTCGATTCGGGATCTCGGTTTTTATTTTAAAGAATTCAGGTTTTAAAGCCCCGCCCTGTGAGCGATGTTCTTTATTTCTGCTTTGGTAAATCCCCGTATCTCCCTATTTCCTTGTCTTCCCATCTTTTCTTTGAACCGCTCTTTCGATCAAGCTTCCAACAAACTCCGTATAGGTCGTCCCTTGAGCTTTGAGGGCCCTGGTCATCCCGGATTGAGGAGAGATATCCGGGTTGGGATTTACTTCTAATACATAGATTTTCCCGTCTCGGTCAATGCGGAAATCCACCCTCGCATAATCCCGACACTCAAATAGTTTGAAAACTCTGATCGCGATATGTTCCAGTCTCTTTTTCATCACCCATTCCAAGGGGGCGGGACAGACCGGCTTCGATTTTTGATATTCGGCGCTCTCTGTGACCCATTTGGCTTCGTATCCGCATATTCTGGGGACCCCTTCCGGAAACTCGGAGTAGTCGATTTCTGATGCAGGGAGGACTCCCACTTTCCCATTCGTCTCCATCAAACCTACGTTCAACTCTCTGCCGTCGATGAATTCCTCCACCAAGGCAGGCTGTTGATATTGTTCGATCACATATTGAATCTGCTTACTCAGGGTCTCATCGTCAAAGACCACACTTTCTCTCGTGATTCCAAGACTTCCGTCTTCATGAAGGGGTTTGACGATGATCGGAAAGATATTCCCCTTCACGGGGCCGGTCGCCCGCTCAAAGATTTTATACCGGGGGGTCAGGATGCCTTGAGACTGAAGGATGTCTTTTACTTTTCCTTTGTTTTGACACAACCCAAGCGTAAGAGGAGAGGATCCGGTATAGGGAATTCGAAAAAGATCCAATAATGCAGGAATATTCATCTCCCAACAGCTATTCCCATAAACACTTTCGCATAAGTTGAAGACGACATCGGGTTGATATTCCTTCAACCAGTGGATGACCGGGAAAATTTCTTCACGAACGGCCATCACAGTGGGTTGATGACCGAGAGATTGAGCTGCATTTTCAACGGCCCCAATATCCTCAAGGATAGCTCCCTCTGCCACGCTATCCCTCTCTTCCCCTTTCTGGAGCCGTTCAAAAAGATTGTACAAGATCATTACGTTGAGCACGGATCCCCTCCTCCCTTTTCCGACTTAAGCCGTCACTTTTTTCGGAATGGCCTTTTCCTCCCCCATCGGCCTCTTTTTCTTGAATTCGATGATATTCGGCTCTGGATACTCAAAAATCCTCCCCTCATAATTTCTCAGGACAATCTTTCCCTTACCCCTTGAGACCACATAATCAGGCTGCAGGGGAATCTTTCCTCCTCCTCCAGGCGCGTCAACGACATAGGTCGGGACAGCGTAACCCGTGGTGTAACCGCGTAGTTTTCCTATAATCTGAACCCCTGTCGCCACGGAGGTTCGGAAGTGTTCCGTTCCCATGACCAGGTCGCACTGGTAGATATAATACGGGCGGACCCGAATCTTGAGGAGTTCCTGAAGCAGCTTCTTCATAATATAGGGCTTATCATTGATGCCTTTGAGAAGAACCGTCTGGCTCCCCAAAGGAAACCCCCCATCTGCCAGTTCGCCACAAGCTCTCCTTACCTGATCGGTAATCTCCTTCGGATGGGTAAAATGGATCGAGATCATCAGAGGATGATATTTCTTCAACATCCTCACCAACCCACCTGTGATTCTCTGGGGAAGGGTCACCGGAACTCTCGTCCCGATCCGGAGGATCTCAATATGGGGAAGCGCCCTCAATCGGCTCAACATCTCCTCCAACCTCTCATTTTCCAGGAGGAGCGGATCGCCTCCCGATAAGAGGACATCTCGAACCTTTCGATGGTTTT
>Ga0214474_1001581_pt1 | contig 10471 bp, 11 predicted proteins | sample RVTome_2_FD_187335 | JGI IMG/M metagenome (GOLD analysis project Ga0214474, IMG submission 187335) | Soil microbial communities from uranium-contaminated site in the Upper Colorado River Basin, Wyoming, United States - RVT95D214 HiSeq ...
CGCCAGCGATGACCCTGAGTCAGAAAAGGTGCTGGCTGAGGTAAAGGAGAGAGCCGGGGGCAACTCCGACATACATATCCTGCTTGTCCCACCAGAGAGTGATGTTGAGATAAATGCTTTACAGAGGGCATCGACGGTCATTGTCCAGAAGTCGCACCGGGAGGGTTTTGGACTTACCGTAACCGAAGCCCTGTGGAAGGCAAAGCCGGTGGTGGCCTCAGCTGTGGGGGGAATAACGCTCCAGATAAAGAACAAGTTCACTGGCCTATTGTCTTATGGCATAGAGGGAACTGCCTACGCAATAAGACAGCTACTGACCAATCCAGAATATGCCAGATGGCTGGGGCAAAACGGTAGAGAACACGTCAGGTACAACTTTCTCATCACCCGGCACCTGCGGGATTATCTATTGCTATTCCTCGCCCTCGAGCACCCTCAAGATATCATCTATCTGTGATAAAAATAGATGTTCGGCGATTTTGAGTACCATATAAATATCTTGCCACAATCGGCTAACCTAAGAAAGCAGAAGTCTGTTGCCTACTTCAGGTGGCTCCAGGATTATGGTTGACAGCAAGCCTTACCTTCTGGCACCGGAAAAGGAACTCTTGAACCTCGTCAGGGTTCTGGAGAAAAAAGTCAGCTTCAGAGGGAAACCCACCTGGTCCGATAAAAACCGAAATGCCTTGGCCTTTAAGCACCTGAAAGGCATTCTCATCGGTTTGATCATCTCCCAAATAGATAGATAAAAGTCCCAGGGAGGGAACGGTTTTTAGAATTTCTGTAACGGCTTTCCCTTTATGAAAATCGATGTTGGGCTGGATTTCCAAAACCATTTTGCCGTATGCCATCTTCCAACGATCCTTCCATTGTTGAAGCTTTTCTTCTATTACCTGAGAAATCTGCGCGAAAAATATTTTGGGAACGTTACGGTAATGGACAGACAGAATGGGCCCTTTCTCTTCAAAAAGAATTCCAGGAATTTCCTTTAAAGAATTCTGCATATTCTGGGTGATTCTTTTGAGTTCCCTTATTCTGGCTGACGATAATACATCCTTATGCCTGCCGCCGGGGTTCTTGATTTCTAACCCATGGTTGCCAACATAAATAATGCCTGAGACCCCTACTTTTTCCAGCAGATCTTCCAGAAACCGCCCGCTGATAATGGCCAGGTAGACCCCGGGAAGATCACGCAATTTTTCCAAATGTCTTTTTACTCCAGGAGGACAAACAGCCAGTTCAGGTCGGGATACAATTGGAGTGAGGGTTCCATCATAGTCCAAAAAAAGCAACAGATTCTTAGCTTGTTGAATCCTGGCTTGAATGTATCCCCAATTTTCAAAGAGATGTTTCACGCTATCCTCTTTCAAGGAGAACTGAATGTTATTTTATCACTAATAAAACCCGATGCAAAGGTTTGATTTTGGAATGGAGCCTCTTGAATAATTAGTGAGCTGGTGATACTCTAATAAATCAAATAGTAACATTATTGAATCTATGAACTCCCACCCTTCCAGCACAACAAAAGGTACTCTCTATATCGTCTCCACTCCCATTGGAAACCTGGAAGACATCACCTTGAGGGCCCTCCGTATCTTAAAAGAGGTGGACTTGATTGCTGCGGAGGACACCCGGCACACTGGGCTCCTTCTTAGGCATTTTAATATCCAGAAACCTCTCACCAGCTATTTTGAGGGAAATGAATTGAAGAAGAGGGAATTCATCCTCTCCAGACTGAAGCAGGGCGACCGAATCGCCCTCGTCTCAGATGCGGGCACTCCCGGCATATCCGACCCGGGTTTCCGCCTCATTCGATTGGCCATGGAAAATGAGATCCCCGTCATCCCCATCCCAGGTCCTTCTGCGGTCATCACTGCCCTCAGTATCGCTGGCCTTCCGACCGATGCCTTTCTTTTTAAGGGTTTCCTTCCTCATAAATCGAAAAAGAGAAGGGAACTTCTTCAAGAATTAGGGAATGTAAGGGAAACCCTTGTCTTTTACGAATCACCCTACCGTATCGTGGAGAGCTTGAAAGACATTCTCGAAGTCCTTGGGGATCGGGAGATGGCTCTCACCCGCGAATTGACAAAGGTTTATGAGGAGGTTCTAAGAGGCAAGGTGAACAAGATCCAGAATCAGATCGGGGAAAGAAGGCTGAAGGGAGAAATCACTCTAGTAATTTCAGGGAAAACCCGGAAGGAAAAGAAGGATAGGGAGATGGGGTGATAAGGAGACGGGGAGATACTATCTCTCAATCCGGATGAAAGCGGATTCCAATTTCAAAGGTTTCATCATCGAATTCTTTAGGGATGGGAGGCAGAGGTTCTGCCTTTCTAATTGCCCGCATCGCCATCTGATCGTAAAGGGCATTTCCAGACCTTTTCTCAAACCATGAATTTTGTATTTTCCCGTTCCTTTCTATGACGACGACAATGGTTGTTTCTATGTTCGCTTTTCCTTTAGGAAGATCTTCGGGTAGTGTCCATTCCTTTTTGATTTTTGCCCATATCACATTATAATAGTCATCCAATTTGGAACTCCAACCAGAAGAACCCTGGGGTGAACCCCAGGGCACACCCCCGATTGGATAACCACCCGTTCCTGATCCAGATCCTGTCCCTTTTCCCACCCCAATCCCCGAACCTGATCCTGCCTTAGAAGAGGAGCCCGTTTGATTCTGCGAAGAATCAAACGGCGGTTGACCTTCCGCTGATCGTATTCCTACTGATGGTTCATCTGTCTTTCGTTTTTCCGCTCTCTCACGGCGGGTCACTCTTTGTTGAATCTCATCAAGCGCAACCTTTTTACGAACATCCTCCATAGCCTCCTGAAGAGACTTTATGGATGCTTTCTCTGCTTTCGGTTGACCTCCATTTTCTGAAAGTTTTTTTATGTCTTTTCTAATTCCATCTCTCCCTGACCGCTCTGGTTTTAACTTTTCCTCTGCTTTACTTTCCTTGAAACTTCCATCCAGTTTCATTGGTTCAATTGGCTGATAAGTGGAAACGCTTCCAGGACTACCCCCAGGGTTGGCTGATGGAATTCTCCCTGAGGGGGAAAAGGGTCGGAGGGTGACATAATAGATAGATTGTGTCTTTGTAACGACAGGTCCCAGGTTGGAGGCTAAACAGATGATAAGAGTCATATGAAGAAACAGTGATAACATCCCTGTCTTCAGTAAACCTCCAGTATCAGATTGACTCGAATCTATTAATGAAAAGGATTGTTCCTGTCTGTCTCGAAATCTTTTCACTTCTTCAACTCTATTCCCAAACCGGGGTTTCTCACTCCTGATCGTGTTAAAACATCCATCACCTGTATCACGGAATCATATCTGACATTTTTATCGCCGTTGACAATCACGGAGGCATCGGATTTACTCCTCATCATTGCCTCAAGCTTATACTTCAATGTATCTAAATCAACTCTTGCTTCCTCTAGAAAAACGTCACCCTGAGCATTGATGGTGATGATAATATCCCGGGATGTCTCTTCAGATGTTGATGACTGCGGGAGTTGTACCTTCATGCTGGATTGGTAGATGAACGGAGTCGCGATCATAAAGATAATTAACAGAACCAGGACAACATCGGTAAAGGGGGTGATATTAATCTCCGCTATTAATTTGGATTTTCTTATTCTTCTCTTCATGTTATTTTCCGCCAATCAAGTCGATTAATTCAGAGGCACACAATTCCATGTCATTTATAAAATAATCCACTTTTTTAGTGAAATAATTGAATGCGATCACTGCAGGGATAGCAACAAAAAGCCCGGTTGCAGTACAGACCAGCGCTTCTGCGACCCCTCCAATGACAATACTCATTCCACCAGCTCCGGCTGCAGCGATATCATGAAATGCCCTGATGATTCCTAAAACCGTGCCAAAAAGCCCGATATAGACAGCCGTGTTTCCAATCGTTCCCACAATACCTGTATACCGCTCCAACTTAGTCGTTTCGATGGTGATCTCTCGTTCCATCGCATTGGATATCCCTTTTTCATTGCTGTCACGAAGTTCTAGACCAGAACAAATGACGTTCGAAAAAGGGGCACGAGTATCTTTGCAGATTTCCATCGCCCTTTCGATATTACCACTTTTTAAGGCTCTCTTTATCCTCATCATAAATTCAGGCCTTCTCGTTTTCGATAGCTTTCGATAATAAATCCCTCTCTCCAAAAGGATAGTGATGGATAAACAGGAGCAGAATAACAAGATATACATCGTGAAACCGCCAGTCTGAAGTATTTCCCAGATCGTTTTTCCCGCGAACATCTCATCTTCCTCCTTCAAAAGACTTCTTCCTTTTGATAAGGACTCAAAAAAAGCCTCTTTGAAAAGAAATATTACTCATCTAACCCAATTTGGCAAGAATTATTTCTACGTTTTATCCGGATGAAGTATCATTCATATCCTAAGATCTCCCTCAATTCGAACAGCTGCCTAAAGGTTAACGTTTTTTGTAGGGCCTGATCCCCGATCAGGCCTAAACGGTGCGTTCGGGGAACGCACCCTACATTCCATGTCAATCCAAATATTCTCCATATCGCCATTTTTTTGTCGATATCAATTCCCTAATGGCCTAAAATAAGGCCTCTTTGAAATGTTGGAGTGTTTGGGATTTGGTAATTGGAATTTATAATGATCTCCCCATTTCTTTATCTTTTGTGCTAAGAGAAGACCGGCCCTCGTAGTCAATAGTAAAATGCAAACTGGGAAACCTTTTAGGAAGTCTCATTAAGTTAAACACCATTACCCCAATCGATAATCTATCCAACCAAGACGATAAGGGCCAACCAAAATGAACTGTAATCTTTTGTTCGGGCATCTCATATTCTATCAGCTTCAAAAGTGAGACGATGTGATGATATAGTCCCTGCTTGCCTAAAGGGATGTGAAATTCATTATCCGCACATTTAGGTAGAATTCCTTTACGGGGAGAAAAGAAAACTATGTAAACCTCATTTTCCTTCTTTCCCCCCTCACACAGGATCTCTTCCCGTGGGCGTCGCAAGTAGATATGTTTGTCGGGTTTTGAAGATTGAGCTAAGTAGAGGACCAATGACATCTCGTTGTCAGTTTTCTCAATCTCTCTGTTTTCTGGGGCTCGCTTTCGGGCTACTAAAAGTCCTGCGAGCAGGACAATCCCTGTCACTATGGCCCACATCATCATGCCGTGGGGTTTCATAGAAGCCAGAAAGATAAAACAGCTCATAAATATAATCCACATCACTAAAGTAATAGTTCGACTTGTATTGAATTGGACCACTTCCTTGGTTCCCATAAAATAACGGTAGATGAGAAGAGACAACATATTAATGCAAAAGCTTGCAATCAAACCCAGGGCATACATATCTGCCAGGATCATCTGACTCCCTTGGGTAATCAAAATGATCACGGAGAAAAAGATGGCATTACAAAGATGAATCCGGTATAGGGATTGCCTACGATTCGTGGCAATGAACCAATGGAAACCATAGCGTTCGGCAACACGCTCCATCAGCTCACTGGAAGCAACAAAAGCAGTATTAACGGCCATGATCAACGCAAAGCTTGCGAGTACGGCAACCAAGATCCCAAAAGGAATCCCATTTACCAGAGTGGCATAGTAGGTGATGAGATCGCCTTCATGGCGCGCAAAATCGATGGGAGCAGATAAAGCCAGTGCAGCGACCAAAGGAGTCACTAAACCTACCGTAGCAGCCAAGAAGATATAGGCCTTGCCAATCTCCTTCCAGGTGCGGACTAAGCCAGCGGTCTGAAGTACAGATTCTACGCCCGAATAAGCTAAAACACAGCTTGCTGTAGCAGCGATAAAGAGTCCATAATTTTTGAATATCGAGCCTGTTTGTAATCGACTTGTGGCATGTTGATATCCCTCTTTTAACCGGATAAAAGACTCTGAATCAAAGGCAAGAATTCCTGATGCAATGAGATTGAAAAAGACGAAGGCGGCGAAGATAAATATCATGAACGTGAAACGGGCATTATCTCGGATGCCAAGGATATTGAGCCCTGCAATAGCCCAAATGATCATGAGCACAAGGAACATATTCATGGAATGGGGCAAAAGAAAAAAGGAGGTTGCATTAGATACTGCACTTACAGCGGAAATACATGCGGTAAGGATGTAATCGACCATAATCGAAGCCACAGCAACAAAGGAAACCGTAGGGCCTAAGGCAAGATAGGAAAAGGAATAGACCCCTCCTCCGAAGATTCCGTGATTCTCAAGAATCTCAGCAATCTCCACCAAACGGGTGGTCATATAATGAATAAACAAGGAGGTGAAGGCAATAAAAACAATGGCGCTCGGACCAATGAACCGAAAGGCTTCGGCAGGCGCATAAAAGACGGAGGTCAGCTCATCCATCAAGGTGATGATTGCTATGGCGAGCCAAGTGAGCCAGACTTTCCCACCTTTAAAATAGGTGAGCAGGCCCTTTTTCCGTACCAAAATAACAAAGAAACTTACCAGAGCGAGGTTGACAATAAGCAGAACAGTCGTCTTCATTAGACAGCCATTTTATCCAAAAATTTAGGTTGAAATCAACTTTTATCCAAAATGTTTATTTGAAATTAAGTTATGTACTCGTTCAGTTATATGAGGGAAATAACGGATTTATAATAGAAAATAATGGGATATGGCTAAAATAAGCACTAAATAAAGAGGTAACTACACTTCTTTGAACCTAAAGGTTTCAAAGAAAAACCGATTTTCTATTTAATTTTCTGGATGTCTCCCTCTTTACCAATCACTACTAAAACATCACTATCCTTGACCACAAAATCGGCACGGGGCACCATGGTCAGTCGTTCTGGCAACATTTCCCTCACAGCAATGACCTCAATATGATGCTTGGTCCTCAAATGGAGTTCTCCAATGGTCTTCCCCATAAAACTGGCAGGGGGAACTATCTCACAAACCGTATAATCCTCAGAAAGAGGAATATAATCGAGGACATTCGGAGAAATAAGACTTTTGGCTACCTTATCTGCCATCTCCCTTTCCGGAATGATCACTTCCGTCGCTCCCACCTTCTCTAAGACATGTTTATGATCTTCATTCGGAGCTTTGACAATAATGGTCTTTACCTTCATCTCTTTGAGATGGAGTGTGACAAGGGTACTGGCGGCCAGATCCTCACCAAAAGAGATGATGACCACATCGTCCTGCTGGATGCCAATCGATTCCATCACCTCTTTGTCTGTTCCATCGGCAAGGATTGCCTTCGTCGAAAAATCTCTGATCTTCTGAATAATCTCTTTATTCTTGTCAATGGCAATGACTTCCATTCCATTTTCATAAAGGTCCTTTGCAATGTTGAAACCAAAAATTCCCAATCCAATCACCACTATTCTTTTCATTCATTTCCTCCATTTCACTTAACACAGGAAGACTCATCCTGCCTTCTGTCTTCTGTCTTCTGTTTTCTGCTTTCTGCCTACTGCCTACTGAATCTTTTTTTACCCTACCATAACCCCTTCTTCAGCGTATGTTATGCCCTTAACCCCACCGCCCCGAGAAAGAGAAAAGGCAAGCGTTAAGGGACCTACCCTTCCTGCAAACATCATGATCATGAGGGCATATTTCTGGATGTCATTTAACTTCGGAGTCACTCCCATAGATAACCCTACCGTTCCAAAGGCAGAGACGGTATCGAAAAGATACTCTATAAAAAAATGACGACTCTCTATAGGAGGAAGTTTTCCTAAGCCTGCGATTAAAAGAACAGACGTGATAATAGTAATTGAAAAAGCTGAAGCAAAGATGATCGAAATCGATCGGCTCATAATCTCTCTTGGAATCGTCCGATTAAAGATATTCACATTCTCATTTCCTTTCAACCGATTCCATATCATTAATAGAAGAAGAGCGAAGCTTGTCGTTTTTACACCCCCCGCCGTTGAACCCGGAGAGGCTCCAATGAACATGAGGATTACCATAAGAAGAATGGTTGCATTGGTTAGAAGTCCAATGTCCACAGTATTGAAACCGGCTGTTCGGGGGGTAACGGATTGAAAAAGGGAAGCTAACATTTGAGTTAACATCGGAGCATCTTTAATAATATGATTTCTTTCAAAGGTATAGAATAGGATCGCCCCGGAAAGGATGAGGATTGCTGTGGTGATGAGCACAATCTTGGTATGCACAGATAGTTTTTTCTGAATCCCTCGCAACTTCGAAATGATTTCGTATTGGACAATAAATCCAATGCCTCCGTGAACAATCAATCCCATGATCGTCAGATTGACAATGAGATCTCCCTGATAACCCATGAGATTGTCTGAAAAGAGTGAATAGCCGCAGTTATTAAATGCTGAAATGGCATTATAGACAGCGTGATAGAGGGCTGTTCCTATAGGGAAATCCTGAGAAAAACGGATGAAGAGAAAGAGGGTCCCCAGGGCCTCTGTCACAAAAGTAAACCAGAGAACCGATTTCAATATAACAACAAAGTCCCTTGTCGGAGTATGGAGGAAAGTCGATTGGACAATCTCTCTCCCCTTGAAAGAAATCCCTCGGCCCATTAAGACGAAGAAGACCGTGGAAAAGGTGATGATACCCAATCCTCCAATCTGAAATAGAAAAATGCTAATCACCTGCCCCAGTGTTGATAGATCTTTTCCAACGTCAATAACAACGAGACCCGTGACACAGACTCCAGAGGTAGAAGTAAAAAGAGCATCCACAAATCGGAGATGATCCTTGGTCGCGGAAAAGGGAAACCAGAGGAGAATTCCCCCTGCCAGAATCACTCCTGCAAAGCTCAGGATAAAAATCCTTGCAGGCGAAAAATGCCTCGAAAAGAAGTTCTTCATTCTAAAAGGAATTCTGCTAAGCATCAATCCTTCCCCAACCTCACCCAAGCCAGAATGAACTTTATCTGAAAATTCTTCAGGTGTCAATTCAAAAGGTTTGTTGAGGCTTATAATTAAAGGCCTGAAGGTATCGACAAAATACTTCCATCATGATAAGTTTTAGGTGAAGGTTAATCAGAATGAATTGAGAAGAGCAATTGAGAAAAAAAGAGATTTGGATCTGTAAAAAGCAAAAATAATGAGAAGATCATGAAACATCTTTTTGAAGATTGGGAGATCATTCAAGCCAGGATTCAGCGGGCTCAGAATATTTTTCTCTTCCTTGACTATGACGGAACCCTCACTCCTATTGCATCCCGACCTGAACTTGCTCTTTATTCGTACAAAGTAAAGAAACTTTTTAAAAAATTGCGTGATCTCCCCAGAGTCTACCTTGCGATCATCAGCGGGCGATCCCTGGAAGATCTGCGGAGAAAAGTGGGAGTCTCAGGCATTATTTATGTCGGCAACCATGGGTTAGAAATCGAGAACACCGGCGTTGAAGGTCAATCGTCAACCTCTCTTTCTCCTGTCGCACCTGCATGAGGGTAAAGAGAAGAACAAGGACGCTGATCACGATGATTATCGAGAGAATAATACGCAAATTGATCCGCACAGGTAACCCCTCGGGATTAATGTTAATCTTTTAAGTGGAATAAATATGATAGTAAGGATAAGCCTGATTTTATTTTGTATATTTTCCCGCAGCCTGTCAAATTCCCTTTAAATAACCCCAACGGGCGTATTGTCCTTGGGTACTTTTAAAACATTCGGATTGATCCTCTTCACAAGAAAAGAATAACCTCCATCCAATTTCTTTTGGACTTTTTCATAGGTAAGCTCTCATTCACCCAACAATATAAACCAGGCCAATCCGATTACTCCTATTCCAATAATTATTAGCAAAACCAACATTGGAAGTGGTGATTCCTTCTTCTTTTCCAATCTATTCATCTCCCTTCAGATTTTTTCGACATACTGCACCATTGCTCAGTATCCTAAAAGCTTAATCTTGTCTGTTACTACTAACAAAAGAAAAATGACTATCAAAGACGCTATGATTACGAATAGATACCCTTTTTCAATTTTCATGGTTTCATCCTTTTCGTTTCAGACGTGAGAAATATGATCCAATAGTTTTCTCTGGATAGATTCAGATTTAGAACTAGTCATTACCCTTCTTCTATTTCTTATCCTGATAGCAACGCATACAACTATCGTAACTACACCCACTTATTATGATGTCACATAACTATATATTTTACTAAGACGATCATCCCTATCAGTAAGACTACAAGAAAAAAATTATTGGAATTATGGACTCTTTCTTCTCTACCATTTCTTAGTGACCTCCTTCCTGGGCTATTGTAAGTTAAAGGATCACCAAATGATCGGATGGGCAGCAGCTTTCCTGAGTTTCGTTGAAACGTTCACTTCGTCAAATAATCGATGAGAATTATAATTGCTAAAATTACTACCAGAATGACTATAAATCCTCCCATCGTTAAGAATTTTATGAAGCCACTCAAGAACTTTTGCATCCCTGTTTTTTTCGTCTCCAATTTTTTTTCTTTTTCATTCTCAGTTCCTGCTTCCATGTCGTCCTCC
>Ga0214474_1001582_pt1 | contig 10470 bp, 10 predicted proteins | sample RVTome_2_FD_187335 | JGI IMG/M metagenome (GOLD analysis project Ga0214474, IMG submission 187335) | Soil microbial communities from uranium-contaminated site in the Upper Colorado River Basin, Wyoming, United States - RVT95D214 HiSeq ...
CAGGCGCAAGAGGTCGTGCCGGGGAAGGTTTCCTTGCTGGTCGGTGGATTCCATCTCCTGGAGATAGCCGACAAGAAGAAGCTGAAATCTATTATTGCCGAGCTGCGCCAATTGGGCGTCGAGCGAGTAATGCCTACCCACTGCACAGGCAACGTGGCAATCGATACGTTCCGCGCCGAGTTCGGAAAGAACTGCCTTGACGGCGGCGCTGGACGCACGATAGTTTTCCCGGCAAAGTAACTGGGCTGCGGCGAAGGAAAAAGATTGACTTTTGTGCCGATTCGTGCTAATATACCTGTTTAATGAGTAAAGTCAGGGCCTTGAGGGGGTCAAGAGTCATGACACAAAGCAATATAGTAAGAAAAACTGAATTTTACTATCCAAGGGGCTCTTTCTGCCCCCTTCTTTTTAGTGGCCCTTGTGCCATATTTTTAGGGGCCCTTGTGCCCCTTTTTGTTTGAATCTCTTGGGCTGCACAAAGCCACGGATAAAGATTTTATTCCCAAATGGACGCCTTAAAGAAGAAGAAGGAGGGAACAATGTGCGACAGAAATAGCATGAAAGGATTGTGGAAGCACAAGCTATGTCTCTTAGCGATGTTTTTCTTGGTTGTTGGAGCACTCTCAGTAGCCGCCTATGGTGCAGGAAAATGTACAGGTCCTCTCGACATCGGTTCGCCTATATATGAAGGGACCAAGGTCATTGCTTACGAGCATGGGACGGCTGGTTGTCCCATTTACGTCTATGCAGACGGCAAGCTTGTAGGGAAAGGCTCCGCAGTTGCTTGTACAGGCGCAGGTGAGGTCTCTCTGACTCGGGCACTAAAACAAGGCGAAACTATCACTGCAAAACAGGATCCCAATGGGTATGCTACCTGGTCCCAAAAAGCACCTAAAGTTGAGAAGCTTCCTTCTTCTTTGCTGCTCAACGGCGAAAAATTCAAGACACCATCAATCATGCCGCCGTATGCTGAATGTCAACAAGGGGTCAGGGTGGAAGGACTTGTCGAGGGTGCGCGGGCGAGCGTTACCTGCGGGCTGAGTTTCGCCCCGAGCACCTGTTCTTCCGGATCGGCTTGGACGCCCTATCAAAGGACCTTCGTCGGCGTGAAACCGGTACTCCGGGCAGGGGATAAACTGGTATCGCGTCAGGATATGGACAGTCAGGTCCCCTACGCAAGCGAATATTCTACACCGAAAGTCGTTCAGCCGCGGCCGAAAAAATTGCCAAGTCCCACAATAGTCGAGGACGTTGGTAATGATGGGGTACTGGATGTCTTAGTAGGGACTGAGGCTATTCTTGTTTGTGATTTGTGGGTTGGTGCAACACTCCGCGTTTACGCGGTAGATCAGCAGAACAATTGGCGCGACGTTGGACATTGCATTGCTACCAACGAATGCAATATCCAACCGATAGAAAAGGTAAAAAAAGGGTTAAAGTATTGTGCCCGTCAGTATCTCTGCGACGTCAAGAGCCCGGAAGCAACACATTGTGTTTTTGCAAATGACTCGATCAACGTCCCTGTAATCCGCGAACCTCTCTGCGAGGGCGCTATAGAAGTTATAGTAGACAAGACAGCCTTAGGCTCTACGGTTTGGATCCAAGACAGCAACAATAATCACAAAGGAAATGCCACTGCCTTCCAGGGCGGAACGACGGTGATTCCGGTGGATGGTGGTGTCCCTCTCAAGCAGGGAGATAAGATTCGTGTCAAACAGAGTAATACGTCTCTTGACAGCGGCTGGAGTAATACTTGGGTTACGGTACAATCTAAAAATAGCCCGAACTGCGAAAAAACGTCGGGCACTCCGTGCACGCCGGGAAAGGGTACAGCAAAGCTGTGGAGAGGTTCGACCCCTTGCCAATACACAATCAGTGTCCCGGCTACACATGATTATCAAGGGGACATCAGCATCAGCGGCGGAGTCAAAAATGCCATGCTCCAACGCATAATCAACAAGTCGGCCGACTTCAGAATTAAGATAGTGCAGGACTTTAATCCCAAGAATCCGTCAGGCTCTCTCGGTTTGTGTCAATCGGAGGGGCCACTCTGCACCAACACCAAGGTGATAGCCACTATCCAGCCCAACGGTTCATGGAACAATATCAATAGCAGCATGTGGCCTTTCTATAGAGTAAAGGCATGCCTCGAATCTGTAACAGGCGCCACATTTCCTCTGACTGTTGATATCGACTATGAATACGATTGCAAGTAACAGGCCTTTGCCGCAGGCATTCATGAGACTAGATCGGGGTCAGGCCTTGACTGAAGACAATTTACCTTAAAGGTAAAATTGACGCATAAATTATGGTGGTTATATATGGAGCGGTACAAACCCTGTTGGGCCTAAGAGAGGGAGGATCAGTGTCACGCATACTTTCATTCACTTCGGGGCCAGAAGACTGGCAGGCTCTGCTGGCTGATCCTGTGAAACATTGGCGGACTGGCTACTCAGCACGCACTTTGGCGCATAGCTGGGAAGCTGCGGATGGATTCCCTCCGGAAGTGGCGCAGACATTCAGCCAATCAGCAGATCCGTTACTGGCTAATCTCACCCCGCTTCTCGCAGTACCGGAATTCAAGGTACCTCTTCCTGGCGGGGTTCGAGCGTCACAAAACGACATTTTTGTTCTTGCTAGGTCCTCGTCGGGGCCCGTGTCTATCATGGTCGAGGGCAAGGTTAATGAATCCTTTGGACCCACTCTCGATGAGTGGCGTACAGACGCCGCCTCTGGTAAGAAAGAGCGCTTGAGTTTTCTCTTGCGCTGTCTCGGACTCGACGCATCGCCCACCGGAACTATTCGTTATCAGCTTCTTCATCGCGCCGCTTCAGCCACCATTACGGGTGAGCAGTATCGCGCAGTCGCTGCCGTCCTTCTCATTCATTCCTTCAGTAATGATCATGTTGGATGGCCAGACTATCAGGCATTTACCCGGCTTTTTGGGATTGAGGCTGTGCTCGGTTCAGTTCAGCGTCTTGGTATTGGTTCTAGTATTCCGCTGTTCGGTGTGTGGGTGGTCGGCGATGGTTCATTCCTGCAGAAATGATCGTGCACAGACCCAACAAGAAGCTCCAGCCGAGCATCTTGCCGCCCGTCAAAAAAAGCGAAAATCGTGATTGACTTTTGTGCCGATTCGTGATAATATAGCTTTTTAATGAGTAAAGTCAGGGCCTTGAGGGGGTCAAGAGTCACGACACAAAGCAATATAGGAAGAAAAACTGAATTCGACTATCCAAGGGGCTCTCTCTGCCCCTTTTTTTTCAATAAGGAGTTCTAATGTTGGATCAGAAATTATTTGATTTTATTGCCCGACACGCTGAATCAATCGGAAATGAATGGTTCAAGTTGATGGAATGGGTGCTGATCATTGCCACCTTATCATTGGCTTCTAAATTTAGCGATACCCTTATTGTCAAAGGACTGTGGGTTCTATCTATTGTTATCCTTTTTGTGTATTGCCTTTTTGGTTACTACGAAAGATATCTGCGATCTCTCAAACCAGTCGATAAAGAAAAGGCAACCTGGAAAGATATCGCGAAAGTAGTTATCAAATCTTCGATTGTTTTTGCGCTAATTTTCTTTTTTAGTCAGAACATTGCTAAAGTGGCATGGGAATTTGCAACAACGCTGGCAACAAAAGTAAAATAATGGATCATTGCTAATTCAGGGAAGAATTTAGGTTAGGCCCTGGGGGAGGTCCATTTACCTTAAAGGTAAAATTGTCACATAAAGTATGGAACTATATATGGGTCGGCAGAAACCCTGTTAGTCATCATCGATCGACTATATATAAGAATATAAAAGAGGTAACTTAAATGTCTAAACACAACATAAATTGGTTAATAATTGTTGTTGTGCTTGTCAACATTGCTGCTATCGCTGGATTTACTTATTTGGTATTGCCCAATATAGAATCTCCAGCAGTATCTGGTTTGGCGGGCGTCGTTGTTGGCGCCTTTGTAGGCATGTTTGGTTCAATCCTAACAGCTATTGTTGGGGCTTGGAGAGCTTCCAAAGAAACCGAAGAACGCCTCAAAGACAGAGTATCAACCCATGCGCTGCAATTGACACAAATGGACTACGATCTGAGACAAAAATCTTTCGACGTTACCGGTACAACGCAAAAGGTCCTTGCTCCGGTAAAAGTATATAGAACTTTTTATAAAGCTCTGCTCGAATTGCACACATCTGGCAATTGGCCAGAAGAAGTTGAAAAACTTGGTCTTTTACATATATTTGAACTAGGTGTTCCAAAGAAGCCGGGTAAACCACCTGAGGAGACTCGCTAAAGTGCGCGCTCCGCAGCTTTGCGTTAGGTAGCGCCGCCCCTATGCACAGGCCCCGATGTATTAGTCCTGCCGCCGTTGCCACTAAGCAACAGTTCATGACTGCCTACTTTGATGATCTCGAAGCACGGGCTAGCTTTGCCCGCGAGCTACAAGCCGACGGCCATGGCACTGAGGCAATGACACTCTGTTGTTGCTACATAGACGGCCTAGCCAATTTCCTGTATTATGATTCCGACAAGTCTGCATTCAATTTTGTGCGGCTACTGAGGGAGCATGGACAGCAATCTGACCTCGCTAAAGTTTGTCCACTCGCACTGACACGCTGGCTCGAGATGAACCACACCAAGCTTGCCCCAACAGCCCGGAAGCTCAGTACGGCTCTGGGCGCTGACTGCAACCGGATCATGACCGATGCCGAATTATCCTCGGCCATCACTCGAGTCCTGACCAAGCAGGAAGCTTCTTCTCTGTCCTCGCATACCTGGCGTGCATCGTTGGCCTTTATCGCCTACACGCAACTGCGTGTGCCCTCCGTACACGCAACCGGCGCTGCGAACGGGGTGATCGTCGGATCCGCTGGTCCTTCGATCCCTGTTCGTATCAGCTTCGATACCATGAACACGGCTCTCCTCGCTATAATAGCAAGCCTGAGAGAGTTGTCGGTCCGATCCAACAAGTGGTTTGGACACGATAAAATCTTTTGATCGTAAGGAGAGACCGAGGGCGGGTCTTGACTGAGGACAATTTTCGTCAAGGTAAAAATGTCGCATAAAATTATAGGGCTATATATGGATCAGTATTAACTCTGTAAAATTATTGCGAGAGGCGCATTGATGAATCAAAGTCTTATCAGCTGGCTTGTGGGACTCCTTGGTGTGTCTTTGCTTCTTGGCACTATTTGTACGTCGGTGGCATGGAAGGCATTTCACAGTTTTTTCGAATCTACGGCAAAAAGTAAAAAATGGAAAGTGAAGTGGAAGCAAGCTGAACGAATTCCTCGCCAGCCGTATATTATCGGAATATTGGAGCGCGTTTTTTTTACGGTAATGGTTGCTTTTAATATATCAGGAGTTGGAACGGCGATTTTAACGTGGATGCTAATAAAAATGTTAACAGGTTGGAACAGGATCGCAGGGCACGGTGAGACTTGGCGACGAATGCTTGCATTTACGGGTCTTCTTTCTAGCATGATCTCTCTCTTTTTTGCGGTAATCGGAGGTCTGATTGTAAATGGTAGTATTCCCTTGCCTAAGGTTTCTCTTGGGGAACTCGATTTATATAAACTTGTCCAATTAATTTCAATAGTCATCACCGTAATAGGTACTTTCATGATAGCTTTTGGTTATCGAATAGATGAGGGAATATCAAAAGATCTGAGAAAGCAATTAAAAATAGGCCAAAGGGGCTTAATCGCACCAGCAGACATAGGGTTGCGTCCTTGGGTATTTTACTGCGGGCTGCTCCTATTGCTTTTGGCAGCTATACTCCAAGTATTATTGATGGCCGGCACTTTTCATGCTCAAATTCAGAAATGACGTGACGAGATTAAGACCAGGCCTTGACTGAGGAAAATTGTCGCATAAATTATGGGGGTTATATATGGTTCGGTATAAACCCTGTAATGAAGGTGGTCTATAATGAAAAATTTTAAAACATATTTATTTGGTCTTTCTGCAGTATCGTTATTTGCTATCACTCTTGCATATTTAATATTTTCAGAAAAAAAATTTGATCCATCTGATTATGTAACTGGTCTAGCATCTATTAGCATAGTTTTTCTTACGGCTGCCTATGTTTTCATTACATCTAGACAGTTAGCAGCCATGAAGGACCAGCTAGACGAAATGAAGAGAAGCAGAGAGCATACCTCCCAGCCTATTCCATTTATTACGCCATATAACCTTTTTCTCGAAAAACCAAGATTATATTTTAGCCCTCCTGAAAAGGAATATGCGGGACACAGTCGATTGCATATTGAATGCGAGGTTTCAAATCCGGGAAATGCGCCTGCCCTTTCAGTCAATGTATGTGCTTGTCTTATGCTGCAGAAAAGTGACGAAAAACATTGTGGGTCTTTTAAAACGACTATGGAATATATTGATTTGCTTTCCGTTGTAAAAGCGGATGATAAAAATAGAATGATATCTTTCATGTTTCCAGATGATCATTCAGGTGAAATAATTAATGCAATTCGTGCTAGTAGGACCGACAAATCTCCAATTTTGCGCATTTGTGCCGCTTACAAAAATATGCTCGGTGCCTGTTTCGCGTGTCGCCAAGCATTCCAGCTTTTCTATCACAAGGATGAACAGGATGAAGTCTTGGAGAATTGGCAATGCCAGATCTCTGCCTTTGGTAGCATGTTGAAAAATGAAATTAAACAGATGAATAAGTTATACGGAAAGAACGACGAAGGCTGGGATAAACTTTTTAAAAAAACCAAGAAAAAATATGAGGCCACAATTAAAGGAAAAGATCAAAAGCTTATAGCTATTCAAATTCCAAAAGGCTTTACAGCCTTCAGCATATCAGAAGCCAGATATAAAAATATGCTTTCTAAAAGCTATTATGGCCAATTTTTGCCCGCAAAAGACGAGTGTATTGCGGAAGACGGTACAGGAAACGAGATCGGGGGCAGGACTTGACTGAGGACAATTTGCTTTAAATCAGGTCGAAATCGGGGCCTGGCCTTGACCGAGGACAATAATTGCACTTCTGATTATTCCCCAAACAACTCACTATTTTATTGACACACAAAACCGGCTGTCTTAAAATCCAGCCGTCAAAAATCAGACCCTTGTAAAAAATGAGCGATTGTTATGAACAGCTTCATCGGCGAAATTAAGGGGGTAGAATACAGCGAAGAGATGATTGCCGTTGATGAGGCGGTGCGTCTCAAGGTAATGGTTTTTAGGCAGACTTTGGCGCAAGGCAAGGCGCCGATGGTCTTTGTACCCGGCTGGGTCTCCTCCATTGCCGGCTGGGCTGCCCTGATCAAGCCGATGGCGAGGGAGCGCGATGTTTACTATATAGAAACAAGGGAAAAGTGCTCTGCCCTGATCAACAATAATGTCCGTTTAACAGACGACGCATTCAGTATCTTGCAAAACGCGCGAGATATCATCACAATCTGTGATCATTTCGGCATAAACTCCCCGCAAACGCTGGCAAGCGGCAGCTCTCTGGGGGCGACATCGCTCTTGGAAGCGATGAAGGGGGGAAAGCTGAGATGCGGCGGTGCTTTTCTTGTCGGGCCGAATAGCGAGTTCCACGCGCCGCGATCCATTTCGTGGATATTATCTTTACCCGCTTCTCTCTACCACCCCGTCAAGTACTTAGTGATCTGGTATTTGCGCACCTTTCGCGTGGATGCGAAAAAAGAGCCTGAACAGATGAAACGGTATGAGGAAACCCTGAAAAATGTCGAGCCCAAACGGCTGAAGCATACCGCGCGTTCGGTCATTTGGGGGCACTACACGGTGTGGGGCGGCCTGGAAACAATCCAAGTACCTGTTTATATTGCCTATGCCGCCACTGACAAGCTCCACTCCCTGGCGAATATTCAAAAGATGGCGAAGCAACTACCTTTCGGTAGATTGCACCCCTGCTTGACAAACCTCTACATGCACTCGGAACAACTGCTTGTGGACATTAATGCCTTTGAGCAGGATATCCGGGAGATGAATGAATGATGTCTTCTCAGGAAATTACCAAAGCGGATTTAAAAAACGTCAAAGATGAGATTATTCAGGAGTTTCATCGCGGTGCGGAAATCATCAGCGGCGAGTTGAAGCTCCTTGCAGAAAGGCTTTTCACACTCAATGAAAAAACAGAAAGATTCCGTCAAGAATTAAAAGATGAGATAAAGAATAAGACCCAACCTAACTGAATTTTTCAGTCAGGCTCTGCTAAAGTCTACATCTCTGGCGGCATTGTGATAGAGAAAGGTTACAATTGTAATACCATTGGGTTACAGCCCCTTCCCTCCCCCTGTATCGCTATGCGATACATCCCGACCTTTCTGATTTATGCACAGCGTCCCTCTCCGCTTTCATAGAGATCTTAATGATGGGATGTCGCTGTGCGACAGTGCGGGACTTCATTGACACCCTTCTCATAATCTGTTACATGTAAGCTAATAATCTCTTCTTTTGCGAGGGGACCTATCAAGCGGGTATTCGGCAATACCATCGGCCTGAAGGCCGGCCAGATCAAGGCCCTGGAGCGGATCTACCGCCGGAGAATCCCCGCGCAGCAAATCATCACCCCGGAGCTCGCCCGCACACTCACCGAGCTCTCTTTAGAAATCAGACGCCAGATAGGGATCATCGTTCATCGCCAGGGTGAGATCTGCTTTACTATCGTGGGTGACGACAAAGAAATCACCATCCCCGATCTGAGCACATACCGCGGCGCCAAGGGCAGGCTTACGGGCCTGCGCTGCATCCACACCCATTTGAAGGGCGAGCCTTTGTCGCAGGACGATTTGACTGACCTCGCCCTCTTGCGCCTCGATTTGATGGCGGCTTTGGAAATGACTTCCGATGGCCTGCCTGGCAAGGTCTTTGTGGGATACTTACTGCCGGGCAATGCGCAGGGAGAGGTATGGAGGCTGGAAGAACATCGCAGCATCGCCGATCTTACGCAGGACTTCCTCCCCTTTATCCAGGCCCTGGAAGCAGAGCTGCACAAAGGGGTGCGGGCTGTTGAGATAGAAGGCAGGGAGCGGGTGATACTGGCCAGCGTGGTGCAATATGGGAAGTCGTTTCCCATCGAGGATTCGCTGGAGGAGCTTGGCGAGCTCGCGCGCACTGCCGGCCTCGAGGTGATAGACACCGTGATCCAGCGCCCCAAGCGCATCAACCCCAAGTATCTCATGGGAGAAGGCAGGCTCAAAGGCCTGATCATCAAGGGGCTGCAATCTGGCGCCGACGTCATCTGCTTTGACCAGAATCTCACCCCCGGCCAGATCAACGCCATTGCCGAGCAGACCGACCTCAAGGTCATCGACCGCACCCAGCTGATCCTCGACATCTTTGCCAGGCAGGCGCACAGCAGGGACGGCAAGGTCAGGGTGGAGCTGGCGCAGTTGAAGTATCTCCTCCCCCGGTTGACCGGCAAGGGCATTGCCATGTCCCGCTTGATGGGCGGCATCGGCGGCAGGGGACCGGGCGAGACCAAGCTGGAGACCGACCGCCGCCGCATCAAGGACCGGATCCACCGCCTGGAAAAGGAATTAAAGCAGATGGCCAAAGGGGGCTGGCAGCGGCGCACCAAGAGGCGCAAACAGGGCCTGCCGATCTGCTCCATAGTGGGCTATACCAATACCGGCAAATCCACCCTGCTCAACGCCCTGACCGAGAGCGCGGTTACGGTGGAGGACCGGCTCTTCGCCACCCTCGATACCGCGAGCCGCCGTCTCAGGTTCCCGCGCGAGCGCGAGGTGATCATCACCGACACCGTCGGCTTTATCCGCGACCTGCCCCCGGATCTGCTCGGCGCCTTCCGCTCCACGCTGGAAGAGCTCGCGGATGCTGGTCTCCTGCTCCATGTGATCGACATCAGCAACCCCAGGTTCGAGGAGCAGATGGCCTCGGTGGAGGCGCTGCTCACAGAATTAGGCCTGGCGCAGATCCCCGCCTTGCGGGTCTTTAATAAAAAAGACCGGGTCGAGCCTGCCTTTGCAGAGCGGATTTGCCGGCGCCTGGGCGGGGTGGCAATCTCGGCCCTGGATAAAAGCACCTTTGCCCCGCTGCTTACCGAGATCGAGGAGCTGATCTGGGGGAAAACCGGCGAAGCTAAGGCAGCCGCCGCTTCCGACACAGAGAAGGCGACCGAAGCCGAAGGTGACCCTTTGGTCAGTGGCCCTTTGGCCAGATCTTCGACCTGAATTAAGCACGACCATACAGCTAAAGCCCTTGACTTTAAGGCGAATTCATTGTTTCATACAAAACCTGAATTACTTCGAAAATTAATCCTAGCTTCCTCTCCCCCATGGGGAGAGGATTGAGGTGAGGGGAAATTTGCTATCCACCCTCACCCCCGCCCTCTCCCGCTGGCGGGAGAGGAAAAGAAAAGAAATTTTCACAATGAAGGAGAAAGCTATGCAAACTATAAGCGGAAAGATTTGGCAAAGATTATTGTTGGCGATTTTCGTGGTGTTGGCCTTTTCATTCTG
>Ga0214474_1001583_pt1:7500-10464 | contig 10464 bp, 6 predicted proteins | sample RVTome_2_FD_187335 | JGI IMG/M metagenome (GOLD analysis project Ga0214474, IMG submission 187335) | Soil microbial communities from uranium-contaminated site in the Upper Colorado River Basin, Wyoming, United States - RVT95D214 HiSeq ...
AACGGGGCCAACCATAAGCACCGCTGCCCGAAGGCAACGATAACCCATGGTGAGCCATGATAAGGGTTTCTTAGTCAGGGACGATGATATAAGTTAGGCGTGTCCCAACGCAAGCATCCACAGCAAGCAATCATCGTTCATGTCAAAGTCCCCCATCATGGCTATCCACCTTGGATAGCTCATCAGGGAAGCATGTTGCCCGTCCAACAACAAGCATGCTTTGATTCCTGACTACTACCCAAGATGTTGTGCCAAGCCAGCGTACAACACTCTGTGTTGCACGAGGGGGCCGTGCCAGCTTGGCCTTGCGTGTCACCTCTTCCCACATGACCCCCCTATATATACATTCTGCACAAAAAGTAAAGTGACAGGAACAGACATTAATTTTTTGAGGAATCATAATTTTTGAAGGCATGCACATCGTCAGGCAAACATTCAACTCGATGTGCGAGAAACAAGCCCAATTCAAGCTAACATGGCTTGTCTGCTAGGCAACATGCTGCACTATGTGGGGCGTTTTTGTTATGCATCAATCGTTTCACTAGCAAACGTGCTCACAACTAGGCACCGTGTGGGGCGTTTACAAGGCACGGGGCTTGATTTCTAGGCACCTGCTGCAATATGTGGGGCATTTACAAGGCACGAGGCTTGATTTCTAGGCAACTTGGCGGGGGGAGACCCACCTCGTGCTTGTATAGGCTTGCAACCTCCCATCTCGTGTGTCTTCCGTCCAAACCTTGCTTGGGCAGTGGGGTTGCTCAAGCCCCTAGTCTCCCCTATATATACATTCTGCGTAAAAAGTAAAGTGACAGGAACAAACATTAATTTTCTGAGGAATCATAATTTTCGAGGTTGGGCAAGTTTCCTAGGCAACGTGGGCGGGAGGGGCACTTGGTTCTCGAGTACGTGGGTTGCTTGGCGCTGTTTTGCTCGTGCACAAGGCCTGCCAAGCCTCATTTTGCGTGGTTGCTCACTTCCCTTGCCCGGGCATGGGCTGCACAACACCCACCCCTCCCCTATATATACATTCTGCACAAAAAGTAAAGTGACAGGAACAGACATTAATTTTTTGAGGAATCATAATTTTCAAGGTTAGCTAGTCGTTGGGGCATGTACACGAGTCGATGTGCGAGTACCCAAGTCGTTGGGCAAGTTTCCTAGGCAACGTGGGCGGGAGGGGCACTTGGTTCTCGAGTACGCGCGTCGCTTGGCGTTGTTTTGCTCGTGCACAAGGCTTACCAAGCCTCTTTTCTCGTGGTCGCTCATCGCCCTTAGCAGGGCATGGGCTGCACAACACCCACCCCTCCCCTATATATACATTCTGCACAAAAAGTAAAGTGACAGGAACAGACATTAAATTTTTGAGGAATCATAATTTTTTGAAACCCTCCGAAACCCCATCAAACGACGTCGGATTGGCACGAAATTTTGCATGAGGCCTCGGGACTACGTTTTAAGAGGCTCGGAAAAAAAAAATTCAGGTTTCGGGTCCCGAGGGCCCGTGGGCCGGGCTCGGTCGGGCCGGGACGTTTATTTCGTGTGGATTGTTCTTAACCCAACCAAACGACATCGGGTCGCCACGAAACTTTACGTGGATGTTCTAGGGCCTAACTAGAGTCGTTTGGAGTCGCGGGACGTCTTGGTCGGGTCAAAGCGTTGACCGGCCCATGCTCGGTCGGCCCGACCATGTGATTGGCCCTAAACGATATCAAACCACGTTGGACCGCCACGAAACTTTGTGTTAGCACTCGGATCAATGACGTATGAGTCTCCGGCAAAGAAATTCTGTTTTCGGGCCCGAGGGCCACGTGGCCGGGATGTTAGTTTCGTCGTGATTCTTCGCAACGCCACCGAACGACGTCGGATCGCCACGAAACCTTGCATGGTTGTTGGTTAGAGTTGCTTGGGATCAAGACTTCATGTTTTTTGGTGGTCAGAGCCTTGACCGGGTCGGGTCGGGCTCGTTTACCTCTCGGGTCGGGTCGGGCCCGTTGTACTCGGAATGCCACGAAGCGATGCATGGTTGTTCACGGGCATGGTTAGAGTTGTTGGGGATCACGACTTCGGGTTAACGGGTTGAGCGGCTAGTGTCCGAGCCCGCTAGAGCCGGTGGCTCCCTACGCTTTGTTAACAGGTTGTGGGGCAAAGTGTGGGAAACGATGTTTGTGACGTGTGATCCGACTTTGGCATGCTAGCAAGGTATCTTGGCAAGGGTTACCAGGTTGGAACGACGTGGGGGCAGTGCAAGGCCCTTGGCAGGTTATCAGGCCATCATGGCCACGCTACCCGGCAATGACGCGGAACGATGCATGTTATCCGGGCATCGCGTCCAGGTCACCTGGCGCTGTCGCACGTTTTAATAGTATAACCTCTTGTCACCGGGCATGGGGTGTTTGGCATTGCACTTGGCTTGTTAACAAGGCATGCTGGTCGGTTCCATAGGCTGCGACTTGGGACGTTGTGGGCCTTGGCAAGTCCACAAGGCACGGTGGCCACCTTACCGGGCAACATCCTGGAACCATGTGGGGGCTTTGGCAAGGCACCGTGCCTTGTCACCGTGCATCGTGTCAGTTTAATCGGACAGCCTCTCTTTGCGTGGTCGCTCACCAACCTTGAAAGGGCCCCGGGGTGTGTCAATCCCCATCTCCCCCTATATATACATTCTAAATAAAAAGCAAAGTGACAGGAAAAGACATTACTTTTTCCATCAATCATAAATTTCCAAACCCCCTGTAAGACATTGTCCGGTGGCCACGAAACTTGGAGTGAGACACCCCAACGTTGGCTCCACGGGCTAGATTGGTTATTACGGGTGTCTTAGATTTTCCCTTGGCTTTGATACGTTTTGACCCTTGTGCTACCGTTTCTAGCCGTATCTCTTTGACCACCCGTTAACTTGCATGGGCACCAACCCTTGTGAAATTTCCAACACTTGTAAAATTTTCACAAGTATGGTGATACAGC
>Ga0214474_1001585_pt1 | contig 10460 bp, 7 predicted proteins | sample RVTome_2_FD_187335 | JGI IMG/M metagenome (GOLD analysis project Ga0214474, IMG submission 187335) | Soil microbial communities from uranium-contaminated site in the Upper Colorado River Basin, Wyoming, United States - RVT95D214 HiSeq ...
AGAAGAGGAAGATCGCTATGGAGAGTAGGCTCTCCGCCCGTGAGGCAAACGCCGTCGATCCAAGTCCTCAAAGAATGGAGGCGGGCGAGAATGTCTTCCATTGGAACGGCAGCATACTGTTCGGGATGAAAAACAAGGGGATGGTTGTGACAATAAGGACAGCGGAAATTACAGAAGGGAAGGAAAAGCACCGAGCAGAGTTTCCCCGGCCAATCCAAAAAGGAGGTTTCTGAAAATCCTTTGATCTCGATCATGGTGAATGTCCATACTCCCTCACCCTTCCCCTCTCCCCAAGGAAGGGGAGAAGGATGGGGTGAGGGGGGACAGGTGCTGCTTCACCTCCTGGAGAGTAGGGACAACCCCTCTCCAACTGATCAACTCCCTCTCCTCCTCATCCTCGATGACGATGGAAGGGGTGGAAAGAATACTATAAAAAGAAGCCTCGGCCAGGCCATCGATCGTGTCCAAATCGTAATGCAAAACCGGTAACCCTTCCTTTTTTAACTCCGTTCCGATCTCTTTGGCAGCAGGGCATTTCGGGCATTTCGCTTTCGTAAAAATTTTTATCAGTCCCATAACCTCTCCTTTCAAAGTAATTCTCAAATATTCCCAAATTCTTTAAGAGCTTAAATCTTGTAATTAATTTAATCTTTGAGCTTTGACATTCCTTTGTCATTTAATTCTTTGAAATTTGAAATTTCACCCTATCTGCACTGCCATCCCTGCTTCCTCTTCTTTTAAGAAGGTCTGGTTCCGATATCGGTTCCGGAGTTCCCCAGTCTTCCCTTTATTCCAACTGGAGATCTTAGTGAAATAGCCGGTGATCCGTGTAATGCCATCCACATCCTCGGATCCACAATAAGCACAAGAGGAACGAAGGCCCCGGCTTGTCCGATTACAGCGATTACAGGTAGTGAACTCAGGAGAGAAGGCGATCTGGTCATTTTGAGTCAATTGAAAAGTCTTCATCACAAAATTGGCCAGCGATGACTTCGAGGGTCTTGCCTCCCCTAACCAGATATGAGTTAATGCGCCTGCCTCAATCAGAGGATGGAAGAGACCTTCCTGCCTTACCCGGTCAATAGGATTCAATACGGCAGAATTGTTCAGGTAGGTGGAGTTCGTATAATAGACCTCTCCCTTTGAGATGTCGCCTTTCACAACATGTCCCGATTGGGGAGAGTGATATTTGAGGTCTAATTTAGCAAATCGGTAAGCGGTTGATTCTGCGGGTGTCTGTTCCAGAACAAAACGCATTTCATAGCGCTGGCTGAACCTGTCCACTAATAATTTCATATGGGCAATGACCTTGAGACCGAATTTAAAAGCCTGTTTAGATTGATGCATCTCCTGCCCGGTATGAATTTGAACCAGTTCATTGAGCCCCACCATACCGACCAAAAAACTGGCACGGTGCATCCTCAAATAGGGAGACCCATCCCGATTCATGGCCAGCAACGCCAGGGGCCCGTTTTCCCCTAAAGAGAGAAGTTTTTCAATAAAGAGTTTCTTTTCCAGATGGGCCTTCACCGCCATCTCAACAAACTCAGCGATTTTAGAGAATAGTTTAGAGTCATCCCCTTTGGCCAGGTAAGCGATTCTTGCAAGATTGAGCGTCACGTTCTGGAGGGCGCTGTACCGCATCTTCCAGGGTTGTTTGGCGTCTTCGAGGTCTGTTTGATCCAATTTGAAACTGAGACGGCAGCATTCAGAAATTTTGGCTGTCTCCCCGCGGTCGAAGACGAAGTAGGTATTCCCCTTCTCGGAAGCGACATCACAGATGTGATAAAGAAAATCCATGTGGCCAGGGGTTTTAAAAAATTTCTCTGTAATATGAACCAGAGGTTTTGGGAAGAAGAAAGGCCTTCCGGACCCATCTCCTTCTTGATAGACGTTAAAGAGCGCCTTGGCAAAGCGTTGGGATTCCATCCAATAATCACTATAGGTCTTTCCTGTAAACTCCCCACCCGGTCCGATGGCAGGGACCTCTTCAAAATGTTTGGGGATTTCCCAATAAAGATTGAGGTCCGTGAAGATGGCCTGTCCACCTCTGGCGACTGCTTGTTGGGAGAACTCGAAGATCATCATCTGAGCCAGTTGTTCCAGTTCTTGGTCCGACATTCCTACCAGGTAGGGTGCGAAAAAAAGATTGATAGAGTCCCAACCAATCGCCCCGGCGAAATGACTCTGAAGGGCCGCTGCAAATTTCACCATATGGGCGAGCAACACCTCAGGGTGTTTGGCCGGCTTGGCCATCGCGATCGAGTTGGGAAGACTCAGGCCAAATCGTTTGATGTATTCGAGGGATTGACCGCTACAGTATGGCCGATCGATAAAACCAAGATCGTGGAGATGTATGTCCCCGCGCATATGCGCATCGGCAATTTCCTGGGAGAAAACACTGAGTAGAGCATATTCCTTCTTGATCCTCTCGGCTAAGGTGAGATTGGTGGCTTCAGGTCCATGAGGAACATTGGCATTCTCTTTATTGGGATGGAGGATGAGCTGATCGACATCATAGAGCGGCATTCCCAAACGGGTGTGCATCTTACGCGCCTGCTCGAGTCCTCTTTCGACCAGTTTGGTGTCCACGAGTTCACGGATGAGAGGGGCAGTGATCATTTTGATCTTAGAGGTGGCAATGAGGTCCTCCACCTCCCGGGCGATCTCCTTGGCTGTATCGAAATCGACATAGGTCTCACGCATGAGGGCGTCGACAATTCTCTGCCGATCCCAGCCCAGCATCGCTTCGTCCGAGGTGCGAACAAAGAGGGCCATATCTGTGGTTTCCAGTTCTTCTTTAAATTCCGGACGATCCCCTTTCATCTCGATTACGGTGGCCATGTTATCTCACCTTTTTTTCTGCGATAGACGGTTAAAAGGATTTTTGGAAGGACTATATTTAGTGTGATTAAAGATCATTACAACAATATATTGTTATTTGTCAAGGGAAAACGTAGTTTGTGAAAAAAAATATTTGCCTCGATTTTTTCATGGTTTTGGCTCCAAACTCCGAACTCCTGACCCCTTACTATTTTTCCCGTTATTATTGGATGAAGGGGCTTTCTGGAATGGTCTCAGAGGCGTTCCGAGGAGGCGCTTGATGATCCCCCAGGTGCTTTCTTCCACAATTTTAAAAGGGATGGCCTCAATCTTTGGATCATCCAGATTTCCTTTCACCTCATAGAAATAAGAAATGAACCCCTTATCCTTACCCGTGAGAATATAACCCGCAATGGGAACACTGCTTAATATCGTATCGATCGTCACTAACGGATGAACCCCTACCCTTGCATCAATTATGTTCTTACCTAAATCGACTTTGCCAATAAGCGTAATCCTCATGGCATCGCTATCCACCAGAAAGTCGTCTGTGGAAGCCACACCGTCTTTTACATAAATATCTGCCGAGATCTGTTGATAAGGAAGTCCTTTCGTCTTTAAATCCGGAAGCCTTCCCTTGAACCATTGAGAGACATTGAGAATCGAAAAGATTTTGGACAGGATATTGAATCGTTCGATCACTCCATTTTCAACTTCAAGTCTCAAACTCCCATTGAGCGATTCTTTCATTTTTTGGAAATCCTCTCCTTCACCTCTTAATTCCACCTTGTCAACGTGAACTCTTCCGCTGATCATCACCCTTTCCTCCTCCTCTTTTTCGAAGAGGGTTCGGATAAAGGCCTTGGCTTCCATATTGGAGAAACGGGGCTTGATCTCAATTCTTATCCCCTTTTCTGTCGGTTTTATCCATCCCTCACCCCAGAAATCGCCACCGTTTGATTTAAATTGCAAGGGATGGATGAGCAATGTTCCATCGACTGTCTTCATCTCCCCCTTCAAGTCTTTATATTGAAGGCTGCGATATCTTCCCTTGTCGATCTGCACCTTACCATCCATCGACCAACTTGAAAGCCAATCTCTCAACTTTTCAAAAGAAGCTGGTGAGGTTCCCTCTTTTTTCGGAAAGAGGGGGTCGAGGTCCAGTTGTGGTGAAAAGATTTGAAAGGAGAGCCGCCTCCCCGATTCCGCCAGGGCTGAGCCCCTTTCCACCTTCTGGGAAGAAATGGCGGAGGAAGGAGAACCTTGGAAGAGGGTGCCGGAAACCGTGATGGGAGAATCTCCCACCTTTCCCTTCAACTCATCGAATCGAATCTGCTCAGGGGTTATAAAAAAGGATCCCTGAATATGGGAGAGGGGAACGGGAATCCCTCGATGCCGAAGGTTCATCCTTTTCAATCGGATCTCACCTTCTTTTAAGGCACTGATCCATTTTTCTGTCTTTCCCAGCCATTTCAGACGAACCTCTGCCACTCCGTTGAGTTCTTGAATCCCTTCCACCTGCGATCGGATCTGATCCGGAAAGAGGGGGGACTGGATAAGCAAGAACAGTTGCTTTAGATCCATCGAACCCCATGTGGAAAGACTTACATTTCCGTCTCTCATGAATCCGTTTAATGTCAGAAAGCGTCTACCCGATTGGATCTTCATCTTTGAAAAACTTATCCCCAAGTCGGAAAACGAGATCCCTCCTTCTTTAAGAACGAACGAGATAGGATTTCCTTTTTGAAGGAGTGAAGCTTCCTTTGGAAAAAACTCCCCTTCGTAAGAGAAACGGGACGTTCCCGGGAGGGTCTTCCCGTTGAATGAGAACTGGCTCGTTCCTGAAAGGGCTTCGAAGCCCTCTGTTTTCGATCGCACTTCTTCAGGGAAGAGAGGAGTTTGAAAGAGGGTGAAAAGATTTTTGAGATCTATTCTTCCCTTGGCCATGATCTCGAGCGAATGATCCTTCTCTCCGTGTTTCCAAAAGCCATCCATCATCAGAGAGGAATGGCCAAACTCCACCTGTGCCTTTGACCATTGGAGATCGTGGTGGGAGAGCTCTACTCGTCCCTCTCCAATTTGGATTGGGAATGGAATTTGTTCATGAGTGAATTGGGTTTTTGAAAGATGATAGATCTCATGGTGCTGAAAACGGAGGGGAGGTTTCAGGAGTCCTTCGGCAGAGAGCGAATATCGGGCCTCTCCTGAAAGAATGCGGACGGACGAAAGGGCACGGCTGATTTCTTCTGGAATTCCCTCGGTCTTTGAGAGAGCGGGAAGATCCGTCAAATCGAACTTGCCTTGGCACTCGATACGAAGCGTAGGAACATGCAGAAGCTCATAGAACGTGCCGTTCACATTTTCCAGGGTCGAATGAAAGATTTTTCCCTCGACCCCTTTTAGGTAAAGATGACCTTTTTGGAAAAGGAGTTGGCCATGTAGGTCTTCAAGCGGGGGGAAGCTCCAGGGGAGCTTCAATTGAGCCCCGCTGAGCTTCGCCTCGATAGAGAGGACATGGGCGTTTGAAAGCTGATCGCAGTGATCCACCTCAGGCATCTTTCCCGAAAGCTTGACGGACACGGCTTGGAAAAGGCCTTTTCCTTCTGACCTGAAAAGACGATCTGAGACATCCGGAGTGATGACTCGGAAGGGGATAAATTTCTTTCCTTCTGCAATATCGAAGGGGCTCGTGGACGCCTCGGCTTCCATTCCCATCTCCTTTGACCCGACATCATAGATTCTCCCCTTCGCCTTAACCCATATCTCTGGCAATTCGATAAAAAACCGGGGGATATTGAAATCCTTCGCATCATAGTCAGCTTCAAGCTCGATGTTCACCCACTTCGGTTTTAGAATGGTTGAGAAAACCTGGGGATAGTCAAAAAGGAATTCTTTAAATGTGATTTTTGCAGAGGTCTTGAAAGTTCCCCGGAAATCTCCTCGATAAGTAGCATCCAGGTCGAGGACCCCTGAAATCGTTTTCATAGGAAGCATCGTTCTGAGATAAGGCCAAAAATGAAACGTTTCGACCCCTTTGATCTTGAGCTCTGCTTCCACCCTTCCCTCTACAAAACTTAGATCTTCAGGAATATCTTGAATTGTCCCGTGGATGGAAAACAGGCCTTCTCTTTTGGAATGCATGATCTTTCCATCGATTTGAAACGGAAAAGCTTTACGGTAGGAGACCGTTGAGAGCCTAAGATTGAAAGACCGTATCTCCGTTTCTAATGGTGCATCGCCCAGGCTCTCATCTGAGAAGAAGATCTCTCCGTCTCGGAGCGCTAAAGAACCTCCGAAAAGAGAGGTGAGCGCCTCCAGGATCTTCTTTTGTGTTTCCTTCAATCTTTCACCCGTCGAAGAATCATCAAGGAAGATATTGAGCTGGCCATTCTTACCTCTGACGAGATGAAGCGTGGGCCGATCGACGACAATTCGTCTCCATTTGACTTCCCTTTTGAGGAGAGGAAAAAGCTTAACCCTTAAGATCAGTCTTTTGGACTGAAGAAGATCAAAGGCCAGAGAGCGATCCTTTACTCGGAAGTCTTCAAAGGTAATTCCCACGCCGCCCCATAAATCGATTTTTGCCTTCCCGATGGAAACTTCCCTGTCGAGGGCGGTTGCCAGGGACTTTTGTAGGATATCCCGGTAAATATCAGGATCGAGGAAATAATGGATCCATAAAAGAATGAAGGCTCCGGCAACAATAATCGGAATCAATATCCAGAGAAATATCCACTTTTTTCGACGTAGCATCTTTTTCTCTTATAGGGTTTAAGGATTCAAGGGGTCGAGGGTTCAAGTGTTAAGGATTTCATGTAACGAAGGTTTATTTGTTTCACTTGACCCCTTGGTTCCTAGAACCCTTGAACCCTTCCAAATCACGAACTTTTGATGGCATGGGCTAAAGTGAGGACATCTACCCTTTCTGCTCCCCCTCTCAGCAACACCTTAGAGCATTCATTGACCGTCGCTCCGGTGGTGTAAACATCATCGACTAAAAGAACCGATTTCCCCAATAGCTTTTCCCTCCCGATAACATGGAAAGTCCCCCTCACCTCCTTTTCCCTTTCTGCACCGCTGAGATTCACTTGGGGAATGGTGGATTTCTTCTTTTGAAGGATTGTTTTGGGGTAAGGAATGCCTGTCCGACGGCTTAGCTCCTTCACGAGGAGGAGGGCTTGATTGAATCCTCTTTGCCTTAATCGCTGGGGATGGAGCGGGACAGGAATCAGAAGGTCGAGAGAGTCAGGTCCCCAATAACGATTTAACCCTTCTGCCATCCATTCCGCCAAAAAAGGCGTGAGGTGGGTCTTCCCCTCATATTTCCAACGATAGATTGCCTCCTGGAGAGACCCTTCGAAGGCTCCCAAAGCTCTTGCTATTGTAAAATATTTTCTGTGGGTCATACAAGCACCACAGGGATGGCCTTCGATCTCTTTAGAGAGGAAGGGAATTCCACAGATGGAACAAAACGGAGGCACGATCCAGCGGATCTCCGAAAGACAATTTGAACAGACCCCTTGTTGACCTTCTTCTAAAAATTTTTCACAACAGGGACATTGCGGGGGGAGAAAAAACTGGAAGAGTGTTGATCGAAATTTCATGATTCGTTCCAGTTGATACCCGCCCCGGGAAGACAGAACAGACATCATGGTTAAATGGAATATAGAAAATCAGAATGAGAGGTGAACCCTTTCACCCCGTTAGAAATGATGCCCCAATGGGATTTCTAACGGGGTCAGGAAAAAGATGGAGAAGGCAAGGAGATCGCTTTCTCGGCTTCCTTGATCGTATAGGTGCTCCACTGATGACATTGAGGACAGTAAGCCATCCATTCTTTCGATTCTCTTCCGCAGGTGGTGCAAAAGAAGGAGAGGTAGGAGGTACCGCTCAATTCAAAAGTCTTTTCAAATTCTTGAGCGGCGCGACCAAAGTCTTTTTTGTGGAGGTAGGTCTCTGCGAGAAGCCTGTGAAAGGCCGGGAAATCCTTTACCTGTAGACTGATTTCATTGATTTCCTCAAGAGCTTCATCCAACATTTCCAATCTCAAACAAAGCTTGGCATAAAAGAAGGCAAGCACCCAATTTTCGGGATCGTGTTGAAGTACCCTTTGATAGAGGCGGATGAGAGTACTCGGATCTTCTCGCCTGAGATAAAGGTCTTCCAAGCGAAGGATGAAGACGATGGATTTGAATCGGGTGAAACTCTTTTCCCAAACCTTCCCGGCAGAGGCCGATCTTCCCATCCGGAGGTAGATATCACCCAGCAATACAAATCCAGGCTGGAAAGTCTTCCTTTCTCGAACGATTTCTTTTACTTCCCTCAGGGCATTCTCCAGATTTTTTTCGCCCCCACGGCTTAAAAGATCCCTGGCACGCTCGTATTTCAACCCCAAATAGAAAAGGTTTTCCTCCTCCTCTGCCTGTTTTCCTTTGGTAAATCTGAGAATGGATCTTTGGATTCGGATCGCCTCCTCCCACCTTCTGCTATCCTGATAAATCTGCCTTAAACTTTTTAACGCTTTAAGATTCGTTTCATCAAAACCGATGGCCCGATTCAGAACTCGAATGGCTTCATCGAATCGCTTCATACGCTGGTATACCCCTGCCTGACTGAGGAGGATGTCTATATTTCTCATTTCGATCAGCTCCGCCCGTCCCAGCCAATGAAGGGCATCCTGATCATTGCCTTCGTGAAGGGCGATCTCCGAAAGCCGGAGATAGAGATCGATCTGCATGGGATCTCTTTTTAACACCTCAATGAAGTGGGTTTTGGCCTTGGCCAGATCCCCCCGGAGAAAAACATCCATCCCTTTATTGAATTCCTCCTTGAGGGATTCTTCCTTTCTTTTTTGGCGAGAATTGAGATAGTCTTTGATCGCCCGTTTGGCATCTCGCGCGAGGGTACTGATGAAAACCAACATGGCACCCAATACAAAAGAGGAGATCATAAGGATGGAGAGTTCCGTTTCAAACGTCTCGCCAAAAAAATGGAATTCTACGTCTAAGGGATTCTGGTATGAAAGCCAAAGGAAGAAAACCATTACAATAAAAAGGAAGATCAATAAAAGTTTAACTAACATCGTCTATAACGTTCCTTTTTCTAATTTGGTTAAACATGGAACACAATATTTGGCGACCGGTCGAACCTCGAGTCGTTTTAAACTGATAGGACCTCCGCATTCCTCGCAGATCCCGTAGGTTCCATTCCCAATACGATCTAAAGATTCATCTACCTCCTTGAGCCTCACTCGCTCATTCTCATTTAAGCTGAGCAAGATCTGTTTGTTATAAATATTGGCCGCCTCATCCCCAATGTCCTGAATACCATCTTGTCCCATTTCATTGGAAGATTCAACGATCTGTTTGACCTCACCGACGATCTGCTCCCGTTCCTTGAGAAGAATCTTTCTAAACCTTGCGATCGTCTTTCTATCCAGTTTGTCCAGTCCCTTGTTCAGATCCACTTGCGCTTTAGCTTGGGACTTCACCTGGGGTTTAGCTTGAGATTTAGCTCGAGATCTAAATTTTAACTTCATTTTTCCTTTAACCAATACTTCCTCCTTCTTGGAGATCCATTCGGGGGGCGTCGATCCAAAGCCCTTCCAAATCGTAGAATTTTCTCACAGGTTCCAGAAAGATATGGACAACCACATCCTCATAATCCATCAAGACCCATCTTCCCCCGGTCACCCCTTCCTGACCAAGAGGCCGAATCCCCTTCTTCTTGAGCGCCTCCTCAATCCCTCGGGCGATGGCCTGGACCTGACGATCAGACTTGCCACTACAGAGAAGGAAATAATCGGTAAAGGAGATCGTCCCTTTCAACTCAAGAAGGACCGGGTCTAAGGCCTTTTTTTCAAGCGCTGCCTTCAAGCAGAGCAAAGATTTTGTTTTCGAATCGGTGGCCATATCCTCCTATAAGTAATTTTAAGGTTCGTATTATACCAGAAAAAATTTAGATAACAAATAAAAAATGCTGAAAATTGATTTTTTTTAAAGTGCGGGGCTCTTACGATAAAGCCCGTGTTTTCGAATGTAAGCCTCCACCTCTGCCGGGATCAGGTACCTCACAGACTCCCCTTTTCCGATCAACTCCCTGACCTTTGTAGAAGAGATATCGAGAAACGAGATTTCTTTTAAATAGAGCTGGTGGCCCGAGAGGTGGATCCAGGCCTCCTCTCCAGGGTCATATCGAAAATTTGGGATTAAGCCCTTTGGCAACGGTGAGGACGAGCTGTTTTTTTGAGATCCCGGTCGGACCATTACGATAAAGTGGCAAAGAGAAAAGAGATTTTGAAATTCCTTCCACATCTCGATCTCTACAAAGGCATCCCCTCCCAGGATGAAGAAAAGGGGGCCCTGCTGTCTGTCTCGAAAAAAATGGATGGTGTCGATAGAGTAAGATTTTCCAGGCCTTGAGAGCTCAAGGTCACTGGCAGAAAAATGGGGATTTTTTGAGGTAGCCAACCTCACCATTTCCAGTCGGTGCTTCGCCTCGATGATTTTTTCTGTCACCTTGTGCGGTGGAATGGAGGAAGGGATGAAAATGATCTCCTCGAGCCGAAATGCCTCCCGGATCTCTTCTGCCCCCCGGAGGTGACCCAGATGGATGGGATTGAAGGTCCCTCCGAATAA
>Ga0214474_1001586_pt1 | contig 10457 bp, 11 predicted proteins | sample RVTome_2_FD_187335 | JGI IMG/M metagenome (GOLD analysis project Ga0214474, IMG submission 187335) | Soil microbial communities from uranium-contaminated site in the Upper Colorado River Basin, Wyoming, United States - RVT95D214 HiSeq ...
AGGTTGGAGATGGTCTGAGCTTCCACTCCCTGAGAGGCATCCACTAAAAGCAATGCCCCCTCACAGCAGGCTAGGCTGCGCGAAACCTCATAAGTGAAGTCAACATGGCCCGGAGTGTCAATCAGGTTCAAGATGTAAATTTCCCCATCTTTTGCTTTATATTCCATTCTTATAGCGTGCGACTTTATGGTAATCCCCTTTTCCCTTTCCAGGTCCATATCATCCAGGACCTGCTCACGCATCTGATGAGGGGAGACAGTCCCGGTTTTCTCCAAAAGCCTATCTGCCAAGGTTGATTTGCCATGGTCAATATGGGCGATAATGGAGAAGTTTCTTACGTTGGAGCTTTTCACGATTTTTCCTTAAGTGAAAGATTATAATAAACTTTTGGCCAGAAGTCAACTTTTAAAGGTAAGAGCTTAGATGTCTTATAGTATGGGTGAGCTTCCGGAATGGAAAAAATGTCATTGCGAGGAGTCCCGAGAGCTTTCGGGACGACGAAGTCCCGCCTTTCGCGGGACTTCGCTCCACACGACAGAATCAGGACTCGCAATGACAGAAAACGATTTGCAGATTATTTTATAGAAGGCGACCCATATGGGTCGTCTTCTACTTCTAATACGATGCATTCGTATCCCTGCCTTGCCCTCAAGGCAGGAGATAGGCCCACGTTGAGGGCAACGTGGGTTTACGGTTTTAGAGATGAGGGATCGCCTCTGGGAAATAACCTCTTCGTAGTGCGGGGAATTTATCCCCGCACGGGCTGGGACGAACCTGTCCCGTGCCGGATGGTGCGGGATTCCCAGTTCTACGAGAGAAATTAAAAATGTAGGGGCGAGGTGACCTCGCCCCTACATTAAAAATCGTCCTGACTTATCGGGATTACTACATTAAGATAGGAGTAGGGACAGGTCGCGACCTGTCCCTACATATAAATATCCCCCCTCTTTTTGCCTTGACAAAGGTTCAGATTTGGTTATTTTTATGAATCAAGCCCAGACTTGGGCTTGATTATTAGTTTATTCTTTTTGGCGGCTTATGATTAAGCTTTTATTGGGGTTGGGAAATCCAGGAAGAAAATATAGTTCAACTCGACACAACTTAGGTTATCGTTTGGTTGAGCTTTTAGCCAAAAGAAGCAAGAGAAAGTTTAAGTACGGTAAGGGAAGTTATATTTTCACTGAAGTCAAAATAAAAAGAAAAAAAGTAATTCTGGTCAAGCCGCAGACTTTTATGAACCAGAGCGGCATAGCGGCTAAAGATTGCTTGGATGATTTCAGTTTAAGCCCGGAAGAGCTTCTGGTGTTATGCGATGACATGAATCTTCCTTTGGGTAAATTGAGAATCCGACCAAAAGGAGCAGATGGCGGGCATAATGGCCTGAAATCGATAATTTCTCTTCTGAATACACGGGATTTTGCCCGTTTGAGAATGGGGATAGGGCTTCCCTCTCCTGAAATTAGAGCGGAAGATTACGTTTTGCAGGATTTCAGGTCAATTGAAAAAGATGAAGTAGCAAAGATACTAAAGGATGCCAGCTCGGCAGTGGAAACAGTAATATTCCAAGGTATAACCGAAAGCATGAATCGATTTAACTGAAAGAATAATGGAAGTTCCCTGCTCTGGATTTTTTCCGGGGCCAAAAGTTTTTGGTCCGAAGGGAGGTGAAACTTGAGAAAGTACGAGACGGTTTTCGTTTTAGATTCCTCTTTAGACAAAGCCACCACAGACCAGGAGGTGAAAAGAGTTGAGGATTTAATTGCCAGCCGGGAGGGGAAGGTCATAAAGGTGGACAGATGGGGAATCAGAAGGCTGGCATATCCCATAGCCAAGAAGCAACAGGGTTACTACACTTTGATCATCTTCGAGGGAGGGTCAGATTTACTCGGTGAATTGGAAAGAAGCTATAAACTGAACGAATCCTGTTTACGCTGGATAACCGTGGTATGTGAAGCGGAAGAGGAGCCAGCGGAAAAGAGCCCATCCAAAGAAGAAAAAGACCAAGTGTAGTATTTTTGTTTTGGGGCTAACTTATAAGGAGGAAAATAAATGGAAGAATTAATTCGTAAAAAGGGAGTTTGCCGTTTTTGCGAAGGAAGAGCACCGAGAATAGACTACAAGGATGAGAAATTGCTTAGAAGATTCATCACCGAAAGAGGAAGGATACTTCCTCGTCGCATAACCGGCAATTGCGCCCTGCATCAGCGCCGGTTATCCATTGCTATCAAGCGCAGTCGACACTTAGCCCTGCTTCCCTTCACTTCGGAAGTCTATCGCTAAACAGTGGAAAGAGATACGAATAGCTCTTTGAAAAATAAAGTGTGGATCTGGGCATCTTTGTGTTTGCTTCTGACTCTGGGATATGCCTTCTCATCCGGGATATGGGTAGTCAGTTATTTTTTGGGTATTGCACTTGCCCTATGCCTGACTATCTTTTTTTGGAGAAGCAAAAGGTACGGCCTAATTGGTGCAGTCTTTTTGGCAGCCCTGTTTTATGCTCTAAGGGGAGGAAATTCCGTTGTTTTTCTTTCTAAATGTTTACTTCCCGCACTGATATTAAGTTTAGGCCTAAAGCATAAGAGAAACCCGAGTTTAATCATCTTTCTGGCAATTATCCCCCATTTAGTGATTTTAGGACTAACAGTTGCCCACTACGGGGATATAGTTTTCATTTTCAGGGACCAGTTAGGGGAGTTAGCCCAAAGGATAGCCGGAGTCTTCGAGATTTTTGGTATAAATGCGATTGTATTACAGACAAAGATATTTTCTATCTTTGATACTCTAGCTCAACTTATTTTTGGTTTCGAGCTTCTTTCGAGCTGGGTTGAGGTATTCTTGATTTATCTTTTAATCCAGCTTATTGGAGACAAGCTGGGATGGGATACGATTAAGCTCACCCGCTTTGGTCTTTGGCATAGCCAAGAGAGATTTGGTTGGGTGGCTCTTTTGAGTTTGGTTCTTTTTTTGGTAGGAGGGAAGCTGTTTGAGATAGTATCCAAAAATGCCGCCTTGGTTTTTGGATTTTGGTATACGGTCGTAGGCTTTTCAATAAGCGAGTACTTCTTTGGAAAATCGAAAGTGAATATGTGGATTAAGATTTTGTTCTATGTTTTTGTTTTGGTAACTCAAATTCTTTCTTTTGTGCTTTTGTCCTTGCTGGGATTTTTTGACAGCTGGTTAGATTTCAGAAAATTAGGGAAGAAGTCATTATCTAATAAAGGAGTAAATATATGAAGGTTATCTTAAGGGAAGATATACCAAGCCTGGGGAAATGTGGAGAGGTGATAGAGGTTAAACCCGGCTATGCCAGGAATTACCTCATTCCTAAGAATTTAGTCATTATGGCTACGAAGGGAAGCCTAAAAGCTATAAATGAGGTAAGCAAGCAAAAGGAGCTGAGGGAGAATAAGAAGAAAAAGGAGAGCCTTAAGCTCAAGGGTGCCATTGAAAAGATATCCTGCACTGCTGAGGTGAATGTGGGCGAGGAAGATAAAGTGTTTGGTTCGGTCACCAGCCAGGATATAGTTTCACTCTTAAAGGAGAAGGGTTTTGACATAGACAAGAAAAAACTAGAGTTGGAAAACCCGATTAAAGTCCTGGGAGTTTATACACTTCCAATTAAACTTCATCCAGAAGTAGTTGCCAATTTGAAACTTTGGGTAGTCAAAAAAGAAGGGAGATAAAATGGCCATGGTTGAGGTCAAAGTGAACGGATTAGCTCTGGATATAGTAACCAACTCCCCAGTGGTGATACTCTCCGATATTGAGTCAGACAGGCTTCTGCCAATCTGGATAGGGCATTATGAAGCCTGGGCAATTGCTATGGAGCTTTCCGGTCTTGCTTCCAAGCGGCCCCTCACTCATGATTTGATTAAATCTGCAATCGAGCTGATGGGAGGGAAGGTGGAGAAAGTGGAAGTGACTCAATTAGTTAATCAAACCTTCTATGCTAAGGTTCATATCCAGAAGAACGGCTCACTTATGGAGTTGGATGCCAGGCCTTCTGATTCTATAGCTTTAGCACTTAAGACCCAGGCACCGGTTTTTGTGGACGAGAAGCTGTTCGAGGCAAAAAGGGAAGAGATGGAAGGTAAAGAGATGGGCGATATGGAATCTTTAAAGGAACGGCTCAAAAGGATTAATCCGGAAGATTTCGGTAAGTTCTCTCTTTAAACCCAAATTATGCATTAGAAGCGAAGCGAACTAATGCATAATTTGGGATAAATCTCCCCTCGCCCTCGCCTCGATTCGGCCCGCCTCGGCGAGCCATCGGCGAGACGGGCGAAGCGGGCCTCTTTTCCAAAGAGGGGAAAAAAGAGGTCTCCCCCTTTGAAAAAGGGGGATTAAGGGGGATTTTAGAATAGATTGCATATTGCTTTAATATGTAACCTTTATCTTCTGTCAAGGGCAAAAAACGTTATATGCTAAAGAAACCATTCATATTCCTCTTAATTCTTGCGATTTTGATTACGGCTTATTCTATTCACGCTTTAGCTCAGGCGCCGGAAAATGAGTTTAAGCAAGCCCTGTCGCTTTATTCCGATGGCAATTACAAAGAAGCCAGGGTGAGGTTCGAGAAGTTGATTTCCACCTATCCGGCAGACGAACATTTATCGATTTTCAAGTTTATGCTCTCCAAGTGCGATTACTATCTGGGAGATTACATCCTGGCTCAGAGCGGATTCAGAAGTTTTGTAACCGAGTTTCCGCAAAGCCTATATTTGGGAGATGCCCATTTCATGCTGGGGAATATTGATTATCTAGAGGGGAACAAATTTGAGGCGGCAGTGGAATACCTCAAAGCATACGATTATGCGGAGAATGAAGAGCTCAAAGGTTTAGCCTATAACTCACTTATTCCTCTTCTGAAAGTGGGTTTGAGCTTAAGTGAACACGATAGGTTGGTTCGGCAAAGCAGGGGAAGAAAATTGGCGGATGAGGTATTGTTTCAATTGGCTCAAAGGGAGCTTGAGCGTAAAAACTTTGCTGAAGCCAAGGACTTTTTGGAGCAGTATATTGAAAATTATCCTGAAGGCAGTCATCTTAAAGAAGCAGAAGAGCTTCTGAAACCCGTGGCTTCGCCCCGAGGCGAGTATGTATCTAAGCCCACTCAAGATATATATCCGAGACTTCCCTCGGCTTCGCCGAGAGGCGAGCGTCCCGAGACGAGCAAGATAGGCGTTTTGGTACCGCTATCCGGAGTTTATCAGACTTACGGTGAGAATCTTCTGAAAGGGATAAAGCTGGCTGTGGCGAAATACTATCCCCAAAGAATTGAGCTAACAGTCAAGGACACCCAGGAGAACCCAATTGTAACCGCCCATAAGACCAAGGAGTTAATTGAGGAGAACGGCGTCATAGCCATAATTGGTCCATTGAAAAGTGATTGTGCCGCCTCTGCTGCGGCTGTGGCTAATTGCCTTTCTGTTCCGCTGGTCTGTCCAGCCGTATCAGAGGAGGGGATAACCACTTTGGGCAAATATATTTTTCAATTAAGCACCAGCACTGAGAAAATGGGGAGAGCAATGGCACACTATGCCACAACTAGTATGGGACTGACGGAATTTGTCATTTTGGCGCCGGATGATTCCTATGGGAGAAACACAGTGAGTGGTTTTGAGGAGGAGGTGAAACACTTAGGAGGGAAAATTGCCGCTTGCCAGTTCTATTCTCGAGAAAGCACAGATTTTGGAAATGAATTGAGAGCCATCCGGGATATTCTTTTCAAGGAAAAGGAAAAAAGGGAGGGCGGAATAGATACCACCAAATACGTTGACATCCAAGGCAAGCCTTTACCTCTTGATGCCATTCCAGTTCAGGTAGACGGATTTTTCCTGCCGGGTTACAGCGAGGACGTTATCCTCATCGCTCCGCAAATAGCCTTCACCAAGATAGAAACGCATCTTTTGGGGAGTGAGGGGTGGAAAAATAAAAGGATCATCGAGCTTTCCGGAGATTATGTGCAGAAGGCAGTTTTCGTCTCAGATTCCTATGAGGATGAGAATGACTCTTCTGACTTTGTTTCTTCCTATGAAAAAACCTATGCTGAAAAACCGGATAAGGTAGCTGTTTTAGGTTATGACAGTATCAAGTTCTTGGGCTTGGCCTTGGAGGGAAAGAGTTGGACCTCTCAAGAAATAGGAGACTGTTTAAGCAAAGTGAAGGATTTTGACGGAGCATCGGGCAAGTTTTTACTTAATCCTCAACATGAGAACGAGAGCTTTTCCATATTTACCATAGAGGGAAAGAAATTCAAAAAACTAGAATAGGAGAGAAATTGGACCAACAGGAAAGAAAAGTGGCTTTGAAGGTCTTCATAGACGGCAAGGAAAGGGATGTTACCTTTGATGAACTGACTCTGTCCAATAATCTGGCTTTGGAGTCTTTGCTTAGGGTTTTAGCCCGAAAGAAAGTCGTTGATTCGAAGGAGCTTATGGAAGAGATGGAAAGGGTGAGAAAAGAAAGAATGCCAGATCTCCCTTTGGATAAGAAATAGATATGTCTGAACAAGTTATGCTTAACTGGAAAGTCCATCCATTTAAAAGAAACAAAAAAGTTTCAATCGGAGTGATTTTGCTTTTATTTTTGGTCTGGGGCATAGTGTATCTTGCCACAGGCAGTTTACTTTTTTTGGCAATTGCAGTCGTTATGTTGTTGGGTTCCCTTTCAGGGTTCTTCCTGCCGACCGAATATGAGTTTTATACGAATAAGATAAAAGTGAAATATTTTTTAGCCAGCTTGGAGAAAGAGTGGAAGAATTATCGCAGTTTCTATATAGATAAGAATGGAGTGCTTTTGAGTCCTTTTAAAGAACCATCCAGATTGGAGAACTTCAGAGGGGTATATCTCAGACTGGACAGAAACTCAGAGATAAAAGATAAGGTTATAGATTTTATCAAATCTAAGATGGATAATTCTGTTGACGGTTCACGGTAGATGGTTCATAGTTAAACCATTAATTACGGACTGTGAACCATGAACCATAGGTGAATTAAATATGATTTTTCGTCAGAAATTCTCGCTTCCCGACTTTAAGGAAACAGATTCAAATCTCAAGACCCAAAATTCGGGGAATCTGACACCAGAGCAGGAAGAGCTTTTACGTAAGGTGGCACAGAAGGTTGTGCGCTGGAAGATGTCGGTCCCAGCCATTCTTTTCCTGGAGTCAGTCAAGCCCCTAAATTACCTTGGAAGTCAGATGATGGTCTTCTTTGAACCGTTTGTTCAGACCGTTTTCACCTGGAAAGATTATGACCAATACAGAATTATTATGGAGGAAAGGGAAAATGTCGAAAAATTGTTACAGAAGATAGAGGAGTTGGATGCCATAGAAAAAGAAAAAGAAAAAGAAGGAAAAAAGAAAATAAAGGAAAAAAGAAAGAATTTACCCTGGGGCAAAAGAATTTGGAGTTATATAAGCGGAAGGTGATAGATTGAAATATAATAAGTTGTCATTGCGAGGAGCCCCGATGGCAATCGGGACGACGAAGCAATCTTGAAATTAAAACCGAGATTGCTTCGCTTCCCCTACAGGGTCGCTCGCAATGACAGAATATATGTGCAGGGGTGAAGTTTATCTATTGCCTGAGCTGGTAGAGACGCAAAATTTTGCGTCTCTACAAACCACAGGGAATTCATCCCTGTGCGGATAATCATTTCGAAAATGGAGGTAAATATGAAAAGGATTTTAATTGCTTTGTTAGTGTTAGTTTTGTGCTTTAGTTTGACTTTGGCCCAAGAAGAAAAACCACTCTCCGGCAAGAAGGTTGTGATGATAATTGCCCCTAAAGATTTCAGGGACGAGGAGTTATTGGAGCCAATGACTATTCTCTTAGGTAAAGGAGCAGAGGTTGCTGTTGCCAGCAGTTCCCTTGATACGAGCGTTGGGATGTTGGGTGCGAAAATGAAGCCGGAGATTTTGGTTTCAAATATCAAAGCCAAAGACTGGGATGCAATTGTTCTGGTTGGTGGACAGGGAGCCAGAGAGTACTGGAATGATAAAGTTTTACATACCATCCTGAAAGATGCAGTAAAAGAAGATAAGATAATTGGAGCGATTTGCATCGCTCCGGTGACCTTAGCCAACACTGGCATATTGAAAGGCAAGAAAGCAACGGTGTATGAAGGTGTGGCAGACAAGCTAAAATCAAAAGGGGCAAGTTATACCGGCTCGGATGTACAAGAGGACGGCAAACTAATAACTGCCAATGGTCCTAAGGCGGCTGGGAGATTTGCGGAGGTGTTAGTAGAAGCTTTAGGAAAGGGACAAAAAGTGTGTCCAAAAACAGGTTTAAAGACCTGCCCTTTGCATTAAGACAGTTTACCCTGCACCATTACGGTGCAGGGTTTAGAAGTTTAAAAAGTTTGTAGTTGCTCGTCTGCCCTTGGCAGGGCAGGGATTTATCGAACAAATTCTTGTCGGATAAATCCGACCGCTACAATAAAGGAGATTGCTTCGTCGTCCTTCGACAAAAGCTTCGGGACTCCTCGCAATGACAGTATATGGTATTGTCATTGCGAGCGTAGCGAAGCAATCTATGCAGTTGCCGCGATATTCATCGGGACGGTTTTAGATAAAATCAAATTCGTCCCATAAATGTGGCAACTACATTAAGACATTGAAAACAAATATAATAACTCGAATGGACAAACAACAAGGAGCAATATGAAGGATTTAAAACCTGAAAATGTCAATGTAATTTTAGCCACGGATTGTGGAAGCACCACCACCAAAGCGATCTTAATCGAAAAAAAGGGAAGCGGATATCGCCTCATCGTTCGCGGCGAAGCTCCCACCACGGTGGAAGCACCTTTTGAGGATGTTACTATGGGGGTCTTAAATGCAGTGGGAGAGGTGGAGGAACTGACCGGGAGAAAGCTTTTGGATGAGAACGGTAGAATCATCTCGCCTGCCAAGGGAAATATTGGCTGTGATATTTATATCTCCACTTCCAGCGCGGGTGGTGGTCTGCAGATGATGGTGGCTGGAGTTGTTCGCACTATGACTGCAGAATCAGCGGAGAGGGCGGCTCTGGGTGCAGGTGCGATTGTGATGGACGTTATCTCCTCAAATGATAAAAGACTTCCTCATGAGCAGATTCAAAGAATCAGGCACTTAAGGCCAGATATGATTTTGCTTTCCGGTGGAATCGATGGTGGAACCACCACACACGTGGTTGAGCTAGCAGAGTTGATTTCTGCGGCTGACCCCAAACCGAGATTGGGAAGCGGATATAAGCTTCCGGTAATCTATGCCGGAAATGTTAATGCGCGCGAAGCGGTTAAAGAGACTTTGTCCGGAAAAACAGATTTGGATATTGTGGACAATATTCGTCCGGTTCTGGAAAGAGAAAATCTTTTGCCTGCCAGAGAGAAGATTCACGACCTTTTCATGGAGCACGTTATGGCTCAGGCGCCGGGGTACAAAAAGCTTATGACCTGGACCGATGCACCGATAATGCCCACTCCCGGAGCAGTTGGTTTAATCATCAAGATCATTGCGGACTTGGAGAAGATAGAGGCTGTGGGTGTGGATATAGGAGGAGCGACAACTGACATCTTTTCAGTTTTTCAGGGGGTTTTCAATCGGACCGTCAGCGCCAATCTGGGTATGAGTTATTCGGTCTCAAATGTATTTGCCGAAACCGGACTTCCCAATGTTATGCGCTGGGTTCCTTTCCATATGGATGAGCGGGATTTAAGAAACAGGGTAAAAAATAAAATGATTCGTCCAACCACCATTCCCCAGATGATGGAGGAGTTGATTTTCGAGCAAGCCATTGCCAAAGAAGCGTTAAGATTGGCTTTCATTCAACACAAATCGTTTGCCACGGTCTTGAAAGGTATACAGCAACAGAGGACCATTGCGGATGCATTTGACCAGACTGCCAGTGGTCAAACCCTGGTGAATATGATGAGTCTGGATATCTTAGTTGGCTCAGGCGGAGTGCTCTCGCACGCACCTCGCAGACAACAAGCCGCCTTAATGCTGATTGATAGTTTCCTGCCAGAGGGGATAACCCGCTTAGCAGTGGATAGCATATTTATGATGCCGCAATTAGGAGTGCTTTCCACCATTCATCCCAAAGCAGCCAAGGACGTGTTTGATAAAGATTGCTTGATTCATTTAGGAACTTGCATCGCTCCAGTGGGCGGAGGAAAAGAGGGGAAGGAGATTTTAAAATATAAGTTTAAGCTACCTAGTGGAAAAGAGGAGGAAGGGGTTTTGAAATACGGGGAAATGAAAAGGATTCTTTTGGATGTAGGAGAAAAAGCAGAAGCGAGCCTGGAGCCCTATAGGGGTTTTGACATCGGCAAAGGAAAGGGAGCAAAAGTCGAGACCAAAATAAGTGGAGGAGTTGCCGGGATAATTTTGGATGGCAGAGGAAGACCGTTTAGTTTGCCCACAGATGACAAAATCAGAGTGAATAAGCTCAAAGAGTGGATGCTGGCTCTGG
>Ga0214474_1001588_pt1 | contig 10444 bp, 10 predicted proteins | sample RVTome_2_FD_187335 | JGI IMG/M metagenome (GOLD analysis project Ga0214474, IMG submission 187335) | Soil microbial communities from uranium-contaminated site in the Upper Colorado River Basin, Wyoming, United States - RVT95D214 HiSeq ...
GATCCCCCCCCCGATGACGATCGCATCATACTTCATCCGCATGGTGTTCTTTTGTAATATCGTTGACTTCAATAACCCTTTGCCATAATATAGGCGGGTCATCGCGTTTTCAAGATGAATTTTGCGATAATTATATACAAGGAACTTCCATGGCAGAGAAACAATACCTTATCGATGAAATCACCATGAGAGACTCTTGGAGGCTCTTCAGGATTCTCTCCGAGTTCGTAGAAGGCTTCGAGACCCTGGCGGATGTTCACCCTGCGGTGAGCTTCTTCGGCTCAACGCGCGTGAGCCCAGATAATCACCTCTATGGCAAGGCGCTGCAGCTGGCAAGGCTTTTGGCGGAAAATGGTTTTAACATCATCACCGGCGGCGGCCCCGGCATCATGGAGGCCGCCAACAAAGGGGCCCTGCAGGGAGGTGGTAAGTCTATAGGGTTGAATATAGACCTCCCTGCCGAACAATCTCCCAACGACTATACGAATATCCGCTTGAACTTCCGCTACTTCTTCGTGCGCAAGGTGATGTTCATCAAGTACGCCATGGCCTATATCATCTTCCCCGGTGGGTTCGGGACCCTGGACGAATTATCCGAGGCGATCACGCTTATCCAGACCAAAAAGATCAAACCCTTCCCCGTAATCCTGGTGGAGAAAGCATATTGGCAGGGGTTATTGGATTGGATAAGGAGCACCCTGTTGAAGGAACAGCACATCTCGCCGGAGGACCTGGAGATCATTCAGGCCATAGACGATCCCAAGGAAATCATCAGATACATCAAACGGACGGTTATCATCTGAGCCCTCCCACAGGTATGATCTCGAGGAACTGACGCAAGATCTTGGCCGTTGCCCCCCAGATAACGTGCTTGCCACAGTGGTAGGTGTATACCTTCGCGGTCTTCTCTTGGTAGGTCCAGTCCTCCTCATTCAAAACCCCCTCTTTGAGAAAACCAGCTAGGGGCAGGATAATGATCTCTTCGATCTCCTCAGGAGAGGGGACAAAGGGATAGGGAAAGGAAATGAGGCCCACAAAGGGCGAGACGACAAAGCCGGTCAGGGTCATCACCTCATCCAACGCCCCCAAAAGCTCCACGTCCTGCGGCTTCACGCCGATCTCCTCGTGGGCCTCTCTGAGGGCGGTAGCTCTTAGATCCTTATCAGAGGTATCGTAAATCCCACCGGGGAATGAGATCTCCCCCTTGTGATGCCTTACCCTGTCGGTCCGTCTGGTAAAGAGGCAGTGATATGAGCCATCCTTGCAGAACAAGGGGAGCAAGACCCCGGCCCTGGCCAGTGGTGTCTCTGACCCCGAAGCCGAAGGTGACCCGTTGGTCAGTGGCCCTTTAGCCATGAGGCCGGTCCCTGCCGACACCCGCTTGATCTTACGCTTGGTCAGGATCTCTTTGATCCTCTCGATCAGATCATCTGTACAGGATTCAGACCGGTACATATGATAACAGCGTCTTTTTTTTTAAAAACATACCTAAAACATATATCCTTGCCTGACAAAAGTAAACCCTCTGTTAACATCCCCTTCACGGATGATACACAAGTAAGGTAATTTCTCATGACTGCGTCGGCACTATGAAAATCCCCCCTTGCCCTGTATCGCATAGCGATACATCCCGACCTCTCTGATTTATGCGCAGCGACCCGCCCTGCTTTGTATAAAACTCTGAATGTGTCACTTTGCGACATCCTGCTTTCCTTAGACTTAAAATTTAAGGAGCAGGGATGGGATGTCGCTGCGCGACAGTACGGGACCCTTTGCCAAACCCCTGACCCCGAAGGTGGCCCTGACCAAAGGGTCACCTTCGGCTTGGCCAGTGGCCCTTTTGGCTAAAGAGCCACTGACCAACGGGTCACCTTCGGCTTCGGGGTCAGGGGGGATGGGGGGATTCGAAGCATATTTTCCGGATAGCCGAGAGCCATTGAAACAGAGAGGCACAATTGTTATAATAAAGTAAAATCGCGCCCAGGAGGCATGACAAGCAACCATGGAGGATACAAGCGAAAAGATCCCTGACCAAAAAGAGTTGGAACAGGAATTGAACACCTATTTGGAGAGAAAGTACGGCGACAGGGTAAAACTGGTGGTCTCCACCATCGTTCCGAAGCCCTCACCCGAACAAGAGGGTGACAAAGGGAAGAAAGCGGAGAAGGCGTCTTCGCAGATCAACTTCGACATGAAGCCTGAAGAGCTTATCTCGTATCTCAACTCTTTCATCGTCAAACAGGAGGAGGCGAAAGAGATCTTGGCCACCAAGATCTGCACGCACTATAACAAGATAAAATATATGGCGGAAAAGGGGAGCGGCGCTGATCAGGGGATCGGAAAGATCAAGAACAACATTATCATGGCCGGTCCCACGGGCGTAGGGAAAACATATATGATAAAGCTCATTGCCCAGAAGATCGGCGTCCCCTTCGTAAAGGGAGACGCCACGAAGTTCAGCGAGACCGGCTATGTGGGAGGTGATGTGGAGGACCTGCTGCGCGATCTGGTCTACGAAGTCAACGGCGACATAGAGCGCGCCCAATACGGGATTGTCTACATCGATGAGATAGACAAGATCGCCAGCAGCGGGAACATCATCGGCCCTGATGTCTCGAGAACCGGGGTGCAGCGGGCTTTGTTAAAGCCGATGGAGGAGACGGAGGTGGACCTGCGGGTCCCCCATGATCCTATTTCCCAAATGGAGGCGATCGAGAAATATCGCCGAACAGGCAAGAGGGAAAAGAAGACCATAAACACCAGAAATATCCTCTTTATCGTGAGCGGGGCCTTTAATGGGTTAGAGGACATCATCAAAAAGCGGATGAGCAAAGAAGGGATCGGGTTCGGGGCGGAGATCAAGTCCAAAGATGATAAGGCCGAATATCTCAAGCATGTCTCGGCTGAAGACCTCATCGCCTATGGTTTTGAATCGGAGTTTATCGGACGGCTTCCCGTCGTCGCCTGCTTCCATCAGCTGGAGGTTGAGGACCTCTACGAGATCCTGAAAAATCCCCACAGTCCTATCGTAAACAGCAAAAAGAAGGACTTTCAGTCGTACGGCATCAACCTACAGTTTGAGGATGAGGCCTTATGGGATATGGCCGAGATGGCTTGTCAAGAACACACCGGAGCCAGGGGTCTGATCAGCGCCATTGAAAAGGTCCTCCTGAAATTCGAGAGGAAGCTCCCTTCCACCGACATCACGGAACTCGTCGTAACCGTGGAGATGGTTAAGAATCCAAAGGAAGAGCTCAAGCAATTGCTCGACAACCCTCGTGAAGAAAAGCGGCTCAAACGATACCAGGCCCTCGTTGCCAACGAGAGAGAAGAGATGAAGAACTATATAAAGGACCGACAATCAGAATTCCTGAGCCGCTATGGAGCCATCTTTACCGATCCTCGGTTGGACCTCGTCGTGGATCGGGTGATAATAAAGGAAATGGATGTGAACTCCGCTTTTGAGGAAATCCTCTCCCTCTATTACCAGATCAGGGGGTTTGAGAAATCCTTCTGTGAGCGACACGGCATCGAGATCTCGCTCGATGATGCAGCTGTGGACCGCTTGCTGACCTGGATCGTGAGGGAAGAGAGGGATAGCAAGGAAATACTCAGCACCTTAGATACCCTCTTTGAACCCGCCCTGCAATTAATCAGGAACAAGGTGGGAGTCAACGCCTTCTGTATCCCCTTGGAGGGGGTTGAAAATCCTGAGACCTACTTCGATAACTTGATTAAAGATACTTACGCACATAAACACTAGAGATGCAGATGGGGAAAAGTTTATGAAAGACTACTACACCCTCTTGGGGGTGAGCAAAAACGCAACCGCAGACGAGATAAAAAAGTCGTATCGTCGCTTGGCCCTCAAGTACCACCCTGACAGGAACAAGGGGAATAAAGAGGCCGAGGAGCATTTTAAGGAGATCAATGAAGCCTATGCTGTGCTCAGCGATCAGGAGAAGAGGCGCCAATACGATATGTTTGGGGCCGAGGGGTTCCGACAACGATACTCCCAGGAGGACATCTTCCAGGGGTTCGACATAGGCGATGTCCTGAAGGATTTCGGTTTTGGCACCTCGGACATCTTCAGCGTCCTCTTCGGCGGTGGCGGAGGAAAGAGGAGAGGGGCTAGGTATACCGCCTATACCGGTCCCTTCGGCCAGCAGGCAACAGGAGAGGGCGGGGCTAACTTTGCCGATTATTTCGCCCGCACGGGGGCTGGCCCCGCTCAAGGCAGGGATACGGTCTCTGATCTGACCATTACGCTGGAGGAGGCAGCCAAAGGGGCGGAAAGGCTCATCTCCATTCAGAGGGATGGCAAAGTCGAAAAGATCGCGGTAAAGATCCCCCCTGGTATCGATACAGGGAAAAAACTGAGGGTCGCAGGCAAGGGGGCGAGGGGGCCCGGCAACGGCCCAGCCGGGGATCTCTACGTGCTCGTTAACGTACAAAGGCATCCCCTCCTCACCAGGGAAGGGTCGGATATCTATATCGATCAGGAGATAAACTTCAGCCAGGCCTCCTTGGGCACTACCATCGAGGTACCCACCCTCGATGGGATCAAAAAGGTTAAGGTCCCCCCCGGCACCTCAGGCAATACAAAATTGAGGCTCAAAGGGGAGGGAATACCCCATCTGAAGGGGAGAAGCAAGGGTGACGCCTATGTCCGCATCGTTATCAAGGTCCCCAAAAAGTTGACCTCCAAACAGAAGGAATTGGTCGAGGATCTTGCCAAAGAAGGCCTTTAAAGACGATATCTTTTTCCCCCTTGATGTGGGACAATTGAACAGGGCAGCTGCTGATGGCACAAGAAATGAATAAAGGAGAACAAATAGTCAGCATGAGGATATTGGGGTTAATCTTCGACCCCAATCTGAATACCACGGTGGTAGTCCTGCTCGATCCCAAACAGGAACGGGTGCTCCCCATCTGGATCGGACCTATGGAGGGAAATGCCATTGCCATCGGCATGGAGAAGGTAAATACGCCCCGGCCCATGACCCATGACCTGATGAAGAACCTCCTGGACAACTTCCAGGCTGAGGTAACAAAGGTGATAGTTACCGAGCTGAAAGACGATACCTTCTACGCCGTCATTCATCTGAGCGTTGACGGCAAAGAGCTGGAGATCGATGCGCGCCCCAGCGATGCCATTGCCTTGGCCGTCAGGGTGGAGGTCCCTATCTATTGCGCGGAAAGGGTCATGGAGGCGGCAGCCGATCTGGGACTGCTCAAGCAGCGCAGCGACTTTGATGAATCTGAGGATCTAAAAAAATGGTTGGAACGTCTCAAGCCCGATGACTTCGGGAAATATAAGATGTAGCCCATCAATTCCTTCGCATTGGTCTTCGAAAATAAACAGAGAAAACGCAACTGCTTGCAAGTCAACATCCCGAAAACAACCTTCACAATAACGGCGGGAAGGATTCCGTCTTGACCACACAGAGCAGATCGGTCTCCTCAGGTGTCAGGCCGAGGATCAACTGGAGGATGGCGCTAGGCCGCACCCCTCCTGCTTTTTTAATCCGCATCTCAATCAAAAAGTCCGCCTTAAAAAGATCCTGGATGGAAGGGACACTCTCCTGAATGGGGCAAGCGGGGGAATAGGTAGCCCTCTTCACCACCTGGAGCCTCTCAACAGAAGGCAGGGCATTTACCCTCTTTTGCCCCGCCTTCTTCTCCTGGATGAGGATGAGCTCTTCACCCTGAAGGGTTTGTTGAAACCGATCAAGCGCTTCCCCTTCTGAGAATGCCCTGCCTATTGTCTCCAGCGATACGAGAAAGCAATCAACGGCAAACACGGTGGGCAGCGGCCTCCCCCTTAAGGCCATCTCAGAGCAGTGGATGATCCGCAATCCCGGAGGAAGCTCTCTGTTAAACCGCTCCTGAAATTCACCTGCCTTCATATACCGGGCGAGATCAAGGTCCATATATTCAGCCAAACTCTCCGTGCCCACAGGGAGCGGATTGGTAAAGGATATCTTGGGCAGGGGGTGAAACCCTTCGGAAAACTGCATGGGGATTGAGGCGCGGCGCGCTGCCCGGACAAAGACATCAATCATCTCCAGGTGACCGAGAAACCGGGCCTCCCCCACCTTGATGAATCGGGAACGGATCTTCTTTACCCATGGCCTCTTTCGCACTGCCTCTCGCGACGATGCAAGAGGAGGTGAAAAGCTGGCATCTGCCAAGGCCATCTGAATCCGCCCTTTGCAGGCGCCACACTCGAGACACGCCCCCTCACGGCAGTCAGGGGTGATATGCCCCTGTTTGGCCCTCTCCCCTTCTGCCTTAAGGAATTCATCGTGCACCCCGCATTGGAGGTGCCCCCACGGGAGCACCTCTGATGGTTCCCGTTCTCGGCAGGCGTACCAGGTAGGATCGAGGCCGCTTGCGGCAAAGGCCTCCTGCCACTCAGGCCATTTTAGATGCTCTGTCCAGCCGTCGAAGGTGCAGCCGCGCTCATGCGCCTTGAGCAAGACCTCTCCGACACGCCTGTCACCCCTGGCAAAGACCCCTTCCAAGAGGCTCATCCTGGCGTCATGCCACTTCAATCGCAGGCCCCTTCCCCTGAGCTTCTCTTTGAGGTATCGTTGCCTCTCCTCAACCTCCTCCAACGGCAGCTGGGGCTCCCATTGAAAGGGGGTGTGGGACTTGGGGACAAACGTGGAAATACTGACGTTCACATTCCCTCGCCTCCCTCCCCTGCCCCCCTGGCGGGCGATCTTTTGAGAGAGGGAGACGATCCCTTGCAGATCCTCCTCCCTTTCGGAAGGAAGTCCCGCCATAAAGTAGAGCTTGATCAGGTTCCACCCGGCATCAAAGACCTGGGCCGTGGTCTCCATCAGTTCTTTTTCATCGGTGCGCTTGTTGATGACCCCCTGCAAACGCTCGGTGGCCGCCTCAGGCGCCAAGGTAAAACCCGTCTTGCGCACCCGCTTGATCTCATCGATCAGCCCCCTTGTCAGGGTGCCCACCCGCAGGGAGGGCAGGGAGATGGCCACCCGCTCCCCCTCATATCTCCTCATCAGGGCCTGCAACAGGGGGGAGATGCAGCTATGGTCGCCCGTGCTCAGGGATAGGAGGGAAATCTCCTCGTAACCGGTCAGCTTCATAGATTCGTCGATGATCTTCAAAAGGAGCTGCGGATCCCGCTCCCTCACCGGACGGTAGAGATATCCCGCCTGGCAAAATCTGCACCCCCTGGTGCATCCCCTTGTTATCTCCACCCCCAATCGATCATGGATCACCTTCATAAAGGGGACCACCAAGGCCAGGGGATAGAAGCACCCATTGAGGTCGGTGATGATCCTCTTTCGCACCCCTTGGTAATGCGCCGCCAGCGGGCTTATCCCCTCGATGGTGCCATCACGGAGGTAGCCGATCTGGAAAAGGGAGGGGACGTAGACCCCCTCGATAGTGGCCAGCTCCTTTAACAGGGCGTCTTTGTCGCCTCCGCCCTCCTTCCATGTACGGATGCGATCAGCCACCTCTAAGGCAACCTCCTCGCCGTCCCCCAGGCAAAAGGCGTCGAAGAATGCCGCCAGGGGCTCAGGGTTGAAGGCGCACGGCCCTCCCCCGATGATTACGGGCATGTCCGCCCCCCGCTCCCGCGCCAGCAGGGGTATCTGGGCAAGGGAGAGGATATTGAGGACATTCGTATAGCAGAGCTCATATTGCAGGGAAAAGCCGATGACGTCGAATGCACGCAGCGGGGTGCCGGATTCCAGCGTGCCGAGGGGGATGCCCCGGGAGCGAAGCAGAGCCTCCATATCAAACCACGGGCTGAAGGCACGCTCGCACGCAATCCCTTCCTGGGCGTTAAGCAAACCATACAGGATCTGCATACCGAGATGCGACATGCCGATCTCGTAGGCGTCTGGAAAGACCAGGGCGAAGCGCAGCTTGGCTTGATTAATCGCCTTGTGGCAGGCATTTACCTCCCTCCCCAGATATCGAGTGGGCCTGCTCACCAAAGGCAAAAGATCCTTAATCATTTCTGCTCCTTCACCAAGCATGATATATGCCGTCAGAACCATTGTCAACGAAGCCCCCTCTGTAAGCAAAATACCCCCTTGAAAAGAAGCGGATTGATATATATGATTTTAGATAATAAAAAAGAAAAGGAAGGAAGGGTTCCATGGCTGAAGGAATGCCCGCACAGATCAGTGACACAGACTTCGCGCAAGAGGTAATAAAGTCGGATATCCCCGTCCTGGTGGACTTCTGGGCGCCGTGGTGCGGCCCCTGCCAGATGATCGCACCCATAGTGGAGGAACTCGCCCAGGAGTTCAGCGGAAGGGTGAAGTTCACCAAGATTAACGTGGACGAAAACCCCCAAACGCCCCCCCTCTATGGCATCCGTGCCATCCCCACGCTCATCCTGTTCAAGGGGGGAGAGGTTGTGGAAAAAATCACCGGGTTGCTCTCCAAGGACCAGTTGAAAGCAAAGTTGGAAAAGGTAGTGTAAGGCTTGCCTGTTACATGACATAAGACAAGAAGCGAAAGTGCACGGCTCATCGCAAAAAGACGGTCGATGGTTGCAGACCGCCTTTTTATCATCTCGATTGCCCTGATTTATCTGTTAGTTCATCTTCTTAATTAACCCGCCCGAAAAACAGCCTTCTTCACATCACATCCAAAGGGCTTTTTACCCCCATGATATTTTTCTTGGCGACATGGGTGTACATCATCGTCTTCTGGAGATTTTGGTGACCCAGCAACTCGCGAACCGTCCTGCTATCGTATCCTTTCTCTACCAGGTGCGCGGCAAAACTATGCCTCAGGGTATGCACCTAAACCTGTCTGGATATCCCTTTTTGCTGTACTGCGTGCTTAAAGGCCCTCTCCTCAGGAAAGCCCACTTACTCCCGCTCCCCATAGAGGGCATCGAGGGGGCTCTGCGGAGCGTTTTTCATATCGCGTAGGACATGGGTATAGATCATGGTCGTCTCAACATGCTTGTGTCCAAGGAGACTCTGTACCTCCCTGATATTGACACCGCCTTGGAGCAGGTGTGTCGCAAAGCTGTGACGGAAGGTGTGCACGGTCGCATGCTTAACGATGCCGGCCTTATGCACGGCGTTTCTCACCGCCACCTGGATCGCCTTTTCGCCGATATGGTGACGACCGATCCGTCCGCTGCGCGGGTCAACCGACAGCTTGGATGATGGGAAAACATATTGCCAGGCCCATTCCCTGCCAGCCTTCGGATACTTGCGGCCCAGCGCATCGGGCAGATGCGTCTCGCCGTATCCCTGCGCGAGATCATGCTCGTGTAGACGCTTCACGTCTTCAAGGTGCTTTCGCAGCCTTTCTTTAACTACCGATGGAAGCATCGTTGACCGATCATTGTCCCCCTTCCCGCTCCTGACAAAGATTGTGTTGGCGGCAAAATCTATGTCTTTCACGCGCAGTCGGCACAGTTCCATGAGGCGGAGGCCGCAACCGTAGATTAGTTCCGCAATAAGAAGGTTCGTGCCGTTCATGTGGGTAAAAATCTGTTTTACTTCGTCTGTCGACAGCACGGTCGGCAACCTTATCCCACGCTTTGCGCGGACCGCATTGCTCAGATTTTTAGGGTCTGTGTGAAACACATGGCGAAAGAGGAACAGGATGGCGTTGAACGCCTGGTTCTGCGTCGAGGAAGAGACTTTCTGTTTGAGCGCCAGGTGACTGAGAAAGTTTTTAAAATCATCGTCAGTCAATTCGGCGATCTTCTTCCCCGGCTTCAGCGCATAGGCCAGGAAGCGTGCTACCCATTGCAGATAGGTGCGTTCCGTACTGTAGGAATAATGCCTGAGCCTGATCAGTCGCCTGATCTCCTGAAGCGTTCCCGGAACATCGGCGGGGATATCCCCGCCCGACGTTTGATTGCCTGCCTTGCCGAGATAATGGAAATAATAAAGCCGGAGGGCATCATCGGCCTGGCGAGGCTGCCATTCAAGAATACGCTGTTCTGACCGCAGGGCATCAAGAAATTCGATGATTGCCGATTCCTGATATTCCGTGGTAGAAAAATCGCGTTTCCGGGCAAAGGCGAGAAATCGGCTCACCCAGTAGGCAAAAAAAGTGACGTTTTTTGCAGGCACGAGTTTCCGCTCCAAAAGAAACTTTTGGAACTCCGGCAGTGTCTCGTTGGGTGTGTTGGACAGATTTCCCATACTATACGAATGTCGCTTTTATTCCATATTACCGAAAAATACGACTTAGTATACCCGCCCTAAACTGATTTTTAAAGGATTTTTTTCTTGCCAGCATGCTGTAACTATGCTCTAATATACAAATTTAAGAGCAAACAGGAATGTCGTATATTAATTGATGGGGCGAAAATTAATATAATGTCACTGCCCACAATAACTACAAAACAATGGGCAGTGACAAATAAAAAGAAATGGGGAGTTCGCCCCATCGCATGGCGCTGAGCTTGCGCTCACCCCAG